>Ga0315902_10014143_pt1 | contig 10279 bp, 6 predicted proteins | sample LakEriMetagenome_9_FD_203523 | JGI IMG/M metagenome (GOLD analysis project Ga0315902, IMG submission 203523) | Freshwater fungal communities from buoy surface, Lake Erie, Ohio, United States - Buoy 12 MA117 | ecosystem: Environmental > Aquatic > Freshwater > Lake > Lake biofilm | place: USA...
CGTTCGAGATCACTCCGGTTGATGGCCGCGACTATATGCTGGCTGCCGATGACCCACTTCGTGAGTTCATGCGGGCTCAAGACACGGAGCTGATGTTCCACAAGGCGCTCAAAGAGCGCGTCGGATATGGGCACAGTGTTGTGCCGAGTCGTCGAACTGCCGCACGTCCGACTCCCCGGAAGCCCATCGCCAGCCCGGCTCCTTTGGAGTCGTCCGTCAAGGCGAATGAATCACCGCGGCCGATGCCTCGGGGTGTCACGCTGTCGACCACCCGCAAGGCGAGTCCGAGTCACAGCCTGGCGGCACGTGCCCTGGCCAAGTCCCGGGGCGTCGCGCAATCGCGAAAATACAACATGGACCCTTCGACGCTGTTCGGTGAAGCGATCGAAGCCGATCTGATAATTGACGTTCCCGAGGAAGCTCACGGGCCACAGCCCGCCGAAGAGGAATTCGTGGTGCGGGCTCAGAATGAGTTCGTCCCACGCGGGCAGAGCATCGACCGTAACGGAGTCCCGATTCCACAGGATCTGCGGACCAACTCGGGCAGCTCGGGCAATCCTTATGGAGGGACCCCCGGACGCAATCCGATTCCTCCTCCGGGGTATATCGATCTGAATATCGATGTGACCGAAGGCCGCACCGGTCGCCTGATGGCCGGTGCCGGGGTCAACAGTAACAACGGACTCGTGGGCTCGGTCGTCCTGCAGGAAGACAACTTTGACATCATGCGGCCGCCTCGCAGCTGGGCCGACATTGTCAACGGTTACGCCTGGCGAGGTGCCGGTCAGAGCTTCCGCATCGAGGCTCAGCCCGGAAACCAGGTCAGCCGGTATGTCGTCAGCTGGAGCGACCCGTTCTTCATGCGGACCGACTACAACGTTGGCGTCAGCGGATTCTTCTTCAACCGGTTTTACGAAGAGTGGACGGAAGATCGCCTGGGTGGCCGGCTGAGTGTCGGGCGTGCGATCAATGAGTACTGGTCTGCCAGCGTGGCCCTGCGTCTGGAGGACGTCAACATCCGCTCACTCCCGGCTGCTCCACCCGCGGATCTGGCAGCCGTCAAGGGACATAATTTCCTGTCGACAGCATCGGTGACGGTGTCGAACGATACGCGCGACAATGCCTTTATCCCCTCTCAAGGTCACTTTCTGGAAGGGACTTTTGAGCAGGCCTTTGGTGAGTTCGACTACTCGCGCGTCGAAGTCACGGGATCGCAGTTCTTCACGCTGCGGGAACGAGCGGACGGCTTCGGCAAGCATATCCTGCAGCTGTTTGGACAGCTGAGCTGGTCGGGTGATGACACGCCGATCTTCGAACGCTACTACGCCGGGGGCTACTCCTCGTTCCGCGGATTTGCGTTCCGGGGCGTGTCACCGCGTGACGGGAACTTCAAGGTCGGGGGTAACTTCATGGCCCTCGGTACGGTCGAGTACATGTTCCCGCTCACCGCGAACGACCAGATCCGGGCCGTCGCGTTCACGGACTTCGGGACTGTGGAAGAGGATATTGGCTTCAGCGAATTCCGGGCGAGTGCAGGCTTTGGTTTCCGCCTCGTGATCCCGGCGATGGGGCCGGCTCCGATCGCCTTTGACTTCGCCTGGCCGCTGATGCGCGAGGACAACGACGAACGTCGTGTCTTCAGCTTCTACGTCGGCTTTACGCGGTAAGTTCCGGTCGGCTGGAGTGCGCTGCCGCGATGCGATACAAGCTGCCTGCGGGCACTCGCACGAATTGCGAGTCTGTGAGGCTCTGACAACACGTTTTCAAACCCTCTGACGAGCGTCCCAATCGTGGTGAAGAGCACTGCGTCTGTCCGCCACCGGGTTTTGAAACCACTTCTGAGATCGAGACGACTGTGCGGATTCTGCTGGTCAACGATGATGGCATTCATGCTCCTGGGCTGAGAGCACTGCGCGAGGCCCTGAGCGAACTGGGGCAGGTCACGACGGTAGCACCGCTGACCGAGCAGAGCGGCGTCGGGCACCGGATCACGTATCTGCACCCGATCATGGTGAAAGAGGTCCACGAGAACGGCCAGCATTACGGCTGGGCCGTGGACGGCAGCCCGGCCGACAGCACCAAGCTCGGCGTGCTGGAGTTCTGCGGCGGGCGACCCGATCTGATCGTCAGCGGGATCAACTCCGGGGCGAACATCGGGATCAATGTCCTCTATTCCGGGACCGTGGCTGCGGCGATCGAAGGGGCGTTCTTCGGCATCACTTCGATCGCGGTCTCGATCCAGCAGAAGGCCCCAGTCCCGTCGAACTATCCGCAGGTCGCCCAGTGGACAATCCCTCTGATTCGGCGGCTGTTGGCCGACTATCCGCAGCCTGGAAACCTCTGGAACATCAATTTTCCCCCGACCGGCGATGAACTTCCTGCGGGAGTCCGGTTCACCTCGATGGGCTGGAAGCGGCACGACGACACGATTGAGAAACGCATCGACCCGCGCGGTCGACCGTACTACTGGAGCGGCCTCGATCCGCTGCGAAATCACGCTCTCGAGCCCGGGACCGATGTCGCTGAGCTGAAGCAGAAGTACGTCACGATCACTCCGCTGCATTTCGACATGACGAATCACGAACTGCTCGGACGGGCGGGCCAGTGCGACTGGCAACTGAGCTGAGTGTCGGGCCAATGTGCCCGTCCTACCCCAGACTCTGCGCCGGTCCGGTCGGCGGGCTGGACGGATCCAGGAACGTCCGGTGCCAGTGTTCCAGCACCATCAGGTTCCACAAGCGGTAGCTGTGGTCGAACTGGCCGCTGGTATGCTGGGTGACCAAGTCGCGGATCGTGTCGGGGTTGAAGTACCCGCGGGACAGTGACTGCGGCGAGAGCAGCGTCTCCTCCATCAAGGACCGCAGCTCGTTGCGGAACCAGTGATCGATCGGGACGCCGAACCCCATCTTCTTGCGGGTCTGGATTGAGCTGGGAAGCAGGTCCTTAAACGTCTCGACCAGGATCTTCTTGCCGCGCCCGCGCTCGAACTTCAGATCCAGCGGCATCTTCGCAGCCAGTTCCGCGACATGATGATCGAGAAACGGGCTGCGGGCTTCCAGACTGGCCGCCATGCTGGCGATGTCGACCTTCGTGAGGATGTCACACGGCAGATAGGTCTGCACATCGACAGCTGTGGTCCGAGTAATGAAGTCGCGGTCAGGGCACAGCTGATAGGCATCGAGCAGAAACTCAGCTGAGTCGAACCCGGCGATGCGGGCCTTGAACTCCTTCGAGTACAGACGGTCGCGGGCATCATTGTCGAAGATCCCGATCCAGCGCAGGTACCGCCGCTCGGGCGATTCGGCCATCCCGGAGAGGAACCGCTTGAGGCGGCGGCGAAACGACTTCTGCTCGACACGAGCCGGGATCTTCTGCCACAGCGGCCAGCTGCAAATCGACTTCACAAACCCCGGCAGGCGGTCAATCTTCCCCGCCAGCAGGACTGCTTGATAGCGATCGTACCCGGCGAACAGTTCATCCCCGCCATCGCCGGACAGGGCGACCGTGACCTTCTGCCGCGTGACGCGGGACAGGTACATCGTCGGGATGGCTGAGCTGTCGCCGAATGGCTCGTCATAATGCCAGATCAGCTCGGGCAGCATGTCGAGGGCTGCAGGCTCGACCATGTACTCCTGATGATCGGTGCCCAGCAGCTGGGCCGCCTCGCGGGCATATTCGCGCTCGTCGAATTTGGCGACCGGGAAGCCAATCGAGAACGTCAGGATCGGCCGTGAGGAGAGTGACTGCATCAGCCCCGAGATGATCGTCGAGTCGATCCCGCCCGACAGAAATGCCCCCAGCGGAACATCCGACCGCATCCGGATGCGGACGGCTTCGGTGAGGGTCTCACGCAGCTTGGACTGCCAGTCGGCCGCACTCCAGTATTGCGAGTGCGCCAGCGCCGGGTCGGCGAGCGGGTGCGTGACGTCCGAGCGATACGGCGGGGTCCAGTATCGCTGCACGCTCAGCTGTCCGTTCTCGTAGACGGCGTAGTGGGCTGGCGGGAGCTTGCGGTACCCTTTGAGGATTGTGCGCGGGTGCGGCACGTATTGATAGGTCAGGAACAGGTCGATTGCCTGCGGGTCGACCTCGCGCGGGGCACGCGGAATCTGCAGCAGCGTCTTCAGCTCGCTGCCAAAGCTGAGTCGGTCCGACTCCTGCCGATAAAGCAGCGGCTTCTTCCCCAGCCGGTCGCGAGCCAGCAGCAGCCGCTCGTTTCGATCATCCCACAGGGCGAACGCGAACATCCCCCGGAACTTCTGCAGGCACTCGATCCCGTACTCTTCATAAGCATGGACGATCACTTCCGTATCGGAGTGCGTCGCGAACCTGTGCCCCCGGGCGAGCAGCTCTTCCCGCAGCTCGACATAGTTGTAGATCTCTCCATTGAAGGCGACCCAGACCGAGCCATCTTCATTCGAGAGCGGCTGATTCCCGGTCGAGAGGTCGATAATCGACAACCGCCGAAACCCCAGCGCGACCCCCGCTTCCGCGTTCCCCGTCGCAGCTGCGATGTGCTGCCCCTCCTGATCCGGCCCGCGATGGATGATCAAGTCGGTCATCCGCCGCAGCTGGGCGGAATCGATCGCCGCCGAATGACGGGTCCAGGCAGCTCCGGCGATTCCACACATGCAGGACGGTCTCAACGATGGCGACGGGGGTCGCTCGTATCTTGAGGTTTGCAGCTACCGGTGGGAAGGCGGCACCCTGTGAGTGGCATGTACGAATCGAGAAAGAGAGAAACGACTCTCGCATGAACTGTCGAGCTCGCTCGACGTGCAAAGGTCCGACAGAAGTTCAGCGACTTCCGCCACGTACCAGCCTTCTGCGACGTCACGCAGCCACCTCGGGATCAGCATTCACTTCCACGACCGGAGCATTGGCCGGCTTGCGCAGCTCATCCGCCATCGGCATATCCTCGAGCGAGCGGATTCCGAACGATTCCAGAAACAGTCGTGTTGTCCCGTAAAGATATGGTCGCCCCAGCGAATCGTGTTCGCCGACGACCTTGACCAGTCCGCGCTCCATAAGCTGTTTGAGCAGCTCGGTCGACTGCACGCCGCGGACCTCTTCGAGGTCGGCGCGGGTCAGGGGCTGGCGATATGCGATGATCGTCAGCGTCTCCATCGCCGGGGGAGAGAGCTTTAAGCGAGCCTGCCGCTCGTGGACTTTATCGAGCCACCGGGCAAAGACCGGGCGAGTCATCAGCTGGTATCCGGTCGCCAGACGTTCGACACGCCAGGCCGACTGATCGACCTCGTAACCAGCGTTCAGTTCCTCGACCATGCCCGGAATGGCTGTGGAGTCGGGCAAGGCTGCAAACTGGGCGAGCTTCTTTGCTGTGAGGGCCCCTTCCGCGACGAACAGGGCTGCTTCTAACCGGGCCAAAGCGGGAGAGCGACCGGAACTCGAAGTGCCGGATTCGCGCTCGATTGTCTCAGCGGGGCCGAGCCGCCAGCTCCACAGGATCGCAGCTGGGCTTGCGTGAGTGGCCAGAGAGCCTGGCTGCCAGCCCCACGGGTGTTCGCCGCCGCCCCACATGGTCAGTTCGCCATCTGCGACAAAGAGGTATTGTCCTTAAACCGCTTGAGCAGCCAGGCATCGATCTGCTCGACGGTCTTGGCCACAGCCAGATCGGGATCGGGATCTTCGGACTCGAAGCGATGGATCACCTTCTGATCATCGCCGGGAGCGAACATACAGACGAACAGCCACGTGTTCGGCTCAGATCCGGGGACCAGGTGATATTTCTTGACGTTGAGGGTATTGAGTTTCTTGAGCGAATCCTTCATGGAGACCCGCGAGCCGCGCCCCGCCGAGGGGGCCTCATCGTCCGGAAACGGATTGGCCGCATCACGCTTCAGGCCCCGCGTCTTTGAGGCCGATTTGTCCGACGTCGACCTCTCGTCGTCGAACGTCAGCGGGTCCTCGTCCGTGTCGCGGGTCGAGCTGGTTCGCTTGCGTGGGCTTTTGGAGCTGGGGCGAGAGAACCCGAGATCGTCGCGGTCGGTCTCAGCATCAGACTCGAATTCAGCGACAGCTCCCAGTTCGGTCTCAGAATCGGCATCGGACCAGGAGGGGGCTTCCTCATCGGACTCGTCGCGATCAGATTTTCCGGAGCGACTGGAGCGGTCCTCGTCGAAGCCGAGATCGGCGTCGAGGTGCTGCTGACCTCGAGAAGCTGCGATCACCGACGACAAGGGGGGAACGCCGAAGACCGCCATCAGGCCCACAGCCGCGATGGGGATCGACATCAAAAATGTGAGGACGGTGCTACCTGCGCGGGAACTCATCGCTTGGCCTCCGTGCCGGAACGCGACTTCGAAATCCGACGCTGTCCAGTGGAGCTTCCATGCGTTCCGCCAGCAGAGTCCTGGACCGGCAAGTCCTGCCGGTCGAGTCGCGGCGGGAATTTAACCCTCTCGGAAAAGGGCCACAAGATCACTTTGGCGGGAGTGAGATGCAGAGCGTTTCGAGAGCGCGAGTGGGCCGGGGAGGCTTCTCGTTACTTTGCTGCCTTGAGTTCCCACTTCTCGCCGAAGAAATCCCCAGCTGCGATCTTCCCTGGCCAGCGGGCATCTGGCGGAGTGCTCAGGTCGATGATCGCCCAGTCGGGGAGCTTCGGCACCTGCCGGGCGTTGTTGAGGTAGTCGTACTCGCGGTAAGTGAACGAGCTGTTGAGGACGACGTACTTCTCGGGGTTGAGCGGGTTGGGGTAGATCAGGACCGGGGCGTGCGTATTGGCGTCGAACTTCTGCTCGCCGACCGTGATCTGCTCGGCTCCCCACTGGATCGGCAGCTTGTCCGCGACCTTGGCAATCGTCGGGTTGCTCTGGGCATCGCCCCACAGGATCAGGTGGTAGTTCTCGATATCCGCAGGCTGGAGTTCCTCGCTGGTCTTCACACGGGCCTCACCCCGCATCTGGCGGTGCCACTCGCGAACCGCGCGGTTGAACTCGGACTCGACCCACTTGTCGACCTCCGGATGACGACCGGCCGCCGTCGGCTTCACGAACAGGAACGGGGACATGAAGGCATCGTCGATCGGGCCTTGCAGGTTGTGCTTCTTGACGAGGTCCTTGGACGGGGGCTCGATGGGGGAGACGAGTTCCCAGCTATCGTCAGGTTTGCGGTGGAATCGTCCGCCCCAGGAGCGGTCTGAGCGACGTGTCACCAAAATCGAGGGGACCGATACTACACGCTTGGATCGCTCATTGATCTGACGCTCGAGTTCCCACCTTTCTTGGGGGGGCGTCGCCTGCAACTTCTTCTCCAACTCTTGAAACTCATCCCGCTCTTTTTTCCACCTGGCATGATCTTCCTTGGATGTGATCTGGACTCTGGCTTCCATCGAAGTGAATTGTGTCTGATCAGCACTGAGCTCCAATGCGATTTCAGTTACGTTATCGACAAAGATATTCAGATTAGAACCCTCGAAAGAAGCCCGGATTAGTGCCGGCTTCCAGTGTTCTTGAAGCCCATGAATCGTCACCCAGTGGGCTGTGTTGTACTTCAATGTCGTCGTGGTGAAGCGTATCGGCGTCGGCAACTTCGGAGACCGGATCTCGTCCAGCGTCGCCAGTCGCTTCTCGATCTCGGCCCGCGCTGCTGGGGCAATACTGTGAGCTGTCTTCGGCGCGATGATGTGCGTCAGCTCAAATCGCTCTCCCTCAGGCAGCCCCCAACTTGCCGCAGCCATGATGTCGGCCGCCTGCTTCTGGCTGTCGATCTCTCCGCTGTAGGCTATCGTCGGCAGCACGCGCAGATTGCGAACCCACACGGGGCAGTCGTACATCTGCCACAGAGTCTGCTCGAACGGGTACGGCTTGAGTTCTTCCTTCTGGAACACCTTCAAAAAGTCCGGCGTCTCGGAGAACCCGGCTCCCGGATTGGCCGCGAACCACTTGTCCGGATAGTGAACTGCCAGGTGCCATGCAGCTGCACCGCCCATGGAGAACCCGCGGATGGCGACCCGCTGCGGGTCGATCGGGTACTCCGAGAGGGCATGCTCCAGGGCTTCGAGTGTGTCGACCTCGCCCGCCAGTTTGTTCGCGTTGCAGTACCGACCGAACGGGTGAATCATCAGGACACCCGAAGCTGGAACCGGGTCCGGGCTGGTCATGCGGGTGGCGAGGAACTGCACCTCGAGCCCCTTCTCGCTGCGACCGCGGCACCAGATATCAGCTCGGATTCCGGAGGCGGTGTTGAGATCTCCTTGATAGACGATCCCATACGGCTGGGGCGTTCCATCCAGCTTCGAGCGGAACCCGCGGACCACCGAGCCGCTCTGCTTTGTCCATGGGGTTTGCCCCTGAGTCAGAGCCTCCGCGCGGGCGATCCCCTCTTTGGCCACAGCCTGTGCCCGCTGGCCGTCCTTGGGATCAAAGAACCCGTCCTCGTTCAGGGCCAGTTCGATCGCTCGCGAGAAGATCTCCACATCGGGCAGGTACTTCTGCACCGTGGGATTCTTCGAACCTCGCAGCTCGTCGACCTTCTGCTTCAAGGTCTTGAGCTGCTCGGTCAGCGCATCCCGGTCCGCCTGCTCTATTGGGACGCCTGGGGGAGGAATCTGTCGCACGGTCGCGACCTGATTGTCGGCCGGTCCGTCCGCCTGAATCGCGGAACTGACCCCAAACACAGCCGCAACCATCACGGCTGCCGATACGATTCGGAACGTGCGCATCAGTTCGATCCCCAGAAATCGTGGTGTATTCCTCGGCTCGAATCTATCGGACGGTCTGACGATTCACCACCTTGCCCGCGGTTCGCTGGCGACATCGCCTGAGCAGAGACGTCGACCGATTTTCGGTTACATTGCTGCGATGTCCTCTCTTGCTGTCATTCTGCCTGCCGCCGGACGAAGCACCCGCTTCAGCCAGCTGCCCACTGGGGCGATGGCGGCGCTCCTGCATCCCTCGATGAAGAAGCCGTTCCTCGATTTGGAGGGACAGCCCGTCTGGTATCGGGCCATCACGCCCTTTCTCAAGCGGTCTGATCTGGCGCAGGTCGTGGTGGCTGTGTCGCCCGAGGATCAGAGCTGGTTCGTCGATCAGTTCCGAATGGAACTGGCCTCTGGTCCGATTCGAGTGGTCGCTGGAGGAGCCGAGCGGGCCGATACCGTCGAGGCCGGGCTGCGAGAGATCTCAGGCACCGTCGAACTGGTCGCAGTCCACGATGCCGCTCGTCCGCTGATCGACCCAGCCACGATTGAGACTGTCGTTCAGGCTGCACTCCGCACCGGTGCTGCCATTCCGGCCACTGCCATCGCCAGCACCATTAAGCGTGTGGACGCCGCGATGCGCATAACCGAGACCGTCTCGCGCACGGGGCTGTGGGCAGCCCAGACCCCGCAGATCGCCCGGCGAGACTGGCTGGAGGAGGCCTTTGCGAAACGCGGAACGTTTCAGCCGACCGACGAAGCCCAGCTGCTGGAGCAGGCCGGTTTTCCGGTGGAAGTGGTGGCTGGGTTGGCGTCTAACTTCAAGATCACGACACAGGATGATTTCGATCTGGCGCGAGCGTTTTTGGCTGCGAACAGGCAGTAAGCGGTCAGTGTTGCATCCAACCGCAAGACATGGCGAAGTATCCGGACGCTAGCGCGTTCCGGCTGATCGAGGGTTCGCAGGGACGCAGCTCTATTCGGTCCCGGAAAGCTTCCGCAGTTTTCCGCTGGCCACATCAAACAGCCACGCTTCACGATCGGGGAACATTCCGGCAGCACGCCGCAGGTCGAACTCTTTCTCCGGGGCTCGGGCCTTCAGAATCGGGCCTTCGAGTTGGGGCAGGTTATTGACGTAGTCGATGTGTTCCTCGACCGGGTTGTGGCGGATAAAGACGATTGCGGGGGCAGTGACCTGATCCAGGATCATCTGATCGAGGCGCTGGTACCGCATGCGAGAGAACGCGACCTCGCCCAGCCCGCGCTCGATTCGCCCGGTCCACAACGCGGGGACACTGATCCAGCTGACACCCAGTGAGGTCAGCAGCATCGCTCCCCACCACCAGCGGAGGGCGGGGAAACCGGCCTCACGCGCCCAGCGTGCGAAGTCGGCAGTCACGACACCCAGAACGATCCCCCACAGCGGGGCCGACTCGAACACATAATGCCAGCCCATGATCCCCTCGAACCAGTAGGGCAGGTGGGCCAGATGCAGGCTGGCGATTGACGCGACGATCAGCTTCAAGTCGCTGTTCCAGGTCTTCCACCGACAGATCAGCATCGCCACGAGGCAGATCAGCGGGACCAGTCCCAGCGTCCAGCGCCCGCTGGCAACCAGAC
>Ga0315902_10014147_pt1 | contig 10278 bp, 9 predicted proteins | sample LakEriMetagenome_9_FD_203523 | JGI IMG/M metagenome (GOLD analysis project Ga0315902, IMG submission 203523) | Freshwater fungal communities from buoy surface, Lake Erie, Ohio, United States - Buoy 12 MA117 | ecosystem: Environmental > Aquatic > Freshwater > Lake > Lake biofilm | place: USA...
AGCTGCGCGCGCAGGCCGGGATCGATGCCGCAGCCGGTATCGGTGACCGACAGCCGCAGGCGCGCGCCGCCTGAGCGCTGCGGCAGGGCCTCGGCCGCCAGCCGCACCCGGCCGGTCGTGGTGAACTTGATCGCGTTGCTGCCCAGGTTGATCAGCACCTGCGACAGGCGCAACGCGTCGCCGCGCAGCCGTATCGCGCGCAGCGCCGAGGGGATGTCGAGTTCCAGCGTCAGGCCCTTGCGGGTGGCCTCGTGCTCGAGGAGCTGGTGCGTGCGGATCAGCACGTCGGCCAGCGCGAAGGGTTCGTCGGCGAGCTCGAGCTGATCGGCCTCGATCTTCGACAGGTCGAGGATGTCGTTGATCAGCTGGAGCAGGTGCTCGCTGGTGTCTCGCAGCTGGTCGAGCCGGCGCGCCTGGCCGTGGTCCTGGATGTCGTGGCGGAGTCGCTCGACCAGACCGGTGATCACGGCGAGCGGGGTACGGATCTCGTGGCTCATGTTGGCGAGGAATGCGCTCTTCGCGGCGCTTGCCTGACGCAGCTTTTCCTCGCTCGAGATGCGCTCCTCGATGGTCTTCCAGAGTTCGCGGTTGCGGGCGCGCAGGCTCTCTTCCTCGGTGACGTCGATGCCCATGCCGGTGAGCTGCGCCGGCTCTCCGTCTTCGTCGGTGATCACCTCGGCCCGCAGTTGCAGCCAGCGCAGGCTGCCGTCGGGCGGCCGCATCCGAAAACGGGTGTCGAGCTTGTCGCGCCGCTGGATGGTCTCGCGTATCTGCTGCTGCAGGCGCTCGAGATCATCGGGATGCACCATCGCTCGCCAGCCCTCCGCGGTGTGCAGCTGCGCATGGTCGGGCAGCGCGAAGATCGGCCGTGTGCCGGCCGGCCAGCTGAAGCGCCGCGTACGCAGGTCGAGGCTCCAGGTGGCGGCGCGTGCGGCCTCTTCGGCGCGGGCCATGCGGTCCCGGCTGTCCCGCAACAGGCGCATGCGTTCCTCGGCGAGGCCTTCGGCTCGGGTCCTGCGGATCTCGGCCCCCAGCCTGGCCGCGCATTCCTCGAAAAGCCGCAGTTCGTCTTCTTCCCAGTGCCGGGGGGCATCGGCGACCACGAACAGGATCCGCTCGAGCCGGCCCTGCTCGCGCTCGGGTACCTGCACGACGGCCGCAACGCCGAGCGCGGCGTAGCAGGCCCGGGCGGCGGCATCGAGGACCTCGCTCGCGGCGATATCCGCATGCGCCACGGTCTGGCCGGCGGCCAGCCGTGCGAAGGGCAGCGCGCCGAAATCCGGTGCGTGGTGACGGCCGGCGAGCGCCGGCAGTCCGGCGAGCTGCTCGGGTCGGACGGTCACCTGGTGGCCGTCTTCGTCGCAGTCGGCCAGCCCGGCGCCGGTGGCGCCGACACGAGCCACGAGCAGGGCCAGCGCTCTGCGGATGGCGGTGCCTTCCTCGCCCGGATCGCGCAGCGTGTCCTGCAGCGACAGCAGAAAGGAGCGCCTGGCCTCGATCCGCCCGAGCATGCGCTCGGTGCGCAGGCGCTCCTGCCACGCCCGACGCCGGGCACGGTGGCCGGCGTGCACCTCGCCGCCCGCCAGGCTTGCCAGGGCACCGGTCAGCGCGAGACTCGCGAGGCGGAAGGCGAACTCGAGTCGGGGGTCGGTCAGCGCGACCAGATGGCCACGGGCATGCTGCTCGAGCAGCCCGACCGCGACGAGCGCGGCCCCGGTCACCATCAGCCCGGCTCGCCGGCCACCGAGCACGGCGGCCAGCAGCGCCGGGATCAGGTAGAGCATCACGGCGGGCTGCAGCCCCAGCAGCGCGTGCATGGCGATCTGCGCGGCCACCAGGGTGGCGAGCAGGGCGACACCGGCCATCAGGGCATCGCGTTCGAGCCACTCGGTGCGCAGCCATGCCCACGGCCCGGCTGCGCGATGGCCGGCATCGGTGAAAGGCCTGTCGTCGGCCACGCATCGTCTCCAGAGGGCGACGCCAGGCCGTCGCTCGGGACGAGTCTGCCCCAGCGGTGCGCGTGGCGGCAAGCCCGAGGGCCTTTGCGCTGACGGGGCTGCCCGCGGATCGGCGGGGTGCGTCGCTATAATCGTGGCATGAGTCTGGTTCCGCGCATCGTCGCGCACTTCGAAGACAGCGCGCGCCTCAAGCTCGCCAGCGCCGAGCTGCTTGCCGCGCCGATCGCGCAGGCGATCGAGCTCTCGGTGGCGGCGCTCGCCGCCGATCGCAAGCTGATGGCCTGCGGCAACGGCGGGTCGGCTGGCGACGCGCAGCATCTCGCGGCCGAGCTCGTGGGCCGCTTCGAGCGCGAGCGCCCGGAGCTGGCAGCCATCGCGCTCACCACCGACTCCTCGATCCTGACGGCGGTTGCCAACGACTATCGCTTCGACGATGTCTTCGCGCGTCAGGTCCGGGCACTCGGTCAGTCGGGCGATGTGCTCGTGGCCATCTCCACCAGCGGCAATTCGGCCAATGTCGTGGCCGCGGTGCAGGCGGCGCGCGATCGGGGCATGCCGGTGGTCGCGCTCACCGGACGAGGCGGCGGCCGTATCGGCGAGCTGCTCGGGCCCGACGATGTGCATCTGTGCGTGCCGCACGAGCGAACCGCCCGGATCCAGGAAGTCCACCTGCTGATCATCCACTGCCTGTGCGATGGCATCGATGCCGCGCTGCTCGGCGATGATGCCAGCTGACACCGACCTCGGAGAATGCCCGATGGCACCCACGACCCCGTCAAATCCCCGCGCCACCCCTGCGAAGCAACCCGCGGACGCCAAGCGCTGCCTGCCGGGGCTTGCGCTCGCCGGGGCGCTCGCCGTGGCCCTGCTCGCCTCGGGCTGCGTGCCGCTCGCCGTCACCGGCATCACCGCGGGCGCGCTGGCGGCCGCCGATCGGCGTACGCTCGGCGCACAGACCGATGATCAGGGCATCGAGCTCAAGGGCGCTACGCTCATCAGCGAGAAACTGCCTGCTGCCAAGGGCGTGTCGGTCACCAGCTACAACCGCAAGGTGCTGCTCACCGGGCAGGTGCCTGATGCCACCAGCAAGGCGCGCGCGCAGGAGCTGGTCGGCGCGCTGGCCAACGTGCGCGGGGTGCACAACGAGCTCGCGGTGGCCGCCCGGGCCGGGCTCGGCGCCCTGACCAGCGATGCCGCGATCACCACGCGCGTGAAGGCGGCCTTCGTCGCCGATCGCGACATCCCGGGCGAGACCATCAAGATCGTGACCGAGGCTGGCGTGGTCTACCTGATGGGCCTGGTCACGCGTGCCGAGGGCGACCGGGCGGCCCGCTCCGCGAGCCGGGTGTCGGGCGTGTCGCGCGTGGTCACGATCTTCGAATACCAGCCCGGCTGATCCGGCCCGGCCGGCCCGATGCCTTCGGGCCGGCCGTCGAAGCCCCCCGGGTGTGCGCGTCCGCTCAGTCCGGATGGATGCCGGTGGCCACCAGAAAGCGCGACACCATGTTGTAGGCGGCCACCACCGCCACGAACTCTACGGTCTCGCGCTCCGGAAGATGCACGCGCAGTGCACTGAAGGTTGCGTCGGCAACTTTCACGTGACGGGTCATCTCGACCGCCACGGCGAGCGCGGCGCGCTCGCGCGCATCGAAGCGCGCGGTGTCGGTCAGCGCGGCGTCCGGGTCGCGCAACGCCTGCGCCTGCTCGGGACTTGCGCCGGCGGCGATGTAGAGCGGTGCATGCTGCGCGTACTCGTACTCGGCACCGTTGATCACCGCGACCACGCACATCGCGAGTTCGCGAAGCCGCCGATCCACCGCGAGGCCGGTGCGCACCGCGCCGAGGAAGGTGTTCCAGCCTGCCGCCAGTGGCGGGCTGTGCAGCAGCATCCGGTCGAGCGCGATCAGTTCACCGCCGCGGCGCGCGCGGATGGCCGCAACCACGTCGGCCGGTTCGGCGAGATCGGCCGGGACGTAGGGGATGCGAGGGGGCATCGCGCTCATGGGGCCCACCCGCCCGAGAACGAGATCGCCTGACCGGCGAAGAAGTTCACCTCGCTGCTCGCCAGGAACACCGCGAACAGCGCGTCTTCCTGCGGGGTTGCCAGGCGCGCGGCCGGCACCTCGCGCGCAAGACGCTCCTGGAAGGCCGGCAGCGCCTGCACCTCGGGGCCGTAGTACATCGGGTTCTCGACGAAGTTCTGCGCGATCAGGTTGACCTGCACGTTCTTCGGCGCGACCTCGACGCCAACCGCGCGGGTCCAGGAGGCCTGCGCGCCGCGCGCCGCGGCGTAGGTGGAGGTGCGTTTCTGGCCGCGCAGCGCGGTGGCACTGCCCATCACCACGATCTTGCCGGCGCGCCGCTCGAGCATCGCGGGCAGCGCCGCGCGTGCCAGGCCGGGCAGCGGGTCGACGATATGGGCGAACACATGACGGAACTCGGCATCGCCGACCTTGTCGGCGGGGGTGTTCGGTGCCGGCACGCCGAGGTTGGCGATCACCACATCGAGGTGGCCGGCCTCGCGCACCGCCGCCTCGCCGGCGGCACCGCCATCCATCGTCCGGGGGTCGGCAATGACCTGCGCGCCATGGGCGGCGAAGATCTCGCAGAGCACCGGACCCATGAAGTCGTTGGCCTGGGTGATCAGCACCCGCTTGCCGGCGAGGCTGTCGCCGATTCGTGTCATGTCGACTCCGGAAGGGTTGGGGTGGCGGTATCGTACCCGTCCTGTTGCCCTGTGGCAGACTGCCGTGATGCCCCGAAAGCCTGTTGCGCCGGGCGGCATGTCCGACCCTTCCGGCCCCGCGTCCGGTCATGCGCCCGACCGCGATGGCGCGCTGCCGCGCGTACCGGTCTACCTGATCTCGCCCGCGAGCGCGGTGCCCGCCGACGCGCCGGTGCAGGCCAGTCTTGCCGCGATGCGCGATGCCGGTTTCGAGCCGGAGCTCGACCCGGGGGCGCTGCGCACCCACCAGCGCTTCGCCGGCACCGATACCCAGCGCGCCGCCGCCTTCGCGCGGGCCGCCGCGCAGCCCGCGCGCGCGGTGATGATCACGCGTGGCGGCTACGGCATCACCCGCCTGCTGCCGCGGCTCGATTTCGCGGCGCTCGCCCGCGCCGACAAGCAGTGGATCGGCTACTCGGACTTCACCGCCTTTCAGCTCGCGATGCTCGCGCAGGCCGGTGCGATCACCTGGAGCGGGCCGGCGCTGCTCGACGACTTCGCGGTCCCGGCAGGCACGCCGGCCGACGAGACCACCGTGGGCTCGCTGCATGATGCGCTCGCCGGCCGGGCCGAGCTGCTCGGTTTCCCGAGCGCCGGCGCCCGCGGCGTCGAGGTTAGCGGCACGTTGTGGGGCGGCAACCTCAGCCTGGTGTGCGCGCTGCTTGGCACGCCCTGGTTTCCGCAAGTGCGCGGCGGCATCCTCTTCCTCGAGGAAGTCGGCGAGCACCCCTACCGGGTCGAACGCATGCTCGGCCAGCTGCTGCAGGCCGGCGTGATCGACGCACAGGCGGCCGTCCTGATCGGCCACGTCAACCGCTACTCCCTGGTCGCGCGCGACGCCGGCTTCGACATGCCTGCGGTGCTGCGCCGGCTGCGCGGCCTTACCCGAACCCCGATCCTCAGCGGTCTGCCGGTCGGCCATGACAGCCCGAAGCTCACGCTGCCGCATGGCGCCACCGTGGGCCTGGTCACCGAGGGCCGACAGGCCTGGCTGATCCTGCCGCACGACCGCGAGGACGATGACACCGCCACCCCCGATCCCCGCGAGGCTCGCGACGATGCCTGAGACACTGCCTGGTGGCGCACCGCATGCGGTGCTCGATGCCGCCCCGCCCGAGCCGCTGTGGCGACCTGATCGTGCGCGCATCGAGCGTGCCGGCATCACCCGCTTCCTGCGCTGGCTCGAGCGCGAGCGCGGCCGCCGCTTCGACGGCTACGAGGCGCTCTGGCAGTGGTCGGTCGACGACCTCGAAGGCTTCTGGGCGGCGGTGTGGGATTTCTGCGGCGTGATCTCGCACGCGCCCTTCGAGCGCGTGCTCGGCGAGCGCGAGATGCCGCACGCGCAGTGGTTTCCGGGCGCCTGCGTCAACTACGCCGAGCACATGCTCGCGCGAGCCCGCCAGCCCGATGCCGACAGCCGTGTCGCCGTGGTGTTCCAGTCGGAGCTGCGGCCGCGCACCGAGATCAGCTGGGCGCGGCTGGCCGCCGACACCGGGGCGCTATCGGCCACCCTCGCGCGGCTGGGCGTGACCCGCGGCGACCGGGTGGTCGGCTACCTGCCCAACATTCCCGAGTCGCTGGTCGCGATGCTCGGCACCACCAGCCTGGGGGCGATCTGGTCGGGCTGCTCGCCCGACATGGGCGCCACCAGCGTGCTCGACCGCTACCGCCAGATCGAGCCCACCGTGCTGATCGCGGTCGACGGTTACCGCTACGGCGGGCGCGACTTCGATCGACGCGCCACCATCGCGGAGCTGGTCGCGCAGCTGCCCACGCTGCGTGCGGTGATCCTCGTGCCCGCGCTCGCCTCCGAGGCGCCGCCCGAGGCGATCGAACCCGAAGGGCAGGCCGGCCGTCGGGTGCCCGTGATCCCGTGGGCGCAGGCCCTCGCGCATCCCGCCGCGCCGCGCTTCGAGCCGGTGCCCTTCGGTCATCCGCTGTGGATCGTCTATTCCTCCGGCACCACCGGCATGCCCAAGCCGATCGTGCACGGCCACGGCGGCACGGTGCTCGAGACCTTCAAGTCGTGCCTGTGCCATCTCGACGTTGGCGAGGACGACCGCTTCTTCTGGTTTTCGTCGACCAACTGGATCATGTGGAACCTGTGGGCCTCCACGCTGATGACCGGTTGCACGGTCATCCAGTTCGACGGCAACCCGGGCTACCCCGATCTGGACACGCTGTGGGCGCTCGCCGAGCGCGAGCGCATCAGCTTCTTCGGCGTGAGCCCCGCCTTCATCGCGCTCAACATGAAGGCTGGCATCGTGCCGCGCGAGCGCCACGACCTGTCGGCGATGCGCACGCTCGGCGCCACCGGTTCGCCGCTGACCGAGGAGGCCTACCACTGGATCTACCGCAACGTCGGCGACGACCTGCTGCTCGCCTCGATCTCGGGCGGCACCGATCCGGGGTCGGCCTTTCTCACCTCGTGCCCCATCCTGCCGGTGCGCGCCGGCGAGATGCAGTGCCGCGGGCTGGGCATCGGCCTGCGAGCCTACGGTGACGATGGCAAGCCGCGCGTCGGCGAGCTGGGCGAACTGGTCTGCGAGACGCCGCTGCCCTCGATGCCGCTGTTCTTCTGGAACGACCCCGGCGGGCGGCGCTACTTCGAAAGTTATTTCGAGACCTTCCCCGGGCCGCCCAACGTCTGGCGTCACGGCGACTGGCTGCGTCTGATCGCCCGACCCGAGTCGGTCACCGGCATCGTCTACGGGCGTTCCGACTCCACGATCAACCGTCACGGTATCCGCATGGGCACCAGCGAGCTCTACCGCGTGGTCGAGGAGTTCGACGCGGTGCTCGACTCGCTGGTGATCGATCTCGAGTATCTGGGGCGCGAGTCGTGGATGGCGCTGTTCGTGGTGCTGCGCGAGCCGGCGCCCGACGTGCCGGCAGCGCTCAAGGCCTCGCTGCTCGAGGCCATCCGCACGCGACTGTCGGCGCGCCATGCGCCCAACGAGGTGTTCGCGATTCCCGAGGTGCCGCGCACGATCTCCGGCAAGAAGATGGAGGTTCCCGTGAAGCGCATCCTGCTCGGTCATCCCGCAGCCCGGGTCGCCAACCGCGACTCGATGGCCAACCCCGGCAGCATCGACTGGTTCGTCGATTTCGCCAGCCGGCGCGGCACGGCGAACGGCGAGGGCGCGGCCTAGGGTCGCCTGTCGCGGCTATCCGCGCGCGCTTGCGCCAGTTCGATCCGCTCGGCCAACACCCGCGCGCGGAAGCCGCTGGCAAGGCCGGCCGCATCGACCACATCGACCCGGAACGGCAGGTCGCTCGCCTCGAAGCGGTCGCGCAGTTCGGCTCGCTGCAACCAGCTCAGCGGTGTTGCGGCCTGGACCAGCAGATCGAGGTCGGAGTACGGACGAGCCCGCTGCGTGGCACGCGAGCCGAAGATCCACACCCTGGCATCCGGCAGCACGCCGGTCGTGATGTCGCGCACGGTGGCGAGCTCTGCGTCGCTCAGCGATACCGGGCGATGCACCCCCGAGGGCGGTGCCTGGTCAGCGTTCAATCGCGGCCTCCAGCGCCACCCTCAGCGCCCTCGCGTCCTCGGCGAAGGCTCCGGCTTCGCCTGCTACCGACTGTGCCGTCTTCTCGTCGTAGGCGTGGGAGGTTGCATTACGCATCTCGCGCCACGCCCGCCATCGAATCAGGTCGATCGGCAGTCCGGCGTCGGCGCCAGCCCGAAGGAGGTCATTGAAGGAAAGGTCGGCTATCCGTTCCGCGGATTCGGCGCGCTCGACCAGGACGCGCCGGAGCGATCGTACGGACAGCTCGTAGCTGTACTCGAAGGACTGGATGACCGCAGATCGCAGGTGGGGCTTGAGCGGGGCCGCGTCGGGCTGCGCGCGCCAGAAGGTGATCGCCTCCTCGAGCATCGCAAGCGCTCGGCGCAGCGGGCCGAGATCGATGGCGGTGGGGTTCATTGGGGGTTCGAGCGGCAGGGCACTGTTGCCGATGGTGTTCCGAGCGCCGCATGGCCGTCAAGCAGCCCGCGCCCGTACAATCCGGCGCTTTCCGCACGCTCAACCACGAGGAGACTTCCATGATACGCAGAGCAGCGATCGTCGCGCCGGTGCGCACCGGCATCGGCGCCTTCGGCGGCGGCCTTCGCGACGCCTCGGTCGAGCACCTGGGCGCCACCGTGGCGCGCGCGGTGGTCGAGCGCAGCGGGGTCGATCCGGCGCTGATCGAGGACATGGTCTTCGCGCAGTCCTACGCCAACAGCGAGACGCCGTGCGTGGGCCGCTGGATCGCGCTGCAGGCGGGCTTTCCGATCGAGGTGCCCGGCATGCAGCTCGACCGGCGCTGCGGTGGCGGACTGCAGGCGATCGCGACCGCGGCCATGATGATCCAGAGCGGTGCGGCCGACGTGGTGATGGCCGGCGGCGTCGAGAGCATGAGCAACATCGAGTACTACACCACCAGCATGCGCTGGGGCTCGCGCTCGGGCTCGGTGCAGCTCTACGACCGGCTCGATCGCGGTCGCGAGCGCTCGCAGCCCGAGCATCGTTTCGGGCGCATCTCGGGGATGATCGAGACCGCCGAGAACCTCGCGAAGCAGTACGCGATCCCGCGCGACGAGGCCGACGCCTTCTCGGCGCGCAGCCACCAGCGCGCCGCCGCCGCCTGGGCCGAAGGGCGTTTCGCCGCCGAGGTGGTGCCGGTGATGGTGCCGCAGCGCAAGGGCGAACCGGTCGCCTTTGCCCGCGACGAGGGCATCCGCGCCGACACCACCGCCGAGTCGCTGGGCAGGCTGCGCGCGGTGATGAAGGACGGGACGGTCACCGCGGGCAACGCCAGCCAGCAGAACGACGCGGCCGCTGCCTGCCTGATCGTGGCCGAGGACCGGCTCGAGGCGCTGGGCCTGAAGCCGATGGCCTTCCTCACCGGCTGGGCGGCGGCCGGCTGCGAGCCTGGCTGCATGGGCATCGGCCCGGTGCCGGCGGTGCGCAAGCTCCTGCGCAAGACCGGGCTGTCGTTCGATGACATGGGCCTGGTCGAGCTCAACGAGGCCTTCGCCGCACAGGTGCTGGCGGTGCTCAAGGGCTGGGACTGGAACGATCCCGAGCGGCTCAACGTCAATGGCTCGGGCATTTCGCTGGGCCACCCGATTGCCGCCACCGGCGCGCGCATCATGACCTCGCTGCTGCACGAGATGCAGCGCCGCGAGGTGCGCTACGGTCTGGAGACGATGTGCGTGGGCGGCGGCCAGGGCGTGGCCGCGATCTTCGAGCGCGCCTGAGCGCGCCCGCTCAGCGCAGCGCCTGACGGGCCGCGCCCAGCGCGGCCCACTGCTGCGGGTCGTGCCCGTACAGGATGCGGCTGCCGGCGCGCTCGCCCATCGCGCGCAAGCGGCGCATCGAATCGAGCATCTGCGCGCCGTCCCACACCACCGAGGGCAGCAGCTCGCGGGCCATGTGCTCGGCCGAGTAGCAAGCGTCGGCGGTGAGCACGTAGCGCGCGTCGCGCGACACCTGCACCACCAGCGACTGGTGGCCGGGCGTGTGGCCCGGCGTGGGCACCAGCAGCACGCTGCCGTCGCCGAAGACGTCGTGCTCGCCGTCGATCAGCGTCCAGTTCAGCGGCAGG
>Ga0315902_10014148_pt1 | contig 10278 bp, 5 predicted proteins | sample LakEriMetagenome_9_FD_203523 | JGI IMG/M metagenome (GOLD analysis project Ga0315902, IMG submission 203523) | Freshwater fungal communities from buoy surface, Lake Erie, Ohio, United States - Buoy 12 MA117 | ecosystem: Environmental > Aquatic > Freshwater > Lake > Lake biofilm | place: USA...
CTACTGGAAGGAGAACTACCGCATCTGGATGGCCGCGCTTCGCGACTTCGAGCGCAAGGGTGGTACGATCGGCTGCGGCGACGACGCCGGCTTCATCTATCAGCTCTACGGCTACGGCTTGATCCGGGAGATGGAGCTGCATGCCGAAGCGGGCTTCCATCCGCTCAAGGTCATCGAGCACTGCACCGGCAACAACGCGCGCATCCTCGGCGAAGAGGCACGACTCGGGCGGGTGCGCGTCGGCTGGTTGGCCGACCTGATCGTGGTGGATGGCAATCCGCTCGAAGACATCAAGGTGCTGTATGCCGGCGGGACCTCGGCGATCCGTGGGGGCAAGGAGGTCAAGACGCTGGGATCGGAGTGGATCATCAAGGACGGGATTCCGTACCACGGGCCGCGGCTGCTTCGGGAAGTGAAGGCCATCGTCGATGCGGCCAAGGCGAAGGTGCGCCAGTAACTCGGCCGAGCCATCGCGCGGCAGGCCGGGCTGGGGCGCCGACGGTGCGGGATGCTTCGAAGGGGGTCCCCTCGGCGTCGGTACCGGTTGCCATTCCATCTGCCCGGCCGGAGATTCGACTTCGTGAGTGACGCCATCCCTCCGAGCCTGGTCGCGGCCCTCTCCGATCGCTATCGCATCGAGCGCGAGCTTGGGGCGGGTGGCATGGCCACGGTGTACCTCGCGCGCGACCTCAAGCACGGGCGCGACGTCGCCATCAAAGTGTTCAAGCCGGACCTCGCCCAGTCTCTCACTGGCGAGCGCTTCCTGCGCGAGATCGCCATCACGGCGAAGCTCAATCATCCGCATATTCTCGCCCTGATCGACTCGGGCGCGGATGCCAGCGGCGACGTGCTCTATTACGTGATGCCGGTGGCGACGGGTCCATCCCTCCGTGACCGGCTCACGAAGGAGGGCGCCATACCGGCTGCCGAGGCGGTGCGCATCGCCAGCGATGTCACCGAAGCCCTGGTGCATGCACACGCCAACGGGGTGGTGCATCGCGACATCAAGCCCGAGAACATCCTCCTCACCGGCGGGCACGCGATCGTCGTCGACTTCGGCATCGCCAAGGCCGTCGGTTCGGCCAAGGTGACCACGACGCTCACCTCGGCCGGGACCTCCATTGGTACGCCAGCCTACATGGCGCCGGAGCAGGCCGCAGGGGAGGCCGGTGTGGACCAGTGCGCCGACATCTATGCCGTGGGCGCCGTGCTGTACGAGATGCTGAGGGGCGCACCGCCGTTCACCGGGACCTTCCAGCAGGTCGTCGTCGCCAAGATGACGAATGAGGCCCCGCTACTCCCAACACGTGGCACGTCCACCTCGCCGGCCCTCGCGCGACTCGTGGCACGCTGCCTCGCGCGGGACGCCGCGCAGCGGCCGGCGAACGCCGCGGCGCTGCTCAGCGAACTCCGTGCGCTGTCGCAGACCGATACGGCCACGCTGCGCCGCCTGACACGCACGACCATGATTGTCGGCGGTCTGGCGCTCGCGGCGCTTCTCGCGGTCGGCGTCTTCCTGGTGCGCGAACGTCGCGCGCGATGGGTTCGCGACACCGCGCTCCCGGAGATTGCCCGCCTGGTGGAGGCCGACCAGCTCGACTCCGCCTTTGCCTTGGCGGAACGCGCGGAAGCGCGTGCTCCCGACGACTCGCTGCTCGCCAGCGTGTGGAACGGCGTGGCGCTGACGCAGAGCTTCCTGAGTGAGCCCTCCGGAGCCGTCGTGACGCGCGCGCCCGTGGGCGACACCACCCGCTGGCTTCCGGTGGGCACCACCCCTACCGGGCCGGTGCGCATCCCACGCAACGCTTGGTTCTATCGCTACACCCTTCCCGGGCACCGGACGGTCACCGTCATGGGGGCGCGCCTTGGCGGGAGCTATGCCCCCATCCCGAGCCCGGTCCAACTGCCGAAGGTCGGTGACCCGGATTCCGGCATGGTCGTGCTCCGCGGCAAGCAACTGGCCGCGACGCTATTCGGCCTGTCGGTCAGCGGCACGCTGGACCTCCCGGATTTCAAGATGGACAAGCTCGAGGTGACCAACGCGCAGTACAAGGCGTTCGTCGATGCCGGCGGGTATGCCGACGCCCGCTGGTGGGACTCGACCTTCGTTCGCGACGGTCGGGCCCTGGGGTTCACGGACGCCATGGCGCTGTTGGTCGATGCGACGGGTCGCCCGGGGCCCGCCACCTGGGAGGGCGGCGCACCCAAGCCCGGCAGCGAGGATCTCCCCGTGGGCGGGGTGAGCTGGTACGAGGCGCGCGCCTACGCCCGGTTTGTTCGCAAGGAACTCCCCACGGCACTCGAGTGGAACGCGGCGGCCATCCCCGAGGCCGCACGTTGGGTGGTGCCGAACGGGCGGTACAATGCCGATGGTCCGGTGCGCGGGGGCGGGGCGGGCGGCGTGAGCCCGCGCGGTATCTTCGACCTGGCCGGCAACGTGCGCGAATGGACCGCGAATGCGCGCGAGCCAGGCACCCGCTACATCTTGGGAGGCGGGTACTCGGATCCGGCCTACCTTTTCAGCGAGGCCTACGCTCAGCCCGTGTTCGATCGCTCCGCGATCAACGGGATCCGGCTGGTCCGGCGCCTCGGCAATACCCCGGACCTGGCGCGAGCGCTGGCGCCCATTCCGCGCATGGCCCGCGACGCGATCACCGCGAGGCCGGTGGACGACGCCACGTTCCGCGGCTTCCTCGCGCTGTACGACTACGACCGCACGGCGCTCAACGCCGAGATGACCTCCCGCGACAGCAGCCACGCGGACTGGGTTCGCGAGGACGTCACGTTCGACCTGCCTGGCGGCACTGGCCGGATGCCGGTGGTGCTCTTTCTGCCGAAACGGGTGGCGCCGCCATATCAGACGGTCGTCATCTGGCCGGCCTCCGATGCCTTTGCGCTGCGAGACACGCGCCGCCTTTCCATGAGTTTCGTTGATTACCTCGCACGCAGCGGCCGCGCCGTGCTCTACCCGATCTACGAACACACTTATGGACGCGGGACGTCCATGCCCTGGGATGCACTGGCGCCGAGCATCGAGCACCGGGACCAGATGCGGCGATGGGTCACGGAGATGCGCCGGTCGATCGATTACGCCTTCTCGCGCCCCGATATCGACACCGCGCGTCTGGCCTACGTGGGGACCAGCTGGGGCGCGCGCATCGGCGGCACGGCGATCGCGACCGAACCACGCATCCGGACGGCGATTCTCAACGTTGCGGGCATCAGCGCCAATGCTGTCCGGCCCGAAGAGGACCCGGTCAACTTCCTGCCCCGCATCCGCATCCCGGTGCTGATGCTCAGTGGCCGATACGACAGCGTCTTCCCCTACGAGTCGTCACAGCTGCCGTTCTATCGCTTGCTCGGCTCTCCGCCGGGCGCGAAGAAGCACGTGTTGTTCGACGGCGGGCATTTCCTGCCGCGGCCGATGTGGGTGTCGGAGTCCACGCGGTGGCTGGATATGCAGCTCGGGTCGGTGGATCGCCGCTGAATCTCTGTGCGGCATATTCCCGCGACGATGCCCTCTTCCCCCCGTCTCGTTACCCTGCTCTTTCTGGGGACCGCGCTCAACTACGTGGACCGGCAGGCGTTGGCGCTCCTCAAGCCCACGTTGCTCGCCGAGTTCGGTTGGACCGATCTCCAGTTTGCGCACCTTGGCTCGGCGTTTCAGTTGACGACGGCCGCCGCCGTGCTGGGGGCGGGGTGGCTCGTCGATCGCGTGGGGGTGCGTTCGGCTTACGGTGCGGCGGTGGGGCTCTGGAGTACCGCCGGGATTGCCCACGCCGTGGCGAGTACGATCGGTCACTTTCTCGCCGCGCGCGTGGTGCTGGCCGCCGCCGAGTCGGTGAATACGCCGGCCGCGGTGAAGGCGGTCGCGCGCCATCTGCCCATCGGGGGGCGTTCGCTCGCGCTTGGCGTGATCAACACCGCCCCCAATATCGGCGCCGTGCTGACGCCCCTGCTCATTCCGCCCTTCGCGCTCGTATTCGGCTGGCGCGCCGCGTTCGCGGTGACGGGGGCCCTCGGGTTCGTCTGGCTGATGGCGTGGGTGCCACTGACGCGGGGCATGTCGCGGGAGGCGGTCTCCCCCGCGGGCCCGGCGACGGGGACGGTCGCGGTCACCCCGCCTCCAGCCGCGCGCGGCGCCGATTTCTGGCGGGCGCTGCTCGGTGATCGGCGCACCTGGGCCATCGCGGGAGCAAAGCTCCTCACCGACATGGTCTGGTGGTTTCTCCTGTTCTGGACCCCCGACCTGTTCGGCCGCGTCTTCGGTCTGACGCAGGGCACACTGGGGGGGCCGATCGCCGTCATCTACACCATGGCCGCCCTCGGTGCCGTGAGCGGTGGCCTCCTGTTCCCCGCGCTCGTGCGCCGCGGCCTCACGGTCAATGCGGCACGCAAGGGGTCGCTGCTTGCATATGCGCTGCTCATCGTGCCCGTGCCGCTCGCGCTGCGCGCGTCCGATCCGTGGACGGCGGCGCTGCTGATCGGTCTGGCGCTGTTTGCGCATCAGGGCTTTTCCACGAACCTGTTCGGCTTTGCGGCCGACACGGTGCCGCTCGAGCGCGTGGCGACCGTCGTCGCCGCCGGTGCCGTGGTGGGCAACCTCGCCGGCATGGGGATCATCGAGTTCACGGGGTGGGCCCTCACGTCCGGCGTCGGCTACTGGCCCATGTTCGCGCTGTCGGCGAGCGCGTACCTGCTGGCTGCGGGTTGGATCCACCTGCTGGTGCCGGTCATCGCCCCGCACGACGGCGTGGCCGGCTAGACGCGCTTACGCGGTGCCGAACCCCAACTCCTGCATCGTCACCGCCCGCTGTTCGCTTGCGCTTCGCTCGGCAGCGACGCCCATCGCGACGGCCCACAGACCGTCATCCGCCGAGACCTCCACCGGCCCCTCGCCGCGGACGGCGGCGGCGAACCGCTGATGCTGATACCAGGTGGCGCCGTGATGACTGCCGGCGCGCAGCGCCGCATCGTCCACCGGTACATGCCAGCGCAGCGGTGTCTTGGGGTTGCCGAATCCGGTGCGCGGACTGAACACGAGATCCCCCGGCGGTACCAGACAGTCGAGACGGGCCATGTCGCCCACCGCGGAGAATTCTTCCTGATGCTCAGCGCCATCGGCGAACATGCACAGGTCGAGCATCGCGCGGGTGCCGTCGGCGAAATCGACCGTGGTGTAGCTGTGGTCCATGATGTCCGGCGTGCGGCCGTCGTATCGCTCGTGGCGATGATTCACCGCCATTGCCCCTGAGCAGTAGACGCGCACCGGCTCGCTGCGCACGATCAGTCGCATGAGGTCGAAGAAATGACAGCACTTCTCGACCATCGTGCCACCGGTGTTGCTGGCGAAGCGGTTCCAGTTCCCCACTTTCACGAGAAAGGGGAACCGGTGTTCGCGCAGGCTCAGCATGCGGAGATGCCCCACGCGCCCCGCGTGGATGTCGGCGATGAACGCCGCCGCCGGAGGCATGTAGCGGTACTCCATCGCGGTCCAGAAGATGCCGCGCGCGTCCGCGGCCCGCGCCACGATCCAGCGTGCATCGTCGATGGTGGTAGCCAGCGGCTTCTCGCAGAGGATGTGCAGTCCCGCGTCGAAGAGCGGCGACAGCACGGCGCGATGGGTGTGATTTGGACTCGCCACCACCACGGCGTCCACCAATCCCGACGCGGCGAGGTCTGCCACGCCCGCGAAGGTTGCGACGTCCTGCGCGCGCGCACCGAGCGCATGCCGGGCCGACGCGAGCGATTCGGGCACGGGATCGGCAAGCGCCGTCACCACGGCGCCCGGCGTGATCGCGAGATTGTGGAGATGCTCCACGCCCATCATTCCCGTACCGACTACGCCGTATCGGATGGTCTTCGTCACATCGGCTCCTCGGTGATGTGGGCATCGGCACGATGGTCTCACCGCGCCACGGGAGGTCGCGGTTCCCGGCGCCGTTGCCCCCGCAGCAAATTAGTGCATCGATGTCCCCCGTTCCCTTGAACCCACGCACGGTGCCTGAGACGTCTGCTCCCGCCTCGCCCTGCGAGGTCAGTTGGTTCGCCGCGCTCTGCGACGACGACTACGAATTTCTGGGTGTCCCCGATCCGGGCCTCGTGTCGAGCTGGGCGCACTGTCGCGGGATCGTCGAGCGGGCGGAGGCGGGTGGTTTCGACAACATCCTCCTGCCGTCCGGCTACGCGCTTGGCATCGACACAACGGCGTTCGCGGCGGCGGTGGCTGCCGTGACGCGACGCATCCGGTTGTTGATGGCGGTGCGGGTGGGCGAGAACTGGCCGCCCCAGTTGGCGCGCCAGATCGCGACCATCGACCAGATCGCCGGCGGACGGCTCACCGTGAACATCATCTCGTCGGAGATGGCGGGCGAGTCGTTGGACGGCCCGGCGCGCTACGCGCGCACGCTGGAGGCCATGCACATCCTGCGCGCCCTGCTGTCGGGGCAGCCCCTCTCGCATCGCGGCGAGTTCTGGCAGTTCGACGTGGCGCCACCACGCGTGTGTGCGCCGGGTGGCCGGATTCCGCCGTTCTACTTCGGCGGTCTGAGCCCCGAGGCGCGGGACGTCGCGGCCCGCGGCAGCGACGTGTATCTCATGTGGCCCGACACGATGGCGCAGGTGCGGGCGCTGATCGCCGACATGCGCGCCCGCGCCGCCCGGGTGGGCCGCACCCTGCGCTTCGGGTATCGGGTGCACGTGATCGTCCGCGACACGGAAGCGGAGGCCCGCGCCGCCGCGGCCCACTTGCTCTCGCGACTCGACCCGGCCACAGGCGACGCGATTCGTGGGCGGTCACTCGACCACCGCTCCACCGGCGTGGCCGCCCAGGCCGCGCTGCGGGATGCCGCTGATCGTGACGGGTTCGTGGAGGAACAGCTGTGGACCGGGATCGGCCGCGCGCGGTCCGGGTGCGGCGCCGCCATCGTGGGGGATCCCGATCAGGTGCTCGCGAAGCTGCGCGACTATCAGGCCGAGGGGATCGACGCCTTCATTCTGTCGGGCTATCCGCACGGCGACGCCTGCGACCGGTTCGCGCGCGACGTACTGCCGCGACTCACGCACGCCCCGCTCTGACACACCGCGGGCGGCGCAGGCCGGGGCCGCATCGGCCGTCCGAACGGCTTAGTTTTCCGGGTTGGCGTCCCTGTTTTTCATTCTGCCCCTGCTCATGCCCCGTGTACCCAGCCTGCCCGGTGCGCTGCACCGTGTTGACGCGGTTTGCCCCTCCGCCCTGAGCGGGTCGTGACCCCGCTCCGGATCTGGGTGGCGGGCCTCCTGGCTGCTCCAATGGTGCTCTCGGCCCAGTCGGTGCAAGCCGGTCCCGACGTGCCGGGCGCCAAGGGCGCGGCCCCGCTCGTCTACAATGGCCGGGACGGGAAGACCACCGTGCGCATCCCGCGCTTCGAGACGTCGATCACCATCGACGGGATGCTCGATGACGCGCCGTGGGCGGAGGCGGCGCAGCTCACGGGGTTCTCGCAGTTCAATCCGTCGGATGGCCGGGCATCGCTCGATTCCACCGTGGCGCTGGTCTGGTACGGCCCGGAGGCCCTCTACTTCGCCGTGCGCGCGTATGCGCCGGCGGGCACGGTGCGGGGCACGCTGGCCGACCGGGATCGCATTCAGAACGACGATCATGTCCAGTTCATCCTGGACACCTTCAATGACCGCCGGCAGGCGTTCGTGTTCGCGGTGAATCCGCTGGGCGTCCAGAGCGACGGGATCCGCACCGAAGGCGGTGGCGGGGGCGGCCGTGGTGGGCGTGGGGGTGGCGGTGGCGGCGGCGGTGGCGGCGGGATGGGTGGCGGTTTTTCCCGTGCCAATCTGAGCAACGCCGACCTCAATCAGGACATGATCTGGCAGTCCCGCGGCCGCATCACCGACTGGGGCTACCAGGTCGAGATCCGCGTGCCCTTCAAGAGCATCCGGTACCGTGTGCGCACGGACATGCAGTGGGGGCTCAACGTGGTCCGCAATACGCAGCGGAACAATTATCAGGACACGTGGACGCGGACGAATCGCGGGCTGGCGTCCTTCCTCATTCAGTCGGGGCGCCTCGAGGGGATCCGCGACCTGCGCCGCGGGCTCGTCCTCGACCTGACGCCGGTGGTCACCACCTCGCTTGCCGGGAGCGCGTCGTCGGCCGGCAACTGGGGCTATGCCGCCAAGCCGCAGTACGGCGGCGACGCGCGCTGGGGGGTGACCCCCAACCTCACCATCAATGCGACGGTCAATCCCGACTTCTCGCAGGTCGAGGCCGATGTCGGCCAGATCCCCGGCGATGTACGCTTCGCGCTCTTCTTCCCGGAGTTGCGCCCGTTCTTCGTGGAAGGCAACGAGCAGGTCGACACCCCGAACCAGCTGGTGTACACCCGGCGCATCATTCAGCCGCGTGCGGCGGCCAAGGCCACCGGCAAGGTCTCCCGCTTCGACCTCGGCGTCCTTTCGGCAATCGACAACGCCAAGTATTCGGCCAGCGGGTCCGAGAGCCCCTTGTTCAACATCGCCCGGATGCGGCGCGACCTGGGGGCGCAGAACAACATCGGCTTCACGGTGACCGACCGGCGCGAGGGGGCGAACTACAACACCGTGCTCAATGCCGATGGCCGGTTCCTGCTGCGCAACGTGTATACGGCCTCCTATCAAATGGCCACCAGTCGCTCCCGCACGGATTCGGGTTCGACACGCGGCGACATCTGGGAATTCAGCTTCGATCGCACGGGGCGCTCCTACGGCTTCCGCAATTCCATCGAAGGCGTGAGTTCGGCGTTCGAGTCGCGGGCCGGCTTCGTGCCGCGGCTGGACTACGTGCAGCCGCAGATGAATCAGCGCTACACCTACTTCGGGGCTCGCGGCCGCCTGGTCGAGCAGGCCATGACGTTCCTGAGCGGTCAGGGCACGTGGGTGTACAAGGGATTCTTCCGCGGCGACAGTCCGCTCGAAACCCGTCTGTCGCTCTCCACCAGCCTGCAGCTGCGCGGCGGCTGGGGGATGGGGATCACGCCGTCACTCGAGCGGTTCGCCTTCCAGCCGGAACGATATGCGTCCTATGCGGTGGAGGCGCCGCGCGGCACGCGCACGGACACGCTCCCCTTCGTGTTGGGCGCCCCCGTGCCGGCGCGGCAGCTGCAGCTGCGGCTCACCACGCCGCAGTTCGGCAAGTTCGGCGGTTCCATCAGCAGCACGTTCGGCCGCGACGCCGAATTCTTCGAAACGGCGCAGGCGCGCCGCGTGGACGTGAACGCCACATTGGATTTCCGCCCGACGCCGCGGCTGCGTGTCAGCACGATCATGCTGCATCAGGAGTTTCGCCGCGCCCGCGACAACTCGGCCATCCTGCGCACGAACATTCCGCGGCTCCGCACGGAGTTCCAGCTCAACCGCGCCATCTTCTTCCGCTTCGTGGGGCAGTACGAGTCGCGGTATCGGGATGCCTATCGTGATCCGCGCACGGAGCAGCCGATTCTGGTGAGGAACAGCAGCGGGACGTTCGTGCGGACCACCCGAAGTCAGACCAACGCCATCCGTGCCGACTGGCTCTTCTCCTACTTCCCGAGCCCTGGCAAGGTGGTGTACCTCGGCTACGGGGCGAGCCTCAACGAGGCCTTCGCCTTCCGGTTCCAGGACATGAACCGGACAGGGGACGGGTTTTTCGTGAAGGTGAGCTGGTTGTACCGGGTGCCGTGAGGCCTTTCCGATTGTAGCCGCGCTACGCTGAACGCTGCAGCCGGACGTTGATCGCCGAGCGCCGCGCGTCGGCACTGATCGACGCGATCACCGGCCACTGCGTCGCCGATGGGCCTGACGTGCAGTGCTCACGCACCATCGAGTGCCTGTCGGACCATCTGCAGCAACCCGTCCACCCGGAAGGGCTTTTCGACGAAGTTGGCTGCCGGGCTCAACGCCCCGGTGCGCTGGAACGACGCCCCGGTGTACCCAGACATGAACAGCACCCGCGTGTTGGGCATGAGCGTAGCGAGGCGGGCCGCCAGTTCCTCGCCACCCATACGCGGCATGATTACGTCCGTCAGCACCAGATCGATCGGAGTGGGCGCGGCCGTGGCCCTGGCGAGTGCGTCGTAGCCATCGATTGCGGTGAGCACGCGGTAGCCGGCGGCTTCGAGTGCGCGTGAGGCAAGACTGCGGACGGAGTCGGCGTCCTCGACCACCAGGATCGTTTCCGTTCCGCCGCGGATGGCCGTTTGGGGCGTGGTCAGATACCGACGGGCAGGTTCACCATCCTCGACACGGGGAAAGTACAGGTCGAAGGTGGTG
>Ga0315902_10014153_pt1 | contig 10277 bp, 6 predicted proteins | sample LakEriMetagenome_9_FD_203523 | JGI IMG/M metagenome (GOLD analysis project Ga0315902, IMG submission 203523) | Freshwater fungal communities from buoy surface, Lake Erie, Ohio, United States - Buoy 12 MA117 | ecosystem: Environmental > Aquatic > Freshwater > Lake > Lake biofilm | place: USA...
ATGAACCCGATGGCCTCGGAGAATGGAATGGTGTTGGGAAATGACTGAGCAAAGCTTGAATACCTGGGGAACTCGATGATGCGTACCTGCCGGTGCTGATAAGGACCGAAATGTTTGGTATAATAGTCCAGCGATTTCTTGATCGAGGCGATCATCCGGTCGATGTTGTATTCGTGACCCTGCTGATACCAGATCTCGATGGCGACATCATTCCACCGGTCGCGGCGCAGGCTGTACTTCGCACTCAGGAACGAGAAGAAATGCAGGATCGGGCTATCCATTTTGTATTGGAAATAATGGCGGTCGCCCTGTTTCCAATCCTTCACCAGATAACCAGGGGCGATGGCACGCTGCCCGGCCGCTGTGCTCACCGTCGCCTCAAACCGGATCCAGTCGGCATCCCGAGAGATATAATTGCTCATCATCGCCGCGCTGTCATCGATCCCGGCCATCCTGGCCTTCGGCTTCAATCCATACTCCTTCCGGGCGGTATTTTGGCTCAATTCTGCATCCGGATTGTAACCGATCGTAGGCAGAAGACCACTGTTGATGAAGGTTCCGTTGTCTACAACGGGGGAACTCATTCGACCGAAATATCCGTTCGGAATGTATTTCATCTCGAAATCAAACCGGATGCTGTCGCCCGGCAGGATCGGTTTTTTCAATCGATAAATGCGGATGCCATGATCCGGATCGTCAACAGCTACCGAAGACGGCGTGTTGAATTTCATGACCGGGTAGTGATATGGACTCTTCTTGCCACTTCTGTAATCAATGTACAGAGTGTCGATCGAACGCAGGGTGCGATTAAGGAGTGTGTATTGACCAACGATGTGCAGGGTCTTGTCATCCGGGAAGATATCCACCGATAGCGAAACCGCCGTGATCCGGGGCTGCGCCAGATCGCGGTATTTCGAAAACCGCTTTTCAAGGGCGGCCATATCACGCTCCCGGTCCTTGGGCTTGGTATCGTCCACCAGCACGCGGGTCTGCCAGTAGATGAATCCCCCACTCGCCAGGGCCATGCTCAGGAAAACGACCATCAGGATCAAGGGCCTGTTATTACGATGCGCATGAGACAGATGCCAGCGCGCGCGGATCGACGATTCCTTTCCGCGGGGATATAGCAGCAGGGCCAGCACGCATAGAACTGCAGACAGGCTATACCAATACACCCGAAAGAACGGCCACTGCAGGAAAGATCCGCCATATCCGTTCATGTCGGAGTATGGCATGGAGTCTCCGGTGCTGTTGAAATCCAGCAGGGGACTGCCAAGTTCGAAGATGCTCAGTACGATCGGCAGGATGATCACCGGCACCAGTGTCAGGAAGAATCCGAGATACTTGTTGGTAGAATAGATCTGCAGGGAAAGCGCCCAGGCCACGAAGACCACGCCGATCGCGGCATTACGTAAGATCATCACCAGATACTGCATGCCGTCAATATCTGTGAAACCATGGTAGAGTTGGATGATCACACCGGTGAGCGCACCCACCAACTGCATCAACATCGAAGCGATCGTAAAAGCCAACAATTTGGAGAAAAAAAGTGCCGCATTGGTCACCGGTGTGACGCCGGTGAGTTCGTGCATCCGCGTCTCCCGGTCACGCCACAGCGAAGTGCCGGCATAGAAGATGATGAAGATCAACATGAACAGGACCGTAGAACCCTCGACATTCTCCACGATCTTATAGGTCACCATGTAGGTAGATGACTCGTACATCAGATCCATGAAACGAACCACCAGGATCATGAAACCCACACCCAACAAACACATGATGATGAAAAAGGCACTGGTCACCATCTTCCGCAGCTCGAACTTCGTCAACCACCAGGTCTGCCGCCAGTTGGCCCGCCGGCCATATTCCTGACGAACCTTGGGCAGGGCATCCAGCGAAGCGATGGCGGGTGCCACCTCGGCCGCTTCAGCCCGCTTCCGGCGCCCGAACAGTTGCAGTGGCTGCAGGAACTGAGAAAAAGCAAAGCCGCGGTAACTGATGACGGTGATGAGCAACGAAATACCCATCCACAGCAAACGATTATACAGCAAGGCATCTGTCAGCGGGATCAGGTTCGAGTTACGTTCTGCAGGACTCCAGTACTCTGTCACCAGCTGGAGCGCTTGTGCCCCGGTTGGCTCCAGCAAGGCCGCCAGCATCTTGTTATCGATATTCCCGGTGATGGTGTCACTCGCCAATTGCAAAACCATCAGAACAATGGCCACGATGTAGGCAGCCATCGTTGTCCGCAAATAGGTCGTCAGCGAAAAAAAGACAACCCCGAGGAAGAGGATATTCGGCAGCGTGAACACCAGGAAAGGCTGGATATAGTTGACAAAGAGGAACGGCCCCATCATGGGCTTGCCCATGCCGAAAAGAGAGCCAAGCCAAAAACCGATCAACTGACCGCTGAGGATAAAGACCGCCAATGTCATCCCTCCCAGAAAACGACCGAAGAAATACCCAGACTTGCTGATCGGCTTCGTGAAGAACAACGGATGAATGTTATACTGATAGTCCTTCTGGATGACCGTGGCCATCGTCGAGATCAGCAGCACGTTGATCATCAATCCGAAAATGCTGCTGCTGGTGCCCAGCAGGATGCGGGCGACGGCAGAGGCAGAATTCACGGTCGTCAGACTGTCCGTCCGGGTGGTGGAAAACACCCCAGCCGCCGCCATTCCGAGCAGCAGGGTCAGGATGAACAGGATGGCAAAATAAACGTAGGGATAAGGTCGGCGCAATCCGCTCCTGACCTCGAAAGCGTATATCTCACGAAACATGGCGGATGCTATTTTTGGGTGATGGTGGAGAAGTAGACATCTTCCAGCGTGGCGTCCACGGCTTCGAATCCGTCGTCCGGACGATCATCGGACATGACATGGATCATCATGCGTCCTTCAGAGACATGATGCGAGATCACCGGCAGGCGCATCCGGAACTCGGCCAGTTCAGACTTCTCGACCGCCTTCCGCCAGATGCGGCCCTGCACCGAAGCCACCGCTTCCGCGGGAGTGCCTTCCAGCAGGATCGTGCCATGGTTCATCACGACCATCCGGTTGCACAGCGTTCGGACATCATCGACGATGTGCGTCGACAGGATCACGATGACCTGTTCGCCGATCTCGCTGAGGATGTTATGAAAACGATTCCGCTCCATCGGATCCAGACCAGCCGTCGGTTCGTCCACAATGATCAGTTTCGGATTGCCGAGCAGGGCCTGCGCAATGCCAAAACGCTGGCGCATCCCACCGGAATACTCGCTGACATTGCGTTTCCGGTCTTCAAACAGATTGGTCTGCTGCAGCAGGGCATCCACGATCTCCTTACGTTCCTTCTTATCCGATATCCCCTTGAGGATCGCAAAATGATTCAGCAGATCCAGCGCAGAGACCTTCGGATAGAATCCGAAATCCTGCGGGAGATAGCCCAGTACCTTACGAACCTCCTGCTTTTCTGCCACCACGTCGATATCTCCCAGCATGATGGATCCACTGTCCGGATCCTGCAGGGTCGCGATGGTGCGCATCAGCGTACTCTTTCCCGCACCGTTCGGCCCCAGGAGACCGAACATGCCTTTTTCCAGTGTGAGATTGATCTGATTCAGCGCCTTGACGCCGTTGGAGTAGGTCTTGGTGAGATCCCGGATGATGAGGTTCATGCCTTTTGTTTTGCGAATGGTAAAAATAGGTCTTATTGGCGGCCGCTTTATTACACTACGCAGACAAAAGGCTCAACACAGCAAGACATCAGCCTTTTTGTTTGTCAGTTTTAAGTTACCAGCGGTTTAACTTTCGATCCGACCGGCTGTTGTACATCTGTCAAAAGCGTAAATTGCCTTCTTCATTCCTCCTCCCTTAAGCTGTTTATCCATGAGATCCTTCGCATTTCTGCTCCTGCTCCTGTCCTGCTCCACCCTTTTCGCCCAGATCGACCCCAAGCGTGTCACCATCGCGCGTGACAGTTTCGGCGTCCCGCACATCTTCGCACCGACAGACCCGGAGGTATCCTACGGACTCGCCTGGGCCCACGCGGAAGATGATTTCAAGAGCCTGCAGATGGTTGCCCTGCCTTCAAAGGGCCTCATGGGCCGGGTCTTAGGGATGAAAGGTGTGGCAGGAGACTTCGCCTTCGCGCTCTTCCGTTGCCGCGAGATCACCGAATCCAGGTGGAATACCCTCTCCCCCGAATTCCTGCGATTGATCACCGGATACGTTCAGGGGCTGAATGACTACGCCCGTGCACATCCCGAAGAAGTGCTGCACCCGAAACTCTTTCCGGTGACCATCAAAGATTACATCGCCTCTTCCGTCCTATCCCTGACCGTCTTCAATGGCGGCGGACGCATGCTTTCTTCCATCTATAACAACACGGTCAGTTCCGTGATCGATTTCGACAAGATGGGATCCAACGCCATCGCCATCCATCCGAGTAAAACGACCACGGGAGAGGCCTTCCTGGCCATCAACGCCCATCAGCCAAATGAGGGGCCTGAAGCGTTCTACGAAGCGCATGTCCAGAGCGAAGAAGGATGGAATGCCCTGGGGGGACTGCTCGCCGGAGGACCCTGCATTCTGCATGGCGTCAACGAAAACCTGGGATGGGCACATACGGTCAACCTCTGCGACCGGGCAGACATCTTCCAGCTGGAAATGAATCCGTCAAACGCCAACCAATATCGATTCGACGGCGCATGGGTCGACCTTGAGCGGAGGATGGTGAAACTTCAGGTCAAAGGTGTCCCCGTACCCGTTCGCCGCGAACTCCTCTGGAGTAAATATGGTGCAACCCTGCGCAACAAACAGGGCGTCTTCTCCATCCGGATGGGCGCCAACATGGAGATCCGCGCCCTGGAACAATGGTACCACATGAACAAGGCCCGGAACTTCACCCAGTTCTATCAGGCGTTGTCGCTGCAGGGACTCTCCATGTTCAACATTATGTACGCAGACCGGCATGATACCATCTTCTATGTCAACAATGCACTCATGCCGGTGCGTGACCCATCCCCGGCATACGACTGGAAGAAGACCCTGCCCGGTAATACGTCGAAAACCCTTTGGACAAGCTTCCGGAAGCTGCCCGAACTGCCTCAGTATGTCAATCCAAACAGTGGTTTTCTCTTCAACACCAATCATTCTTCATTCTACGCCACGGCAGGCGGCGATAACCTGAAAGCGGAATCTTTCTCAAAAACAGACGGATGGGAAACCAATCATAATAACCGAAGCATCCGATTTCTGGAACTCATGCCGGAAAATTCGAGGGTAGATTACGATCGTTTCAAAACCATCAAATTCGACCGGCAATTACCTTCCAAACTACACTACCCCATCGGGATCGATACCCTTTTCCTGATGCGTCCGGAGGAATATCCGGCTTACGATACCATCCTCCGAAACCTTCAGCAGTGGGATCGGAAAGGACTGGCCGACAGCAAAGGCGCCGGGGCATTTCTCATGGTCTATGAGTTCGTATCCGCCCGCCTGCGCGGCCGGGAAGGGATCCAGATCGGAAAGACAGAATGCGAACAGGTGCTGGCGGAGATCAAAACATATCTGCTGAAACACTTCGGAAAGACAGATCTGGCCCTTGGAGAGATGCAGAAGCTGGTGCGGGGAGACAAACAATTCCCTGCACATGGACTCCCCGATCTGCTGGCACCGGAATGGAGCGTTCGTTTTAATGGAGGCGTCAGAAAGGTCACCGGCGGGGATGCCTATGTGGCATTGGTAAGGTTCCCGAAAAACGGCCTGCCGATCATTGAAACCAGCAACACTTACGGCGCTTCCGCGAAAAAGGGAAGTCCCCATTTCGATGACCAGATCCCGCTGTTCCTGGATCAAAAAACCAAGCGCATGTCCATGGACAGGAAAGAGGTACTTGAAAAAGCCGTCAGAACCTACCACCCGGGCGAGTAAGCACCTAACACCGGATCAGACATCCATCACCAACCGGAAACCGACGTATCCGGCGTATCCGGCGGGGGGCCTGCGACTGCGTGTCTTCACGGCACAAACTTCGGCATCAAAAAGATAGCAGCCCCCGCGTAACACCCGGTTATTACCTGATGTGATCTGACCGGATGGATTATTCAGGGTGGGCGTAAGAGGCCAGGGACGACTCGCGTATTTGTTACGATAGATGTCTGAACACCATTCCCAGACATTACCGCTCATGTCATATATGCCTAGTGCATTCGGCTTTTTGAGACCCACCGGCTGCAGCCTGGCGCCACTGTTGCCCAAATACCAGGCAACTTCATCAAGATCATCTGAACCGGCATACCGATGACCCCGGCCGGCAGCAGCGGCCCACTCCCATTCAGCCTCCGTCGGCAACCGGAATGTCCGGTCAGGAACAAGCTCGGAAAGGCGAGCGCAAAAATTCACCGCATCCTCGTGACTGACATGGGTGACCGGAAGCAGATCTCCCCGAAAATGTGACCTGTTTAAACCCATCACCTTGGTGAACAAGGCCTGCGTCACCGGACATTCGGCCATATGAAAGTCCGAAAGACCAACCCTGACCATCGGCCAGCGATCCGATCTTGAAAAGTTGGATCCCATGAAAAATTCGCCGCCTTTCACGTGCACAAAACCGAGCGATAGTCCCGATACATTGATCTCTGTTCTCATCCCCGCAGTATTGATGGTTAAGGCTGTGTGAGGGATTTGGGAAAAAGATCCGGTGTCCCACGAAAAATACGGGATAGTTCGTATCGCAGATAGCGGGATCCGTCCAGACCGCAATAGACATAGTTGAAGATATGCCTCAGGTCCGGTATGTGTGTCTCGATCGGACGGACACAATGCACATCAATGTATCTGCCCATCATCAGACCCAGTCGGGTGTATCGCCAATCACTCCGATTGATCCTGCCCATCAACTTGCTCCGCCGACCCATCCATGTTTTCACCCGATGATTGTGGTGAGCAACAGGAATACGGGCACTCGCCAGCTGGGCGGCTTCGGAAAAGAAGTACTCATCTCCCGTCCAACCTTCGCCGCGTGACCAGATGTCGCGAATCAGTTGCTCAACATCCGGCCACTTTGGATCCGAAAGTCCAAGAATGTCCGCAAACACCCTGCCTTTTCCGATATAGTAGCAGCAGGGAAACCTCAATACGTGCTGATAAGTGTCTGAATCCATCAGCATCAATCCCTCCAGCCCCTGGATCCTGCGTTTCAGTCCCTGTACGAAGCGGCGGGAGAGAAACAACATATCGACATCGCCCACGATGAAAGTACGGTCGGGAAAAAAAGCCGGCAGTATGTACCTCGACACCTGTGCAACAAACACATCCGGCACCCCCTCGATCGATGGAAGACTGGCCTGGCGGTCGTCAACAGACCATTCCGGAGCTCCTGACTTGCAGAAGAACGAATCCAATCCCAGATGGCGGCAAACCTCCTCCTGAAGGATGGAGAATTTGACATACACCGGGTTCAGATTCGATGAATAGATCAGCGTGACATTCATGCCTTTCATTATTATGGACCGGTTCCGAGGCGTTTCGCATCAGCCGGCCATGTCATGGGTAACGATCAGAAAGAGGATCTCGAGACCATAACGTGATTCACACAAAGTTTGTATCTTACCCTACATTTTTTTGCGTTCAACCCTTACAACATGGCGATTTTCAGGCAATTTCTGCGATTCCTCCCCCTCGTATGCTTCCTGATCCACGCAAAACCCGGCCATGCACAGTCAGGTTCCAACGAAAATTGGGTATCCCTCTTCAACGGAAAGGACCTCACAGGTTGGACACCCAAGATCCGACATCATGCAGCAGGGGTGAATTTCGCCAACACATTCAGGGTCGAAGATGGCAAGATCGTAGTGCGTTACGACGGGTATGACAAATTCGATGAACGATTCGGACACCTGTTCTATGAGAGACCCTTCGGATACTACCGCGTCCGGCTCGAATACCGTTTCGTGGGTGATCAGGCAAAAGAAGGGCCCGGCTGGGCCTGGCGGAACAGCGGGATCATGCTCCATGGCCAGACACCCCAAAGCATGGGCGTCGATCAGGACTTTCCGGTATCGATCGAAGTACAGTTCCTGGGAGGCAACGGCAAAGATAAAAGAACCACCTGCAACCTCTGCACCCCCGGCACGAACGTCGAAAGGGACGGCAAACTCTTCACGCCGCACTGCGTCAACTCCAATTCAGAAACCTATCATGGCGACCAGTGGGTCAGGGCCGAAGTATGGGTCCTCGGCGATTCGCTCGTCAGGCACATGGTCAATGGCCAGGAAGTCATGGTCTATCAAAAACCCCAGATCGGCGGCGGTAACGTAAGCGGTCAGGAAGCCAAATGGGGCGCGCCGGGACAACTGCTGAAGCAGGGCACCATCTCACTGCAAAGCGAAAGCCATCCCGTGGAATTCCGCAACATCGAACTCCTGGAACTGGAGGGCTGTACGGATCCCAAAGCCTCTAATTTCCGCGATTACTACGTGAAATCGAAACCCGAAGACTGCCAGTACGGAAAAAAGCGCAAGCGGAAATCCTGAGCCGCCGCTTACAATAACGCATATCAGAAAGGCGCGGGATCAGCCGCGGCTTTTTCTATTTTACAAGATAAGGCTCGATGATCGGCTGCCAGATCTCATAACCTTTTCGGTTCATGTGCAGGCTGTCGGACAGGAAAATATGCGGATATACCCGGCCGTCAGCCGCCAGCATGGGGCGATGCACATCGATATACTCCGTGCGGGGCGTCTTGCGCATGTATCGCTCGATCAGTCGGTTTCCTTCCCGCATGGCCGGCAGATATTTCACCCGGCTCGGACTCGGCTTCATCGATACATAGGCCACGGGAACCTTCGGAAACCGATGTCGGATCAATTTGTGCAACCGCACAAACCGCTGATAAACAGAATCTCCGGTGATCTCAGGGCCGCCGGTCAGATCATTCTCTCCACAATAAATGACGATCTGCTTCGGATCATACTTAAAAATGATATCCTCTGCATACATGATCAGATGAGTCAGGGAAGAGCCGCCAAATGCCCGGTTCAAAATTACATGACCCGGAAAAAAAGAGGCGACATCCTTCCAGTTCGTAAAGGAAGAGGAACCAATTAAGAGGATGGGGTTCGACGGAGGCGCCTGCAGCGAATCCAGATGACGAAACTGGCGGATCTCCTTGATGAAAGGCTGTGCACGGAGACACTGGGTCGACAACGCGACGCAGAGCAGGGGCATAAAAATGTACTTGATTGACATAATAGGCTAAATCGTGTGAAGAGATGTCAGGAATTGTTTATTTTGAAGCTTTTTTCACTGCAAATTATCCTAAACAACCGACTTGTCGTATGAAAGTGAAATTATGGATCTATTTGGCCTGCCTGTTCATGTTGCCCGTCGGGGCGTTTGCGCAGGAAAGGAAACTCACCGGCACCATCAGGGATGAAAATGGAATACCCCTGAATGGCGTGACCATAACCGCCAAGGGCTCAAACCTTCGGGCCGTGTCGGATGAGAAAGGAAAGTTTTCCATATCCGTGGGTCCGACTGTCAAGTCGCTCCTGATCACCCACGTCGGCCAGACCGATGCGGACGTCACACTGACAACCAGAAACGATTACCAGATCACGATGCAACCCGCTGCCTCCACCTTATCGGATGTAGTGGTGATCGGTTACGGATCGGTCCGCAAGGCTGACCTGACCGGATCGGTTCAGCGCATCAACCGCGAAGACCTGCTGCGCGACAATCCGTTGAACATACAACAAGCCATGCAGGGTAAGCTTGCCGGCGTTAATATCACGCAGAACGATGGTGCGCCCGGTGCAGGACTCAGCATCAGGATCCGCGGCTCCAACTCCTTCCTCGGCGGTACCGAACCCCTCTACGTGATCGATGGTGTCCCCTTCAACAACTCCAACAGCGGTGGAACGCCATCTTCCATCGGAGGCGACGAAAAACAGACCCTGAACATTCTGGCGTTCATCAACCCGAACGATATCGAATCGATTGATATCCTGAAAGATGCCTCCGCCACCGCGATCTACGGATCCCGGGGCGCCAACGGGGTCGTACTCATCACCACGCGTAAGGGACGCACTGGTAGGGATCGGGTGGAACTGAATGTGAATGTTGGCGCGGCAGAAGTATCTAAAAGACTGGCCATGCTGCGTCCTTACGACTACGCCAGGTTCCAGAATCTGTCCTATTTCAACGCCAATCGCTACGACGGGACCAGCTACACCCTGCCCTACACCCAGGCGGAACTGGACACCCTCATGACCGACAATACCAACT
>Ga0315902_10014154_pt1 | contig 10276 bp, 6 predicted proteins | sample LakEriMetagenome_9_FD_203523 | JGI IMG/M metagenome (GOLD analysis project Ga0315902, IMG submission 203523) | Freshwater fungal communities from buoy surface, Lake Erie, Ohio, United States - Buoy 12 MA117 | ecosystem: Environmental > Aquatic > Freshwater > Lake > Lake biofilm | place: USA...
CGTGGCGATGTCGTACCAGCCCGCCGCCGACGAGCTCGCGATCGTGGAGCGTGCCCTAGGCGAGAACCCGCTCACGCGCGAGTTCAAGGACATGGTCGTGGAGGTCACGCGTGCCACCCGCACGCATCCCGACCTGCGCGTCGGGTCCTCCGTGCGCGGTGCCGTGGACTTCGCGATGGTCGTCCAGTCGCTCGCGTCGCTGCGCGGCAGGACGGTCATGGACCCGGCCGTGTCACTTGATGCCGCGCTCGTGGCCCTCTCCGGGAGGGTCCGCGTGCGCGAGGGTGGGTCGCGGACCGCCGAGGAGATCATCACGGAGATCTGGGAGTCGGTGTTCGCCCGCACGGACGGCGGGTCCGGCGGGGGAAAAGCCCCGGCCCCGACGCGGGGCACCAGCAGCCACTGACGAAGGAAGGCGACGAGGCGGACCAGGCCGTCGCCGAGGCAGGCAAGCGCACGGTCTCGCGGCGCGACCTCGCGCGCCACGACAACTTCGAGCAGGTCTCACCGGAGGTGGGGGAGCTGGACGAGTCCGCCGTGGACGAGCAGATGCAGGAGAACCCCGACGAGATGCTCGGCATGCTCGCCGACCTCACCGGTGCCACGGACCCGAAGCTGCGCGACCTCGCGCGCCGGCTCGCCGGGCGCCTGATGATCGACATCGCGAACCGCGGGCGGTCGCGCCCGCGCGGCATCGGCCGCATGGAGGAGCAGCCGTACAGGCCGGATGCGGGTGACATCGACATCGACGCGAGCCTCGACGCACTGAACGAGCTGCGCCACGGGGTCGCACCGGACGAGCAGGGCCTGCGCATCCGCGGCTGGCGCAAGCCGGGCACCGCGCTGTGCCTCCTCGTGGACCGCAGCGGCTCGATGGGCGGCAAGCCGCTCGCGACGTCGGCTGTCGCCGCCGCGGCGGTGGCCAGCCGCAACCCCGACGACTACAGCGTGCTCGCGTTCGGCAAGGACGTGGTGGTGGCGAAGTCGCAGGATGTGCCGAAGCCGGCGGAGAAGGTCGTGAACGACGTGCTCACGCTGCGCGGGTTCGGCACCACCGACCTCGCGGGAGCGCTGAAGGTGGCGAACCAGCAGCTGCTCCGCTCGCGCGCCGGCCGGAGGGTCGCCGTGCTCCTGAGCGACTGCCGCGCCACGGTCGAGGGCGACGTGGAGTCGGCGGCCTCGGCGGTCGAGGAACTCGTGATCGTGGCACCCGTGGACGACCACGACGAGGCGCGAGCGCTCGCCGGCCGGGTGGGCGCACGGCTGGTGCTCATCGGCGGGCCGAGCGAGGTGCCCGAGGCACTCGCACGCGCGCTCGAGTGAGACGCGCCGCGGACCGCGCGGGCACCTAGTACTGGCAGTTCGGGTCGTCGGGCGGGATGACGCCGCGGCGGTTGTTCTCGATGGTGACCTGGGGGAGCGTGGTCGTCGGCGCGGGCCGGGCAGTGGAAGGCACAGCGGGAACCGTCGGCCCGGCGGGGACGGTGGTCGCGGAGGGAGCGGCGGCACCCGCGGACGCGCTGGACACTGCCGCCAGCGTGGTGGACACGATCATCAACGCATCGGACGCCTCGGCGGGCGCGGTCGCCGAGGCACCCTCCACCTTGCCGCCGAGCCTCGCCTTGCCCTGGAACACCGCCAGGATCTTCTTCGACACCTCTCCCTCGAAGTCGGGCACGATCACGGCGTCCTTGCCGACGAGCTGGCCGGTGCCGGGGAACGTGTAGCTGCCCATCGTGTCCGCGTCGAAGTTGCGCATCGCCTGGCCGAGCTGCAGCAGCAGGAGCGGGGTCACCTTGTCGTCGGTGATCACGTTGCGCAGGGCGGCGTTCAGGATGTTCGTGGCGACGCGGGGGTTCGTCCGGGCCTTGTCGAGTGCCTTCTTGATCATCCGCTTCGTGAAGTCCTGCTGGCGGCTGATGCGCCCCCAGTCCGAGGAGCCGTCGCTGGTCCACTTGTCCGTCTTCGGGTCGAACCAGCGGTAGTGGCGGGAGCGGACGTACGCGAGCGCATGGTCACCCTGGAACGTGTAGCAGACCCGCGCGCGCAGCACCTGGAAGCCCGTCCTGCGGTCACGCGCCTTGTAGGTGAACGGCACGCGCACGCCGCCGACCGCGTCCACCACCTCCTTGAAGGTGCAGAAGTCGACGTTCACGTAGTGGTCGATCTTGATGCCGAAGTTCTCGGTGATCGTGCGCACGAGGCGGTTCGGGTTCTTCTTGTCGAAGTTCGAGTTGATGCGCCCCTTGCGGCTGGAGCCGGCCTGTGTGACCCACATGTCCCGCGGGAAGGAGAGGATCGCGGCCTGGTTGTCCTTCGGGTTCACGCGGATGACCATGATGCTGTCGCTGCGCTCGCCGTACGCGGTGCGCTTGCCGAACCCGCCGGCGTACGGCGAGTCAGGGTCGACGCACGCGTCGTTGTCGGAGCCGGTGATCAGGTAGTTGCGTGCGGAGAGGTCGCCCTCGGGCAGGTTGAGGTTCCCGTCGCCCTCCACCGGGACGGTGTCGATGGTGACGACCTGGCGGTTGGACAGTTTCCAGTTGGCGAACAGCATCCCGCAGCCCGACACCACGAGGGCGAGGGCGAGCACCAGGTTCCCCCCGAAGAGGAGTCGCTGGCGGAGGGTGCGGTGGGGAAGTCCCGAGCGGTCCGGCATGACCCTTCCACCGTAGTGGGCGGCCCCGAGGCGGGACGGTCGTGAAGTCGGCGGGCAGCACCGGCCGACGCTGTCGGTCGGTTTCCCCTGTCAGTCTGCGAGCGTGACGGCGACGGCGAGATCGCCGTCGCGCTCCACGAACTCGGCATCCGTGACGGAACCTGCGTCGGCAATGTCGGACCACCCGGCCCGCACCGCCGCGATGGTCGCGGCCGGGGCCGAGACGACGGCACTTGCCACCGCGGCGCGCTGGCTGACCTTCGCCTCCGTCTTCGCGCGGCGGATGAGTGCCAACGTGCCGCACACGGACTCGATGAGCTCTTCGCCCGCGACATTGCCCGCCGTCGTGCCGGCAGTGAGCTCGTCCGTGGTGGGCCACGCGGCCGTGTGCACGGAACCCTCCTGCCACCAGCTCCAGACCTCCTCGGTGACGAACGGAAGAATGGGTGCCAACAACCGCTGCATCGCAGAGAGCGCACGGGAGAGTGCCGCACGTGCAGATGCCGCGCCATCCTCGCCGTGCGTCGCGTACGCGCGGCTCTTCACGAGCTCCACGTAGTCGTCGCAGAACCACCAGAAGAACGACTCCGTGCGCTCGAGCGAGCGTGCGTAGTCGTAGTTCTCGAATGCCGCGGTCGCCTCGTCGACGACCGATGCGAGCCGCCCGAGCATCGCGACGTCCAGCGGGTGGGACGGCACCGTGCCGCTGCCGGCCTCGCCGAACCCGAGCACGAACTTCGTGACGTTGAGCAGCTTCGTGGCCAGTTTGCGGCCGACCTTCATCTGCTCCTCGCTGAACGCCGTGTCGATGCCGGGCCGGGCGTTGGCTGCCCAGTAGCGCACGGCGTCGCTGCCGTAGCTGTCGAAGAGGTCGACCGGCGTGACCACGTTGCCCTTCGACTTCGACATCTTCTTGCGGTCGGGGTCGAGGATCCACCCGGACATCGCCGCGTTGCCCCACGGCGCCCTGCCGTGCTCGAAGTGCGAGCGGACCACCGTGCTGAACAGCCACGTGCGGATGATGTCGTGGCCCTGCGGGCGCAGGTCGTAGGGGTACACGCGGGAGAAGAGATCGTCGTCGTCGGCCCACCTGCCGGCAATCTGCGGGGTGAGCGACGAGGTCGCCCAGGTGTCCATCACGTCGGGGTCGCCCACGAAGCCGTTCGGCTTGCCGCGCTGCGATTCCTCGTACCCGGCGGGCACGTCGGTGCTGGGGTCCACGGGCAGGCGCGACTCCTCGGGCACGAGCGGCGCGTCGTGGAGCACCTCGCCGTCCGCGTCGAGCGCGTACCAGACCGGCACGGGCACGCCGAACCAGCGCTGGCGGCTGATGAGCCAGTCGCCGTTCAGGCCCTGCACCCAGTTGTCGTAGCGGTGGTGCATGTGGTCCGGGTGCCAGCGCAGCTGCGCGCCCCGGCCCAGCAGCTCGGTGCGAAGAGCCTCGTCGCGGCCGCCGTTGCGGATGTACCACTGGCGGCTGGTCACGATCTCGAGCGGACGGTCGCCCTTCTCGTAGAACTTGACCGGGTGGGTGATGGGGCGCGGATCGCCCTCCATGTCGCCCGACTCGCGCAGCATGGTGACGATCTCGGTCTGGGCCTGCTTCGCCGACTTGCCGGCGAGACGCGCGTACGCGGCGAGCGCGCCGTCACCGGAGATTCCGTCGGGGGCGTCGGCGACTATCCGGCCGTCACGGCTGATGATCGCGCGCATGGGCAGCTGCAGCTCGCGCCACCAGATCACGTCGGTGAGGTCGCCGAAGGTGCAGATCATCGCGATCCCGGTGCCCTTGTCCGGCTGGGCGAGCGGGTGGGCCACCACGGGCACCTCCACGCCGAACAGTGGCGTGCGCACGGTGGTGCCGAAGTGCGGCTTGAAGCGGTCGTCGTCGGGGTGCGCCACGAGCGCCACGCACGCGGGCAGCAGCTCGGGTCGGGTCGTGTCGATCGTGAGCCTGCCGGACCCGTCCGACTTGGCGAAGTGGACGGTGTGGTACGCGCCGGGCCGCTCGCGGTCCTCCAGCTCTGCCTGTGCGACCGCGGTGCGGAAGTCGACATCCCAGAGGGTGGGGGCCTCCTGCGTGTACGCCTCGCCGCGGGCCAGGTTGCGGAGGAAGGCACGCTGCGACGCGCGCCGGGAGCGCTCGTCGATCGTGGCGTACAGAAGCGACCAGTCGACGGAGAGCCCGAGCCGGCGGAACAGGTCCTCGAAGACCTTCTCGTCCTGGGCGGTCAGTTCCTCGCACAGCTCGATGAAGTTCGGCCTCGACACGGGCACCGCACGGTGGTCCTTCGGCGGGTCGCCGCGGAACGGCGGCTGGAACCCGGCCTCGTACGGCACCGAGGGGTCGCACGAGACGCCGAAGAAGTTCTGCACCCGGCGCTCCGTGGGCAGGCCGTTGTCGTCCCAGCCCATCGGGTAGAAGACCGACTTGCCGCGCATGCGCCAGAACCGGGCGACGGTGTCGGTGTGCGTGTAGCTGAAGACGTGACCCATGTGCAGTGAGCCGCTGACGGTCGGAGGGGGAGTGTCGATGGCGAACACGTCACCGCGCACGGCGCCGCGGTCGAACGAGTAGGTGCCGTCGGCGTCCCACTTCGCGATCCAGCGGGACTCGATTCCGTCAAGTGCGGGCTTCTCGGGGACGCTGGACATAGGAATCAAATCGTAGGCTCTGACCCGTGCTGAACCTCTATGACACCGCGTCCCAGACGGTGAAGCCCCTCGCCCTGCGCGAGCCGGGCACGGTCAGCATCTATCTCTGCGGGCCCACGGTGTACGGCCCGCCCCACCTCGGCCACGGCCGCGCCACCCTCGTCTATGACATCCTCCGCCGGTACCTGGAGTGGTCCGGCCTGCGGGTGCGGCTGGTCTCGAACATCACCGACATCGACGACAAGATCATCGACCGCGCCAACCGCGAGGGCAGGCCCTGGCAGGACATCACGCGCCGCTGCGAGGACGTGTGGTTCGAGGCCATGGGGAAGCTCGGTGTGCTGCGCCCCACCGACGTCCCGCACGCCACCGAGTACGTGGAGTCCATGGTGGCCATGATCGGCACCCTCGTGGATGCCGGCCGCGCGTACCCCACGTCCGACGGCGTGTACCTGGACGTGCCGTCGGTGCCCGACTACGGCCTTCTCGCGCACCAGAGCCTCGACGAGATGCTCGCAGGCGGCGGCGAGCGCGAGGTGCTGGGAGCGGGGGAGAAGAGGCACCCCGCGGACTTCGCGCTGTGGAAGTTCTCGAAGCCCGGCGAGCCGGCGTGGCCATCGCCGTGGGGCGACGGCCGCCCGGGTTGGCACAGCGAGTGCGTGGTGATGAGCCTCGACCTGCTGGGCGAGGGTTTCGACCTGCACTGCGGCGGTGCCGACCTGCGCTTCCCGCACCACGAGAACGAGCGGGCGCAGGCCGTCGCCCTCGGCCGTGCGTTCGCCAACCACTGGATGCACAACGGCTTCGTCGTCGACGCCGAGGGCGAGAAGATGTCGAAGAGCCTGGGCAACGTGGCGAACCTGCTCGACCTGCTCGAGCACTACGACGCCCGTGCCTACCGCATGCTGCTCCTCCAGTCGCACTACCGCAGCCCCGTGCGCGTGGGCCAGGACAACATCGACGCCAGCGTCAACGCGCTCGCGGGCCTCGACTCGTTCGCGGCGCGCACTGCGGGGGTACCTGACACCGAGCCGGATGCCGCGGTCATCGCCTCCTTCGTCTCCGCCATGGACAACGATCTGGACACCGCCGGCGCCATGGCGACGGTCTTCGATGCCGTCCGGGCCGCGAACGCCTCGCTCGACGCCGGTGATGTCGCGCGTGCCGGGGCGTTGCGTGCCGCCGTGATGACGATCACCTCAGCGCTCGGTCTGGTGCTCTCCGCGGGCGGCGACGTCGACGCGGCCGTGCTCGCGCGCGCCGCGGAACTCGATGCCGCGCGCGCCGCCAGGGACTTCGCCACGGCGGACGCCATCCGCAACGAGCTCCAGGCAGCCGGGTACGTGGTCGAGACGTCGAAGGAAGGCACCAGGGTCAGGCGTGGCTGAGCGCACGCGCCAGCCGATGCCGGCCGGCTTCTGGACCATCTGGACCACCGTCGCGCTCGACCTGGTGGGTTTCGGCATCGTCGTGCCGATCCTCGGCCGTTATGCGGAGCGGTTCGGTGCGAACGGGTTCCAGGTCGGCCTGCTCTTCGCCAGCTTCTCGCTCGCGCAGATGGTCTTCGCGCCCGTGCTGGGGCGCGTCTCCGACCGTGTCGGGCGCAAGCCCGTGATCATCTTCTCCCTCGTCGGCACGGCCGTCGGGTGCTTCGTCACTGGCGCCGCCGGTGCCCTGTGGGTGCTGTTCCTCGGGCGCATCATCGACGGTGCTTCCGGCGCGAGCGTCGCCGTCGCCCAGGGCGCGATCGCCGACATCGCACCTCCGGAGCGGCGTGCCCAGCTGCTCGGCATGCTCGGTGCGGCGTTCGGGGTCGGGTTCGTCGTCGGCCCGGCGCTCGGCGGTCTTGCCGCTCTCGGTGGACCTCACGTGCCGTTCTACGTCGCCGGCACGATCGCCGCGGTCAACGCTGTCGCCGCGGTCATCCGCCTTCCCGAGACCCGTCCCGAGGCTCGCGAGGAGCGTCCCGCCCGTGGCTCACGCGCGACTCTCACGCCGGACCTCCGCCGTTACGCCGCCGTCGGTCTGCTCTCCACGCTCGGGTTCGCGGGCTTCGAGGCCACCTTCTCGCTGTGGGGTGCTGAGACGTTCTCGCTCACCGAGGGGTCCACCGCACTCGTGTTCCTCTTCGTCGGTGTGCTGCTCGTGCTCGTGCAGGGAGTGTTCATCGGGCGCCTCACCGCATCGTTCGGTTCGCGCCGCCTCCTGCGTGCGGGCCTGGCCGTGGTCGCGGCCGGGATGTTCACTCTCGCGTCAACCTCCACGTGGCCGGTGCTCTTCGTGGCACTGACGTTCATCGCGTTCGGCCAGGGCGTGGCGGTGCCGTCGGGAACCGCTCTCGTCACCGAGGCAGCCCCGGTGGAGCGCCGCGGCGAGGCACTCGGGTACCAGCAGAGCGTGACCGCCCTCGGCCGTGTGGCAGGGCCCGTGATTGCGGGCCTGCTGTTCGACCAGGTCGCCGTCGATGCGCCCTTCGTGGTGGCAGGAGTACTCGCTGGCCTCGCATTGCTTGCCGTGTGGACAGTGACCCGCCCGGAGCGGGCAACAAACCCCCAGATTCCAGGCACCGTATAAGTTGTAACATTGTTCCAAACGGTTAGTGTCGCTCGCCGTGCAGAGAAAAATCTTCTTCCGTCTTGCGACCGTCGCCGGTCTCGTCGTGTCCGGGTCCGTTGCGGTGGCCAACATCGCCCAGGCCGCCCCGCCTACGAACAAGGTCACCATCTGCCACCGCACCCACTCGGTGAAGAACCCGTACGTGCGGATCACCGTCAACCAGTCCAGTGTCGGCAACGGCAACGGCAAGCACGGCGGCAACTCCCACGACCAGTGGTCGAACGTCCTGTTCTCCTCCAAGCCCAACCCGAACGTGTTCAACCCGGCGGTGACGTACTCGCCGGCCCCCGAGAAGAAGTGGGGAGACATCATCCCCACCACTGACACGGGCGGCAACAACCTGACCGGCCCGGCAGCCGCGGTCGCCGGACTGAACTTCACGGGAATCGGTCTGTCCATCTACAACGGGACCGGCGCATACGCCGGATTGTGCAAGACGATGACACCGCGCGACTACTACGAGGTCCAGGTCATCGAGGGCGGCCAGTCGCCGAGTTCTGTCCTCACCGAGATGGATGAGTTCGAGTCCGACGAGTTCGCGACGGCGCTCGCGGCCTGCAACGGGACATTTGCCACCTGCAACGCGGCCACGCTCGGTTCGCCCACCGCCGCGGCACCCACAACGACCGTGGCCCCGGCGACCACGGTGGCCCCGGCGACCACGGTGGCCCCGGCGACCACCGTCAAGCCGGGCACGACGTCGAACACTGTCGCCGCCACCCGCAAGCTGACCGGCAAGATCTGGATCGACTCCAACCGTGACGGCAAGAAGGACTCCTCCGAGAAGATCCTCGCCAACCACAGCGTCACCGTGAAGGCAGGTCCGGGCAACACCAGCACGCAGACCTTCACCGTGAAGACCGACTCGGCCGGCAACTACGAGGTCGCCGACCTGCCCGCTGGCAACTGGATCGTCACCGCGGCATCCGTGGGCAACTCGAACTACGAGAACGTGTTCGACTCCGACTCGGGCACCACGTCCAGTGACTGGGTGGTGACGGCATCGGTGCCGTCCACCGGGACGGCCTCGGCCGACTTCGCAACGGCTCTCACCACGGTCGCTGCCGCGGCCGGAGCAACCGATTCGCTGGGGGCGGCACCTGTTGCCCCGGTGGCGGCGGCCCCGTCGACGAAATCCACCCCGAAGGTGACCCTGCCGACCACCGGAACGCAGTCGACGACGGCGCTGCTGTGGCTCGCGTTCGCGATGCTGCTCCTCGGTGCGGGGCTCGCGGCCCGACGCCGGCACAGCTGATTCTTCGTCCCCGCAATAGGGGAGTGCGGTAGGCACCGGCGTTACCACTCGGTAACTTTGGTGCCATGGCTGAATTCTCCCTCCATCTGTCAGACGACCAACTCCAGATCAAGGACTGGATCCACCAGTTCGCGGTTGACGTGATGCGTCCTGCCGCGCAGGAGTGGGACGACCGCGAGGAGTTCCCCTGGCCCGTCGTGCAGGAGGCCGCCAAGATCGGTCTCTACGGCATCGACTTCATGATGAGCGCCATGGGGGATCCCTCCGGCCTCACCCTGCCCGTCGCCATCGAGGAGATCTTCTGGGGTGATGCCGGTCTCGGCATGGCGATCATGGGTTCGGGTCTCGCCGCCGCCGGAATCAGCGGCAACGGCACGCCCGAGCAGGTCATCGAGTGGGTGCCCCAGTGCTACGGCACCGCTGACGACGTGAAGCTCGGTGCGTTCTGCGTGAGCGAGCCGGACGCCGGCTCCGACGTGTCGTCGCTGCGCACGCGTGCCGTGTACGACGAGGCCACGGACGAGTGGGTGCTGAACGGCACCAAGGCCTGGATCACGAACGGCGGCATCGCGGACGTCCACGTCGTCGTCGCCGCGGTCGACCCCGCGCTGAAGGGCCGAGGCCAGGCGTCGTTCGTGGTGCCGCCCGGCACCAAGGGTCTGTCACAGGGCCAGAAGTACGCCAAGCACGGCATCAAGGCGTCGCACACCGCGGAGGTGGTGCTCGACGACGTGCGCATCCCCGGTCGCTGCCTGCTCGGCGGCAAGGAGAAGCTGGATGCCAAGCTGGCGCGCGCCCGCGAGGCCGGCCGCACCGGCGAGGCGCAGCCCGCCATGAAGACGTTCGAGGCCACCCGCCCCGCCGTCGGCGCGCAGGCGCTCGGCATCGCGCGCGGTGCCTACGAGATCGCGCTCGACTACGCGAAGGAGCGCATGGCGTTCGGCAAGCCGATCATCATGAACCAGGCGATCGCGTTCAAGCTGGCCAACATGGCCACGCAGATCGACGCCGCGCGCCTGCTCATCTGGCGCGCCGCGTGGCTCGCCCGCAACGGAGGCTTCAAGAACGCCGAGGGCTCCATGTCCAAGTTC
>Ga0315902_10014157_pt1 | contig 10272 bp, 8 predicted proteins | sample LakEriMetagenome_9_FD_203523 | JGI IMG/M metagenome (GOLD analysis project Ga0315902, IMG submission 203523) | Freshwater fungal communities from buoy surface, Lake Erie, Ohio, United States - Buoy 12 MA117 | ecosystem: Environmental > Aquatic > Freshwater > Lake > Lake biofilm | place: USA...
ACACCCAGGCCGATCACGGCCATGCCAAAACGCTTCATGGCCCCGACTCTCAGCGCATGTACTGGCGCACGGTGTCGGCGCCCAGGCCGACTGCCTCAAAGTGCGCGCGGTATTTCTCGATGCGGGTGAAGACATCGTCATAGCCCGTGCTGCGACCCTGGGGATCGACGTACATCAGCGAGCCATGGACCGTGAACAGCGTGACCATGTCCTGACAGTCGTCAGGAACGACCAGCGTGTGGGTCTCACCGGGCGGCTCATAAATGTAGCTGCCCGCTTCGGCGACCCAGTCATGTTCGAGGTAATGCCACTTGCCGCGGATCACGTAGGCATGCACACAGCCGGAATGCCGGTGCCGCTGCAGCAGGCCAGAGCGTCGGACCCTCAGCAGGTGTACGTAATACCCCGCAGTGACATTCAGGTGGATGGGACGGGACCAGATCCCGGGTGAAATCGGCGCCCACAGGCGCTCGTCACCCCCCAGCAGGTCAGGAACGACCATGTCCGGGGTCATGCCCCAAGGCTGAGGCAGGGCATATGGAATGCGGTCGTCGGCGATGCGTTCGTTGGGTGCGTTCATGGGGCGAGAGCGTACCGCAAGATTGCTAGCATGCCGGCCATGAATCCCCTTGACTCTTCCACTGCCGACCAGATCCTCGATGCGGCCCACGAGTTGCGTCGGGCGCTGTCTGGCTTGAAGTTCGCCGAACCGGTGTCGGTGGTGCTCAATCCGCTCGACTATGCCTGGGCGCCTCACGAAACCTATGTCCGAAGGTTTGCCACCGGGCCGCGCAGGATCGTGCTGCTTGGCATGAACCCGGGGCCCTTCGGCATGATGCAGACCGGCGTGCCTTTTGGTGAGGTCGCTGCGGTGAGGGACTGGATGGGGATCGAAGCCCCGGTCAGTGCGCCGGCCCACGGCCACCCCAAGCGACCGATCGAGGGCTTTGCCTGTCAGCGCTCCGAAGTCAGTGGCCGGCGTCTGTGGCAGTGGGCAGCCCGACACTGGGGCAGCGCAGACCGCTTTTTTGCGGAGTGCTTTGTCATCAACTATTGCCCTCTGGTGTGGCTTGAGGCCACCGGGCGCAACCGCACTCCGGTCCAGCTGCCTGTGGCTGAGCGCGCCCCGGTTGAAGCAGCCTGCGACCGTCATCTGGCTCAGGTGCTGCAAGCGCTGCAGCCGCAATGGGCGATCGGGGTCGGCGGGTTTGCGCAACAGCGCCTGCAGACGGTGGCTCAGGGCCCGTGGCTCGACGGCGCACAGGCGCGTGCGTTGAAGATCGGCCAGATCCTGCATCCGAGCCCAGCCAGTCCGGCTGCCAACCGAGGATGGGATGAAGCGGTACAGGCACAATGGCGGGCGCTGGGGCTGACCCAGCCCCTGTCCGACTAGTTCATTTCCATGCTGCTGCACGCCTGCACCATCGCGCTTTCCGCTTTTCTGCTCTTTCTGGTGCAGCCCATCATTGCGCGTCAGATCCTGCCCTGGTTCGGTGGGTCGGCCGCGGTCTGGACCACCTGCATGGTGTTCTTTCAGGTGGCGCTGCTGGCGGGGTATTTCTATTCCGACTGGGTGATCCGCCGCCTGAAGGCCCGTCAGCAGGCCATTGTGCATACCGGCCTGCTCGCCCTGAGCCTGGCCTTCCTGCCGATCATCGCCTCGCCCGCCTTCAAGCCCGACGACGCCGCCCAACCCATCGGCCGCATCCTGCTGCTGCTGACGCTCACCATTGGTCTGCCCTACCTGATGCTCGCCACCACCGGCCCGCTGGTGCAGGCCTGGTTCACGCGCGAGTTCAGTACGGCACGGGTCTATCGGCTCTACGCCTTGTCCAATCTGGCCTCGATGATCTCGCTGGTCCTGTATCCGCCGGTCATCGAGCCGCTGGCCAGTGGCCGCATGCAAGCCATCGGATGGTCGCTGGCCTATGGTGCCTTTGTGATCCTCGCAGGCCTGTGCGCCTGGCGTGCGGTGCGCTATGCGAACGAACAGAACGCCGCTCAATCTGCAGCCTTGGCCCCCGCTCCGGTCGTGCCCCAAAACCAGGCCACTGCGGCTGAGGCGATCCCAGGATGCCCGAGCTCCCCCCCTGCGGTCGCGCAGGGGTCGGCGGCAGCCCCAATACCGGCCGCGCCTTCCTTGCGTGAACAGGGCCTGTGGTTGCTGCTGGCTGCGCTCGGCTCCCTGCTGCTGCTGGCCATCACCACCCACATCACGCAAAACGTCGCTTCCGTGCCTTTTCTGTGGGTCCTGCCCCTGGCGCTTTACCTGGTGACCTTCATCCTGTGTTTCGATGGAGAAGGCTGGTACCGGCAGCAGATCTACAAACCCCTGGCCGCAATCGCCTCGGTGCTGCTTGCGGTCGGGCTGTCCTACCGCTTCTCCGAGGGCACGCTGGAGCGGGGCCTGCTCGAAATTCTCTACGCCGTACCGCTCTATGCCATTGGGCTGTTTGTGCTGTGCATGTTTGTGCATGGCGAACTGGTCAGTCGCAAACCTGCACCGGCCCATCTCACCCGCTTTTATCTCATGGTGTCGCTTGGCGGTGCGGTGGGTGGATTGCTGGTGGGGATTGGCGCGCCCCTGATCTTTGACTGGTACTGGGAACTGCCGATCGCGCTGATCGTGATCGCGCTGCTGGTGGGCTTGCTGTCGAGTGGCCCGAGCCGATGGTTCGGTGTGGCTGCGCTCATCGGCTGCGTCCTGCTCGTGGGCGATTACAGGCAGTGGATCCGGGGCGAAATGATCGAGATCTCCCGCAACTTCTATGGAACGCTGAGGGTCAGGGCGGTCGACACGGCCCTGCCTGATGGCACGAGCATTCGCCGCCGGCAGTTGGTTCATGGCGAGATCCTGCATGGTGAGCAGCGCTCAAGCGATCCACGCCTGGCGACCACCTACTACGGCCCAGACTCCGGCATTGGCCGCCTGATCCGCCTGCGCAATGAAGGGGGGCCGGCCCGGGTGGGCCTGGTGGGTCTGGGCGTGGGCACGCTCGCCACCTATGGTCGTGCCGGTGATGTCTATCGCATGTACGAACTCAATCCCACGGTGCTGCAGTTCGCGCAGCAGCACTTCACTTACCTCAAGGATTCGCCTGCCACCATCGAGAACATCCTGGGCGATGCGCGCCTGATGCTCGAGCGAGAGAAAGACCAGCGCTACGACATCCTGGCGATTGATGCCTTCTCGAGTGATTCCATCCCGGTGCATCTCATGACGCGCGAGGCCATCGCCGTCTATCAACGGCATCTGGCCGAGAACGGTGCGATTGCGCTGCACATCACCAACCGCTATCTCGATCTGTCAGGCGTGGTGCGCCGACTCGCCGACGAGGCGCAGCTACAGGCCATCCTGATCGCGGATGTGCCCGCTGCAGGCACGCCCTTCTATCGCTCGACCTGGGTGGTGCTGACCGGTCATCCCCAGACCGCCCAGCGCCTGATGGATCAGGGCGGTCAACTCATCGAGCCGCCGCCCCGAAGCCGGGCAACTTGGACCGACGATCACCACAATCTCTTTGAAGTGCTGCGATGACTCTGCGCCCTGAGAACACCTCGTCTGCCCCCGGTCCGAGCGCGGCCGCAACCCCTGGCGCCTCTGACGCGCCTGAGCTTGGCCCCGGCGCCCCCGCCCGTCTGGGCACGCCCCTCTCGCCAAGCGCCACACGATTGATGTTCCTGGGCGCCGGGGAACTCGGCAAGGAAGTGATCATCGCCCTACAACGCCTGGGCGTGGAGGTCATTGCGGTCGACCGCTATGCCGATGCGCCGGGCCAGCAGGTGGCCCATTCGGCGCATGTGATCGACATGACCGATGGTGCCAGGCTGCGGGCCCTGATCGAGCAGGTCAGGCCCCACCGGATCGTCCCCGAGATCGAGGCCATCGCCACCCCCACCCTGCTCGAGCTCGAGCGTGAAGGCGTCGTGGCTGTCACGCCCACCGCGCGCGCGGCCTGGCTCACCATGAACCGCGAAGGCATCCGTCGACTGGCGGCCGAGGCGCTGGGGCTACCCACCTCGCCCTACCGGTTTGCCAGCAGCCTCGATGAACTGCAGGCCGCCATCGTCGGCGGGATCGGTTATCCGTGCATCGTCAAGCCGGTGATGTCCTCGTCGGGCAAGGGACAGTCCAGGGTGGATGGCCCCGGCGAAGTGGCAGGGGCCTGGACCTATGCCGGCACCGGCGGACGGGTTGATGCCGGCCGGGTGATCGTTGAGGGATTCATTGATTTTGATTACGAGATCACGCTGCTCACAGTACGGGCACGCGGTGTATCGGGTGTCATCGAGACCCACTACTGCGAACCGATCGGCCATGTGCAGGTTTCGGGCGACTATGTCGAGAGCTGGCAGCCACAGGCGATGAGTACCCGCGCGCTGGAGCGTTCGCGCGAGATCGCCCACAAGGTGACCGAGGCGCTGGGGGGCACTGGGCTCTTCGGTGTCGAACTCTTCGTCAAGGGCGATGAGGTCTGGTTCTCGGAGGTGAGCCCGCGGCCCCATGACACTGGCATGGTCACGATGTGCACCCAGCATCAGTCCGAATTCGAGTTGCATGCGCGCGCGATCCTGGGCCTTCCGGTGGACACCAGCTTGCGCAACCCAGGCGCCAGCGCCGTGATCTATGGGGGCGTAGAGGCCCGAGGCATCGTGTTTGACGGGGTGGCCGATGCACTGGCCCTGCCCGGCACCGACCTGCGTCTCTTTGGCAAGCCCGAGTCCTTCACCAAGCGGCGCATGGGTGTGGCGCTCGCCCGGGCAAATGACACGGAGTCCGCGCGCACGGTGGCCAAGCAGGCAGCCGCACGGGTCAAACCCCGAGCCGTCTGATCGGCGGGCAGCCCGAGCGCTGATGCGAGCTCAAACGCCTCGCCTTGGCACTGTCGTCTCGCGCTGGCACTGAAGGCTCGCCTTGGCACTGAAGTGCAAGGTCTGAAGCCTGGGGGTGAAGCCTCCGGTGTCAGACCGTTGCAAACCTCACGACACCGTCTTCACCCTGCTGACGCTGCAGACGCCCCGCGTACCAGAGGGCATGCAGGTGGGCGAGTGCCTCGCCCAGGGCGAACATCATCTCGTGGGTATCGAAGGTACGCCCGAAAATGATCTGCACCGCTTCAGCCCCATGTCGCGGCCGCTCACGGCAGGCCTGCTCGATGGCGGTCAGTCGCTCGGCATGATGGGCGTGCAACTGCTGCAGCCTGCGATGCAGACCCCGGAACGGGCGGCCGTGCGAAGGCAGCACCAGGGTTTGTTCGTCACAGATCTCGTAGCGCCGCAGCGACTGCAGATACCAGGTGAGCGGATTGGCCTCCGGCTCCATGTCGAAGACCGAGACGTTGGTTGAAATGCGCGGCAACACCATGTCGCCCGAAATCAGCAGGCGATCGGCCGCGCAATGCAGGGCCGCATGTTCGGCCGAGTGCCCCGTGCCGATGATCACCCGCCAGGTGCGCTCGCCAATCACGATGTCTTCGTGGTCGCCGATGCGCCGGAAGGCATGGGGCATCTCGGGCACCAGACTCGGATAGTGGGATCGGGTCTTGGTGCGCAGCGCATCGAGCTGGGGGCTGTCGGCCACCCCATTGCGCAGGTAGTGCTTGTAGGTCGCCAGCGGATCGGTGCCGGGCATCTGCACCGACAGGATGCGGCCCATGGCGTATTCGCCCACGGTCATCCAGAGCGGCGCGCCAAAGCGGCGGGTGAGCATGCCGGCCAGGCCGACATGGTCGGGATGGTTGTGCGTGCACAGCACCCGCAGCAGGGGCAGTCCCTCGAATTCATGCTCGATCAGGGTATCCCAGTGCCTTCGGACATCCTCGGTCGAAACCCCACAGTCGATCACCGTCCAGCCCTCGCGGCCCTCGATGCGATCCCGCAGCAGCCACAGGTTGATATGGTCGAGTGCAAAAGGCAGGGGCATGCGCAGCCAGTACACGCCGGGCGCCACCTCGAGGCGGCCCCCAAAGGCGGGCAAGGTGTCGCCCAGGGGGTAAGTCAGTTCGTGTTCAAGGAGGTTCATGCCGAATCTGAGCGAAAATCGGATGTTGAGTCTAACCCTGCCCCCCAGCGAGCCATTCCATGATCAATCTGCCCGGCCTGCAGTTCGACCTCGGCGAGGACATCGCCATGCTGCGCGACACCCTCCAACAGTTCACGGCTGCCGAAATCACGCCCCGTGCCGGCGAGATCGATCGCAACGATCAGTTCCCGATGGATCTGTGGCGCAAGCTCGGTGATCTGGGCGTGCACGGCATCACGGTCTCGCCCGAGTATGGCGGTGCAGACCTGGGGTATCTGGCCCATGTGGTGGCCATGGAAGAAATCTCGCGCGGCTCGGCCTCGGTGGGTTTGTCGTATGGCGCGCACTCCAACCTGTGTATCAACCAGATCCACCGCAACGGCACCGAGGCCCAAAAGCGGCACTACCTGCCCAGACTGGTCAGTGGCGAATGGATCGGTGCGCTGGCCATGAGCGAACCCGGCGCCGGCTCGGACGTGGTGTCCATGAAGTTGCGGGCTGATTTCAAGGGCGATCGCTGGGTGCTCAATGGCAGCAAGATGTGGATCACCAACGGGCCCGATGCCGATGTCATGGTGATCTACGCGAAAAATGACCTCGAAGCCGGACCCCGCGGCATCACCGCCTTTCTGGTCGAAAAGACCTTCCCGGGGTTTTCGGTCGCCCAAAAGCTCGACAAACTCGGCATGCGCGGCAGCCATACCGGGGAGTTGGTTTTCCAGGACTGCGAAGTGCCGGCAGAGAACGTGCTGGGTGGCCTGGGGCGTGGCGTGAATGTGCTGATGAGCGGCCTGGACTTCGAGCGGGCGGTGCTCTCGGGCGGACCGCTGGGCATCATGAGTGCCTGCATGGATGCGGTGGTGCCCTATGTGCATGAGCGCAAGCAGTTCGGCCAGCCGATCGGGGAGTTTCAGCTCATGCAGGGCAAGCTCGCCGATCTGTACAGCACCATGATGGCCTGCCGGGCGTATGTGTATGAGGTGGCCCGGCAGTGCGACCGTTCGCATGCAGGCCTGATCGATGTGCGCACCCTGCGCAAGGATGCGGCCGCAGCGATTCTGTACAGCGCCGAGAAGGCGACCTGGATGGCCGGCGAGGCCATCCAGTGCCTGGGCGGCAATGGCTACATCAACGACTCGCCCACCGGACGGCTCTGGCGCGATGCCAAACTCTATGAGATCGGCGCAGGCACCTCCGAGATTCGCCGCATGCTCATCGGGCGTGAACTGTTCACCGAGACCCGCTGAGCGCCCTCATGCCTCAACGTGACTCCACCGCCGCGGCCATCGCACTGGCCATTCGCAACGGCTTCGATCGCCACTACGCGCTCTTTCGGTACAACGCCCAGCAGGCGAAGTCCCGCTACGAACGCGGCGACTGGCATGCCATTCGCAATCTCGCACGCGAGCGTATTGCGTTCTATGACGCACGGGTGGCCGAAGCCCTCGATCGCATCGAGCGCGAGTTCAACGCTGCCGAGCTTGCTGCGGGCAACTGGCAACAGGTCAAGCGGCATTACGTGGCCCTGCTGTCCGATCACCGTCAGCCCGAACTCGCCGAAACCTTCTTCAACTCGGTCTGCTCCAAGCTGCTGCATCGCACCTACTTTCACAACGACTTCATCTTCGTGCGGCCCGCGGTCGCCACCGACTACCTCGACAGCGACCCGCCGAGCTACCGGTCGTACTACCCGGCTCAGGTGGGCATGACGGCTGCACTGCGCCAGATGATCGTCGACATGGGGCTGGCCTGCCCTTTCCTGGATGTGGTGCGCGACCTGGACTGGGTCGAGCGAGCGCTGCGCGAGGCTGCGCCCGGTGAGGCCCTGGCCTCGGACTGCCAATTCAATGTGTTGCGCACCCTGTTCTTTCGCAACAAGGGCGCTTACATCATCGGTCGCTACATCAACGATGGTGAACTGCTGCCCTTCGCGATTCCGGTGCTGCAGGACAGCCATGGCAGGCTGTACCTGGACACGGTGCTGTTCGGCACCGAGCGCATCGATACGCTGTTCAATTTTTCGCGGGCCTACTTCATGGTCGACATGGAAGTGCCCTCGGCCTATGTGCGGTTCCTCAAGACCCTGATGCCGACCAAGCCCGAGTCCGAGCTCTACACCATGCTCGGTCTGCACAAGCAGGGCAAGACCGCCTTCTACCGCGATCTGCTGCATCACCTGCGGCACTCCAACGACAAGTTCATCATCGCGCCCGGCATCAAGGGGCTCGTGATGGGGGTGTTCACGCTGCCTTCGTTTCCGTATGTGTTCAAGATCATCAAGGACCATCGACGCAAGGATGTCAGTCGCGAGTTCATCCAGAGCCAGTATCAGCGGGTCAAGGTACACGACCGCGTGGGCCGCATGGCCGACACCTGGGAATATGCCGACGTGCCGCTGCCGCGCGCGCGCATGGACGAGGCCCTGATCGCCGAACTCCAGGCCACTGCGCCCTCCCTGCTTGAAGACGGCGGTGACACGCTGGTGATCCGGCATGTGTACATCGAGCGGCGCATGGTGCCGCTCAACATCTACCTTGAGCGGGCCGACGATGCCCAGCGCGAGCGGGCGATGATGGAATACGGCGACGCCATCAAGCAGATGGTGGCCGCCGACATCTTTCCGGGTGACATGCTCTACAAGAATTTCGGCATGACCCGACAGGGCCGGGTGGTGTTCTATGACTACGACGAAGTCGCCTATGTCACAGACTGCAACTTCAGGCGGATTCCTCCGCCTCGCACCCCGGAAGACGAGATGGCGAGCGAGCCCTGGTACGCGGTCGGTCCCAACGATGTCTTTCCGGAGGAGTTCGGCACCTTCCTGCTCGGCGATCTGCGGGTGCGTGAAGCCTTCATGCGCCACCATGCCGACCTGCTCGATGCAACGTTCTGGCAGGAGCGGCAGGCCCGCATCCGCCAGGGTGCGCTGGAAGATGTCTTCCCTTACCCCGAATCCCTGCGATTTCGGAACCGATATCATCCCTGAGGACAACGCCATGAATGATCCGATCGTCATTGCCTCCATTGCCCGAACACCCATCGGCAGCATGATGGGAGAGCTCTCGGGCTTGGCCGCCCACCAGCTCGGTGCCCATGCCATCAAGGCTGCTGTCGCGCGGGCGGGTCTTGCCCCCGAGCAGGTCCAGGAAGTGATCATGGGCTGCGTGCTGCCGGCCGGCCAGGGCCAGGCACCGGCACGCCAGGCCTCGCTCGGTGCCGGATTACCCCTGTCGGCGGGCGCCACCACCCTCAACAAGGTCTGTGGCTCAGGCATGAAGGCCGCCATGCTGGCCCACGATCTGCTTACCGTGGGCAGCCAGGACATCATCGTGGCGGGCGGCATGGAGAGCATGTCCAACGCGCCCTACCTCATGCTCAAGGGTCGTGGGGGCTATCGCTACGGGCACGGCACCCTCTTCGATCACATGGCCCTCGATGGCCTTGAGGACGCCTACGACAAGACCCCCAATGGCGGGGGCAAGTCGATGGGCACCTATGGCGAGGATTGCGCAGCGCACTATCAGTTCACCCGCGAAGCTCAGGATGCCTTTGCCATCGCCTCCACCGAGCGCGCACGCGCAGCCAACACCGACGGCGGCTTTGGCTTCGAGATTGCACCGGTCACGGTGGCCGGTCGCAAGGGTGATGTGATCATCGACAAGGACGAGAGTCCCTTCAAGAGCGACATCAGCAAGATTCCGGCGCTCAAGCCCGCCTTTCGCAAGGACGGCACCGTCACGGCCGCCTCGTCATCCTCGATTTCGGACGGTGCTGCGGCGCTCGTCATGATGCGCGCCTCGACCGCCAAGCAACTGGGCGTCACGCCCATCGCCCGCATGGTGGGCCATGCGAGCCATGCCCAGCAGCCGCAGTGGTTCACCACCGCACCGGTGGGCGCAATTCGCAAGCTCTACGACAAGACCGGCTGGAGCAGTGCCACTACGGATCTCTTCGAGATCAACGAAGCCTTCGCGGTCGTGGCCATGGCCGCCATGAAGGAGCATGCGCTGCCTCATGAGAAGGTCAACATTCATGGCGGCGCCTGTGCGCTGGGTCATCCGATCGGAGCTTCCGGGGCGCGTCTGATCGTCACGCTGATTGGCGCGCTGCGCAAGACCGGCGGACGTCGGGGTGTGGCCTCGCTGTGCATTGGCGGGGGTGAAGCAACCGCCGTGGCCATCGAGATGCTCTGAGGAAGAACACTGAATGCTGATGTCTGATGACCTGGTGATGGTGCGCGACGCGGTGCG
>Ga0315902_10014158_pt1 | contig 10271 bp, 11 predicted proteins | sample LakEriMetagenome_9_FD_203523 | JGI IMG/M metagenome (GOLD analysis project Ga0315902, IMG submission 203523) | Freshwater fungal communities from buoy surface, Lake Erie, Ohio, United States - Buoy 12 MA117 | ecosystem: Environmental > Aquatic > Freshwater > Lake > Lake biofilm | place: USA...
CTCCAGGCCCTCGGTCGCTCTGACGACGGCACGCTCATGCCCCGCACCCTGCCGGGCGAAACCGTCGACCTCGCCTCCGACGGCAGCCCGTGCATCGTGACCCCCTCGCCCGACCGCGTCGCCCCGCCCTGCCGCCACTTCCGGACCTGCGGCGGCTGCGCCATCCAGCACGCCTCCGATACCTTCGTCGCCGGCTGGAAACGCGACATCCTCGCCCGCGCCCTCGCCGCCCGGGGCATCACGGCCGACATCCTCGGCCCCGACACCTCCCCGCCGCACAGCCGCCGCCGCGCCCGCCTTTCGGCCCGCCGCACCCGTGCCGGCACGCTGATCGGCTTCCACGCCCGCGCCTCGGACATGATCGTCCCCGTGCCCGACTGCCTCCTGCTCACGCCCGCGCTCATGGCCACCTTTCCCGCGCTCGCTGTGCTGACCCGCCGCGCCGCCAGCCGGACCGAGGAGCTTGCCCTCACCGTCACCGAAAGCCTCGCCGGCGCCGACATCCACATTGCCGCCGCCCGCCCGCCCGACACGGCCCTCCGCCAGGACCTGATCGCCATCGCCCGCGACCATGGCCTCGCCCGCCTCACCTGGAACGACGATCCCATCGTCATCCTCGCCCCGCCGGCCCAGCAGATCGGCCGCGCCCGCGTCGTCCCCCCGCCCGGCGCCTTCCTCCAGGCCACCGCCCATGGCCAGGCCGCCCTCACCGCCCTTGTCCGCGCGGCGCTCCGGGATGCGCGCCGCATCGCCGACCTCTTCGCCGGCTGCGGCACCTTCACCCTCCCGCTTGCCGAAACGGCCGAGGTCCACGCCGTCGAAGCCGACCCCGCCATGCTCGCAGCCCTCGACCGCAGCTGGCGCGAAACCCCCGGCCTGCACCGCGTGACGACTGAAGCGCGCGATCTCTTCCGCCGCCCGCTCGATGCCGCCGAACTCGGTCGTTTCGACGCCGCCGTGCTCGACCCGCCCCGCGCCGGCGCCGCCGCCCAGACGGCCCAGATCGCGCAAAGCGCCCTGCGCACGGTCGCCATGGTCTCCTGCAACCCCGTCACCTTCGCCCGCGATGCCGCGACCCTGGTCGCCGCAGGCTTCCGCCCCGGCCCCGTCAGCCTCGTCGACCAGTTCCGCTGGTCTGCCCATGTCGAACTCGCCGCCCGCTTCACGCGGGACTGACTGCCCCGGTCCACGGGCAGGTCTGGAACTCCCCTCCGCTCAGCGATAAAGTCCCCCCAACAGGCAACACCGGAAACGGGACAAGAAACGTGGACAGACTGACCAGACGCGGCTTCATGGCGGCAGGGGCAGGGGGCCTTCTCCTGGCCACCGGCTGCGGCGACAAGTTTCTCACCTACCACGGACCCGAGGTCACCAGCATCCTCGCCTTCAAGGGTGACCGCACGCTCGCACTGCTCCACAATGACGAGGTGCTGACCAGCTACAATGTCGAACTCGGCTTCAACCCGGTCGGCCACAAGCAGCACGAAGGCGATGGCCGCACGCCGGAAGGCCAGTACTGGATCAACCGCCGCAATCCCGACAGCCGCTACCACCTCTCGGTCGGCATCTCCTATCCCAACCAGAGGGATTCCTTGCGCGCCCGGATGGGTGGCCGCCGCCCCGGCGGCGACATCTTCATCCACGGCACCCCGCGCGCGATGGAAGGCAAGGACGACTGGACTGCCGGCTGCATCGCCGTCTCCAACCGCGAAATGGAAGAGATCTACTCCATGGTCCGGACCGGCACCCCGATCCACATCTACGCCTGACCGCCGCGCCGTGTCCCAGAGGGGGGACTAACGCGCCAGCACCATCGTCCACCAGATCTTGCCCTCGGGCTCCTGCAGCCACGCAAGCCCCATCCGCGTCGCCTCAGGGTTGAGGATCACGTCGCGCGTGGCAGGGTCCTGCATCCAGGCCGACAGCGTCTCGTTCTCTGTCTCGAACGTCTCGGAAATCACCTCGCCCACCAGCCGCCCGGTATAGCCCACCCGCACCAGCCGGTCGATCGGCGAAGACCCGTCCGACCCGAAATGCCAGGGCCGGTTCTGGATCGACATGTCGCGCGCATGCGTCGCCGCCGCCGCGTTGAGAAGCGGGTCCAGCACCACCGGCACCTTGCCCGATGCCTGACGCAGCGCATTCACGCTCTCCAGCATCCGGAACGGAATCTCGCGGGCATCCTTGTCGGTGATCCGGTAGACCGTCGGCATGGGCAGACCGTCCGACCCGGTCGGAATCCGCGGACGCCCCACACAGCCCGCCAGAAGCGGCAGAGATACGAACCCGAGGATCAGATCACGTCGCAACATCGCTGTCTCCCCTTCGAACGACCCGTCCTTAGCCATTCGGCGCGGCGCTTTCAAACCGATTGGGCAGGCACCGGCCGTCCTGACGCCTGTTTGATTTGCAACTGACGCGTCTGCAGGCTATCCGCCACCACAGCAGGATCCCTAAAGCAGGACAGGAGCCCGCCATGACACAGACCCGCATCGGCCGCCGCGCCTTTGTCGCCGGCACCGCAGCCGCCATGATTGCCGCACCCGCCGTCGCACAGACCGGCGCCGGTACCACCGAAATGGAAGGCGCGATCTCGCAGACCGTGCGCCGCAACATCTCGGCCTTCCGCGAACTCGACTGGCGCCCCTACTTCGCCAGCCTCCGGAACGGTGTGATCCTCTGCGACATCCGGTCCCGCGCCCTGCATTTCTGGTCCGAGGATGAAAGCATCTACCGCCTCTACCCCACATCCGTGCCGCTGACCGACGACCTCACCCGTCTCGGCGTGACCGAGGTGGTGGAAAAGGTCGTGGCCCCCCCCTGGCGCCCGACCCCCTCGATGCGGGAACGCAATCCCGAATGGCCCGAATTCGTCGCAGGCGGCGACCCCAACAATCCTCTCGGCCCCTATGCGCTCTATCTCTCGTGGCAGTACTACCGCATCCACGGCACCCACGACACGCGCAAGATCGGCCGCCGCTCCTCGAACGGCTGCATCGGGCTCTTCAACGAACACATCACCGAACTCTTCGGCCTGGCCAAGGTCGGCACGCAGGTGATGCTCATCTAGGGTGGGTTTCACCCACCCTACGTGGCCTTGCACACCGTCTCGTAGGGTGGGTGAAACCCACCGTCGACCATCACTCCACCCAGCCCCGCAGGTTCCCGGCAATCACGCCGCACAGCGCTTCGACATGGGCCTCGTCGTCGTTCAGGCAGGGGATATAGGTGAACTCCTCCCCGCCGGCATGTTCGAACGCCTCGCGGATCTCGCCGTTGATCTCCTCCAGCGTCTCGATGCAATCCGCGCTGAAGGCCGGCGCGCAGACCGCGATCCGCTTCACGCCCGCCTCGGCCAGCCGCGCCACTTCCTCGACCGTATAGGGCTTGAGCCATTCCTCCGGCCCGAACCGGCTCTGGAACGTGGTGACGATCGCGGTCTTCTCCCAACCCAGCCGCTCGCGCAGAAGCCGCGTCGTCTTCTGGCACTGGCAATGATAGGGATCACCTTCGCGCAGATACCGCTCGGGCACGCCGTGATAGGAACAGACCAGCATCTCGGGCCGCCGCTCCGCCGCCGCATAGGCACGCTCGACCGACTGCGCCAGCGCCTCGATATAGGCCGGGTCCTCGAAATAGGGCGGCACCACCCGCGCGACCGGCTGCCACTTCTCCTCCATCAGCGCGCGAAAGAACTGGTCGTTTGCCGTAGCCGAGGTCGCCCCCGCATAATGCGGATAAAGCGGAAAGAAGAGGATGCGCGTGCACCCCGCCTCGGTCATCTCGCGCACCTTGGCCCTGGTCGACGGATTGCCATAGCGCATGCAGAAATCGACCATCACCTGATCGCCGAACCGCGCCTGCATCTGCCCGCGCACCTTGGCCGTCTGTGCCTTGGTGATCGTGAGCAAAGGGCTCTCGTTCAGCTCATGGTTCCAGATCGACTTGTAATTCGCACCCGATGAAAACGGCCGCTTTGACAGGATCACCAACTGCAGAAGCGGCTGCCACAGCCAGGCCGAATAATCCACCACCCGCTTGTCGGACAGGAACTCGGACAGATAGCGCCGCATCGACCAGTAATCATACCCGTCCGGCGTCCCGAGGTTGGCCAGAAGGATGCCCACCCGGGCCGGCTTCACCTTCGGATGGTCGGCCGGCGCATGGGCCGGGCAGGCGGCCACCGTCTCGGCATTGCGAAAGGACTTCGAATCGAGCATTTCGTCCGTCCTGTCCGTCTCCGTTTCCACCCGCTCTGACATAGAAGCCTCCGCCACCGGGTCAATCGCCCGTCCGGCCCAGCGGCCGTTCCTCGACGCCCAGCGCCGCCGCAAGCCGGTGCGCGGCCGACCCGGGCCGCAAGGGCTCGGGCTGCCCCGGTCCGGGCGCCCATCCGGTGAGCACGATGACCTCGAAGGTTGCCCCCACCCGCCCGTCGCCCCGCCCGAAGCGGTCGGCATAGATCCCGGCCGCCCGCAGCATCACCCCGCGCCGCGTCATCCGCCGCAGCCGCCCGGCCAGCGCATTGCCCTCGCCCATGCCCCGCAGGTCGCGCATCAGGTCGAAGGCGCTCGCATAGCTCACCGCGAAAGGCAGCGCATCCGCCACCGGCAGCGCGAACCCCGCCCGCTGCAACAGCGCGCCCAGATCGCGGATTTCCCCCATCGGTGCCACCCGCGGCGACAGCCCCCCCGTCACCTCCGCCTCCGCCTCGGCCAGCGCCGCGCGCAACTCCCGCAGCGTCTGCCCGCCGAACAGCGTGGCCATCATCAGCCCGTCCGGCCGCAGCGCATGGCGGCACTGCACCAGCTGCCCCACCGGATCCTCGGCCCAATGCAAGCCCAAGTCATGCACCACCAGGTCATGGGCCCCCGGCGCCAGCGCCAGCACCGGATCGTCCGGCACCACCACCGGCCAGCCGGACCAGAGCGCCGGCCACCCCGTCACCACGGCCGGCGCCGTAAACGCCCTGTTAACCATGCCGAGCCGATCCTGCACCTCGGCGATCACCGCCTCGCGCAGGAAGGTGACCCCCGCCCGCGCCGCCCGCGCGCGCTGGGACAACAGTCTGCGACGATCTGCAAAGGGTCCGCCCATGGCCCGCCATCTACAGGGACCATCCCCCGATGCAAGGCTTGATCCGTGCCATCTATCCCGCCCGCTGCCTGTCCTGCGGCGCGCTCACGGATGACGATTTCGGCCTCTGCGGCCCCTGCTGGCGCGATACCGGCTTCATCGGCGGCACGGTCTGCGACCTCTGCGGCACGCCGCTGCCCGGCGACGCGCGCGACGAGGCGGTCCATTGCGACGACTGCCTGACCATCGCCCGCCCCTGGACCCGGGGCCGCGCGGTGTTTCTCTATTCCGGCACCGGCCGCAAGCTCGTCCTGCAACTCAAGCATGGCGACCGCACCGACCTCGCCCCCTCGCTTGCCCGCTGGCTTGCCCGCACGGCCCGGCCGCTGGTCGAACCCGGTACGATCCTCGTCCCCGTGCCGCTGCACTGGTCGCGCCTGCTCGCGCGCCGCTACAACCAGGCCGCGCTGCTCGCCCAGACGGCGGCCGGCCTGCTCGGCCTGGCCCATTGCCCCGACGCGCTCCTGCGCCGCCGCCGCACCGCGCCGCTCGACGGCCATGGCCGCGATGCCCGCTTCGCCGCGCTTGACGGCACCATCACCCCCCATCCCGCCCGCCGGTCGCGCATCGCCGGCCGCCCCGTCCTGCTCGTCGACGACGTGATGACCACCGGCGCCACCCTCGCCGCCGCGACCGAGGCGCTCCACGCCGCCGGCGCAAGCCAGGTCTGCGCGATCGTACTGGCCCGCGTCGCAAAAGATGCCTAGATCAGGGGCGTCGTCCAGAACGGGACCGCCGCCGATGCAGCCAGTCGAAATCTACACCACCCCCACCTGCGGCTATTGCCAGGCCGCCAGGCGTCTCCTCACGCTCAAGGGGGTCGAATTCACCGAAATCAACGTCGCCGCCCATCCCGACCGCCGGCCCGAGATGGAACGCCGCGCCAGTGGCCGCCGCACCGTGCCGCAGATTTTCATCGGCGCGACCCATGTCGGCGGCTGCGACGACCTCTACGCACTCGACAGCGCGGGCAAGCTCGACGCCCTGCTCGCATCATGAAGGCCGCGCTCCTCCAGCTCACCTCCTCGGACACGCCGGCCGACAATGCCGCCCGCGTGCGCGCCATGATGCGCGACGCCCGCGCCCGGGGCGCCGATCTCGTCTGCACGCCCGAGATCACGAATTGCGTGACCTCGAATCGCGCCCGCCAGGCCGAAGGCCTGATGCCCGAGGATACCGACCCCACCCTCGCCGCCCTGCGGGATGAGGCGGCCGCACTCGGCCTCTGGCTCGCCATCGGCTCGCTCGGGCTGCGCACGGGTGACCCCGACGGCCGCTTCGCCAACCGCTCCTTCCTCATCGGCCCCGATGGCGCGATCCTCGCCCGCTATGACAAGATCCACATGTTCGACGTCGACGTCTCGCCGACCGAGACCTATCGCGAATCCTCCGCCTACCGCCCCGGCGCCCGCGCCGTGATCGCCCGCACGCCGCTCGCCACCTTCGGCCTGACCGTCTGCTACGACGTCCGCTTTCCGCACCTGCACCGTGCCCTCGCCCGCGCCGGGGCCCAGGTGATCCTCGCCCCCGCCGCCTTCTCGCCCGTGACCGGGGCCGCGCATTGGGAAACCCTGATCCGCGCCCGCGCGATCGAAACGGGGTGCTTCGTTCTCGCCGCCGCCCAGACCGGCCTGCATCCCCAAAGCGCCCCCGCCCCCGACCGCCGCACGCATGGCCATTCCCTCGCCGTCGCCCCCTGGGGCGAGGTGCTGGCCGATGCCGGCACCGAACCCGGCATCACCCTCGTCGACATCGACCTCGCCCAGGTCGAAACGGCCCGCCGCCGCATCCCCGCCCTGACCCACGACCGCGCCTTCGAGGGGCCCTGATGGACCGCGCCCCCGACGCGCTCGCCGTCTCCCTCTTCAGCGAAATCCTCGCCGTCGATCAGCTCACCCGGATGAGCCTCGCCCGCGTCCTGCCGCGCGGGATGGAACTGTCGCATTTCTCCGTGCTGAACCACCTCGCCAATACCGGGGCCGAGAAATCCCCCGCCCAGCTGGCCCGCGCCTTCCACCTCACCCGCGGCGCGATGACCAACACGCTCGGCCGGCTTGAATGGGCGGGCTGGGTCCATATCCGCCCCGACTGGGACGATGCCCGGCGCAAGCGCGTGGCGATCAGCCCCGCCGGCCTTGCCGCCCGCGATGCCGCCGTCGCCGCCATCACGCCCGTCATTGCCGATATCGTCACCCGCATCGGCCCCGACCGCGTCCGCACGGCGCTGCCCGTCCTGCGCGAGATGCGCCTGCTTCTCCTCGCCGATACCGACCAGCCCTGACCCCCGCGGGCGCCCCCCTGCCCCAATTCTATGTCCCCAAATATCCCGGGGGGAGGCTGCCGCAGGCAGACGGGGGGCAGCGCCCCCCTCTCAGCCCGCCTCCGCCAGCGCGGCGGTGACGTAATTCACCGACAGGTCCCGCTCCGACAGATAGAAATTCCAGGCCAGCGGGTTGAACACCATCCCCCGGCGGTCCACAGGCCGCATCCCCGCCCGCCGCAGAAGCTCGTAAAGCTCGTCCGGCGTGATGAACTTCTTCCATTCATGCGTGCCCCTGGGCAGCCATCGCATCACCTGCTCGGCACCAATGATCGCCATGACATAGCTCTTCGGGTTGCGGTTGATCGTCGAACAGATGTGCAGCCCCCCCGGCCGCAACAGCCTCCGGCACGCCGTCAGATAGGCCAAGGGATCGGCCACATGCTCGACCACCTCCATGTTCAGCACCACGTCGAACCGCTCTCCCGCAGCCACCAGGTCCTCGGCCGTCCCCACGCGGTAGTCGATCTCCAGCCCCGACTGCCCGGCATGGATGCGCGCCACGGGAATGTTGCGCGCCGCCGCATCCACTCCCACGACCTCGGCCCCCAGCCGCGCCATCGGCTCGCAGAGAAGCCCCCCACCGCACCCGATGTCGAGCATGCGCAGCCCCGCAAAGGGCCGCTCCGCGCCGGGGTCGCACCCGAATTCCGCACTGATCTGCGCTGTGATGTAATCCAGCCGGCAGGGATTGATCATGTGCAGCGGCTTGAACTTGCCCTGCAGGTCCCACCACTCCGCCGCCATCGCCTCGAACTTCGCGATCTCGCGCGGGTCGACCGTCGTCGTCACCGTGTCCGTCATGTGCCTCTCCGTCATCGGCATGGCAGCCGCCGTCTGCGGCCTATATAAGCCGCTCATGGACAAGGTCTCCGGACAAAAGCGCGCAACGCCCCATCTCTACCCGCCGGTCGACCCCTTCGACCAGCGCTTCCTCGACGTCGGCGACGGCCATACCGTCTATGTCGAACAATGCGGCAATCCCGACGGTGTCGCCGTCATCGTCCTGCACGGCGGCCCGGGCGGCGGCTGCTCGCCCGCGATGCGCCGCTATTTCGACCCCGCCCGCTTCCGCATCGTGCTCTTCGACCAGCGCGGCTGCGGCCGCTCGCGCCCCCATGCCTCGGTCGAGGCGAACACGACCTGGCACCTCCTTGCCGATATCGAACGCATCCGCCACACCCTCGGCATCGCCGACTGGATCGTCTTCGGCGGCAGCTGGGGCGCCACACTCGGCCTGATCTACGCCCAGGAATATCCGGCACATGTCCGCGCCCTCGTGCTGCGCGGCGTCTTCCTGATGACGCAACCCGAACTCGACTGGTTCTATGGCGGCGGGGCGGGGGCCTTCTGGCCCGACCTCTGGGCCCGCTTCACCGCCCCGATCCCGCCCGACGAACGCGACGACCTGATCGCCGCCTATCACCGCCGCCTCTTCTGCGGCGACCACGCGACCGAGACGCGCTTCGCCCGCATCTGGGCCGGCTGGGAAAACGCGCTCGCCTCGATCGACAGCGACGGCCACGGCGGCGAAGGCCCGGCCGATTATGCCCGCGCCTTCGCCCGGCTCGAGAATCATTATTTCACCCACATGGGCTTTCTGGCCCCCGGCCAGGACATCCTTGCCCGGATGGACCGGATCGCCCATCTTCCCGGCGTCATCGTGCAGGGCCGTTACGACATGATCTGCCCCCCCACCGCCGCCTGGAAACTCGCCGCCGCCTGGCCGCGCGCGCGGCTCCAGCTTGTCGCCCGCGCCGGCCATGCGCTCTCCGAACCCGGGATCAGCGCCGAACTCGTCCGGTCCATGGACCTCATCGCCGCCGGCAATCCGTGATGGCCGCGCTCATCCCCCGCCGCCCCCGCCCGACAACCAACCCCCGCCTCACCCGGCGCGGGCTCATCACCTCGGGCGTGCTCGCCGGCGTCCTGGCCGCAACCGGCGTTCCCGTCATCGCCCAAAGCCGCGGCGGCACGCTGCGCCTCGCGCTCCCCGCGCTGCCTGGCGGCTGGCACCCCGGGCCGCAGGACCTTGCCGCCCGCATCGCCGGGGCCGGCGCCGTCTTCGACACCCTGACCGAAATCGCCGCGACCGGAGAGCTGCACGGCGAACTCGCCCAGGCCTGGGATGTGGCCGACTCCGGCCGCCTCTGGACCTTCGCGCTGCGCCCCGCCCGCTTCCACGACGACAGCCCCGTGACCTCGGCCGATGTCGCGCAAAGCCTCCTGCGCCACGCCCACCCCGCCAGCCCCGCCGCCTGGCTCCTCTCCCGCATCGCCGACATCGCGACCCCCGCGCCCGACCGCATCACCCTGCGGCTCGCCGATCCCGATCCCGACCTGCCGCTCCTGCTTGCCGATCCCCACCTCGTCATCGCCCCCGGCGGCCGCGTCGAAGACGGCATCGGCAGCGGCCTTTACCGCGCCGCCGGCGACGGCACGCTCGCCCGCGTCGCCCGCCACTGGAAGGACGGCCGCGCCGGCTGGTTCGACCGCATCGCCTTCCTCGCCGCGCCCGACGACACCGCCCGCCTCGCCCTCCTGACCGCCGGCGAGGCTGATGCCGCCCCCGTCTCAGCCCTGCCGCCCAGGCTCCCGCCAGGCCTCGCCGCCCGCCGCGTCGACGCCGCGCTCAGCCTCGCGCTCGCCCCGCCCTGTCCGCCGGACGCCGCGCTCGCCACCGCGCGCCTTGCGCCGGACCGCGCCACCGCCTTCGCCGCGCTCGAAGCCGCCCTCGCCCCCCCGCCGCCCCCTGGCCACCGGGCCCCCCCCCGCCGGCGGCAACGCGAGGCGCAGGGCAAACACGACCCCCGCG
>Ga0315902_10014160_pt1 | contig 10270 bp, 20 predicted proteins | sample LakEriMetagenome_9_FD_203523 | JGI IMG/M metagenome (GOLD analysis project Ga0315902, IMG submission 203523) | Freshwater fungal communities from buoy surface, Lake Erie, Ohio, United States - Buoy 12 MA117 | ecosystem: Environmental > Aquatic > Freshwater > Lake > Lake biofilm | place: USA...
GTCGCCTTCGGGCTAAAAAAACGACCACCTTTAGAGCTGTTACACGATTTGCAGAGCGATTGTAAATTGGACTCAGTCCACATTGGCCCCCCTTTAACCCTAGGGATTATATGATCCACAGTGTGTGCTGGTCTGTGACAGATAGCGCACTGCCACCCATCTCTGTCAAGTATGGTGATGCGTAGCTTCTTCCATTTACCACTACCTATCTCACGCTTACTCATTAATGCCAGCCCTTACGCTTGAAGTGATCTAATGCTTTACACATAGATCCATATCTATTGTGATTATACTTGATACCCCACATCACTTGTTTATATCCATCAACAGTACCAAGCCACTTAGATCTACCTTGTGGGATACCATAATGACTACCATTACGTGCTAACGGATTCCAACGTGATTCGTGATAATACAACTCATCTAAGCAGTGAAACTCATTTATATTGTTTAGTTGTATGAAAGCCCATTGACGATAATGATTAGTTCTATCTTTCGAAACGGAATGTGCTTTTTCAAAGCCTAAAATGTTGGCTAAACATATAGCGATCCCAACTAGCCAGCACCTTGCGAGCTTTCCCTGTCGGGCTCGCCTTGTGGCTTTGTGAGCCACTGCTTCACTAGAGCCTAGCATTCTATGTCAACCCTCTCTATGCGTAAATGATTAAATCGTCTCAATATATGAGATGTGAGATGTGTCACAGTACCTAAATAGACATCCAACCTTCGTACTCAGCATCTGGGTGTGCATCCAACCATTCTTGGCGCATTTTGTTTTGACGTGCCCAATCTTCAGGCGTTGCTTCAGGCATTCCTCCCCCATCCACCACCTTTGAATATCAGCCCAGGTGCGCTATAGATTCTTGACATTTGTAAATTACATTTAGGGCAGCTCATAGGCGTGCTGTCATCGTCATATGATCTATGCACTGACCCATAGGTGCCGCATTCATTACAGCTGTATTCATAGGTAGGCATTACTTGGCTCCAATCAACTGACAAGTGTGGCAGACCACGGCTGCAAACTTCCAACTACCACACTTATCACATCTTGATATATCTGAATCTGGTATATGCAAAGCCTCGACTACATTCTTAATTCCAACGCAGCCACAATCCATACATTGATAAGCCTTAAAGCCCTCTGGCGTATCTAATTGCTCAAGCCACAGAAACTCCGTGTTGCGTTGACAGCCATTACATTTGAACTGTGGGTACATTGTGGTAATATCCTTATTGCCTACAGTGGCATTGGGTACAAACCAAATACTGACCATCGTGTAATAACCTGTCATCATTACAGGCCATACATTTGTCATCCGTTGGCTCTATGGTTATCTTGTCGTTTTCGAGGCGTGCTTGATAACCTGAGCCATCAATAATTTCTACATATCCCATTTATTCACCCCCATCCCAATACCACGATCCCGCAGCTGTGAGTTTGTGCCAGCGGGCATCACATTGTTGATCTTTCGGTGCGCTGCATACATAACCATAATAAGGCTTACCAGTTTTAGCTGTGCCCTCTTTAAGTATCATTGCTCCGTGTTTACATTCTTGTTGTTTAGGTGGCAGCGGTATAGCTTCTACTGCATCACCAACTGACCAAACCGTTGGCTCTTTTTTATCTTCTGCAAAAGACTGGCGCAGTGCATTTTCTACAGCCCTAGCTCTTGTTCCTGGTGGTGAATAATTTGTGACTCTTTCCATCTCAGTTCGGCTAGGCCTTGCGCCTTTTTTCGAATAGATGTAGTTAGCCAAAGCACGCCCGATTGCAGAACTTTCTGCGAGTTCGCAAGCAAACTTATTAAAGCTGCTACCAGTACGGATCTCCGACGCCCAACCAGTCGCAACTGGAACCGCATCAGCTGTAGTTCGGTATAAGCGAGCCACAAACACAAACTCATCTGGATTACCATTCGGCCTATTAACCAGTTCTGTTTGGATAGATCCGTCTTCATTCTCTTTCCACCACTTCTCTAAACGTTCTTCAACTGTTTCATATTGACTTAGATCAAATGCCATTAGTCATCCCCCCAGGTAAAATTGACGTCGGCTTCTGCTTCAAGGACTGTCTGGTATATCGAAATGTAAGCAAGTGCATCGATGACCGAGTCGCTGTGATTTGGAGACTCAGTAAGCCGAGAAACCTTGACGAGCGCCATACATAATGCGACTTGACTAGGCGTAATTGGATGGTCGAGGTATGCCGACCAGAGATCACTGATCCTTTTATGGTTTGTGTAAGGATGACCATAGACCGCTCCCCTTGTATGCACCATATCGACAACATTAGCTAGCAGCTTCTCAGTTTTTGTCATAGTCAAATACCTCATCGGTTTTAACCTTGTTTTGGATCATACGTCGGTGCATATCCCAGCCATCTTTACGGCCACGCCAGTAGTGCGTTTGCTTCATATCATCAATACGCATTAGCACCAGCCAATACGCCATACTCAGCCCTATAAATAAATAAACTGCCATTTCCATTGTCATTTGTAGCCCAATCTATGCGCACATACTTTGTGGCACAGGCATAGTGTTGCACCTGTGGGTGACTTTGTGGATGATTTAGGGCGTTTTTTGTATAACGATTAGATAACGTTAATATCATCGAAGTCATCGATATGGTCATCGATAGTGCGTTCGACGTACTCTGTATTAAGCCCCATAGTGTCTGCCTAAAGCTGTAAATGAGCCATCCTTCGGGTCGACTGGGACTAACGTAGGTGTTAACCCCTTTTTAGACGCTTCCAGTATAGCAAAACCATTCTGCCAATTTGCGCTGTTATAGCGAATATAAGACATTTTTTTCATATTGCATAGATTCCCACTCTCTATGCCTGTAATAGGCCTGTAATGGCTTCCTATGGCTTCTGTAAAGGTGCTGGCGCCCATTCTGTGGCTATGCCCAACAACGCAATTTTTGCCCCATTTTTTGGCTAAGTTAAGGGCTGTAATTCCAGCGTGCTGGCTCATACTGCCTTCGTCTCCGTGAGCCAACACCCAGCCAGGATGGAACTCATAGGCTGTCTTATGATAGGTCATACCCATTTCGGCATAACCCATAAATTTAGGGTATTGCAGCTCTGGCAAGCTGATTAAGCCAGGGACTTTTAGTAAAGTGTTATATAAGCGATCGCTATGATTAGACCTGACAATATGCATTTCACGGCTGTACTCTCCCAAGTCCCACAGGATTTCTTTGCATAGCTCACGATCATCGTGAATGGTCTGCTCATAAGCCAAAGGTGTCCCATCGCTGAAACGGCTAATTGTCTGGAAATCCATTTCATCGCCGACCACCAATACAGCATCAAACTTTTCACGCTTCACCATCTTCTTCATATTGATAATTGCAGAGTCCAGTTGGTATGGGACTTGCAAGTCTGAGACTACTAGCCAACGCTTAATCTTCATCCTCATCAAAATCGTCAAGTGGATTCTTAATAGGATCTTTTGTATCTACGATCCAATCTGGATAACTTGACCTATCCATCGCAAAGGCTAGAGCTGTGCCCTCATCCATTCCAGACTTACGGCAAGCCATATAAACCTCATTAGCTGCTATAGCCCAGAAATCTAACTTTGTAAGTACAGGCTCTTTAGTAGTCCTGCGCCTACGCATAGGCTTCTTCTTTGCTTTGCGTTTAGTTGCCATAAGTAAAGGTTACTTCCTGTCTAGGAGAATGCGCATTATTTCTTCCTGGCGTGTTTCAATTCTTGCTAAACGATCTGCAAGTGATGATCCAGCGTTAGGTGTTAATGTCCAAAGCCAGCCTTTAATAAGATAGCGAAGACCCCCAAAGAAAGCGACCAATACGGCGGCGATGCCTGCGGCAAAGCCAGCCCATTCTGCAGGACTCACTTCTCACTAGAACCGATGCCATAAGCATTGTCGGATTTGTCTAAAGCCCTAGCTGCTGGCCCTGCTAATGCTGCAACTACTACAGACACCGCTGGGTCTAAACCTAATTCATTACTTGCTAAGAATGTTAAGAATGATACCAATACGCCACGTGCGTATGACTTTAGTATCGCTTTTTGTTTTTTGCTGATTTTCATATTTTTCCTCCGATTAATGGGATATCAAACGGGCTTCCGTCGGTATCGCCTAGCTTTGTGAAACTGATGTGTAAATGTCGCTTATGGGGATTCACCCCAGAATATTTACGCCACTTCCAATTTAGTATCTTTGAGCATATTCGCCCGTTGTAGATGACGTATGATATACGTTTATCTTTTCTGGCTGCAATTCTGATCTGGTCAGCCAAATAAGGTGCGAGGCTATCGGATGACTCCAGCCTAGAATTAATATCAACTGCTCGTACCCACCCGTTTGCGTCTGGATTATGATCCGATTTTCTGGCGGAGTGACGGCTATCGCCCAGCCATCCTTCTGGACTTTTAGTACTCCTATCCGGAAACCACGTATCAATTTGATCTCTTAACTGAACTCCAGCAGCGCATAGTTTAGGTTTCATCCACACAATTCCTCAATATTATGCTGAGGGTTTGCCTAGTGTTAAGCCCTCTGGAATTGGCTTGCTGTATTCCCATTTGGAAATATAAGCACCAACACCATCTGAATCATCTTGCAAGGCGATGTCCCCAAACCAAAATTCTTTATCATCTAATTCAGGGTAAGCGTTTTTTATTTTTGAATATAAATCCATTTTATGCTCCTAGATATGTAATTGAAAAAAATGTGTCATCGGTTCCACCAAGCAAATCCCGATCTCCACCATTTTGTTGTTTAACTTTTAACTCAAAATAATCTGTCGGAACTGCATAAACAATTTTGGTATTTGCCAGAACATTTTTGTAAATACCAGCATCATCTCCACCTACCATTGAGAATAAAGATCCATTTTTGTATAACCAAGATTCAAGATAATAATTATTGCCAGCATCCCAAACGGCACTTGTGCTAATAGAAAAATAACCAGTTTTACCAGATGGGATGGTGATACGAGATGTATTCGACGAAGTGCTATGGTATCCATCAACATCAAAATCCTCAGAATCAAAATTTACTGTTGTCAAAGTTATGTTTGCAACTGTCAAGTTGGCTGACATATACAAAGAGCAACCACTAAAAGTTGAACCACTAGCAGGTGCAGCCCAGGCTGGCACACCACCAGCAGATACAGTAAGCACATTTCCAGTGCTACCAATACCAAGTTTTGCAGGTGTTGATCCGCTTGAAGAATAAATAATATCGCCAGTGGTTGTCATTGGGTTAGTCATACCTGTTGTATCTAGGTTTGCCCAAGCACTACCTGTGTAATATGTAGTTACGTTTGTATCTTTAAGATATGCAAAGTTACCTTCTTGCGGTGATGTTACAGCTGCATCTCTAGCAGCAGCACTGGCAAACACCCAGACACCCTGCATTAAGTAGCCATCAACATCGGCTGCGGTTAATACCTCGCCTGTTGTAAAGTCCTTAAATCCTAATCCTGCTGCCATTGTTTCTCCTTAGTAACTAAGCACATTATAGTCTAAAGTGCCATAGATATTGTTATCTAAAATTAGGGCGTCGATTACTGGCTCCAGCGTAGTAAAGATGACCCTAAAACTGTTTGGGGTGATAATGTTTTGCACGCCAAATATCTGCAAAGTCTTGTCCAGGGTAGAGCCACCTGGCTGGGTAGTGACTACTCTGATTGGATCAAAGAAATCTAGATCTAGGGCTGCAATAATGCCTGCGTTGTAGTTAGGCGTGTATAGGTCTAACTCTATGGAATCGCATCGCACGCTGGTCTCGGCTCGACTAGCTGTGTAAGCCTGGGCGTAATCTAAGGCCACGGCATCGGTCTGCATTAGCAGGTCTTGTATCTGATAACTATGAATAAAGTATTTATCTATTGAGGCCTGATTAATAGCGGTCTGTGGCGATCCGCCAGCCCTAGTCACAGTAGATGAGTTGAAAACTAGGGTGTCATCTAGTTTCCAGTTGGCATTAGCATAGGCAATACCTGTGCCATTATCATTAAAGGTAGTTACTGTGCCACCTATTGAGCCAGCAGTTACAGCTCTATCTTGAAATACAAACTCTCCATTAGCATCAACATACAAAGCCCCATACTCTGAGCTAGCACACACCTGCATAGCCCCTAATGATGTGCGTAATGTGCCTGGATCATTTTGTAAAGTAGTCAAACCTGCATCAATATCACGCATAGTGGGTGGCCAATCGATTTGATCCAATATCTGATTTATACGTGTGCCAGATAAATCGCCAGCACTAGCACCTGCCACAGTAGTAATCTGCGCATTTTGAGCCAGTCTAAACGCATCTACAGCTTGTATGGTTGTGTAAGCCACTTCTGTAGCATCTTTAGGCTGGGTATTAACATAGCTTGTGATAAAGCCAGAAAATATAGGATAAGTAGTTGCGCCATAAGTAGCAGTAATCTGCACCTTTTTCATAGGTGTTAAATATGTATAATAAGGACTAGATGGGTTGGTCGGGTTAAAATCGCCATTTTGATCTACTATACGTAGTGTTAATTGCCCTGTCTGAAATTGATCGAATAAAGGGTTACGGCCTCTTGTAGTTTGTATAAAGTTAATTTGATCTGATACATCGACAATAATAGCGGCTGAATCGGCCAATACGTTTACGTCTAATATGCCAGTATCTAATATCATCGCCTGCGCAAAGGCTGGGCCAGTGCTAAAATTTATGTAAGCATTAACTACTGGGACTGTCATTGAAACACTATGATCGATCCAGCAGGTGTTAAACCACCACCGCCCTTTAGAGTTTGAGCAACAGTATCTTGTACCAGTTTTTGCAAACCTTGTTCAGTGCTTAATACTGCACCTGTATTCAAAGTGTAATCAATGTATGTGTTGCCCTGGCTTGTTGGCGTTGTACTTGGCCCATATATCGGATTTAGAGGGTAAGCGTATCGGCCAGTACCAGCAGCAAAATCGGCAGCCTCAGCTGACAACCTTACAGAAGAAGCAGCCAAAGACATAGCAGAAGCCAGGTCTGATCCACCTTTAACAAATAAAGCAGTTAGGTTAGTAAACATAGCATCAAATTTATTAGGCATAGCATCTAACATAGCGGCTGCTTTTCGTGCAGATTCGGCTAATAAATCAGCGGCTTGTTTAGCCAATAGGTCAGCATTTAATTTCTTAGCCAAAGCCTCATTATTGTCTAAAATGGCTATTTTAGACTGGATACGTAGTTTAGTTTCTTCATCTGTGGCTTCGCCCAGTGCCTTCATTAAACCTATGCGCTCAACGTCAAATTGTTGGGCTAGTTTATCTACCTCGGTTTGCTTTTTATTCTTGGCATCTAATAGGCCTAATTCTCTTTTTTTCTGCTCTGCTAATTTATTTTCTAAACGTAGTTGTTGGCCAAAGATACGAGCCGATGCACGGCCTTGTTTGTTGTCTGGTGCGTTAGCGCTTCTAGCATTACCTGCAAGACTTACGGCTCTTTGCAAGGCTAATCCACCTGGCTGTAAACGTATTAGTAAATCACCTAGACCGCCAGAAGTTACCTTTGATGCTAGACCATCTAATTTGCTTATTAACAAACCTACACCATAAATTGCATCACTAATAGACTTAGCAAAGGTATCCATTTGATCCGCAGCATCTTCTATGCTTCTATCTTTGCCTAATAAACTTATGGCATCTAATAAACCTTTACCGATTTCTTCTTTAGCATCTTCTGTAGCAACCCTTAATAAATCCATTTTACCTGCATAGGTAGTTAATCTAGCCTGTGCTTGGCCAGCAAATTTTCTGTTTAACTCACCTAAAATTTTATCCATATCGCCAGTTTTTAAGGTGGCTTTGCTAAGGCCTGCACCTAGCCTAGTTAATCCTGTTGTGTTGCCTGAAAATCCACGTGTTAATGCTGCGCTCACCTCTGTTAAAGATCGACCAGTAGCAGCACTTACATTTAATGCAGTATTTAACGCTTCTTGGCTCTTAGTAATTGATCCTGTAGCTGTAAGTAATTGCTGGAATGCTGGGCGCAGTTGGTCATCTAATACGCCAGTAACTTTTTGTAAATTGGCTATGTAATCCTCAACTGCTGGTGCGCTAAATGCAAAGCCAGTATTACGTAATTGCACTTCTAGGGCTTTGGCTGCCTTCTCATCGGCTGCAAAGGCTTGTACTGCTCGCTTGCTGAATTGGAATAGTTGTTGAGCACCAAAGACGCCAGCAAAGGTTTTGCCTAGCTTATTTACTTGCTTATCAAAGGCTGATATTTCCTTCTTGCCTTTATTAAGTGCTTTACCATTCCAAGTGGCTATTGCCGAGACTACTACGTTGGCCATTATGCTGCCTTCTTGATATCTGTTGACTTGTTAAATTTAATAGCTGTGGCGTTGATTGCTCCTAGTATTGATTGATAAATTTTGCCACTATCTTGCGCCCAGGCTTTATAGATTAAGCGGCCTTTGCTTTTGCGGCCACCACCACGTACACCTTTAATCTTTGGCTGTGAGGTTAATCCTGGTAATGCAGTAACAAATTGGTACCCTGCAAATGGGTTATTAGATGCGTACTCTCTAGTAGATTTATTGTAAGTGTACTCACGTGCTCTGACTTTGCCTTCAAATCCTTGCACTTTGCCAAAGGTTGTGCCAGGCAAACTTGGGTCTATCTGTTGGAATGGTGCACGGCCTTGTGGATTTTTGCGGCCAGCAGTTTCATATATGCGACCTGGTGCGCTTACGTTGTAAACATAGTTGCTAACTTTGAATCCATTTTTGAATGTGCGATTATCGCCAGCGTTATATCCAATACCAGCTTTAACTGTGCCAGCATCATATTTAGGGAATGGGCGGTAGTTAATGTTTGGATTAGGCTCTTTAGTCCAGCCAGATAGCACCTCAGAGTTACTAGGCACAAATCCTCTAGCCTTAATTGCAACGCTACGCATCAAAGGATCAATAGCAATTTTAATGCGATCTTGTAAATCTTTATCAATAAACTTTAGGCCTGAAAGGACATCCTTAACGCCTACGACTTCTGCTGGCATTTCGAATCTCCTTAGCTCTATCGGTTAGCACCTGTATAATTGCGCTATACATTTCGCTATCCATATCAATAAATTCTCTAGGCGGTATCCCAGTCTCTACGCTCAACTGTGCGATGCTGTAAAGGATTGAATCCCGCTGGATTATTTTTTTTCGTCGTCTAGTACCTCGACAGTTTCTAGGCTGTCAATAAACTCAATTCCCCACAAAGGTATCTGAGCACCAGCCCTGCGTAAGCATTCATAAGCAAGCCAAAAAATCTCTGTTTGCCTTTCGTGCTCACGCAAGACTTTGCTAATACCTGATCCATACTTCAGTTCGAAAGCGTACTCGACACCTGGTGTTATCTTGTGCTCTGTAACTTCACCATTAGCCCTTGTTATCTTTAGCTTTGCCATTACTACTCCTTAGTTAGAATGCCACCGATGATGACACTGTGATTGCGGAGTTTACTGTAAATGTGATAGATGAGGTAGCAACCTCGGCTACGCCACCTTGACCGATTGGGGTCAAGTTGTTTACAAGTACAGAGAATTGATAAGTAGGGTTTGTGGCTCCTACAGCTGTGCCTTTAACAGTGATTACTGATACTGCTAAGGTTTTGCCAAAGGCTGCGCTCAATGTCTCGTTGACCTGAGATGCTGCCCAGTCATTGATAAAGTCAATAGTGAATGTGCCTGATTGTAGACCTGCAACAAACTTATGAGCAGTATCGCCCATAGCAGTTATTTCTAACTCATCTACGATCTGGTTAATTACGGCATTAGTTACGTATGCGCTAATGTCAATGGATGGTGTGGTTGGCGCAGCATTGGTAGCCAACTTAACACCTACGTTATTGTTTAAATAAATTGCCATACTTTATTCCTCGTCTTTCTTAGTTTGTGCAGTTGGTTTTGGTGCGCTTGCTATTTGGCCTGTCTTTTTCAAGAAGGCTAAATCTTCTTCGTGTGTGCTCATTTTAACTCCAGCTCGTTAGGATTGATACAGTTATTTCTGATGTTAATAAATCTCCACTAGCTGCATTAGTTATAGCTGGAGCGGAGACACTTGATATGTTGTAAACCAGGGTCGATGCCGCTAGTTTAGTTACTACTGCCACAATAAAATCTTCTATACCTTTTAAGTTGCCTTGATTGTCAAATGCAGGTGTGGTTATTAAAATTTTGAAATTAGCCAGGGGTGCTATACCTGTTTGGCTATTATTGTTTGGCACGATGTAGGGGTCTGAGGGTGTGACCACCACGCTATTT
>Ga0315902_10014162_pt1 | contig 10270 bp, 8 predicted proteins | sample LakEriMetagenome_9_FD_203523 | JGI IMG/M metagenome (GOLD analysis project Ga0315902, IMG submission 203523) | Freshwater fungal communities from buoy surface, Lake Erie, Ohio, United States - Buoy 12 MA117 | ecosystem: Environmental > Aquatic > Freshwater > Lake > Lake biofilm | place: USA...
TTACTCTAGAACACACTCATAACCAAGCGCGCGCAGGGACAATCAAAACCGCTCACGGTGATATTTTAACGCCTATATTCATGCCGGTTGCGACCCAATCGACCATAAAAGCACTCACCTTCCAACAGCTTGATGACTGCGGTACACAAATAGTTTTATCTAACACCTATCATTTACACTTGCGTCCTGGAGAAGATCTCATCGCTCAGGCTGGTGGACTGCATGGCTGGACTAACTACAAAAAGCCCTTCCTGACTGATTCTGGAGGCTTTCAAATTTTTTCGCAATCGAATATCGGGAATTGTAAGATAAACGATAGCGGAGCTGAGTTTATAGATAGTTTCGATGGTAAAAAGCATTTTATCAGCCCAGAAGCTTCGATAAAAATCCAGAACAAACTTGGCGCAGATATAATTATGGCTTTTGATCATTGTCCTGATGGCGGAGCCAGTTACCAAGAGGTTTTGGAAGCGATGGAAAGAACTCATCGCTGGGCTGATATCTGTGTCAAGACTCACCAAATAGCACTAGAGAATCAGAGTCGCCCAGAATGGCAATCGCTTTTTTTAATTGTGCAAGGCGGAATTTATAAAGATCTGCGCAAGCAGAGTGCTGAATATATTTGTAATTTTGATGTGCCAGGATTCGCTATTGGTGGGGTTTCTGTAGGTGAGAGTAGAGCTGATATCGATGAGATCGTAAAATTCACAGCTCCGCTGTTACCAGCTCATAAGCCTAGATACCTCATGGGCATTGGGACAAAAGAAGATATAGTAAAAGCGATCATGGCCGGAATAGATATGTTTGATTGCGTTTTACCTACTCGTATAGCGCGTCACGGAGCATTTTTTGATGAGAAAGGCGATAGAAAAATTATCAAAAACGCTTCTTATACTAAGGATCTAAGTCCGCTATCAGCGAACTGTCAGTGTTACACTTGCCAAAATCATAGTAAAGCCTATATCAGGCATTTATTTAGGATGCACGAGATAACAGCCATGACCTTGATGAGCATACATAATCTACACTATTTGATTGATTTAACCTCAAAAATCAGGCAAGAAATTCTGGATAATAGCTTTGATCCTGGCAAATATCTTAACTAGAATGAGTTTTTAAAATTTTTGGGTATAAAAGTATTTAGAGAGTATTTTTTATGGCCAAAAGTCCAGAAAAAAAAGAAGAGACCTTTGCTGATATCGCTAGTGCTAGCGGGATTGATGATAGCCTCCAAACTTCACAAACTAGCGCAATAGAAATAATCGAAGAAGTGGATGAGCCAGAACCAGAGCCTGTTCCAGAAGAATTAAGCGAAGAAGAAGCCAAAAAAAAGAAAAAAAACAAAATCAAATCTCCTTGGATAGATTTAAATAGATTTGATCTTGTTGAAGACTTTAAATCAATCAGCTCAAACCCTTTCTGGATGATAGTTAGCATACTTGCACTTTTGATTTTTATACTTTTTATAGTGAAGTTTATACAGCTTCATATGGAAGAACAGCATGAAGTTTTAAGAGGATATGTTCTGGTTCATAAAAGAGCACCAAAAGGTTATAAAGGCAAACTTCCTCACGACATTCAAGAAATAATTGATATTCATAACCAAAAAAGAAAAAATGAGGAATTAAAATATCTACTCATCCATGATGACCCTAGAGAAAACGAACCCAAGATGTCAGACTCATACCCAAACACCCTCAATGACGAGGATTTACTACTAATTTTAGAAGCGCAAAATATTGGTGAAGTTTATAAATCTGGAGTCGAAAAGACAGAGTTAATGAATTTATCAGGGCTAGATTTAACTAAACTTAGTTATAAATATATGAGAAATTTTGTTGGCTCAAATTTAATAGGTACTAAATTTGATGGCATAAAAGTAGGCGACCTGCTGTTTAGAGGCGCTTCTTTGCATTACGCACAATTCGTTTCGGCTGATATTCCTAGGACTAATTTTATCCGCACTAAAATGTCCTATATCAATTTTTATGGAGCAAATCTTACTGAGTCTAAATTCATAGGAGCCACCTCAGACAAAGCACACTTCCATTACGCAAACCTCTCAGAGACTGATTTTAACGAGACGGTATTTAAGCAATCAGATTTTTCTAATTGCAAAATGGATTTTTCATCAGCTCGAAATTCCTATTTTGAAGGGTCTAATTTTAGAGATGCTAGCTTAATTGGAGTAAGTTTCAAAAACTCAAATTTAAAAGGAGTGAGCTTCGTTAATGCTGATTTAAGAGGCGTGAATTTTGAAAATTGTGATCTGGAGGGTTCAAATTTTGAGGGAGCTGATATAGAACTTGCTAATTTTAAAAATGCAGATGTTACAAATGTAAATTTCAGAAACGTAAAGAATGCCACTAAAGCACAATTAGAAGCCACACAATTTTTAGTAAGCGCCTATAATATTCCAGATGGAATCATAGAAGGCAAACAAAGCTGGCAAGAACGTTTTAGAGCTCCGGTAGAAGCGTTTTAGTCTACAAAACCATGCTGTGAAACATAGTGCATAGCTTGCTGAGATGAAATAACAAACTCACTAACATTGAGATTATTAACACAGTTATAAATCAATCTAAAAGCATTAGGTAAAACTTGAAGACGATAATCAACAAACAGATGATAAACATGCTTATCATCTATAACTGAACTTAAAAAATTTCGCCGACCAACAATATCTAAATTTTCAAGCGACGTATAAACTTCTCTAATAGTAGCTTTGTTGATTTTAGGAATTTTTGTAAGTATTAAACCGCTAGTACCTAAAAGCGTAAGAGGCAGACCACTACTAAAACCTAGCTCTAAAAAATTTGGTAAATTAATGCAAGCTAAATCACTATGAGAACCAATTGGAAAAGATTCTTGCTTGACTATTTGTTTATCAGCGACTTCTACTAATTGATGACTGGCACCGCCCGTATCAAGCACCAAAAAGTTTTTCTTAGTCTCTCCAATTTCATTAATAACAGCCCAAGCAGCATAACTACATTCTTGGTCTTCGGAAAAAACTTGCGGATCTCTAAATCCTCTTAACTTTACTTGCTCTAAAAATTTTTTACCACTCTCAAGAGGATCTCTCATCGCTACTCTAACTGCCGCAGTCGCAAAAACCTTTACTTGAGCAGGTTCTATATCATGTTCTTTTAAGAAAGGAAGAATTTGTTTATCTAAACTTTCAAGAGCTACATTAACAGATTCAGAATCTAAATGATTATTTTTTAGATTTTTACCCAGAGAGCTCTGGTAACGCGTACTAAAGGAGCCATTTCTATGTAATTTAAAACTACCACTACCGATTTCTAAAACTGTGTAAGGGGTAGTTATTTTTTTATCCACGATAGAATTCTAACATAAACTAGCTTAGATATTTACCGGTGTGGGACTGCTTGAAACGCGCGATTTCTAAGGGCGAACCAGTAGCCACAATCTGACCGCCGCCATCACCGCCCTCTGGACCTAGGTCTATGATGTAATCAGCATTCTTAATAACGTCTAAATTATGTTCTATAACAAGCACGGTGTTACCGCCATCCACAAGACGATTAAGCACTTCAAGCAGGTGCTGAACATCATACCAATGCAAACCAGTAGTAGGCTCATCGAGTAGATAAATAGTCTTGCCTGTCGAACGGCGCGATAATTCAGAAGCAAGCTTGATACGCTGAGCCTCGCCTCCAGAAAGAGTCGTAGCCGCTTGCCCGATTTTTATATAATTTAGCCCGACATCAAAAAGAGCCTGGAGTTTTTTTTGTGCTTGAGGAATAGAATCAAAAAACTCAAGAGCCTCTTCTACAGTCATTTCTAAAACATCATAGATAGACTTACCTTTGAATTTTACTTCTAGAGTTTCTTGGTTATAACGGCGACCTTTACAAACTTCACATTTTACATAGACAGATGGTAAAAAATTCATCTCAATCTCAACTACGCCAGCTCCGCCACAAGCCTCACAGCGACCGCCTTTCACATTAAAGCTAAATCTTCCTGGGTTATAACCGCGAGCCTTAGCTTCAAGAGTCTGACAGAAGACTTGGCGAATCGGATCGAAAACACCGACATAGGTAGCAGGATTAGAGCGCGGAGTTCTACCGATGGGACTTTGGTCGATGACTATAACTTTATCAAGATGCTCAATACCTTTTATAGATTTTAAATCTTGCGGAAAAGGCATAGTATAGCCTAAGTTATGCATTAGAGCAGGTCTTAGTAAATCATTAACTAGAGAGCTTTTGCCAGAACCGCTAACACCTGTTACAGCGACAAACTTAGCAAGGGGAATTTTCAGATCTAGATTTTTTAGATTATTTCTACAAGCTCCCTCAAGCTCAATAAACAAGCCGTTTCCAGCGCGCCTAGAGCGAGGCTGATTAATACTACGTCTTCCTGATAAAAAATCACCAGTAATCGATCTCGGTGCATTTTTTATATCTTCAAGCGAGCCGCTCGCTACAAGCTCTCCGCCATGCACGCCAGCAAGCGGTCCGATATCAATAATATAATCAGCTTTTAGCATAGTATCTTCATCATGCTCAACTACAAGCACCGTGTTACCTATATCTCTAAGATGCTCAAGTGTCGCCAGTAATCTATCATTATCTCGTTGGTGAAGACCAATAGACGGCTCATCTAAGACATAGAGCACGCCAGTTAGTGAGGAACCGATTTGGGAAGCGAGGCGGATACGCTGAAACTCTCCTCCAGAGAGCGTCTTGGCGCTTCGAGCTAGATTAAGATATCCAAGCCCGACATCTTTTAGAAATTTTAGACGCAGAGATATTTCTAGCAGTACTTGATGAGCAATTTGTTTGTGGTAAGGATTTAGGAATTGCTCTAGGGCAGTAAAAAAATCATAAGCTTTATCAATAGACATCAAGCAGATTTCATGAATGTTTTTGTTTGTGATCCTCACAGCTAGTGATCTAGACAGAAGCCTCGAGCCTTGGCAAGATGGGCAGTCTTTTTCGATCATATACTGCTCTACTTCAGCTTTCCAGCTATCTGAAGCTGATTCAGAATATCTTCGATCTAGTTGTTTGATAACACCTTCATAGTAAATGCGATAATCACCGTACCCAAGTGAGCCGTATTTTTTGGTGTCGATAGTTACACGCTTCTCTTCGTATCCATCAAAAATTATGTCTTGAATATGGTCAGGAAGCTGATCAAAAGGCGTATCCACAGAAAATTTTAGTTCGCGAGCAAGAGCCTCAAGCAGTGCTTTATAAAAAACATTATTTGTCTTAGCCCACGGAGCGATAGCACCCTCAGCTAGGCTTAAGCTAGGAACAGGCACAATTAAATCACGAGAAAACTCCTGCTCCATGCCGATTCCATTACAAGTTTGACAAGCTCCATGCGGACTATTAAAACTAAAATGCTTAGGATCCAGTTCTGGTAAGCTACCGTGACCGTTTGGGCAAGCCAATAATTCAGAAAACAAATGATCTTTTGCTTGGTCTAAATCATGCACTATGACTACCCCTTCACCCTTAGTCAGTGCCAAAGCCACACTATCAGCGATTCTACTACGAGCAGAGCTTTTGATAATTATTCGATCGATAACTAATTCGATATTGTGTTTTTTAGTTTTAGCGAGCTTGATTTCTTCATCTAGAGTATAAACTGTACCGTTGACTCTAACCCTTAAAAACCCATCTGCACGCAGAGCCGAGAATAAATTTTGGTGCTCACCTTTTTTGCCTTGAGCAAGCGGCGCTAGCACAAGAGCCTTAGTGCCCTCTGATAGCGATAAGATCTGATCTAGAATCTGGTCTATAGTCTGCGCCTCGACTTTAGCGTCGCACTCCGGACAATGAGGCGTGCCCACTCGAGCAAAAAGTAAACGCAAGTGATCGTAGATCTCGGTCACCGTGCCGACCGTAGAGCGCGGGTTATGAGATGCTGATTTTTGATCTATAGAAATTGCTGGGCTTAAACCTTTTATTTCTTCGACATCAGGTTTATCTAATTGCCCCAAAAACTGACGAGCATAAGCTGAAAGGCTCTCTACATACCGCCTTTGACCCTCAGCAAAAATCGTATCAAAAGCAAGAGAGCTTTTACCAGATCCGCTCACACCAGTAATAACGACAAGTTTGTTTTTTGGGATTTTTAGATCTATATTTTTTAAGTTATGTTGTTTAGCTCCGCGGACTTCAATCCAGCCATGCTCTATAGGCAAAACCAAGTCAGATTTTTTTTCTTTATTTTTTGAACCAACCACGGGCATTAAATAATTATAGTCTATTTATCTAAGCTGCTATAGAAACCTGACTAGGACTGGGTTTACCTGAGCTTATTTTATTAAAAGTCGAAACAACTGAATTTTTCAAGCTGTCAACAAAATCACCAAAAGAGGGTTTATCTACTTGATTACTGGAATCAAAATTATACTCACCAATAGTGTTAGATCTTGTCATAAAAATTCTACCGATGCCACTACCTGCAAAATACAAGTCTCTCAAAACAGGATGATTACCGACTTGCTTAGAAATAATTTCACATAGCGAACCTACAATAAACGAGATACCGGAAGTAGCATAATTAAACTTACCTAAAGACCACTGCTTAGGCAAGACTTGGAAAATATCAATTAATAATTCACCAAAACCTTTTACGTAACCAGCAAACTTATCTCCCGCTCCGAACATCCATCCAAATACACCAAGAGTAGAAACCAATCCTCCCCATGCACCAACAGAACGCTCTACATTGTGTCCACGATAACCCTCTTGCGTGAATAAACTCATAATTGCTTTAGGTAATTCAGATTTGAGCATATTAAAATTCTCAGCGAAGCTTGAGAACTCTTTTTTCCCACCGCCACCAATGATTTGAGGGATTTGATAAGCAGTAAAAGAAAGCCCCCTTAATAAGCCTTTATAGTTATATGGTGCAAGCGCGGCAATAGCAAGCTCCCCGCCATAACCAAGTAATTGACAAAGATTTTTATTTTTAAAACTATTATAGGCATTGAAAGCAGAATTAGTGCCCATCGAAAGCGACACAGAGTAATTAGCAAGCTTATTTAATACATCTGATGCAATTTTATTATTCTTAAAAAAGAGTTGTAAAAAAGCTGTAAAACAATTCACCATAACGCCAGCGCAATTAACACCAAAATTAAATTTCTCAAAACCTTTTTGTTCATCTTTAGAATTAGATTTACTGGGGTTAGGCTCTAGATTAATTTCTGGATTTTGATGAAGATTTTCTATTTCAGAAATATTTTTTTGCGAATCTGGAATTTCTATTTTTTCTTGAGCCAAGAGAGCTTCTTGGCCGACTTTTGGTTTTTCGGCCAGTTTAGGTTCTTTTAGTTGAGCTTGAATTTCGATCACAAATTACTTAATACTTAATATTTATTTTACTATTAATACATATTTATAAGTTACTCTGCCCTTAAAAAAATGGCTAATTTATTAGATAATTTATGTCGAAAATAAGATTTTTTGGAATAATACTCCAATAACATCAGGGATAATACCTATTATTTTTGAAATCTACGCTTCTTAGTTAATGGCATAATTTAATAGTGCTTTTTACTCGCCAAAAACATCAAATAAAAGAAGAGCTTATAAAAGCTGGCAAATTTTTATTTGCTCGTAACTTACTGCCAGCGACAAGCGGAAATTTATCTATTAAGAACCCCGTTAACTCCCTAATCACCATAACAGTTTCAGGTAAATCAAAAGGATCCCTAAGCCTAAACGATTTTATCCAAATCGATCATGAGGCTAATATCATTGACCCAAAAGAAAAGCGCCCTTCAGCTGAAACCCTCTTGCACACTCAAATCTACAAGTTTTATAAAAACGCTACAGTAGTTTTTCACACACATTCTATAAACGGCGTCATCATTTCAAGACTAGTCGGAGCAGGAGGCGTTTTAGAACTAAAAAATTACGAACTTCTAAAAGCCTTCCGTGGAGTGCAAACCCACGCCCATACCGAGCAAGTACCGGTCTTTGCTAACAACCAAAACATAAAACAACTAGCAAGCGAAGTAGAGCAGTTTATGAATATTTATCCAGATATTCATGGTTATTTAATCGAAGGACACGGGCTTTATACTTGGGGATCAAGCGTATCAGAAGCTATGAGAAATATCGAAGCTTTTGAAGCGCTATTCCAGATGGAGATTACTCTTCGCCAGCTAAACTCATGAGCAAGCTAAAAATATTTTTGGAAGATAATCAAGTTCAGGTGTTTACCGAGCCAGAATCAATAGCTAGGCAGCTTGAAAAAATCAATATCCAATTCCAAAGATGGAACCCCAAATATCCAGTTAGCAAAACCGCTACTCAAGAAGAAATCTTATTAGCTTACGACGAGCAAGTCAAGCAAATCCAATCCCAATACGGCTTCCAGAGCGTCGATGTCATAAACATGAATCCTAATTCTCCGCAAGAAACCCTAAATCAAATTCGCCAAAAGTTTCTTAGCGAGCACACACATAGTGATGATGAGGTGAGATATTTTATCGAAGGGCAAGGGCTTTTTTGTATCCACCACTCAAACACTGTCTATCAGATACTTTGCACCGCTGGTGATTTTATTGCAGTGCCTGCCATGACCAAGCATTGGTTTGACATGGGAGCTAAGCCTGATTTTAAATGTATTAGATTTTTTGGAGAGCCTAACGGCTGGGTCGCTGAATATACTGGCGACGATATCGCCCGCGCTTATCCTCTAATCGAAGAGTTTACTAATGAATATCACCAAGCCTGAGATAAAAGCCATTCTTACTGACATTGAAGGAACTACCACCTCTATTGGGTTTGTGCATGAAGTTTTATTTCCGTATTCTAGCCGCGAGCTTGAAAATTTTATCTCATCGCGCGCGGATGAGCCTTATGTAAATCAAATCATCTGGCAAGTGCTTAATTACGGACCAGACGCTAACCTCTCAGAGCCCAATGCCTGTCAGGGTCCTATGGCAAGACTCAAGCCCGACCAAATCCAAAAAGCGACAGAAGTTCTTAGACATTGGATCAGGCTCGATCTAAAAATCAAACCTCTAAAAGACTTACAGGGAATGATTTGGAGAACTGGCTACGAAACTGGAGCTTATCAAGGACATATCTATCAAGACGCTTACGAAAAACTCTGCGCCTGGCACAATTCAGGTATCCCGCTCTATATCTACTCTTCAGGCTCAGTAACTGCTCAAAAACTTTTGTTTGGGTTTACTACATATGGAGATCTAAATTATTTATTTTCTGGAAATTTTGATACTAATATAGGCGGAAAAAAAGAAAAAGAATCTTATCGAAAAATTGTAAATAAAATCAATCTGCCTGCTGAAAACATTTTATTTCTCAGTGATATAACAGCAGAGCTAGACGCCGCTAAATACACTGGTTTACAAACAGCGCATTTAGTACGAGACGCCCAGCCAAATCCACAAGCTTTGCATCTACAAGTAAAAGATTTTTTTGAATTAAATAAAACATACCCATCCCTCTAAACCATCTCATCAAAATCAGCAGAGCAACTTGGAGTTATATCAAACTCATAAATTACTTTACTAATAAAACTTGATCGTAAAATTTCTTCACAAGGGACATCGCGAGAAACAAACATTAGTTTTTTTGCTTCTTCGATAAATGTTTTTAGACTATCTTCGACTAAATCTTTTTGCGGTGATTTTAAATCTCTTAGTCCTTCGATACTCTCAAACATCAGCTCGCCCCCTCAATGAAAGATAAACAATTTAAGATTAAAATCTAGTTAAGGACGGACTTTCCTTAAGCCAAATGCAAATTTATAGCTTATTTACAACAATATAAGGGATAATATTTATATGGATAAGAATAAAATAACTAATGTTTGGCAAGAAAAATCCGCTAAAATCCAAATCTTATTTATTAGTGTTTTGTTGGTGATAATCGCAATTCTGGCGCTTTATTTATTAAGAGATTTAATTACTATTTTTATGTTTGCGCTACTGATAAATTATCTTTTAAACAAGCCTGTTAATTTTATTTATCGCTTTTTAAAATTTAAGGCGCTAATAATTTTTATTGCTTTGATTTCTATATTGTTTTTTTTCATCAACCTCGGCAATTACTTATATCCACTGGTCTTAGAGCAAATCAATATTTTACAGACCAACCTACCACTTATAGAATCTAATCTCGATCATATCTCGCTAAGATTTTTTGGGACTAATACTAATGATCTTATTAATTATTATATAAATGTAGTGAGCGGTAAAATCAATTACCAAAACTTCACTGCCTTAATAAGCGCTCTGCTATTG
>Ga0315902_10014164_pt1 | contig 10269 bp, 7 predicted proteins | sample LakEriMetagenome_9_FD_203523 | JGI IMG/M metagenome (GOLD analysis project Ga0315902, IMG submission 203523) | Freshwater fungal communities from buoy surface, Lake Erie, Ohio, United States - Buoy 12 MA117 | ecosystem: Environmental > Aquatic > Freshwater > Lake > Lake biofilm | place: USA...
GTAATAATTACTAACATATTTTTCAGACTAAGTGGCAGAGCTACTAGAGAGTTTTATATTATATTACTATATTTTTTATTATATTACAGCTAATAAGTGGAATATTTATCAAGCATAAATATATATTTATCTATTTATTTAGTGATATATGTTAACAGCATACAATAAGTAGATAAATAGGTAAAATAATAATTTGTCTAATACAGTATAACCTCGCTAATAGCGACAGTAAATAGTAGTTATAGATTTTTAAATTAGCACTTACTATGGTGTCATAAATTGATATTATAATATTATTATGGTGTTAATTTAGTGTCACTATTATAGAGGTTATACTGTACTAAGTTTTCACTTTATAGCGGAATATTTATAAATTATCTAATTCAGTTCTACAACATGGACATTTATTAGTACCAGTATTAAACCACTCCTGTAAACATTTTTTATGAAATGTGTGCCGACAAACAGTAAAATATACATTGCCTTCACATAAACATATTATACATAGATCATCTGACATTACTACTAATTGTTTTACTGGTGAAATATATGGTTTTCCATTTAATGTTGTAAGACTTGGCAAATTATTTAAAGTATTATACATACTACAGTTTAATATTATAAGATTTGGCGATTCCGGTATTCTAGTTACTCCATCACATAGTCTACAATCCAAAGTGGTTAATAGTGTATATTTGGGTAATTCAGTAAGACCACTACAACTTGTACATGTTAATTTAACCAAAAATGGCAAATCTGGCAATTTTACTAGGTTTTCGCACAAACTACAATTTAGATTTTTTAGAATTGGAAAATTGGGTATCTCTTTTAAAGCTGTACACTCAATACATGTTAAACTTTCTAAATTAGGCAAATCTGGTAACTTTATGAGATTTACACACAAACTACAATTTAGATCTGTTAAAAGTGGCAAAAGTGATATTTCTATTAATGCTGTACATCCACTACAATTTAATGATTTCAAAGAGGTAAATTTTGGTATTACACGTAAAAGTGGACAATTAATACACTCTAATACTGTTAAATTAGGCATTACTGATATATTTGTTAGTAGATTACAATAGTTACATTTTAATATTCTAAGATTAATTAATTTTGGTACTGACTGCAAATTATAACATAGATTACACACTAAGGTGTTAATCTCATCTATTCTATAACTCGCAAACAATAAATTAATAACATCAATACTAATATTATATGCTAAAACTATATTATTTAATATTTCAGTATTATTTAAAATATATTCATTGTTAATATCTACAACATACATTATTTATACTACTATTACCATTTTTATATGCTAATTTTATTTTATAGTGTAATATAAATCAAAAGATTGTGCGTTGTCTAAATTATAACATGTATCAAAATACGTTTTTTTTATGCGATATATTAGTGAATATTGTAGTGTAAGTTTCTGATTTTATTTAATTTTTGAAAAAAAAATTGAATTTGTGATCATGTGAACTGTTTGTACGATGTGTAAAATGATATCTACTATTAAAAACACAAATACTGTTTTTAATAATAAACATAGAGATTATTTATTCATAACTATGTCTGAAAGCACTAGTATTTATGGTAATAAAAAATTGCTGGAAGAGTTATTGTCTATGGGATCTGAAATATCGCTGACATTTAAAGATAGTATTTTAGGTCCATATTTAGATATTGACACAACAGTTAATAGTGAGCTTGTTTGTTCTCACTTATTTACAATACTAGATAAGGCACAGTATAAATATAGTAATAAATTTTTACGTGCTAGTCCAAAATATTATACACAACTTTATAGTAGATAGAATTATTTTTTACAACTTATAAATATTAAATAGTTCAAAAGCTTAGTAAACTAATTCCTTAGTTACAAGTATTTCATATTTGTATAGCAAAATAGTTCTGGTCCAATATTACTTTTACAATCCTCAAAATATTTATGTAACTCATTAAAATTATCTAATACTATTACTAAATTAAATGGATTAGAAGCCAAGTATTCAATATCAATATCCAAAATCGTAGATATGCTACGAATTACACTATATTGTACTACATTCCAAATAGTAAAATCACGGGGTGTTGGTAATATGAATAAGTAATAAAATAAAATATAAAATATAGATATAGGTATAAGTTTTGTATACATATTAGACAGGTCTAATATATCACCATCTTCATTTTTAATAGTATTAGTTTCCGTTTTAAAAAATATGTGTAAGTAAATATATTGTAAGTGTAACCAAACTGGTTTCACTTCTATTTTACACATAGTTTGTTCTATTATTTTGTGTGAATAACGTATTATTTCTGGTAATGTATAATTCTTATTATCAGTTTGAAATATATTATGATAGTAATATTCATTATGTGTGGTTTCAAATAATGGTGTGTACATACTAGTACACATTAATGAGTACAATTCTAGTTCTGATATATTTAATTCATCAATAGATAATACTTGAATAATATTTAGCGTATTGATTAAAACATCTAATGTTTCAATTTTATCAGTTAAGTATATTTTTTCTAACCAATTCATCACAAATATAATGTTATTAGCTGTGATATCTGAATGTCCAGGTGTTTTATATGGTATTATATCAGCCATATAATTCAAATGTAACTCTTCTAAATATGTCAATTCATATCTACCTTCTATAAAATCATCAATAGAATATTCCACAAATTTGTTGTTTGAATTTGTGGCAGTATTAGTTTCAGGTATATTTTTACTATAATTCATTTTACTTATTATATCATTTGTATCTACTAATCTATGGAAATATCTATGTGCTAATGCTTGTTTACATGTATATCTCTTTTTAATATCTGGTTCTAGCATGTTTAATAATAAATCATAACCACGTCGTCCAAATGTTGTTGCTGATATTATTTCTCTATCCAACAAATTATTTATATACATTAACCCATCTATATTACGTACCTCATAATAATCAGAATAAAAAATAGCTATCATTGTTACCGCAATTGAGTATGTATCACTACTATATGTTTTTCTATTTCCACCAAAATATTTAATGTCACCATTTATATAAATAGACGATGTAGTGATATCATCCGGTGCTTTTGTTAATTCAGTACATATGTAATTTTGTACCATTTTTTTTAATGGTCCTACACCAATAAATTCAGCAAATCCAAAATCTATTATACGTATATCATACTCATTATCACTATCACTATGTTTATATAACATAATATTTCCAGGTTTAATATCATTATGTACTATTCCCAAACTATGTATAGCATTAAATGCTCTCAATATTTTATAGAATAATATTTTAATATGGTTATAGTTTAATTTAGTTTGCGAATCCATTACTTTTTCTAAATCTAATAATAATGGCTCTAATACTAAATATAAATTATTTTCGTTAAACATGATGCCATAAAATTTAACACATTTTGTTTCTGGAAATTGATTTAAATGTTGTAGTATAACTATTTCTCTCAATATATCATCACTAATCATAGTGTTTGTATAATAATGTCTAAATTTTTTAAGAACAACTGTCTCATTCTTTATTTTAGCAACGTATGTTTCACCATACGCGCCAGATACATTTAGTGATACTATATCTGTAAATTCACTAAACTGAAAAATCTTTACATCAATAGGGATACGTTCTAAAATATATGGTTTTAGAAACATGTGTTTAGTTAATTCAGGTGATGTAATTGTAGTATCCATCATAATATAATATTATATTTATTTTACTATTTATAGTTTATCTATCTATCAATAACTACAATTAGCTTACAGTATAACCTCTCTAATAGCGACACTAAATTAACACCATCATAATATTATAATATCAATTTATAACACCATACTAAGTGCTAATTTAAAAATCTATAACTACTATTTACTGTCACTATTAACGAGGTTATACTGTATTAGTATTGTAATAGAATTCATTAAAAATACCATTATTATATCGATGATACACTCAAAAATATTACTTTGGTCATAAGTGTAATTGATAAGACTAAAAACCAGGACTATTAATGGCTATCCAGCGGATTTCTCAAAATTAGAAATATTATTTAGGCTATATTATATTTTTATTATTTATTATGGTAACATAATAAATAATAAAAAATATTTACTATACTTTATCCAGTGGATAGCCATTAATAAATAAAGTGAACTAAAATTTGTAGGCCATTTGGTCACGTCTATTTTTATAGACTAGAGGATAGTCTCTTGAGTATGATTCCACTACACATCCACCATTTATAACAATATGATCTGTTCTATAATCTGGTAATTCTAAATGATAGTACTCAACTATATCCATAGATTTGTCCTGTGTAAACTTTTTACAATTTTTAGGATGTATCCAGCTATCCAAAAATTTAATTAAATGATTACCACTAAGAGAAACATCTTGCGGTGGATATTTATTTCCTATACTATCTTTTGGAATAATGTATGGATATTCTTCACTATTGGGTACTATTTTAGATACACACAGTTTTACAACTTCTACCTCCCTAATATCATCAGTAAGTATCTTATCGCCTTTCCTAAGTGTATGTATTGGAACATAACCATTTGGTGTTAATACTGTTGTGGATTTTGCTAAACATGGTAAGACGAAACTGGATGTGAAATTATATACACGTGCGTTATCTAATATAGGAACATTGACATCACTTACAGCCAATATATTACCTAATGAATTCATACTAATAGAAGTACTACTTAATGAGTTAGCGTTTTCACCATCCACATCTAAACCACGTCTACTCCAGGAATTATTAACAAATTCATACACTCGCACACTACCACTTAATAGTTTAGAAGTGGAACCAGGATTATTTGGGGCACCTACTGCTAAGACATTTCCAGCATTATTTAGTTTTACACTAGTACCAAATTGATCTCCCCAGAATTCACCATACAAGGTATTACCAACTTGAGTATAAGTAGATGGAGCAGTATATCTATATGTTTTAACACTACCCATATTAGATGCTGTATTAGGAGCTCCAGCCACAATAATAGATCCATCACCACTTACACTTACACTTCTACCAAATTGACTATTATTTTCATCACCTGTTAATATAGCACTTCTAATGACCCAGTCCGTACTAGTAGATGTTTTTTCATATACACGAGCACATCCAGGTTTAGAATTACCAAATAGTATTGTTCCATCTGGAGATCCTGTTATTAAAACATTACCCACATTACTTAATGAGACGGAAGTACCATTATCATCTACCGGTGTTATACCTGTAATATTTGTGCCTATTTGTGACCAAATATTTGCGTTAAGGGAGTAGGCCTTTACAGGATTGTTTAATAATGGTGTTGCTATTCCAAAATTAATACTTATTCTATTACTATCAGGTAATGTTGAAAAACTGCTGGCTGCGGGTAATAAAAGGTCAAATTTTAGATTAAAACTATTGCCTATTGGCATTAATGGCACTGAATAGGTAATATTAACATTCGCACCATTATTAGCATTCACAGTAATACTATTAGTATTACTATCATTAAATGTTATAAGACTATTATTAATAAATAATGCTCTAATAGTAGCATAGACAGATGTAGTTGAGTTAATTGGTAGCAGTGATAGTGATATATTTAGGCAATTAATGTTAGATACAGCTGGATTTGTTATGTTATCTACTGATATTGTGTTTATATCTAGTGTAGTACCAGTACTAGCATTATAAAATTTTCCGGTACTATCTGTTAGAGCCGTAGTAACTGGATAACTACTAGAGTTGAATGGTACTGATAATGTATTAGGATACGTTACCACATTAGATAATACACTAATAGAGTAAACACCAGTTGTAGTATTTTTTACAAAATTAATATTAAATCGCGACCTACTGGGTAGTGTACTATTACCATAATAATTTGTGGAACTGGGTGAACTATTCCATAAAACACCCGCCGATCCACTACCTATACTTTTACCAAACCCTATTTGCCAGTTTCCAGTCCCACCAAATGCTCTTAATAATACAGTAGGAGGAGCACTATATAATGTTGTATTATAATATGGTTTGTTTGTAGCACTATTGGTTGGAAATAGTATAGTGTTTTGTTTACTAATACTATAATCAATAAACAATCTTGTACTAGTATTATCACATCCAGCTGCTAATATATTACCAGATGTATTTAAATATAGTGATTTTCCTATCATATTATAAACACCCGTTCCAGTTATATCATTTGGTAATTTATCCTACACAGATGTAACAGTGTTCCACCTATAAACTAATATTTTACCAGTATTATTATTTGAATATGGACTAGAGACTGCTAGCAAAGTGCCATCCCCATTAAGACATACTGATGATCCAAACGCAGTATTTGCTTCTGGTATAGAAATAGTAGATCCTAGTTGGGACCAAGTATTACTAGAATATCTATAAACCTTTACTGCATTTATAGTATCTATTGCTGGAGTTAGTGACATAATTTTTAATCCATAGTCACTACTATTGGCACTAGCAGGTGTATTACCATCTAAAAATGGAAATTCCGTGGCCTCAAAGATAATACTATCAAAAGTATTATTAACATAACCATTTGTTGCCATATTAGCTGATACCGTAAATGTAACAATACTATCACTATATGGAGTTAAAATAATACCCTGTCCTACTACCACATTATTTAAATATGCTGTCCACTTACCCTGTTCTCCACCTTCCTCACCAGATACTAATGTAAAAGCCCGACATGTCACTTTTATACATGGTCCTTTTAGTGTAACTATTAATTGTTCGGATGTGTTAAATGAACGCACAAATGCCACTTGACCATGAACAGTGCCAGCATTAATACCTAAATATGCATTTTGGAAAATAACATTAGATACAGAAGCAGCTGATAATGTACCAGTTGATATAACCTTTTTACCAGTGATTGTAAAATATGTTCCGGATAGTAAACTCATAGCGTTATCATTGTCAGTAAGTACTATGTCTGTAATTTTAGATATGGGATTATTAACAGAACTACCCACTGCCAATATATTCCCATTATCACTTAGACTAACAACCGTTTCACCACTATCAACGAACGCATTTTGTGGTTGTCCTAGAATTGTCCAATCTACTCTATTAGTGAGAACATTTGTTATAATTAACTGATCATTCACACTATCATAACCTAACCAATAACCACCAGAATAGTCATTATATAATTGTATAGTATTATTATTAACATAAATTATTTGCCAAGCCCAATCATAATTGCCAGCTTGAAATGGATTTATTTTTAAAATCAATGTATTATGTCTAAACCCATTGCTAGAATTACCATCCTGGAAAAGAGCCACACGTCCATTAACACTATTAAACACATCTGACCCACGATATAATTGTAAAACAATGGGAGATCCGGTATTTAGTCTCACAATACCCGCATCATTTTTAATTGTCTTACCATTGGGATGTATAAGAACAAGTCCACTATTTGTTATTACGGAACTCGCATTTATATTTGTACCACCACTCATATTACCAAAATTAACCCAATTAGCCGCCATATTTATATTATATAAAAACATAATAGTATAAATTTATGTTTTATTTTTATTAATCGGCTAATAAGTGGAATATTTATCAACTAAAAAATAGATATCTATCTATTTATTTTGTAATCTATTTTAACAGCATAAAATAAATAGATAAACTGGCAAAAATAATAATTAGAGTAACGCCTACTTTTCACTTTATAATGGTTAATATAATAATTTATCTATTTATTTTATAGCGGCTATCCACTGGATAAAATACAAGTTTGGCACAGTAGACTTTTTTTGTCAATGACCATAAAATATTGTTATAATTGTTGGTGTTGACACCACTTTAAATAACAAAATAAAAAGCCGGACAAAAAGTCTACTGTGCCAAACTTGTATACAGCAAACATTTTTTATAACGACACCCCATTTTAAAAGTAAATTTATAGATTGTTACTGGATTATGGTACTAATAACTGAACTACCTCAGACATTGACATATCGTTATAGAAAAAGTTTACTGTACTAAATATTATTGGCTATTCGTCGGATAAAATATATTAAATATTTTTATTATTTATATTGTTACGGTAAAAGATAATAAAAATGTAATGTAGACTAAATAATATTTCGCAAAACGCGAAATCCGCTGATTAGCGGTTATTTAGTGAAAACGCAAAATTTGTTGGAAAGCCAATATATTTTATTTATAATCAACCTAATAGTATATTATGCATCTTTTTTGCTATATTTATTGGAATCCAATTATTAAATTATCAGAGCTACAATATAAGTTAGAATTGTTTAGGTCGCGAGAACTAATTAGTGACACTGAAATAAACTACTATATTGAAACATTATTTAATACTATACAATTATTTAATAAATACAACATAGCCAATTATACAATTAATGAACATATAATTTATACTAAAATATTAAATGATGAATACATTGAGAAAATAGTTAATGGTGATTTATCTATATTAAAAAATAAATTAGTACCATCAATAGAGTTTAATATTTGTCAATATGTTGATCCATTCTATAGACTATCAAATTATCTATGTTTAATGGCTATTACTGATACAAATAACTATTACACTATATTTAGCTATATTCTAGATAATAATTTACATAATATACGTGGTGGTTATTATACACGTTCTTGGCTAAGTGACGATTTTATGGGTTCTAATGTGTTAACTACATGCGAAGGTATGTTAGAATTTTTGCTACAGTTATACATTAAACAAAACCAGATTATATACCGAATTGAAGTTGGACTATATCAAGAACCATTTTCAGTAGTAGATTTCTATAAATTATATACTGGAAACCTATATAGAATGGGATCCTTCTTCTATACTAATGATAATACTCTTAGAAAACATGTTAGGTATTATACCTTTCTACAAAAATTTCATGAGGAGTATATTTTAAAATATTTGGATGTAAATTTTTCGACAAAATTAGGTGATCCTCAAACACATTTAAAAAATGTTCACCACTTTTGCCGCAAAATTTTTCCAGTTATTTGTAGAGCTCATTATTTTTATAAATTGTTAGGTGGATCTAATGACTACTTCATAAATGATAAAACTAAATTAGATACATTGCTATATAGTAGATAAAAAAATAGATAAGTATAGTGAGAATGTTTTAGATATTTAGACCGTTGATAAACTATGATACTCACCAGTATTTAACACCATGTTGATATTCTGTTCTATACTAATGAACTTTTGAATATGTCGAAGTTGATAAATTGATGTAGTGTCTCTTTCATCAGTATCTGTTGATACTGAACCTACATAGAATGACCTGTAGTTCCTAAGTAGATCAGCAAACGCCTTAATAGCACTTAGACGTTCTGTTCTGGACATCTTTGGTAATACTAGCCTATAGACACTAATGTGATGAATGTTAGTATGATATGCTAGAAATAGCATAGCGTCAAATGTTAAACGCTTAATATAAAGCTGTTGAATAGTGTTGGGAATAGGGTCAATGTCCTCTACATTGTCCACAACAATAGTTTTCACATGGGATGGAAGAGTGCTAACAAGATGGTTGAATTCCTGATCCAACGTTATAGAGGTTACTGTATCTGGAATAGATGTGATAAACTCCTGAATATTAGTATGGATTGTTTTTCTTCTATATGTTACAGATCTCGGACGTTGGACAGTAAACTGGACGTTAATTTGCACACCATCTCTGTAAATGTGGATTTCCGTGATAATTTCTTTAATGAGTAAACGCCGGCTATTTTGTTCCCAATTGGGAACAAAATAGTATGGTCTCACATGTTACCATAATATTTATTTTATGTTTTTAGTCCACACCACCTCCAGAATTATTGTTCCCAATTGGGAACAAGCCGGCGTTTACTCATTAACCATTTATTTTTGTCATCTAACCTACACTACTAAAAAACTATCAAATTTTTTTATTAATAAGTAAACGCCGGCTTGTCCCCAATTAGGAACAAGAATTTTTGATGTGGTGTAGACTAAAGACTGAAAATAAATATTCCAGTAACAATTGAGACCATATTATTTTGTCCCCAATTGGGGACAAAATAGCCTAGGCTTCTCCATCCACCGCAAATTTGATAGGTTACTAAATTCTAAAAATGGTATAAAATCTCAGTATGTTACCTAATTACTGTAACAAATTATTAACTTATTGCGAATTTTATTTTGGTAAAAAA
>Ga0315902_10014166_pt1 | contig 10268 bp, 6 predicted proteins | sample LakEriMetagenome_9_FD_203523 | JGI IMG/M metagenome (GOLD analysis project Ga0315902, IMG submission 203523) | Freshwater fungal communities from buoy surface, Lake Erie, Ohio, United States - Buoy 12 MA117 | ecosystem: Environmental > Aquatic > Freshwater > Lake > Lake biofilm | place: USA...
GACGATCGCGATTTCGCCGTTGCGGGCGAGCACGATCTCCTCCCCCTGCTCGTTCTGCACGGTGCGGAGGCGGGTGAACTTCACGGTGCCGCCCCGCTTCGCCCTGCTCTCGCTCTCCTCGATGGCCCGCTGGCCGACGCCACCGATGTGGAACGTGCGCATCGTCAGCTGGGTTCCCGGCTCGCCGATGCTCTGGGCGGCGATGATGCCGACGGCCATGCCTTCTTCGACGAGCGACCCGGTGGAGAGATCCATGCCGTAGCACAGCCGGCAGACGCCGAGCGGTGCTTCGCAGGTGAGCGGACTGCGCACCTGGATCTTTTCGAGCCCGAGCTCCTCGATCTGGCGGGCCACCTTCGGCGTGATCAGCTCGTCTTCATGCACGACCACCTCCTCGGTGATCGGATTGACGATGTTGGCCCGGCTGACGCGGCCGCGGATGCTGTCGGCGAGGCTCACCTCCACCTTTTCACCGCGATAGATGACCGTCTTGGTGATGCCCTGCGTCGTGCCGCAGTCGTGCATCGTCACGACCACGTTCTGCGCCACGTCGGCGAGCTTGCGGGTGAGATAGCCCGAGTCGGCAGTCTTGAGGGCCGTGTCGGCCAATCCCTTGCGGGCACCGTGCGTCGAGCTGAAATACTCGAGCACCGTGAGGCCTTCACGGAAGTTCGCCTTGATCGGCGTCTCGATGATCTTGCCCGACGGCTTCGCCATCAGGCCACGCATGCCGGCCAGCTGCCGAATCTGCTCCACGCCGCCGCGGGCGCCGGAGTGGGCCATCAGGAAGATCGGATTCACGTAGCCGGCCCGGCGCACGTCGCGGGCGTCGGTGTCCTGCTCGAGCTCCGACATCATGTCTTTGGTGATCTGCTCACGGGCGTGCGTCCAGGTGTCGAGCACCTGGTTGTATCGTTCGCCGTCGGTGATCACGCCGCGTTGATAGAGCTTCATGATCTTCATGACGCCCTTCTCGGCCTCGCCGATCACCTTCGTCTTGTTGGCGGGCGTGATCAGGTCGTCGGTGGCGAACGAGAGGCCGCTCTTGGTGCTCCACTTGAAACCCGTGCGATTCATGTCGTCGAGCAGGTCGATCGTCTTGCGCCTGCCGAGGGCCTGGTAGCAGTCGGAGATCACGCGGGCCAGTTCGCTCGACCGCATGGGAATGTTGTAGAAGAGCATCCCCTCGGGCAGCACCGAATTGAAGAGCACGCGGCCTGCGGTGGTCTCGATGATCGCGCCGGGCTTGCCGAGCGTCTCGTTGTCGATCTTCAGACGGCGCTTGGCCGGCAGCTTGACGCGGATCTTGGCGTGGGTGTCGACCTTGCCGAGCGAGTGGGCAAGTTCCACCTCCTCGACATTCTTGAACACCATGCCCTCGCCCTTGCGGCCCGGCAGCGCCATCGTCAGGTAGTAGCAACCCATCACCACGTCCTGCGAGGGCGAGATGATCGGGGCGCCGTTGGCGGGGCTGAAGATGTTGTTCGTGGCCAGCATCAAGGTATGGGCCTCGACCTGGGCTTCGATCGAGAGCGGCAGGTGCACTGCCATCTGATCGCCGTCGAAGTCGGCGTTGAAGCCCTTGCACACGAGGGGGTGCAGTTTGATGGCGTTGCCTTCGACGAGAATCGGCTCGAAGGCCTGGATGCCCATGCGGTGGAGCGTGGGGGCACGGTTCAAGAGCACGGGATGATTGCGGATCACCTCTTCGAGGATGTCCCACACCTCGGCGTCCTTCCGCTCGAGCATCTTCTTGGCGCTCTTGATCGTGTCGGCGTGGCCGAGTTCCTTGAGCCGCCGGATGATGAACGGCTGGTAGAGCTCCAGGGCGATCTTCTTGGGCAGGCCGCACTGGTGGAGGCGAAGCGTGGGGCCGACCACGATCACGGAGCGGGCCGAGTAGTCCACCCGCTTGCCGAGCAGGTTTTCGCGGAAGCGGCCCTGCTTGCCCTTGATCATGTCGGTCAGGCTCTTGAGCGGCCGATTGCTCGACGCCAAGACGGGCCGCTTGCAGCGGTTGTTGTCGAACAACGCGTCGACCGACTGCTGCAACATCCGCTTCTCGTTGCGAATGATCACCTCGGGTGCGTTGAGGTCGACGAGCTTCTTGAGCCGGTTGTTCCGATTGATGATTCGGCGGTAGAGATCATTCAAATCGCTCGTGGCGAAGTTGCCGCTGTCGAGCATCACGAGCGGGCGGAGGTCGGGCGGGATCACCGGGATCACGTCGAGCACCATCCACTCCGGCTTGTTCTCGCTGTCGCGGATGCTCTCCACGATCTTGAGCCGGTTGACGAGATCCTTTTTCTTCTGCTTGGATCCCGTCGTGTGCAACTCCTCGCGGAGGTCCTTCGAAAGCTGCACGAGGTCGAGGCCGAGGAGGAGTTTGCGCACCGCCTCCGCGCCCATCTCCGCGTCGAACGCGCCGTCGCCGTAGGTCGCACGGGCCTCGCGGAATTCCTCTTCCGTCAGGAGTTGCTGCTTCTTGAGGGGCGTATCTTTCGGGTCGAGAACGACGTAGTCCTGAAAATAGATCACCTTCTCCAGGCTCGACGTCTTCATATCGAGCAGGGCGCCGAGCCGGCTCGGCATCGCCTTGAAAAACCAGATGTGCACGACCGGGGCGGCCAGCTCGATGTGGCCCATGCGCTTGCGGCGGACACGCGAATGCGTGACCTTCACGCCACAGCGGTCGCAGATCATCCCCTTGTACTTCATGCCGCGGTATTTGCCGCAGGAGCACTCCCAGTCTTTCTCAGGTCCGAAGATCTTCTCGCACATCAGGCCGTCCTTTTCGGGACGGTAGGTGCGGTAGTTGATCGTCTCGGGCTTCTTCACCTCGCCAAACGACCAACTGCGGATGTCGTGCGGCCGAGCCAGGCTGATCTTGACGGCCGAATAGTCGTTGACGCGATCGTAGGTGGATTCGCCGATGCTCACGAAAAATCTCCTGTGGCGTGTCTGAGGTTCAGATGCGGCGCTTTTCGAGCGACATGTTCAAAGCCAAGCCGCGGATTTCGTTGGTGAGCACGTCGAAGCTGGCCGGGGTGCCGGCCTCGAGCGTGTTCTCCCCCTTCACCATGCTCTCGTAAATCTTGGTGCGGCCCTCCACGTCGTCGCTCTTCACCGTGAGCAACTCCTGGAGGATGTAGGCCGCACCGTAGGCCTCGAGCGCCCACACTTCCATCTCGCCAAATCGCTGGCCGCCGAAGCGGGCCTTGCCGCCGAGCGGTTGCTGCGTGATGAGCGAGTAGGGGCCGGTCGACCGGGCGTGCACCTTGTCGTCGACGAGGTGATGAAGTTTCAGCATGTAGATGTAGCCGACGGTCGTTTCCTGCTCGAGCGGCTCGCCCGTGCGACCATCGAACAGCTGCGCCTTGCCGTGCTTCGGCAGGCCGGCGTCGGCGAGCACCTTGTTGATGTCATCCTCGCTGGCACCGTCGAACACCGGCGTGATCGCCTGGAAGCCGAGGATCTTGCCGGCCCAGCCGAGATGCGTCTCCAGGATCTGGCCCACGTTCATCCGGCTCGGCACGCCGAGCGGATTGAGCAGAATCTGCACCGGGGTGCCATCGGCCAGAAACGGCATGTCTTCCTTGGGCAGGATCTTGGCGATCACACCCTTGTTGCCGTGGCGGCCGGCCATCTTGTCGCCCACGGAAATCACGCGTTTGGCGGCCACGTAGACCTTCACCATCTGCAAGACGCCGGGCCGGAGTTCGTCGCCACGCTTCATGCTGTTGAGCCGCCGCTCGCGGCCGTCGATCGCGTCTTCGACGGTCGGCCAGAGCGTCTTGAAGAGTTTCTCGACGGCGGTCTTCCGCTCGGGCGAGCGAATGTCGAGATCGTCGAGCTTGAACGCCGCGGCCCGTTCGGCGACCACCTTGTGATCCTGATTGCGGACGAGCGGGCTACCGTCGGTGGCGTTGAGCGGCTTTTGAAGCACGCCCTCGATCTCCTTCACGAACGCGCCAAACGCCTCTGCGATCCGCAGGTTGCCCTCGCTCTCGGCCTCCTTGAGCTGCTTCTGGAACTCGCGCCGCTCTTCCTCGGAGAGGCTCATCTGCCGCGAGAACTTCTCGGTGGCGATCACGATGCCCTCGACACCCGACGGCACCTCCAGCGAGTCGTTCTTCACGTCTTCGCCGGCGCGGCCGAAGATGGCATGCAGCAGCTTTTCTTCCGGCGTGAGCTCAGTCTTGCTCTTCGGCGACACCTTGCCGACGAGGATATCGCCCGGCCGCACGTAGGTGCCGATCTTCACGATGCCCGTTTCATCGAGGTTGTGCAGGGCCCGCTCGCCCACGTTCGGGATGTCGCGGGTGAATTCCTCGCGGCCCAGCTTCGTGTCGCGGATCTCGATGTCGTATTCCTCGATGTGGATCGAGGTGTAGACGTCGTCTTCGACCAGCTCCTCGCTGATGATGATCGCGTCTTCGAAGTTGAAGCCGTCCCAGGCCATGAAGCCCACGAGCACGTTGCGGCCGAGGGCCAACTCGCCCTTGTAGGTGGCGGCACCGTCGGCGAGCACCTCGCCCTTCTCGACCTTCTGGCCGAGCTGGACGACCGGTTTCTGGTTCTGGCAGGTGCGCTCGTTGAGCCCGACGTACTTCCGCAGTTTGTAGACGTCGGTGGCGCCGGCGCCCGAAGAGACCTCGATCCGCTCGGCGTCGACGTAGCTCACGGCGCCCTTCTTCGCGGCCCGCACGATGAGCCCGGAGTTCACCGCCACGTCTCGTTCCATGCCCGTGGCTACGACCGGCGGCTCGGTGACGAGCAGTGGCACGGCCTGCCGCTGCATGTTGGAGCCCATGAGCGCGCGATTGGCGTCGTCGTGCTCGAGGAACGGAATCAAGCCCGCCGACACACCCACCATCTGGCTCGGAGCCACGTCGATGTATTCGATGTTCTCGGCCGGCACGAGCACGAAGTCGCCACGATAGCGGGCGATGATCGTCTCGCCCTGGAGGCGGCCGTCGACCACGGTGGCATCGGCCGGCGCGAGGTGAGCCTCGTGCTCTTCGTCGGCGCGGAGCCACACGACGTCGTCGGTGAGCTTTCCTTTCACGACCTTGCGGTATGGCGTGACGAGGAAGCCGTAGGAATCGACGCCCGAATAGATGGCAAGGCTCGAGATCAGGCCGATATTCGTGCCTTCCGGCGTCTCGATCGGGCAGATCCGGCCGTAATGGGAGATGTGGACGTCGCGCACCTCGAAGCCCGCACGCTTGCGGTTGAGGCCGCCCGGGCCGAGCGCCGAGAGCCGGCGCTCGTGCGTGAGCATCGAGAGCGGGTTGGTCTGATCGACCACCTGCGACAGTTCGCCGCGGCCGAAGAAATACTCGATCGCCGCCGAAATGCTCTTGGGGTTGATGAGCGACCGCGGCGACATCTCCGTGACGTCCTTCAAGCCCATCCGCTCCTGCACCGTGCGGCGCAGCTTGAGGAAGCCCTTTCGCAGCTCGTCGCTGGCGAGCTCGTCGATCGTGCGCAGACGGCGGTTGCCGAGGTGGTCGATGTCGTCCACCTCCACCTCGCCCTCGCCCTCGCTGAGCTGCAGCATGTACTTGATGGCCGCGATCAGATCATCGGGGCGGAGCGTCATTTCCGTCTCCGGCACCGACAGACCCAGCTTGCGGTTGATGCGAAACCGCCCCACGCGGCCGAGCCGGTAACGGTTGGTGTCTTTGAATTTCTCGTCGAACAGGGCCCGTGCCTTGTCGAGCGCCGGCGGGTTGCCTGGCCGCAGCCGCTGATAGATGCGGATCAGTGCGTCTTCATGACTCGGGGCCACGCCCGTGCGGCGCTTCGACTCGTCGGCATCCTCACGGAGGCTGTTGACGATCAGGGGCACCTTCTGTTCCAGCATCACCTCGATCGCCTTGAGCCCCGAGGTGCAGATCAGCTCAGCCTGATCGTGGGTGATCTTGCAGCCCGCATCGACGATGATCTCGCCGGCCCGTTCGCTGCCCTTCGGGTAAACGACGTCGTCGACCGCGATCTTGCCCTCGATCTTGGCGACGTAGCGCCCGCCCTCGGTCTTCAGCTTGTCGGTCTTGTAGAACAGCTTGAGGATTTCGGAGTCGCGGGAATACTTCGGGTCCATCGCCCGCAGCAGCGTCAGCGCCGAGAATTTTCCGCTCTGGTCGATGCGCACCTGCAGCGTGTCTTTTTTCGACACATTGAGTTCAATCCAGCTGCCGCGCTCGGGGATCACGCGACAGTTGTAGGTCTTGCGTTCGCTCGACTCGGTGTCGGTCACGAAGTCAATGCCAGGCGACCGATGCAGCTGGCTCACCACGACCCGCTCAGCGCCGTTGATGATGAACTCGCCGCCCCCGAGCATGATCGGGATGTCACCGAGATAAACCTCCTCCTCGATGGGCTGCTCACGGGTGAGCCGCAGCCACACCCGCAGGGGCCGGCCGTAGGTCAGCCGCAACTGCCGGCACTCGTCCGGGTCGTAGCGCGGCTTGCCGAGGTCGTAGCGGAGGTACTCGAGCTTGACTGTCTTGTCGTAGCTCTCGATCGGAAAGATCTCGCGGAGCACGCCCTCGATGCCCTCGTCTTTGCGCTTGTTCTGGGGCGTGTCGTATTGCAGGAAGCGGTCGTAAAACCGCGTCTGAATTTCCGTGAGATCGGGAATGGAGTGGCTGGCGCGGCGGCTGCCGAAGTGACGGACTTCCGTGGGCTGGAGGCGGCGGACGGCGCGAGTTGCCATTGGCAAAGAGCTCCTGTGACTGTCTTGAGAGGACGGGAACCGAGCGGCATGCGGCAGGAACGCGGGGCGACGTTCGACACCGAAGGCCGGTCACATCACGGACGGGCGGACGAGCACGAGGCAGGGGCGCGGCGGGGGCGACAAGTCAAGACCAGCAAAAAGCATACCGAAAGGCGACCGGGACGCCAAGTTCCCGGCCGCCTCGCGGCTGTTTTTGCGGGAATTACTTGATCGAGACCTTGGCCCCAGCCTCTTCAAGCTCTTTCTTGAGCTTCTCGGCGTCGGCCTTGGAGATCCCTTCCTTCACCTTCGAGGGGGCGGCTTCGACCAGATCCTTGGCCTCCTTGAGACCCAGGCCGGTCGCCGAGCGCACCACCTTGATGACGCCGATCTTGTTATCGCCGAAGGCGTCAAGCATGACGTCGAACTCAGTCTTCTCGGCGGCGGCTTCGCCACCACCAGCTCCGCCACCAGCTCCGCCCGGGGCCGCCATCATGACGGCGCCGCCGGCGGCCGGCTTGATGCCGTGAACCTCGTCGAGGTAGTCGGAGAGTTCCTTCGCCGCCTTCAGCGACAGGGCGACGATCTTGTCACCCAGCTCCTTGGTGTCCTTCGAGAATTCACGTGTTGCTTCAGCCGTTGCCATCGCGCGAGGTCCTTTCCCTTCTTGAAAACCCGTGCGCTTGAGCGAACGGGGTGGTGTGTGGTGGGTCTACTGTCTTACCACGAACTTTTGCCGGGTGAAGCCCGGTGCAAAAATCCGCCTGTTTACGAGGCCGCGGCCGACTTCTCCAGGTCGTCGACGCGCGAAGAGATCTGGCCGGCCAGCACTCCCCCGAGTGAGCCGATCTGGCCGGAAAGCTTGGAGCCGAGGCCGGAAATTTGGCCAGAAAGCAGCGACAACTGCTCGGCGCGGTTGGGCCACTTGGCCACGGCCTTCACGTCGCCGGCCTCGAGCCGCGCTCCGTCGAGGGCGCCACAGCGGAATTCGAAGCCCTCGAAGTCTTTGACGCCCGAGAGGCGATCGAGTTCCTTCGCCAGGTCGACGACGTCCTCGCCGCCCCAGGCGATCGCGAGCATGCCCTCGTGCTTCTCGAAGGCGGGCGCGAGCGGCGTGTCGAGCGTGGCCCGGCGGGCGAGGCTGTTCTTCACCATCTGCAGGTGGATCTTCTTCTTGCGGAGTGTCTGCCGCAGCTGCGACGTCTGGATGGCGTCGAGCTTGCCGAGGCTCACGACGATCAAATCGCCGACGCCCGTGAGGCGGTTCTTGAGGTCGTCGACCAACATGTTCTTGACGAGTTTGCTCATGGATCTCTGCGTTCTTCTTCAGGAGTGGGGGGTGTGTGGGGGGCCACGGGTCAGGCCGCGACCATCACGCCCGGGGTCATGGTGCCCGAGATCGAAATGCTCTTCACGTATTGGCCACGGACACTGTTGGGCTGCAGCGACAGGATGTGGTCGATGAAGGCCCGGATGTTGTCGGCCAGTTTCGCGGCGTCGAAGCTCACCTTCCCGACCACCGCGTGCACGATGCCGGTCGGGTCGTTGCGAAACTCGACCTTGCCAGCCTTGTATTCGCTCACCGTCTTCTTGATGTCGGCCGTCACGGTGCCGGCACGCGGGCTTGGCATCAGGCCACGGGGCCCGAGCACTTTGCCGAGCGGCCCCACGAGGCCCATCATGTCGGGGGCGGCGATGCAGACGTCGAAATCGGTCCAGCCCTCTTTGATCTTCTTGGCCAGATCGTCGGCTCCGACCTCCTCGGCGCCGGCCGCCCGGGCGTCGTCGGCCATGTTGCCCTTTGCGAACACGACCACCCGCTTCGACTTGCCGATGCCGTGCGGCAGCGAGAGCGAGCCACGGACGATCTGATCGGCCTGCTTGGGGTCGATGCCCAGCCGCACGTGGATCTCGACCGTCTGGTCGAATTTCGAGGGCGGGAAACTCTTCAGCACTCCCACGGCCTCGGCAATGGGCAGGGCGGCTTCCGACTCGGGCTTCTTGGCGAGCATCGCCCGCATGCGCTTCGAAACTGGCACGGCTTGAAAATCCTGAAATATGAAAAGGAAACGTGGAGGGGGAGGACGCTGAATCAGCCTTCGACGGTGATGCCCATGCTGCGGGCCGTGCCTTCGATCATGCGGCGGGCATGGTCGCCGTCACGGGCGTTCAAGTCGGCCGACTTCAGCCGCACGATCTCGTCGAGCTGGGCCTTGGTGACCTTGCCGACTTTGTCTTTGTTGGGCACGCCCGACCCCTTCGCCAGGCCGGCGAGTTTTTTGAGCAGGGCGGCCGCCGGCGGGCTCTTCGTGATGAAGTCGAACGAGCGGTCGTTGTACACCGTCACGACCACGGGGATCGCCATGCCCGCAGCCTCGCGGGTGCGGTCGTTGAACTGCTGCACGAACTGGCCGAGGTTGATGCCGAAGCGGCCGAGCGACGTGCCCACCGGCGGAGCCGGCGTGGCCTGCCCACCGGGCACCTGAAACTTTGCCTGACCGACCACCTGCTTTGCCATCGCGAATCCTTACCTTTCGACCGAAACGAACAATGTGAACGGGATGTGTGTTGAACGGGATGTGTGTTTGACCGTGGAATGAAGGCCGCTCAGACCGACTCAATCTGCCAGTATTCGATGTCCACCGGCGTCGACCGCCCGAAGATGCTCAGCATCACCGTCACGCGACCGTTGGCCTCGTCGATCGCCTCGACTTCGCCTTCGAAGTTCTCGAACGTGCCTTCGTTGATCTTCACGCGATCGCCCTTCTTGAAGTTGATCTTCAAACGCGGCGATTCGGCGGTCTTCTCCTCGGCCTTGTTGAGCAGCTTGGCGACGTCCTGTGGCAGCATCGGGGCGGGCCGGCCGGCCGACCCGGTGAAGTCACCGATGCCACCCGTCTCCCGCACGAGATACCACGTCTCGTCGTTCAAGATCATGTTCACCAGGATGTATCCCGGGTAGAGCTTGCGAGAAACCACGCGTTTTTTGCCACTTTTAAACTCGGTGACCTGCTCCTTGGGCACGATCACCTCCCCAAACCACTTGTCCATGCCCTGCATGGAAATCCGCCGCTGGAGCGCCTCGCGGATCGAGTCTTCGCGGTTGCTCTGCACCTTGAGGATGTACCACTGCCGTTCGCCGATCGGCTGGTCGTCGTCGTCGCCCGCCATCGCCACCGGCTTGGCATCTTCGCTGCTGCCGGCGAACGGATCGTCGATCTCGGCTGCGACGCCGTCGTCGTCATCCTCGACCACCGTCGGCACAGGCTCGTTGGCCGGGGCCGGGTGGGCGAGGTCGTGCTCGGGCGCCGTGTCGTCGTGGGGATGGTCGCTCATGGTTTGGATTTCACTTGAAGCCTTGGATGGCCCGGAGCACGAACCACCAGAAAAGATCGTATGCAGCGAGGATCGCCGACAGCGCGAAGATGAGGAAAATGATCACGGCCGAACTACGAGCCACTTCGCCGGCGGTTGGCCACGACACCTTCGCCATCTCCGACTCGACCGCGATCAGAAAGTCGGCGAACCGGGGCACGTTGACGAGCCG
>Ga0315902_10014169_pt1 | contig 10266 bp, 4 predicted proteins | sample LakEriMetagenome_9_FD_203523 | JGI IMG/M metagenome (GOLD analysis project Ga0315902, IMG submission 203523) | Freshwater fungal communities from buoy surface, Lake Erie, Ohio, United States - Buoy 12 MA117 | ecosystem: Environmental > Aquatic > Freshwater > Lake > Lake biofilm | place: USA...
TCCTCGGACACCATCACATAGGTGTCCATGATGAAGAGGCGGTCGGCGTCCGTCGGATCGACGAAGATCCGCTGATAGTAGAGCGAAATCGTCGAGTATCCATTCTGCCGACGCCAGCTCACCCCGTTGTCATCGGAGCGATAGATCCCGCCGCGATCCCCTGACGCCTCGGCGATCGCGTAGAGCACGTCGGGATTCGACGGCGCGCGCGCAAGCCCGATGCGCGCTTCGCCTTCCGGGACGCCGCTGATCTTCTTCCAGGTCTTGCCCCCATCGGTCGAACGATGGAGCCCTGACTCCGGTCCACCAGCCAAGTACCCCGCCACATGCCGATGCCGCTGCCAGGTGCTCGCGACGATGATGTCGGGGTTGCGCGGATCGAGTTCGAACTCGTTCACGCCGGCCCATTTGGCGCCGCTCAGCAGCTTGGTCCAGCTCTCGCCGCCGTCGGTCGATTTATAGAGGCCGCGCTCCCCGCCTTCGGCCCAGAGCGGGCCCTGCGCTGCCACGTAGATCACGCGCGAGTCGCGCGGATCGACGACGATCTTCCCGATGTGCTCTGACTGCTTGAGCCCCATGTTGCGCCAGGTACGCCCACCATCCTCCGACTTATAGACGCCGTCACCGAAGCCGACGGAGCGCTGGGCATTGTTCTCACCGGATCCGACCCAGACGACCTCGGGGTTCTTGGGATCGAGGGTGACGACTCCGACGGAATAGGAGCTCTGGCTGTCGAAGATCGGATTCCAGGTGGTCCCGGCGTTCTCCGTCTTCCAGACCCCGCCCGAGGCGACCGCCACATACCAGGTGGTCTTGTTGGGGTGCACCGCGATGTCAGCGATGCGCCCCGAGGTGAAGGCAGGACCGATGCTCCGGAAGCGGAGGCCGCTGAGGGCGGCGGAGCTGATGCCACCGGTCGCTGTGGAGTCGGTGGACGTTGTCGCGGAGACGGACGCACTAGTGGCAGGCCGAACGGCGGGCCGGCTTTGCGCCACGCTGATCATCGGGACACTGATGAACAACAACGCACGGAGGAGTCGAGACATGGGGGAATGGGGCAAGTGGAAGACGATGGGGGCGAGGACGCCTCCCGGGCCGATCAGGGGTGAGTGACGACCGTGAGGAGGACCCGTGACTCGCGCGGGTCGACCTTCATGCGTGGGGTAAGCATAACACGGATCACGACCCGTCGAGTCTGTGAGACGACCAGGGAATCGAGGGCCTGTCGGCTCGTATCCGAGGTATCGGTGCGCGCGGTCACGGGACGGTCGAAGGCGAGCGCGACCGGAGCCGATTCCCCACGGGCGCGCGCGATGACGGTATGCCCCGAGTCGACGGTCAGATGGTAGGCTCGTTCGATACGAGCACCGGCATCAAAGAGCACCGTCACCCGAGGACAGGCAGGGTCGAGGACGAGGCGGGTGACCGGTAGGTCGTTCGCATCGGGGACCGCTGCCGCGAACTCGGCAATCGTATCGGGAAGGACATGGCAGGCACCACCTGTCCGAGCGTCAGGGTTTGTCGTGATGGTCCGCTTCTCGTTCGGTGCTCGCTCACTATCGCGCGGTGCACAGGCCAGGAGTCCGAGGAAGAGGATCCCCCAAATGCACCGCGCGGTCCGGGAGTCGATTCCCGGACCGCGCGAGCTCATGCGTTCCTGCTGGTTCACGGTGGGAGCGTACCAGCGTTGGCCGGGGTGGCGGAGTTCGCGCTCCCGGTCCCGCCCCACGTGTAGAGGGCTTCCACCTTCACCCCGAGCTCCTTCGCGGGGACCGGCATCTCTCGCGGGGTGCCCTCGAGCAGGCCGTTCGCCGTGCGACGGCGATTGTAGAAGGTCGAGGCGCCCTGCGAGAGGAGCTCGATCTCATTCTCGTAATCCAGCTTGGCCAAGAGGCTGGTGACCCCTTCCCCGGACGTCGCCGCCGCGAGTTTCCCGCGTCCGACCCGGGTGTTGTTGATGAGCGTGGCGGCGGTCGCCGTCGACCCACCGCTGCGTAGCAACGCCTCCGCGTGGATCAGGTCGTTCTGCGCCTTCATGACGAGCGGCACCGGCCCGTAGCCGTAGTAGATGCTATTGGTCGATTGGGTACCTGAGGCATCCCAGCGAATGTGCCCGATGTTCGACTGATGGTACTGCCCGCGGGTCGCGAAGAACGCCTCATAGCCGGACCAAGCGAAGTCCGTGCCAGCGTTCGCGGTCTTTGCGATCGTGCCGTAGTCCCCTTCCATGTCTGCCGTGCCGAAGGACCCATCGCCCAGACGGGCATCCGGCGAATTCGGCGCGGGGCTCCCATCGTTCAGCGAGTCGTACGGCGTCTTGATGGTTGGATCCATCCGGTTCGCCACGCGTGTGTGCACGCGGATGCCGAAGAGGTCGTTGGTCCAGGACTGCATCTCGGGGCAATAAGCCTCGCATCCGTCCCCGACGAAGACGAAGTCTTGGGTGAGTCCCTGGGATGCCAAGGTCGCGACGCGGGCCCAGTAGGTCGTGCCCATCGCCGCATTCTCGGCCTCGGTGCGAGGCCAGTAAGCGAGGGTCATCGCCGCCATGGTCCGCGCGAGCCGTGCGACGTCCAGGTTCGAGTAGGTCCCGCCGCCGTTGGTCCACGCCGAAGGCAGGGTGAAGCTGGTCGCGGTCGCGATCCGGGCTGCATTCTCGAGCTTGACCAGCGCGGCATCGCGCAGGGTCTTGCGGTCGACGTATTCGAGTGCGATCAGATCCGCGGTCTCGTCGATCACATACCCCTTGTCGTAGTTGATAGCGATCTGGCCTAACGAGGCGCCAAGCATCAGTTCAGCGACCGCTTCGGCCCGTGCCGTCGCGGCGACCGAACCGAAGGAGAGGTCATTGTTCCGGATCGCGATCAGCACGTCCATCGCCGAGGAGGCGGTGCTGTAGTAGCCCTCCCAGAACCACTCGATGGCCGTGCGACGCGAGGTGGCTGGGTCGTTCTGCCACCCGCGGGTGCGACGCGTCCCGTCCCCGTCGACCGAGGAGTAGAAGTTCATGTTGTAGTTGTTCCACGAGGCCGTGTGCGACCGCGCCTGGGTCGTCAGCGGACCCACGGCCTCGAGGCCGTTGTACGTGTTGAAGAACGATCGTAGGGTGCCGCCCGCGATCGCCTCGATGGCGCTGGGATCGGTCAGTGCGCGCGAGGCATCGGGCGCATTCGGGTTCGTGATGTCGAGCGACTGGCAACCGAGCATGAACAACGTCCCGATGACCACTCGGCCGGCACGGGTCAGGGTGCGCATTGGACGAACGCTCCGAAGGGAAGTATGAAGTGAGGGCATCATCAGAAGCCGACCTCCACCATCGCGGTCACGGTCCGGAAGACGGGATAGGTGAAGTAGTCGACCCGATAGGCGAACGGGTTCCCGCCGCCGGGGCCGGAGACCTCTGGGTCGTACCCGGAATAGTTGGTCCAGGTGAGGAGGTTACGCCCCACGATCCCGAGGCGGACCGACCGGTTGGCGAGTCCCGTCCGCGCCAGCAGGGTGCTGGGCAGGGTGTAGTTCACCGCGAGCTCACGGAGCCGGACGAAGCTGCCGTCCTCGATGAAGTAATCCGACGGATCGAAGTTGTTGTAGAACGCCGAGTAATACGCGACGTTCTTCTTCTCCGCCTCGGGCTTGCCGCGCTGGTCGATCACTGGATCGCGGAGGTCGAAGATCGGCCACTGGCGGGTGTAGTTGTAGATGTTCCCGCCATTCACCCAGTTCACCACGGCCGAGATGGAGAGCCCCTTCCACGTCGCCTGCGTGTTGAAGGCGAGGTTGAAATCGGGATTGACATCCCCGATCTGCATGATGGTCTCACCGTCCGCGTTCATGTACTTCAGCGGACGCTCGCCTGCCTTCTGCCAGACGCTCTTGGCGACGTAGTACCCTTCCTCGTTCTGCACATAGTCGTCCGGCGTGCCACTGAGGCCACCGGCGTCGATTGTCGTCTGCAGCTGGTCCTGCGTGCGGATCCAGCGCGAGCCGTAGATGACTCCGAACGTCTCCCCTGGGGCGATACGGAAGATCGCAGTGTTCGCGTCGTTCGGGTCCGGACCGACCAGGAACGGCGCCACGTTGAGGGTCTCAACCGTCTGGCGGGTCCGGTCCATGGTGACATTCAGGCGCCAGAAGAAATCCTTCGACTGGGCGAGGACGGCGCCGAGGAGGGCCTCATGGCTATACGCCTTGAGCGACCCCGCATTGATCCACTGGTTCTGGAACCCTGCGACCGCAGAGACGGGCGCATTGAGGATCTGATCGGTCGTCAGCTTGTCAGAGTAGCTGTACTCGAAGGTGAACCGATCGAGGAAGTCCACATTCAGGCCCACCTCGACCTCGCGCGACTGTGCGGGGCGTAGGTTGGGATTCCCGAGCGTCACCTTGACCGGATTGCCGCTGACGAGAGCGAACTGCTCGTACTGGGCGTCATACACCGGCCGGAGTCCCGCCGTGCCGATCGACCCACGGAGCTTGAGCTCCTGGATACCAGGCAGCTTCACGTCCTCGGTGAGGCGATAGGCCACAGAACCACGGCCATAGATCGCGGAACGCTGATCGGCGCCGAAGAGGGACGACTGGTCACGACGCACGAGGCCGTCGAGGATCAGCTTCTCCTTCCAGTCCAAGGTCGAGATCAGGAAGACGTTGTTGTTGCGGATGTCCTGCGTCAGGGAGCCGGGGATGACCGGATTGTCCGGGTCCCGCTTCGCGCCGGAGAACTCCGGGACGCGCGGTACGGCGAGGGCAGGAGCGAAGGCGCTGAGGCGTCGATTGGTCTGATCCTCATAGACCCACGCGACCTTCGATGTATTGGTCAGGTCGCCGAACCGGCGCACCGAGGTGGCCGACATCCCGAGGTTGTAGGCACGCGTCTCGCTCTCGGCCTGGAACAGACTGCCGTCTGAGGTGTTGCCGGTCGAGTTGAGGAAGCCGAGCGGCACGAAGAACTTGCTCCGCTCATCACCCGTGTCGAAGTTCGCATTCCCCTCGAGCGTCAGCCAGTCCCGAAGACGGAAGGTTCCGCGGGCGAAGCCAGTGAAGCGGGTGCGGGTGACCTGATTATCCTGATTCGCCGCCGAATAGAGGGGGTTGGAGACGTTCCCCGTCCGTCCCGACTGCCGGACCTTCGGGTTGTAGGGGATCCCGTCCACCGTGGCCGTCAGGTCGATGTTCGGTTCGAGCATGCGCAGGCCGAAGAAGACATTGCTCTCGTCCGGCTGGTCTGCCGTCGACGTGCCGAGGAACGCTCCGGTCTGCAGGTCGAAGCGATCGTTGACCGCCATCGTCGCATTGACGCGGAAGTTCTGACGGCTGAACCCGTCGAGGAGATTCAGGATGCCCTGGTCCCGCGTGTTCTGGAACGACGCGTTCATGCTCGATCCGCCCCGCCGCTGCCCCACCGACACGTAGTTCGTCATGAAGGTGGCCGGACGGTAGACCTGTCCGAGCTGGTCGAAATAGGTGGGGTACGGATTGTCGGAGATCCCATCCGTCTCCGGAATGCGGTTCCCGCTCGGGCTGAGCTTGAACGATCCATCCGCATTCAGCTGGAAGGCGTGGGACAGATTGTTCGGGATGGACCGGCGGATGGCGTTCTGGCCGAACTCGTTGCGGACCGTGATCTCAGAGCGGCCCTCCGCGAGTTGTCTTCCGCTCTTCGTGAAGATCTGCACCACGCCGTTCGCAGCGTCGGAGCCGTAGAGCGAGCTCGCCGCCGCGCCCTTGATGACCTCGATGCGGTCGATGTCCTCGGAGTTGACATCCGCCAACGAGATGCGGCTGATGGTCCCGTCGATGATGATGAGCGGGTCCTGACGGCCGGTGAGGGAGGTCGCCCCGCGGAGTCGGATCACCGGGGCAGACCCTGGCGTTCCGGATGAGGCCTGGACCGTGGCGCCGGCGACGCGGCCGTTGAGCCCGCCGAGTGGTGTGGTGGCGGGCACTTCTTTCAACTGGGAGGCGTCGACCACGGCGACGGAGAAGCCCGTCTTCCGCGTCGAGATCGCATCCGAGGTCCCCGTCACGACGATCTGATCGAGGTTCAGTACGTCGCGCTCCAGCGTGAAGTTCGCCGACGCCTGCCGATTGGCGATCGTGACCGTCGCACGCACCGGCTTGTATCCGACCGCGCGTGCGAGCACGACCACCTGCTGCCCGTCGGTCGCGGTGGTCGTGAAGCGGTAGTTCCCCTGAGCGTCCGTACGGGCGCCTGCCGCCGTGCCGGGCACCAACACGGAGGCGTTCTCAAGGGGACCGGCGTTCGTGACCACACGCCCGGTGATGGTGGCGGCCTGCGCCTGTACGGCCGAGCTGATGCCGAGACTGAGCGCGAGCACCGATGCGAACATCAGAACTGGGTGGATGCGCCGTTCCATGTGGATGGCTACTCCGTCGAGGTGAGATGACCGTGCGGCGGCGTGAGTCGCCGGGGACGGCAAAGGTCTCCTAGAGTGCGGTCGGCGGGAGAAAATCGCAAGTAGCACTTCCTATTATTATTTGCGCGCACCCCGATAAAGCGGATAGCTCTACTCGGGTATATATCAGGTCGTCATCGGTGCGGGTCGGCCATTCGGTCGAGAGACCAGCAACGCTTTCTGGGGGGGGGTGAGTTTCCAATGGGTCGATCGCTGCTCCGGTCCCTACTGTCACGCCATCGCACGGCCACCGTGGTGCTGGTCACCCATTGCCTCGGGGCATCGGTGCTGTGGGCCCAGCGTCCTGCCCGTGACTCGATGCCCAAGGCTGCGAGCCTGGGGCGATTCACCGGTACGGTGGTCGACGCGATGACGCAGCGCCCGATCGTGGGCGCTCGCATCGTCTCAAGCCTCCTCCCGGAGCCTGTGCGAACCGACTCCCTCGGTCGCTTCGCGGTGCGCAACATCCCATCAGGTCTTCACCGTTTCGTCGTCGTCGCGGACCGATTCCCACGGGCGACCTTCGCCCTCGCCTTCGCCCCGGGGGAGGAGATGGAGCGCACGCTCGAGCTGGATTCCACCACCACTGGCGAGCCGACGCCTGCCGTGGCGATCCCGGAGGTCCGGATCGAGGCCACCGCACCCCCCCCGCCGTGGCTGCGAGAGTTCGAACGACGGCGTGGCACCGGTCGCGGACAGTATGTCACCCGGTCAGAGATCGAGGTCCGGGGAGCCAATAGACTCAGCGACGTGGCCCAGGCCATGCGCGGGGTGACACTCGACTGCGGGGGTGGCGGCGGTGCCTGCGTCATCCGGATGTCCCGCGCCCCGCTACGCTGCTATCCCGAATACTGGGTCGATGGCCAGCCGATGAACGCGATGTGGGCGGCGAACATCCCCATCCGAGACATCGAGGCGATGGAGGTCTATGTCGGTCCGACCGACACCCCCGCCGAGTTCGCTGGCCGAACGGCGGGGTGCGGGACGATCGTGATCTGGACGAGTGCCGGGACCCGTCGCCGTCCCTAAAACGCCGTCCCGAGCAACATCGCGTTCAGCACCAGCCGGTCCATAGCGCGCCACCACCCGCGGAACATCGGATCGTTGGTGAACATCACGACATTCCCGCGTCCGACGCGCTCCTGCACGATGAAGCTTGTGCCACGGAGGAGCTTCTCGCTGTTCTCCGGGAAGGTGAAGCCAGCCCGGCGGAGCGGCCCGGTGGTGGGGAAGACGCCGACGTTCCCGCCCTCCTTCGAGAGCCCGTAGGCATCGCTCCCGCTCACGAGCACCGTCATCCGCTGCTGTTCCATCCCGAGCGTGAGCCAGTGCGTGAGGTCGAGCACCACATCGAAGTGGCTCCCCGGGAGGTCGGCGAGGCGCGCCTCGCAGGCGCTCGGGCTCGCGGCCGCCTTGAGGGAATCGAGTGGCGCCACCGCGGCCGCCGCGGACTTGGCGTCCTTCTCGGGGCAGTCGATCGGCCGCGCGGAGGTGAGATCGACCTCCTTCCCCATCGCCCAGCGCGTGGCGCCACCGAAGGTGATCAACGCCCCGCCGTTCTGTACCCAGCGCTTGAGGTTCTCCCCCTTCCCGAGTCGGCCGAGCCCACCGCTCGGGACGAGGATCACGTTGAAGCCAGAGAGGTCGCCATTGAGGGCGTCAGCCGCGATCGGGGTGAAGCGGATCCCGTAGCGCTGCTCGAGACTCCACCAGATGGCGCCATAGCTCGTCTGCGAGATCCCCTCGTTCGCCACCACGGCGATGCGCGGCGCCTCGAGGGAGATGACCTCCGCCGATCCCGTCCCGTACTGCGCGGCATCGGGGAAGGCGGAGTTCACTCCGCGCACCTCGACACCCGATGCTTCCGCGAGCGCATGCACGCGGTCAGCGAGGGTGCCATCGTTGCGCGAGACGCGCGCGACCCAGGTCCCGCGCGGCCAGATGGTGCTCCCGGTCTGGATCGGCTTGGAGGCGATCGCGACGCGATACCCCTCCTGCAGGAGCTGCGCCGCGAGCTTACCGGCGCCGTTGCGATCGTTCTTCCAGAGGAAGGCCGAGGTCGCGTTGCGCCCGTCGACGATCCCACCGCTGATCGTGTGCGGGAGCCGCTCGCCGTTGAGCATCGCACCACCGGCACTCGACAGCAGCGCCCCCGTCACCGCGGGGGCATCCTCGGTCCAGAACGCCTCGACGCCGAAGGCCACGGGGAGCGCCCACGCCGAGATATCGTAGAACTCGAACCCTTCATCCTCGCTCCCGTCGCCCGGGCGCGCCTTGTTCCGCTCGAAGCGGGCGAGCTGTTCCTTGACGAAGGTGGGATCGAGCTCGGGATCGGGCTCCAGTACTGCCTTCGCGACGCGGCCCTGCGGCTGCGCGAGGTCGATCACATACGCGCCGGCCGGGAAGGTGCGCGCCCCCACGGCATCGGTGGCGTAGCTGCGGGCCTTGGTGCTCGCGAAAGGCGCCGTGGTTCGGGTGACCTCGATCCCATGCCGCAGGAGCGCGGCAGCGAGCTCGGCGGCGCGCGCGGGATCGTTCCCGGGGAGGAGGACCACGCGCTTCATGGTGCCGGTGCGGCCGTCGCTGATCGCCTTCTGACGGAAGGCGGCATAGTCGCGCACCATCTCGCGCGCGCCTTTCGCCGAGGTCTCGAAGGTCGCGAGCGCGGCCACGTAATGCTTGGCGATCCCGTCACGGAGCGAGAGGAGGGTGCCGTCCTCACGCCGCTTGAGGAGGGCGGGGCCACCATCGGTCTCGTAGGTGGTCCCCATCGCACCATTCAGGCTCGGCCACGAGTCGTAGTAGCCCGGGTAGTAGAGATCGAAGGCATCGCGCACGAAGTAGAGCCACCCGCGCTGGTCGAAGGCGGCGGCGTTCCCACGCCCGATCCGCTCCCCCCAGCTGAAGGGCCAGCCGGAGATGTTCGCGTTCACCGGGCGCGCCGGCGGCGCCATGTAGTAGGTGCTGGTATAGCCGTGCAGATCGGCGACGATCATCGGATGCCAGCGGAGGAGCCCGCCGACGATATGCTGCACCTCCTTTTGCGTCATCGCCATCAGGTCGCGGTTCATGTCGAACCGGTAGTGATTGAAGCGACCCGAGATCGACCAGGGCTGATTGCGCTGCTGTTCGAGGGCGAGGCGATCGGGGCTGCCGACGGCGATCGAGTTGCTCCAGGCGGCGAAGCGCTCATGTCCGTCGGGATTGGAGCTCGGGTTGATCACCACGACGGCGTTCTTGAGGAGCGCGACCGTCGCGGGATCGTCGGTGGCGGCGAGGTGATAGAGCAGCTGCATCGAGGCCTCGAACCCTGGGACCTCGTCGCCATGCACCGAGCCAGAGAACCAGACGACGGCCGGCGTGCGCGCGACGAGGGCATCGACCTGGCCCTGCGAGAGCCCACGCGGGTCGGCGATCTTGTCGAGGTCGGCGCGGATGGCATCGAGACGCGCGATGTTCTCCGGTGCCGAGACGAGGTAGATGCGCATCGTGCGCCGCTCGTTCGAGACGCCGATCTCCTCGACGCGTACGCGATCCTTTGCGGCCTCGGCGATCCCGAGGAGCACCCGCTCCTGCAGATGGTACTGCGTGTGCCAGGTGCCGACGGCATAGCCGAGGATCGACTCGGGGCGGGGGATGCCGGCGCGGTAGGGGCCGTTGTAGAAGGAGAAGTTCCGATCGTCGCGGAGCGAATCGACGGGGACGCGGCCCTGGGCCGTGAGGGCGGTGAGCGGGGCGGCGAGGAGCGTGGCGAGGGAGGCGAGGGCCACGAGCGCGGACGCGAGACGACGCATGTCGGACTCCGGGGAGTGATGGGCCACGGCGGGCCCGGGGACGACTAGAACTCGAG
>Ga0315902_10014171_pt1 | contig 10266 bp, 7 predicted proteins | sample LakEriMetagenome_9_FD_203523 | JGI IMG/M metagenome (GOLD analysis project Ga0315902, IMG submission 203523) | Freshwater fungal communities from buoy surface, Lake Erie, Ohio, United States - Buoy 12 MA117 | ecosystem: Environmental > Aquatic > Freshwater > Lake > Lake biofilm | place: USA...
TTTAATGAAGTTAGTAAAGAAGGTTCTATAAACCTGAATTTTAGGCTGAAAATTCGCTTGCTTTTATTTGGAATTATTTTCTCATTCACACAAATTCTTTACTGGGCTTATCTCTATTGGTTAATTCCTTTTTTAATCGGAACTTTACTTTTTCTATATTTTCAGAATAACCCGATTAAATTGACTAGAAACTTATTAAACTATTTGATTGGCACTACGATAATTCCATTTTGTTTGCTATTGCTGAAAGTTGAATCCCTGGAGATTAAATTGGTCATAGCCGCTATCTACGTAGCTTCTTTGACTATCTGGCTGTTTGATAAGATTCCAAATTGGTTTTACAGGATTTACCCACTTTTTATTGTCGCAACTTTAATGCTCATTTTATTTATGCGTCAACCAAGGGATGCGTATTTTTACGAAGAAAGTTCACAGTTTGTAGCAATTTCTTTTCTCAACTCATTTTGGAATGTTCTTTTCCTTGTATTTATGCTAATTGCATGGACTTTTTTGTCAAAAAATCAAAGAATTTATAATTACATTTTTATAATTTCTTCAATTGCGACTTCCTCATTAATCATGGGAATCTATTACTCCGCTAAAATGTATTCTACAGGATTTGTTAATCTCTGGCCGAGAGCAATTCATAATACAAACCATAACTTAAATTTTCTTTTTCTCTTATTATTTAGCTTATTAACTTTTAAGCTCATTCTTTTCATTCAAAGCAAGCAAAAGCAAATGGGTAGTTTATTTGTAGTAGTACCCACAGTTATATTCCTATGGTTGTTCATTTATCAATCTATAAACAACGGTAGTAACTATTTAAAAACTTCACTTTTGCCATTAGACTTAACTAAGGAAGCATGTAGTCCAAAACTAGATGATTCCCTCACCCAGGATTGGTATTTGAACAATGAAAACTTGTCAGGATACGTTATTGAAAAGTGTGGGAAGTTATCATCGAGTTATATTTTTCCAAATCTGACACTTGGTAACATAATACCAGTCTCTCCTGAAGACTTTATGCAAACTGAATTTAGAGTTTACGGCTCAATTGAAACTCCGACAAGATTAATGATATCTCTCCAAAATAATTTAAATCTTCGATCATTAGAACTCAACACACTCTGCAGATCAGGAAGTCAAAATTCTATCTCTTTCTTACAAAGGAATAATCTTATTGATAAAGTTGTTTTTGAAGAAGATTTGAATTATTCTAAATTTAGTAAAATGGAAAAATATCATCCAATTTTAATTGAATTATCTTTTGACAAGAGTGGATGTAATTTTGAGAATTTATCTCAAAAACTATTAGGCAATCTCCAACTAAATTACTAGTTAATCTTTTCAGAAATTACGTATAAAGGTCGTTCTTTAACCTGCGTAAATATCCTGCCAATATAGATTCCGATAATGCCAAGTGTTATCAGGTTTATGCCCCCAAGGAAAAAGATTGAAATAATCAAACTTGGCCAACCAACAATTGAATAACCCCAATTTAGTGATCCGTAAAGGAACCAAAATGCGCAAAGCAAAGATGAAAAGGAGACTACTGACCCCAGAAGAATTGCAAATCTCAATGGGCGATCCGAGAATGATAAAATTATGTCATTTGCTAACTTGAGTCTAGTCTTCAAAGTATACGATGCGTGACCTGCAAACCGACTTTCGTGGTCTGCTTTTATAGAAGTTTGATTGAACCCGAGCCACTTTATGGTGCTCCCATAAAACCTTGAATTCTCAGGGAATTGCATAAAAGCTTGTACGACCTTTCGGTTAATAATGGAATAATTAGCTATCGTTGAATCAAATCTAATTCCAGACAAAATGCGTAGAATTAAATAAAAAATTTTCTGTAAAAGTAAGTACCAGGATCGGTCTTTTCTGTTTGCTCTTGAGACAAAAACTACGTCAAAACCTTCTACCGCCTTTTCATATAGCTTAGGAATAATTTCTGGCCTATCTTGTAAATCTCCATCCATCACGATAATCCAATCGCCCAAGCTATTGTGTAGTCCTGCAGTAATTGCGTAGTGTTGACCGAAGTTTCTTGAAAGTTTTATTCCTTTAATTCTGGGGTCGAGTTTTGATCCGTTAATAATCTTTGACCAAGTTTTATCTACACTCCCATCATCAACAAAAATTATTTCAAAATCAGAAGTTATTATGGAAATGCTTGACTTTAGCCTTTTAGTGAGTTCATCAATGACATCTTCCTCATTATTGCAAGGAACAACTACACTTATCTTCATCATAACTAATTTTATATCAACCTGTTATTAATCATTATTGAATCAACCACTCTTTTTGATTCAATAATGTTTTTATACCACTGCACAGTGTTTGTTTTAATACTCGTGTCTACTATCCCCAAGTTAAGTGCAGAAAAAATCTCACTAACTCCAAAGTTTATATCCTTTGTTGCAGTAAAGTTCAGGATCTCATTTGCTTTCTTGAATACAACATTGTAGTCTCTTTTATCAGCATCGTCTGGGGCAAAATCAATTTGAATCGGAACTGGTAAAACACTTTTAATTAACATAGCTAGTGATTTGATTTGGAAATTTTCAAGTCCAATATTAAATATCTGGCCATTAACTTTTTTATTTTCACAATTTAAAACTGTTAAAAATGCTTTTGTCACATCTGAAATGTGTATAAGTGGTCTCCACTGTTCTCCGCCTCCCATAACAAATATTCTACCCTTTTGATAAGCAGTCAGAGTCATAAGATTTATGACTAAATCAAACCGCATTCGTTTAGATAATCCAAATACTGTTGCATTTCTTAATGAAGTTACAATGAAATTATCATCAGCGAGTTCCAAATTTGCTTGCTCTGCCTCTAGTGTAGATTTGGCATATACACTAATTGGGTTAGTTCTAGAATTTTCGGTTAATTTAAGTTCTTCTCCTTGTCCGTAAACTGAACATGAAGATGAAATCAGATAATTCTTAACTCCAGCTGATTTTGATGTCTTCGCCACATGAATTCGGCCATCTCGATTAATTGAATACGTAAGTTCAGGGTCAATTTCGCCACTTGGGTCATTTGAAAGACAGGCTAAATCGCAAACTGCGTCGTGGTTTTCAAAGTCTTTTTCAGTTAAATCCCTAATATCTTTTTGGACAATGTTAACTTTACTATTATTAGCAAACTCATCTAGGGTTTCTTTCCCGAAAAAAAATCTATCGACGGCTGTTACTTCTTTCCCAGCTTTTACTAAATCTCTAACAAGTTGTGTACCAATATAGCCGCCTGCTCCCGTAACTAAAATTTTTTTCATAATTCAGATGCACCAATCATTTTGTCTACTTTATTCACAAGTACGTTAATTACATATTCTTGTTCTCGGGCTGTGATTCCTGGAAACAAAGGGATACTCAACGTACCATTCCCCCACGAAAGACTGGTGGGAAACTCGCTTCCACTAAATCCATACTTTTTTGAATAGAAACCCATGGTGGGAACAGACCGATAATTAACAGTAGCTCCGATATTTGCTTCCCCGAGTGCTAAAAGAACCTTGTCCCTACTTTCTGCCCCAACATGAATTGGAAAAAGGTGTCTTGAATGGACAATCCCTTTTAACACTTTTGGAAATTTGATTTTTGTACTTGACAGAGCTTTTTCATAACTTTGAGCAATTTCTTCTCTTGACCCAAGTCTTTGATTAACTGTTTCAATCTGTTCAGGCAAAAGACACGCAAGCAAATCTGGTAGATTTGCTTTTGTCCCTAGATGATCCATTCCCCAGTGTTTGTATTGGCCAGATTTAAATCGATCTGCTGCTCCAGCAGACATCCCATGAAGTATTGCTTGTTGAATTCTTTCAAACAAAATTGAATCATTGGTAATGATTGCACCACCTTCGCCACATGTGACATTCTTTGTGGCATAGAAAGAAAAGATTGAGGCGTCTGAGTATTTTCCTGGGTGCTCTCCATTAAACTTTGCCTCAAAAGTGTGGGCACAATCTTCAATAATTGAAATCTTTTGGTCTTTTGGAAGTATTTCTCTTATTGCTTTTACGTCACACATTTGCCCATACATATGAACTGGAATTACACCTTTTGTTTTTTTAGTTATTGCAGCTTTTACCAGTTCTGGTGTCATTAACAAAGTATCTGGATCACAATCAACAAATACAGGTTTTGCACCAACTAGTTCAACAACGTTTGCTGTAGCAATAAATGTCATTGCAGGAACTATTACTTCGTCTCCTGGGCCTATCTCCATTGCGAGCAAAGTGGCAACAGCACCATTGGTCCAGCTGTTGACAAGTTTTGCGTGCTTGGCACCAAAGTATTCACATAACTGAGCTTCTACTTCTTTGCCGATTGGCCCCGAGGTTAGAAATGGGGTTTGAAGAACCGTTGCCACTAATTGAGCATTTTTTGGTGATAGAGAGTGTCTATAGAAAGGTACCTGCATATGAACCATCTTAACCCAGACTTTTGCCTATAGTTGACTTGTGCTTAAAACCCTTGAAAAACGCAATATTCTCATCAGATTAAGTATTTGGGCAATACTTCCTGTAGTAATTTTTTTGCCTTCATTTCTTGATAATGCAACTCTTGCCAACTCTGTTGGGACCACTCGAGCTGCTCTGTTTCTAATTTTAATTCCAGGAGCATTTATTGGATTAGTTATATTTCAAATTCGAGAACTCTTCAGCGCAATAATCATCGGATCTGCTGTGTTGATTTCAGTGATAATTCCAATTCATGCTTATTTGTCTAAACTAGGAATTTCCTGGGTTTTAACTGCAGGGTTATCCATTATTTCTTTTTATTTTCTCCTCCGCTCAAAGAAATATCTTTTTACCCAGGAGTTGAGTCAGAAGATTGAAGTGAGTCTTCAAAACCTAATAGTTGTTATTTTATCAATCATTGTCTTTATTCTCTTATTTAGACAATCTTTATCTGTCCCGTCCAACAACCTAGATCAATTCTTGGTCTGGCCAGATTCATATAACGCAATTGCACAAGCTGGTGAAATTACTAATCATGGACCATCAATTTTTCCCTTTGTAGCCGATGCTCAAGTTCCCCTCAAGTACCATTGGGGAGCATTTTCGTTAGGTTCTTTTATTTCTTTCTTTGGAAGTTTTGAATTAGTTGTTTCTATCTTTAAAACTCAATTTATTTTGCTCGGAATACTTTATTTTGGTTTACTTTACCTTTCAGGAAAATTAATAGGTAAATCTTGGATTGCTGGAATATTCTCACTAATTCTAGGCGGTTTAACAATTTACCCAACATTTCCAGAATTTAATGACCAAATTGGTTTAGCCAGACCATTTATATCATCATCTTCTATGCCTCAACTCACGGCGAATGTTTTTGCAATCTTAGCTATTTATTTAATCTATTCTTATAACCAATTAAAGATTAATAATGATATAAAAACAATTACTCTATTCTTCGTAACACTTTCTGCCACCTTATCGAAAGGCCCAGTTGGATTATTAATTGTAATTTTAGTTGTGACTTATTTAACTTCCAATTACAAAGTTGATTTGAGGAAAAATGCTATTAACTTATTAATACCCTCCACAGTTGGTTTTATAACTGGGTACTTACAAGTATCAAGTGATAGCTCAACTGAAGGAAGAAATGGTACGTCCCTTTGGTTTAATCCATTAGACACTTTCAATTTATTAGCGGAAGGCTACGGATTAACACTCAACTCTAGATCACTTAGTGTTTTTGTCATTCTTTTTATAATTTCTTTTTCTTCACTTATCTTTGTTGCAATTCATACTTATCATAAAAAAAATATTATTTTATTTCTGCCTCTTTTTATAACGATCCTTGCAGGAATTGGGGGAACCCTTTCACTAGAAACCTGGGGTGATTCCCAGCTATTCCTGTTATATAGCGTTATTCCTTTTATCGGAGTATTACTAGCAAGTGTTGCTTTTTATAACGAAACTGAGATAAAAACAGACAAGGTTTTGCTCATTGCCCTTGGCTTACTTGGTCAACCTGTTCTATTTACTTTATTTTCCTCTTTTGTTCCAAGAACTCAAGTATTAAGAACCTTTGCTCTGTGGTCTTTAGCAACAGGGTTTATTTTCTTAATTACTGTAGTAATTGCCAAGATAAGTAAAAAGAGTGTTTATACTTATCTTTTGATTGTCTCTCTATCCATAGGAATGTTTTCAGGTTTAACCAAGTTTGACCAAAAAGCTTATGCGCTGCCAGAGCATCCTTATTCAATTAGTATTGGAACTTATGAAATAGCCAACTACTTAAGAAAAGAATCAAATAAAAATGATCTAATTGCTACCAATAGGCATTGTGCTGGTTTGGAAGAAAATCAAACCTGCACAGCTCGACAATTTTCTCTTTCTGCACTTAGTGAAAGAAGAGTATTTCTAGAAGGCTGGTCATACACAACTTGTCCATTATCTGAACCAATTCTTAATAAGTATTGGAAAGAAGATTCATGGAGAGTAAATCAAGACTTCTTTATTGCTCCAAATAGTGGAAGTTTTGAAGTTCTAAGAAAATCAGGAGTTGATTGGTTTGTGGTTGATACAACCAGACCAAGTGCAATTAACTATGAGCCATTTGCAGAATTAGTGGAAACCAGTGGCACAGTCTCGCTTTGGAAAGTAAAGGATCCATATCTTGGTGAAATTCTTAAACAAAGTGATCCTTGTGGGCCTAAATCTGTTCAGATAACTAATTAGCGGTAATTTGTGAATCCCTTCTTGATGCAGTTGTCAGCTCAGGCTGAAAATCGCTTTTATGGCCATGTTCACCTACTAGCCAAATACTGTGGTTTAGAGGGCTCTCCTTGGATTAATGGCTATTTACAACATGGCTGGAATGCAACTGATGGTTTTGGAAACTATTTAGGATCAAAGAGATCTGCTAATAAATATGTGTGGTCAAAAAGATGTGAAGACATAATCAAACAAAATGGCAAGAAAAATGTATTTGCCATAGGTGCTCCTTGGTTGTACTTATCAGATGTTTATCCACAAGAAACAAATCAAAATAGAACCGGAGTTGTTGCCTATCCTGCTCATTCTTCAACTTGGTCAAAACTAGGAGACACAAGTCTTGGATACGCCAATTACTTGAAAGACAAATACGGTGAAGTAACTGTGGTGTTACACAGATATGACTTTGCTAAAACTCAAGTGAAGCAAACCTATGAATCAGCTGGCCACCAAGTGAAAACTCACGGAAACGGTACACCTTGGGAAATTGGATTTGATCCTATGTTTCTAAAAAATCAAAGAGATCTATTTTCTGGTTTTTCAGTAGTAGTTTCAAACATCATGAGCACACCAGTTCTATATGCAACATCCCTTGGTTTAAGTGCTGAGATTGGTGGACCTGTTGATTACTCGATTACTAATGCTGATGACAAAGCCTCTCAAACTGGTGATGGGTTAACTGATTGGAATTCTATGATCAATCAAAATCCAGATTTATGGAAAGAGGAACTTGGGCTTGACTGCAAAAAATCACCTCAAGAGTTAAAAGAAATTTTAGGCTGGGAACCAAAACCTAAAAAAGCAATTTCTTTCTTTTTTGCTAGATCAAAAGATCTCTTAACGGGTTCAAATAAGTTTGTTTCTTTATCAGTATTAAAGACGGCCGTGAAAAAGTAGATTATGAAAAAGACCTTAAACTCTTTTACTAAATTATTTATGCCATTTGGCTTAGCTGGAAACATTTATTTATTAGGTGCTCTTGGCCAAGGTCTTGGACCGGTTCTTCTTACCCCAATATTGACCAGAAGACTAAGTATCACAGATTTTGGTGAAGTTACTTTTGTTACTGCTACCGCATCAATTTTGGGAATTCTTTTTTCCTTTGGGCTTCCGATAGTTGTCAGTAGATCTTATGTTTTGGATGATAAATCTCGTCCAAGCATTATTTCCTGGTTCAATAAAGTAATCTATTTTTACCTAACTTTATCGATTCTAATTTTATTCATTAACCCAAATTCAATTTATGCTTACATCTTTGCTGTAGCTTTAACTTTTTCTTGTATGCAACTTATTTTACCTTTAGCAAGAGCTCAAAATAAATCAACTTCTTTTGCTCTTATTTCCGTTCTTGGCACACTTTTACCGAGTCTTGCAATTATCTTTAATTCCTTCACCGGTTTTTCGGTGAATAATTTAACAGCGCTACAAATTGGTTCGATACTAGCTGCGATGTTTTCTTTTCTAATGGTGAGAGCAAAAGTTGGTAATGGTCAAAAACTTAACAAATATGATTTGAAGAATTCGTTAAGAAGTGCTTATCCTATTTTGCCCCACATGTTTGCAATGATAGCATTACTAAATATTGACAAAGTAATTTTTGGGCAAGAAATAGGAAAGTCTTTTTCAGGTTTTATTCAAGTCATAATGTTAGTTGCAACTGCTCCAATTATGATTTTAAGTGCTTTGAATCATGCTTGGTTAAACCAAGTCTTATTACAACTTAAAGATAATTCTACAAATGCCTTTTCAGCCCTTAATGCAACAATTTCCAAACTTTTAGCGCTATCCGTTTTTCTAATAATTTTTATTGTTGCTCTTAACTCTCAAATAATTCAAGTGCTAAATCCAAATTTAAAGATAACTTCTGAGGTTTCTAAGACTATTATTTTAACTTCGCTCTGTGGTTTGATTTACGTTATTTATCTAGCAAATACTCATTTGTTAACTTGGTTGAACAAATTTTGGGTACTAGGAATATCGACTCCTCTATCTGTTATTTTCCAAGCGATAGTGATTTATCTGACTATTGATTCCTTGGGTTATTTGTCAGCAGCACTAGGCTTAGGTGCAGCTTTGACTTTACAAATTTTGCTTCTTAAAATTGCCAGGAATAAAACTGAATCTAAAAATGCAATTAAACCAATCTGGCAAATAACTCCATTAGTTATTTTTTGGTCTGTTGCTGTGCTTTTCCTGCAGTAGTTAAAGCCAAAATACTCATCCAGATCATCGTTAAGAAAAAGAAGTTAAATACCCCTCTATTGGCTGTTCTTCCCTCCAGAAAAGGTAAGTAGTGGAATAGGGGCACATAAAATAAAGAAGAAAGTAAAAAGGTTCCTGTTATCCCTAAAGCAAGACTTGAACCTTTTTTTAACGCTTGAGCAGAATAAATTAAGGCAATCACAAAAAGTGCTACCAGTCCAATAAATCCAATAACCCCTGCTTCCACATAGTTCAATAAGAACATGTTTTCTGGGTGGCGAAGTTTTGAAAACCATTCATCATCAGAACAAAATCCGTTTGGAAATGCTGCTTGAACTCCAACCCCAAATGGTATGAATTCCTCCCACCTTGAAGTAACGCAAGTCCATAATTGAGTTCTGCCGTTCAAATTTGCCAAACTTGCTCTATTTGTAATTTCCCCGACTAAAATAGTAACTACTGGAAATAAAATTAATGCTCCAGAGACAAAGTAAACAATTATCTTCCAATACTTTCCGACCAAACTTGAATCTTGAATAATTATGATTACACCCAATAAGAGAATAAGCAGTAGCGGGGTTCTTGTTCCAGAAAAAAGTACGCTAAAGCCTGAAAAGATAACTCCAATCAAATTGAGCCACATCATAGATTTCTTTTTTAGAAAATACAAACAAACTAAAAATGTTATCACTGAGGCATAACTCATAGCAAAAGCATTAAACAAAAGACCTGTTGGTCTATCAGAAACTAATCCTAATCCATCTCGAACATTATCTTGAGCAACAGGAATAATTTCTGCCAATTGTGCTGCAACAAGAACAAAATTAGCTATTGCAAAAAAGATTACTAATTTATTAATTTCCTTCATAGCAATTGGCTGAGTAAATATCAAAATACTTAAGATCAGCATAAGTAAAATAGTTGGACTATTTATTGCCTTTATATCAGTGTGAATTGTCATCGTAAAATATAAAATCAGAATCTGTGCAGAGAAAATATATTTTGTTTTATCATATGTTAATAAATGATCTCGCTGATTAATTGCAATCAGAATAGAGATCACTAACAAAACTAAAGTTGAATACTTCACACTCTGTAGAAAGTGATCAAATGTTATAAAGGTTTCAGCTCTATGACCCAAATAAATCGTGATTACAACAAGTTGGGAAATCGCAAATGTCCACAAAAGCTTTGTGGAGTTCAATTTGGTAAGAACCTGCACCTATCCTCTTCCTTGAAACCAAAACCTTACGGCTTTAGATTATCGTTATCCTCATCACTTAGAGGTCGAGGCAAATCGTGAAAATACGCTCACAAGATCAAGA
>Ga0315902_10014172_pt1 | contig 10263 bp, 9 predicted proteins | sample LakEriMetagenome_9_FD_203523 | JGI IMG/M metagenome (GOLD analysis project Ga0315902, IMG submission 203523) | Freshwater fungal communities from buoy surface, Lake Erie, Ohio, United States - Buoy 12 MA117 | ecosystem: Environmental > Aquatic > Freshwater > Lake > Lake biofilm | place: USA...
ATGCCTTTTATGGCCGCATCAAAAACAAAAAAGTTAACCCTAAGCCTGCAGCATGTGATGCTTCTCTTTAGGAATTTCTACACACAACAAGCCGCCAAAGCATTGTTTGGGAAGTCATCATTAAATGAAAACAAATCTTTAACGAGTCAACTCAAGCGAACCATGGACTTATTGTCTATCTCTCAAATAAGACACACGGACAGAGCAGTAATTGCTAATGCAGAGGATACCTCAGCGTTAATGAAAACCTTGAAAGTAAAAGCACTGGCCCTTAAAGGAGAAGAAGATTATGTGCCTGCACCGCCCTATTTGGAGACAATTATTGTTAAGGGAGGACATGTTAGTCCACTTGAGAATGCTGAGGAAGTTTCAGAATTTATTAAAAGATTATTATAATTGTATAGTGTCATACCGATTGTATGAATGGCCTTGAGGAAATAAAAAACTTTGGACCCTATATGGTGAAAATAATGAATTTGATTGGGATTCATTCAAGGGATGACCTAATGGCCTCGGATTACAAAACAATCAAAAAGAATTTAATTAATGCTGGAATAAAACCACATCTTAATATATTTTACTCAATTGAAATGGGGTTACAAGGTAAAAGCTGGCAAGAAATCACCCCTGTTCAAAAGCAAGAAATTCAGATTATCCTATTGTTCGATGGAAAAAATCACCAAAAACTTATTTGAGCAAATCGGCTTTAATTCATTTTTGTATTTCGTATTTGGAATTATTGCTTTTTGGCTTATTTGGAAAATACTTGCGACAAAAATTAGATGGAGAAGAATTCAACCCCAAGCTGAAACAAAACCCCATTTTTTTAAACACGATATTCTATATTCCACATACTCAATAAGTTTAAGCTCAGCACTCACTGTGATATTACTTTTTCTCGAATCACAGGGGGTAACCAAATTTTATTGGAATTTCAGTGAACACAATTTAGTTTGGGGATACTCACAACTCGTTTTTTTCATCTTCTTTTATGATGCCTACTTCTATTGGACACATAGATGGATGCATCATCCAAGAATATATCGGCTTGTTCACAAGAAACACCACAAAAGCACCGACCCGTCACCATTAACCATATTCTCATTCCATCCTTTAGAAACCATTATTGAGTTCATACCATTCCTGATCCTTCCTCTCATCCTTCCCATTTACTGGCCGGCATTTTTCCTGTGGCAGACCATTGATTTAATTAACAATCTGTTTGCTCATATTGGATATGAATTCTACCCCAAAAACTGGACTTCAAACCCTCTTCTCAATGTAAAAACCACTTCAACACATCATAATTTGCATCATGAAAAGTTTGTCGGTAACTATGGATTGTATTTCACCTATTGGGACAAATTGATGAATACTGAAATTGGAGAATATCATAAAAAATTCAAGGATGTATATAATCGTCGAGATGAAAATCAGCTGTAAGATCATCGCGTAATACAAATCGGCAAATGGTTGTATTTTGGGTCAATTAGGGGAGTACGGCAATTCAAGAGTTCTACTTTTTTAAAAATATTGATCATTCCATTTATATTCGCTGAAATATCATTCGTATTCATGCGGGAAAAAATTAAATTCTTATCAATATTGTTTTTCTCACTTTTCTCAGTTGGAGATCATCTTTGTTTATCTCAGGCTTCATGGGTTCCGCTAGGCGGCCCTGATGCATATAATAAATATTTTTTTGGGTTCCATTCAATTTACCAGGACGGGAAAGGCAATATTTATGTGCCTGGTGGATATAATAATCGTGGAATTGTTTCAATGTGGGACGGTACGAATTGGAGCAATCTTGGCGGCGATACCGCATTTAAAATAGGGTCCGGCATTTCTGCTTTACATATTGACAAGAACAGCAATGTATATGCTATTGGTGGAATTTGGACTAAATTTGGCTACAATTCTGTAGCCAAATGGGACGGAAAATCATGGTCAGAACTGGGAGGTTCTAGCAGTTTAAGAGCAAGCGAAATTCATTCAATCAGCAGCGACACTTTTGGCAATGTATATGTAGTGACAGACACCCTCAGATTTGGAGCTACTGTTCCTTGCCTTGCGAAATGGGACGGAAAACAATGGCGCAGAATAATGTTCCCAACACTTTGGTACAATTCATCAATATATGGAGGATTCGGTAATTTGCTCTGTGACAAAACGGGAAATGTCTTTATTTTTCGGGTTTACCTGAATACTAGAGACGAGCAATATATTGCTAAATGGGATAATAAATCATGGAGTTTAATTAGTGACAAACTGCTTGATTCTGCTTCCAGCAATCTCATTCTTGATAATTCCGGCAACTTTCACATAGGTGGGGGTGGTCGCATCAGTTCGAATATCGATAGACCTTATGTCGCCAAGTTTGATGGTACCAAATGGACAGAAATCAGAGGTGTAAAAAATTTAAGTACACCCGGTAATGTATCGAGTATTAACATAAATACACTTGGCAATATTTATGCGGGGGGAAACAAAATTCAAAACAAGAAAATGATATATGCAATTTCGAAATGGAACGGAACAACTTGGTCTGAAATAGGCGCAGGTTTCGACCGCGAAATCTTTTCTGTCTTGTCTAATTCAAATGGAAGTATCTATTGCACAGGAGATTTTTACACATCAACAGGAAACAGACTCATTGCAACCTGGGATAGTTGCCAAAGAATAAGCAAACAACCATTAAACACAACCATAAATTTATACGAAAACGCCCAATTTACAGTGAAATCATCCAAAAATGCATTGAAGTATTATTGGCAGGTAAACAGCGGTGGTGGATTTAATTATTTAAAGGACAGCGGTCAATTTAAAGGTACTTCAAATGACACCATGATTATTCTAAACGCCAATAACATCAACAACAAACAAGAGTTTAGATGCATTGTAACAGATGGATTATTTTGCACAGACACTACCAATATCGCTGTGCTTACAGTAAATAATTGCCAGAAGAAAATTAATCAACAACCTAAGAATCAAAGTGTACAAGTAAATACCAATGCCATTTTTACAATAAGCACAAGTGATTCAACGGCAAAGTTTCAGTGGCAAACAGATCTTGGAACTGGTTTGCAAAATTTGAACAATGTGGGGCAATACAGCGGTGTACAAAATGACACTTTAGTAGTTGCAAATGTATCCATGACGAATAATAACCAGCCGTTTAGGTGTCTGGTTTCTTCGGGTTTGTGCACGGACACATCTGATTTGGTGCTTCTCAATGTTGGCAATGGAGTGTCAACCCAATATATGTCCCAAAACTTTCATTTTAAACTACATCCCAATCCGGCATTAAACGATATTACTATTACAACAGATTTACAATTCGCGGATAGTCGTTACGAGATATTAAGTAATACTGGTAAAGTACTACAGCATGGAGTGATCAATCCGTCAGGAAAGACAAATTTGGATATTAGTAGTTTCCCTAAAGGAATATATGTGATAAAAATTGGTAAAAATCATGCTCGTATTTTTACCATTATAGGGAAATAGCCAACTCCAAATTTGTTCTCCTGGCATTACCCTTTCAGTTTTTATAAATTTATTGTTTTTAAAATTTATTTGGACTAAATGAATAATATTTAGTTAGTCGTTGTGGAGTACATATAAAAATCAAAAAAGAGGCAAATATTTTTAAAACCAATTTATCTGAATATCACCTCTGATCGACATCATAACCTTCATTGATATTGGGCACAAGCAATCTAAATGCTAACAACCAAATTTGAATATCATGATGGATATTCAAACCCTTTCAAAACAAAGCATTGATGCATGTCAGCAATGTGTAACCGATTGTGAACGCTGCATCACTGAATGTTTGGCCGCCGACAATAAAGATTGCATTGCCATTTGCCGCGATTGTGCCGATATATGTGCTTTGTGCGCAAGATTTGAAGCACGGGGCTCAGCATTCAGCAAACAATTGCACGCGCTTTGTGCTGCCATTTGCAAAGCATGCCACAACGAATGCGCCAAGCATGCTGAGCATCTGGAATGTTGCAGGATATGCTCGGAAAGCTGCAAATATTGTGCGGTCTGCTGTGAAGACAGAAGCAAGTCAGATAGTTAACGAATCTCCCAATTTTCTATTCATATTGATCTTGAATTTTAGGGTGGCTACTATATCGAACATAACTAGCTTCAACCAAGCCAATTGTTTTGCAGCTAATCACATATTGTATAATCGTTCATTGTTTGTGTTTCAGAGGTAATTACGGTAGTAAAATCCTCGGAGTGATGTGGATTTGCTTGCGGATTTTCATAACGGCAAAAAGTAATTCGACAATTTCGTGAAACTGGCTATCTACCCGGTAAATTTGTTTGGCATTAAGATTGAAATCCTTACACTCCAGTTACTCAGCAAACACATTAGACCCCTCATTTTAAGCGCGATAGCGCATATCTTGCCATCCGAATTTCAAAACTCTATAATTCGCCATTACTCTCTTTTTAAATTAGTTTTGGCGAAATATAAATTCAAGCAAAGAACAAGCTATCTGCGTTTAAACAACTGTCTAAAAGCTCGTTGCTGTATTTATTTTCCTTAATACCATTTATGGTTATTAGCGTAAGAAAAATGTTTTTTCTGGTTTTCGTCTCTCTCCTCAACTCGGCAATCTTATTTTTTAAATTCAGGTAATACGATTTGTCGATGGTGAAAGCAGCATTGTAAAACTTCATTTCACACAGGTGCATTACATTGTCACTGCGGTCAATCAACATGTCAATCTGGGCATTTTCATTAAACCAGCTGCTACTCGTTGTATAAATGGCATCTATTCTTAGCGCCTTCTTTATTTGCTGAATGTGTTTCAGGCAAAGCGTTTCAAACGCAAAACCGCACCACGACACATAGGACTGCATAGTAAAAAGTTTTTGCCATGTTCCTTCTCCTCCTGTTTTATTCTTGTCAATAAACTTCAAATAAAACATAGAGTATTCGTCCGATAAGCGATAAAGGGTAAGTTGTTTTTTATTTTGAAAATAAGGATAATCCGTCACAAAACCCGACTCTATCAACTCATCCAGTTTTAATGAAAAATCACCCCCGGATGGCAACTGACTTTGGCTTATTAATTCATTTCTGCTCAACCCTTTATTCGACCTTGCCAGCGTTTTTATAAGTTTCAAGTGTCTTTCAGAGTTATCGAACAAAGAGGCGAACAATTGATTAAACTCATCATTTAAAACTCCATCTTTACTAAAACAGAGCTTGTCAATGTTTTGAGATACACTCATGCCTTTACTCAGTTTTTCCAAATAATGCGGCACACCCCCCAAAGACATGTAAACCTGAATCACATCGTATCGGGTATACTTAATTCCTTTCTTCAATAAAAACTGTTCGGTCTCACTCAAATTAAAAGGAAGTAACCGTATTTTTCTGGTAATTCTGTTGTGCAATCCACCCTTGTTTTTGATGATTTTTTGAACCATATACGAAGCTGCCGATCCGCATATTACTACAATTAAGTCATCTCTTTTTGTGCAATAGGAATTCCAGAAGTTCTCAAACGCCATGAGAAACTTTGACTTTGGGGTAGCAATCCATGGGAATTCATCAATAAACACCACTTTTTTACCGCGCGATTTCAATGTATTCAAATAAGATTCCAGCATGGTGAACGCATGAAACCAAGTTTTAGGAGCTTCTTGCTTCTTCTTCCGGCTTCTGCTTTTTATTTCTTTGTTAAAGTTCTCAAGTTGATCGTTCAGTGAACCGCCATACAATCCCGTTATTTCAAAAACCAGATTTTTCTTAAAGTATTCGCGTATCAGGTAGGTTTTACCAATCCGCCTTCGCCCGTAAACAGCTATCAACTCAGACTTGTCGTGATCAACGGCTTCTTTCAGCAGTGCCTGCTCGGCTTTCCTCCCAATAATGTTTCGCATAAAAATAATCTATATCTCGCCAAAATTACAAAATAAAATTAGTTTTGGCGAATTATAAATTATACTTAATGCTTATTTAATTAACATTTTTCAATCATTATCTGTGGTAAACCATTGTAAAATTGCAGGGCGAATAGCATAAACCCTACAAGTAATTCAAGGGTTCTTAATATTGATAAAGCGATTCCTGTTTTGTAACTTCGTATCGTTGCTGATTTCATCAGGCCGAAATAATAAACCCCGAAAATGTACCGTGAAATTGACATAGACCGCGAAAACCTTACCCTCATGGGCGTACAATTTCCCAGCCTTGCTGCCCTGGAAAGTACCGCCAATGCCATTGGAAGCAATATGTTTGAGGGGTTTGAACCGACTCAAAAATCTATAGAAATTATCAGAGATTACATTTTGGGAGATATTTCATTAACAGGGTTAATTGAGATTTCCAAGGACAAATCCTATGTCTGATGGCTATCGATATATTGATTCAAAGTTCACATACATCGATCCGGTTTCCGGAATTCTTCGCAACTTACCCAACCTCACCGACGAATCTGATTTACTCTTTTTTGAGAGTAGCGCCGTAGCCAAAAGAATTGAGGAATTACATTCAAACCCAATCAAAATTATTAATTCAGATGCCTTTCTAACCATTCACCATCATCTGTTTCAGGATGTATATGAGTGGGCAGGCAAGGTCCGAACCGTCAATATCAGCAAAGACGGCAAACCCTTTTTTGATGGGGAACGATTTCACACCGGATTCCGTTTTATTGATTCGTTAATTAACGAATACCACGCACTAAATCCGGCACAATCAAAACAAATTGCCTATAAACTGGCTGAGATTTTGGACAATATAAACTTCCTGCATCCTTTCCGGGAGGGAAACGGCAGAGCCCAAAGGGAATTCATCCGACTGCTGGCTTTGGAAAAAGGGTATCACCTAAACCTAAACCCGCCGGACAATAAAAGCATTTACGACCGATACATGAAAGGTACCATTGAGAGTGATGTGAACTTACTCTCAGATTTAATCATGGAATTATTAAAGAAAATTTAATTTTGAAGTCGTAAAGAAAGAAAAAAACTCATCTTTTGGCCCGAAAAAACCAATGAAAATAAACACTTTCATGCCTGAAAAACTAAAATCCTTTTTCATGGAAGAGCTAAAAATGGCAGACCACTACTTTGTTAAAAAAGACTTTCAAATAAGCTGGCACCATCTCGAGAGGGCACACATACTAGGACAACCCTACCCCTATCAACACACGCTGGCACATTGGAAAATGTTGATTTTTGGATTGAAGACAAAAAACACAAAAGAAATCATTGGCCAAATTCCCCGGTTGCTTATTGGAGGAGTTAAATCTTTTGTTGGGGAGATTCCTGTGGGCAATACTGGCGGAGCCAATATTCCCGCATTAAAAAGCATGAAAATACCCGCCGATCTGTATCGCTTGATAGATGAAAACAGGTAATTAAACACGATTACAAGAGCTCACCGCCCCATAAACCAATACAACACACCTGCGCCCAGCATCGTTACTGCATTGCTCAAAAAATTCACCCAGTGGTTATCGAGCCAGGCCGCGCCTTTCACCAACTGAGCTTCCGCATCACTTTCTGAAGTTTCTGTGAAGCCATTGCCCCGCTTCCACAAGGCCTGCCACTTGCTGCCCATATAACTATCTACCAGCATACCCGCCATGCCGGTTCCAATCACCCAAAACAGTTGGTTAATCGCTACGGGAAATGCAAAATGTAAACACGCAGCCAGCAACAATACGGCGATAAAACCACCCAGGGTTCCGGCCAAAGAAATCCCCCCCGATAAGCCCGGCTCCATGGCTCTGAAGTTGGCGATGTTGTAGGTTTTGCCCCTCACAGCCGTTCCCACCTCACTGCTCACCGTATCGCAAACGCTGATGGCAAAGGAGCACCAGGCCAGCACCTGCCAGCAATCATGGCCCGTTATACCATACAGCATATACAAAACCACGCCAATCCAGCCGTTTGAAAAAACCTGTTGTGCGGTTCTTTTTTCAGATGCGTGTCCGGAACGGAACAACCTGCCCGCAACCGAGCCGGCTAACAGCAGAAAAACAGGTGCCAGCAGGGCCTTCCAACCCCCACTCATCCATAAAACAGCCGCCACCCAAAGGGCCGCCCACCAGCCACTTTGGTCCAGCCACTGTTTATTCAGAACCAGCCAACCCAAAATTGACAGCAACAGAAACGAGGCCAAAATCCATGTCCAAGAAGCTGTTTGGGGCATGCGCAACACCAACGCCATCCAGCCGACCGTAAAAATTGGCAGAAAAAAATTATCGCTGCCCCGCCACGAAAACAGCTCTGTGATGGCAGGCAGAAAGGCCAGCAGCAACCACCAGCCCATATTCAAATGAGGAAAACGCAAACCCATGCAAATAGCGGCAGTCACAAAAAATGCCAGCGCACCCTGATACGATTTGGTTTCCGATAAAAAAATGTATTTCGGCGAACCCCATTTCCTTCCAATCCAGCCGGCTGATGCATCACTCACCGCCAACACCCAGGCCGCGGTGGCCACCCAACCGGCAGAAACTCCAATCACCAACAGGGCACCCAGGGAAATGGGAAACAACGCAATTCCGTATGATGATTCCTGCTGCAACCACCACTTAAACTGAAATAAAACAAACATCAAAAGAACGCCCATACTAATAAGCAACAATCCCAGAATATGCGATTCAATCCCCTTGTCAATAACCCAGGCAGTGGTTCCAATGGCAGACAGGTGCAACAATTTTCTTCCTGTAAAAAAGGGCAACCAACTTTTGCGAATGGCCAACTCAATAAAAACTGTGACCACCAAAATGGCTGCGCCTGCCGATGAAAATAATAGGGTTGAAGACATACGGCGTAATATTGCGTAAAGTAACCGAATGTTTTTGAAAGAACTGGAAGATTATCCGTGGTTTCCCTCCCGTTTGCGAAAAATGCAACTGGAATTTGTGGGATGGATCAGTGTTCAACTGCGTTTGTATCGCCCGGTTCTGCAACTGTTAAACAAGTTTCCATCACATGAGTGGCTCGACTTGGGCAGTGGCAGCGGTTGGCCTGCTTTTTACATTCAAAAAAACGCTTCACCCCAAATTCATTACACACTCAGCGATTTATACCCTGATTCGGTTTCGGACGAAGTCAAAAAATCGGTAAAGATTCAGAACGAACCTCTCAACTTGCTTGAATTTGAACCTGAACAAGGAAAACAGTACACCCTTTTCAATGCTTTTCACCACTTCACTCCCGAACAACAATTTCAGCTCATTAAAAAAATGAAAGAGGCCAAAGCGGGCTGTATCATCGCAGAAGTGCTGGAACCTTCTCTGATGAGTTTTATTCAGGTTTCTTTGGCGGCATTTGTTGTGCAACCCTTGACGGTCTGGGCCATTCGTCCATTTTCAATGGTTAGGCTCTTGACCACCTATATCATACCCATTCAACTTATCACGGTGGCCTGGGATGGCTGGCTTTCGGTTCTGAAAAGCAAAAGCAGGCAGAGTTATCACAAACTGCTGGGTGGCCTGGCCGGTGAAGAATATTCGATTGAAATTATGAGAATTCCGCAGTTACAAGGGAACCTTATCGTTATCATTGCAAAACCCATTTTGGCATGACCTTACACACTCTCTGGAAATTCAGTCGCCCGCACACCATTATTGGTTCTGTTGTGAGCATTGTGGTGCTGTTTTTTTTGCAGGGAGGAAATCTGACCGATCATTTCACCATCTTGGCTGTAACGCTGATTTCGGCGCTGGGCTGCAATGTTTGCATCACCGGATTGAATCAGATTGTGGATGTTGAACTCGATAAAATCAATAAACCGGAATTGCCCATCGCCTCGGGCAAACTGGATATTACCACGGCTAAAAAGACTGTGCTGATTGCGGGGATTGTAGCTTTGGGCGCCGCCGCTGTTTTGCATTGGGCCTTGTTGTTGCTGATTGCGGTCATTCTCGCGCTGGGCGTTGCCTATTCGGTTCCTCCCATACAACTCAAGCAGCACCATTTGCCTGCGGCTTTGGCCATTACCATTGTGCGGGGCGTATTGGTGAACATGGGAATGGCCATGCACTTTGCCGGTATGTTGCAGGGAAATTTCCAGATTCAACCAGTAATCTATCCGTTAACCATTTTCATTTCGGCTTTCAGTTTGGCCATTGCCTGGTACAAAGATTTACCCGACCGGGCCGGCGATGCCCATTTTGGATACAAAACCTTTCCCCTGTTGTATTCGTCCAAAACCGCCTTGTACAGCGGAGCAACCTTTGTGATGCTGGCCTATGGCTGGTGCATTTACTG
>Ga0315902_10014174_pt1 | contig 10262 bp, 9 predicted proteins | sample LakEriMetagenome_9_FD_203523 | JGI IMG/M metagenome (GOLD analysis project Ga0315902, IMG submission 203523) | Freshwater fungal communities from buoy surface, Lake Erie, Ohio, United States - Buoy 12 MA117 | ecosystem: Environmental > Aquatic > Freshwater > Lake > Lake biofilm | place: USA...
GCAGGATTTACCAGCAATGCAGCCTTACCGCCTACTTCGGGCATTGATGTGCAGTCGGATGTTATTACCGGTACACCACATGCCATTGCTTCCACGATAGGTAATCCGAATCCTTCGAAATATGGAACATAAACTAGACAATGAGCCGCACCTATCCATCCGGCCAGCTCGTCATCGCTAACGCGGCCTGTAAATTGAATCATGTCTTTTCGAGATATGCTGCTATACGCACGTTCAATTTCGTCAGTGTCCCATGCTTTTCGTCCTACTATAATTAACGGAAGCGGATCTTGGGTCAGAGTAAGGTAGCGGTTGTAGGCACGCAATAAGTTTGCAATATTTTTTCGCGGATGCATTGCGCCCACATAAATGAAGTAGCCTTTCCCATTTGTTTTAGTGGCTCGCAGTTGCTGCACCTGTTCCTGCGACAGTGGCATAAACTGTCTGGCAGGGGCGTTGTATACCACATCTATTTTAGAGGTGGGTATGCCATACGTACGGTGCAAATCAGATTTAGTAAATTCCGATACAGCTGCAATACGAGTAGCCTTGCGGGCAAACAGCGGCATATATTTTTTGTGATACCACATACCTATACGATTCATAGCATCGGGTATGTGCTCAAATGCTATGTCGTGCATCACCAGTGTAGTTGGAATATCGGTAGTTAACGTACAATAACCATCCGTGCTTAAAAATATATCGGGTTTGTATTTTTTAAGTATGCGTGCCACTGCCCACTCAAACCATGCGATATACAAAAACGGATGACGTGCAGGTGGCGAAATGACCACAGGTTTCACGTTAGGTTCGTAGATAAAAGCCGGGTCATAGGCCCTATCGAAAATAAAAAGAAACTCCACTTCGGGATGATTCTTTACCATCCTGCTTAGTATTTCATGCGTAAATCGCCCGATGCCTTCCAATTTGCCGGCCAGTAAAAAACGGGTATTCACAGCTACACGCATAATTTTTAGGTTGAATGAGAGTGGTGTATGTATTATTGCATACAAATAAAGTCATAATAAGGCGCTCCATGCAAAAAAAAGTGCTTAGCAGTATAGGGCTGGTTTTTGTAGTCAATATTCTTATCAAACCGCTATGGATATTGGTTATTGATCGGGGTGTGCAAAACACGCTGGGATATGAGGCCTATGGTGAATATGCAGGCATGTTCAGCATTTCAATCATATTAACCATGCTACTTGACTTTGGAATAAACAACTACAACAGTTCTACCATTGCCAATAATCCCGAATCGGTAACCAAGCAATTTTCGGAACTTGTTCCACTTAAAATTCTGCTGTCATTGCTTTATTTGATAGCCACACTTGTGCTGGCAATCGTATTCGGATATGATTGGTCGTTCCTGTTTCTAATCGCTGCATTGGCCTTAAATCAGATACTTGCTCACTTCAGCACGTTTCTGCGCAGTTCGGTAAGCGGACTTCAGCTTTTCAAAACAGATGCCTTATTATCGGCTGTTGACCGTTTGCTGATGATAGCGCTGGGTGTAGCTATGCTTTGGTTTAATTGGTTTTCTGTAAGCATACCGCATTTTATTTATATACAAACGGCCGGGTATGCAGGTGTATGCCTGATAGTGTGGTTTATTGTTCAGCCCAGACTGAAGCACACTAAACTAACGTTTAATCCGGCATTGCTGAAACAGTTGCTGCAAAAGACGTTGCCGTATGCTCTGCTGGCCTTTATAATGCTGCTTTATTCGCGCACCGATGTGTTGCTGATAAAAAAAATGCTCACTGATGGCAACTATCAAAATGGTGTATATGCGAGCGGGGGCAGGCTTCTGGAAGCAGTTGTGATGATGGTTGGGGCTGTATCAACGGTATTGTTGCCTGTGTTTGCACGCATGTTTGCTCGAAATGAATCGGTTCAGCCGGTCATTACCATGCTGGTTGTCTTACTTTTGGTTCCGGCTACGGCATTAGCATCTGTTTGTTCAGCTTACAGCTGGGATATACTCAGACTGGTTTCACCTGATACGGATGAGTACACCTCACATGTTTTTTCAGTACTTATTTTGTCGTTTATTCCGTACACGGCCATGTATATTTTCGGTTCGCTGCTTACAGCCAAAGGCAAATTGCGCACACTTATTCAAATTTGTGCTACAGCGTTAGTATTTAACATTATCGTTAATGTTTACAGCATACCCGTGTGGGGTGCCTGGGGCGCAGCTATAGCCGCATTAATCACACAAACAACGGTAGGCTTTGGCAAGCTTACATTCAGTAAAATTCATATACCCGACAGCCTAACACCTAAAATACTTGTTTACATCGGTACACACATAGTGATAAGTATTTCCGGAGCATTCGGACTTAAATATATGGATGTACCGGTGATTGTGGCACTGCCGGTATTGTTGGTCTGGGCTGTGGTATTCACGGCTAGCATGAATATTTACAGCCTGAGAACATTGGTTGCCGAGGCAAGAGGTTTAATTAAAATGTGAAAGTAAACACTATTTTTGTCTGCAAACCTTTACGCATATGTCTAAAAAGCAGCCGGCCTATAATTTTGATTTAACCGATATTGTACTCTTTTTTATCCGAAACTGGAAAGCATTGGCTGTAGTTAGCGGATTAGCAGCGGTTGCTGCAGTTATCTTCACAATGCCTTTTTTTATCAAACCACTTTACGAATCGAAGGCTTCGTTTTATCCCGGCAATACCAACTCGGTTTCCGTTGCTTTGTTTTATTCCATTCGTGACAAGGTTCGAGATCCACTCCAGTTTGCCGAACTTGAAGTGACCGAACAATATTTGCAGTTATTAAATTCTGACGAACTAAAGGGCCGTATCATAAAAAAATACAATTTGTTGGAGCATTACGGATTAAATCCCGAATCGAAAGGTGCCTACCAATCGCTGGCCAGGCAATACAACGACAAGATAAAAGTAAGTCGTACCGACTTCAATTCCATTGATATTATTGTGCGCGACCACGATCCTGAAAAGGCAGCTGAACTGGCCAACGGTATCATGTATATGGTAGATGGCATGAAAAAAGAAATGCAGGGGCGTGTAGCCAAGCAAGCTTTAACAATTATCGAAAGAGCCTATACCGATAAGATTAATCTCATTGACTCGCTTAAACAACGCATGAAAGAACTCGGTGCAGAAGGTGTATACGATTTAGCCAATCAGGCCAAAGGAATTTCGGAAGTGCTTGGCAAAGGGCAGAACAACCAATTTACTGAAAAAGAAAAACAAAAGCTGGCAACCTACGGTGGCGAGGTATTGTTGCTGAATGAAATGATACAGCAGGAAGCTGAAAACATAACCTTTCTGCGTACAAAATACGAACAAGCCAAACTGGATGTGGAGGCAGACCTGAGCAATTTATTCATCATCAATTATGCCGGTCCATCATATGATAAAGTATATCCGAAGCGAAGTATCATGCTGGTGATTTCGGTGTTGTCAGCATTTGCTGCAGCATGTGTATTTCTGCTGGCTATGCAACAGGTTGATAAAATCAAACGCATGCTGTAATCAGTTGTTTATGTTAAACCGGTTGATGTTTCAGGCTTCACGTAAACTGGAAATGCCTAAAAACAGGTTGTTGCCTTACCTTTTGGTATGTACGTCATTCATACTTTTAAATACGTATGCCATTATCAACGGAAGTTATTGGGTATCCTATCTGCCTGTGCTAGTGGCTATTTTTTTAATGGTTTTTTTTGAACTGGAGAGGGCATTACTACTTCTAACTTTTCTTATCCCACTTTCAATCAACTTCGATGATATAGGGTATGGTTTGGGTATAAGTCTGCCTGACGAACCGTTCATTATCCTCATCATGTTTTTGTCTGTATTCAAAATATTCATTAAGTCTGAATATCACTTGGACGTATTCAGGCATCCAATTACGGTTGCATTGCTTATTAATTTCGGCTGGATGCTGTTTACGGCATTTACCAGCGATATGCCTTTTGTATCGCTCAAATTCATGCTCTCTAGATTCTGGTACATTGTAGTGTTTTACTTCATGGCCGTTATGCTTTTCATAAAACGTGAAAATATATCCAAGTATTTATGGCTGTATATTGCTTCGTTAAGTCTGGTTATAATTTATGCGTTAATTAGACATGGTGCAGCCGGATTTACCCGTGAAACTTCATACACGCTTATGCAGCCATTTTATGCAGCACACGGTATTTATGCAGCGGCTATAGCGTTTTTTATCCCGTTTTTGGTCATTTCATGTGTATTTTACAATCGCTTTCTGTCACATGGCATCAGCCGTATTTTGGTATTGCTTGTATTGGGTTTATTTGCTGCCGGATTAGTATTCTCCTTTACACGGGCAGCGTGGCTTAGTGTAATGGGTTTGGCTTTTATTCTGGTGCCACTCATGTTGCGTGTGCGTCTGCGCACCCTTGTTTTGCTGGTAGGCACCGGCTTGCTCTTGTTTGTTGTGTTTCAGAATCAAGTTTATTATGTGTTGTCAAAAACACAGGATGTATCATCAAGCGACCTGAGTGTGCATTTAAAGTCAGTTGCTAATGTTAAGTCGGATGCTTCGAACGCAGAGCGGATAAACAGATGGATGAGTGCAATAGGAATGTTTAAGGAACGGCCAATTACCGGTTTTGGTCCGGGCACTTATATGTTTTGTTATGCACCGTTTCAACAGTCAAATTATACCACAATTATCAGCACAAATTTTGGAGATGTAGGAAATGCGCACAGCGAATACCTGGGGCCGCTTGCCGAATCGGGTGTTATGGGATTACTTACATTACTGATATTGATTTATGTGGTTTTACAAACAGCCTTTCGTTTGTTTTATGACGGCCGCACCGCTTACGTACGCTACATGGCGCTATCAGTTATGCTAGGGCTTATAACATACCTTATACACGGAGTAATGAATAACTACATCGAATCGGATAAGATAGCTGTATTGTGGTGGGGAGGTATGGCTGTGATTACCGCGCTGGATTTATACCACAACCACAGCAAAAATCAGGCGTGAGCGGCAATAAGCAAGTCAATATCTTTGTTGTAAATATTCAACCTGCGTCCGATGTGCTTGTTGGTTAAGTTGCCTTTATAAATGTACACACCGTTTCGGGCATTCGGGTTTTCCCACAAATAATTTTGTATAGTACCTGCTTCGGCTAAGTCGAGCAGCAGCGGGGCCAACACATTGCTAAGTGCATAGCTGGCCGTACGGCTGGCACGCGAGGCAATATTCGGCACGCAGTAATGTATTACATCGTGTTTAATAAATGTAGGCTGAGCATGCGTTGTTAGTTCTGATGTTTCAAAACAGCCACCCTGATCAATGCAACTATCAACAATAACTGATAAAGGTTTCATGCGTGCAACGGTTTCTTCACTAACCACTGTAAGGCTTCGGCCTTCCTCATTCCATAGGCATCCTATAGCCACATCGGCATTGAGCAGGGCTTTGTTCAAAATTTTTGGGTGCAACAGCGATGTAAAGAGCTTTACTCCGAGATTATTTTGCAACCTGCGCAATTTTTCATGAGAATTGTCAAAAACCTTTACGGTAGCACCCACGCCAAGTGCTGCACGTGCCGCATACTCGCCTACGGTGTCGGCACCTATAATAACCACTTCGGTAGGGGGTATGCCTGTAACACCACCCAGCATTTCACCTTTGCCTCCATTATTGGTACTTAACAGTTCGGCAGCAACCGCAATAGATGTTGTACCCGCTATTTCACTGATGCTTCGAACTATTGGATATATTCCATCTTCCGATTTCAGGTATTCAAATGCGATAGCTGTTATTTTTTTCTCCATCAGCGAGCGTATGTAGCTATCCGATTTATTTGCCAGCTGTATAGCCGATATAAGTAATTGTTGTCCGTTCAGTAGCCTGATTTCCGATTCGGTTGGAGGCTCTACTTTTACTATAACCTGCGTTTTAAAAACCTCTTCGGTGCTGTAACAAATTTTAGCTCCGGCCTCACTGTAATCATTATCGGGAAATTTAGCGGCTTTACCGGCACCAGTTTCCAGCCATACCTCATTTCCGTTGTTTACCAAATGATTGACCGATGAGGGCGTAAGCGCAACACGATGTTCTTGAAGGGTGGTTTCTTTGGGTACACCTATGATTAATCCTTTATTCGATTTGTGTTTTTCAAGCAACGCTTCTTTAGGTTGTAACGAGGCCTGACGGGCCAAATCGGAAAAGCCGCTTTTGAGGGTATCATCCATGACAAGAGGTATTGACTTCCAAATATAGCATACTCGGGCAGATTTCTGCATGGCCTTAAAGCCATCAGGCTTTTTTTGTTTCCGGTGCTGAAAATTACCATAATTACATATCTTTGCGGGCTTTATCGATGAAACGTGTTTAGGAGTAAAGACTATATCATTGAGTTTAACAAGCTTAGAAACGGGTCCAATGAGTTAGTTTTTAAGATTGATAATGAGTTCTTTAAAGAATTATCCGGAGGTGCTATTCAATACCCGTCAGATGTTCAGGTGGATGTTAATTTAAACAAAACGGCAACCTTGTTTGATCTTACATTCAGGTATTCCGGCCACATAGTCTTGACCTGCGACCGCTGTTTGGACGAATTGAACTGGCCGGTAGATGCCGAAGCCCATCTGATTATCAAACTTTCAGAGTTTGAACGTTACGATGACGATGAAATCATCTACATTTCGCCTCAAGCCATTTCATTTAATATGGCCCAGCCCCTGTATGATAACCTGATGGTTACCTTGCCGGGCAGACACACCTGCGAAATGGCGGGTAAACAGTGCAATATGCCACCGGAAAAACTGAATTCACTTACTCAGGATAATGATGACAGCCAGGACCCACGATGGGAAAAGCTGAAAACATTGACCGATAAAAAAAATAAATAATTACTAAAACAGATAAATAACATAAGCGTATGCCTAATCCAAAACGAAAAATGTCTAACTCGCGCAGAGACAAGAGAAGGACGCATTACAAAGGTGTAAATCCTACATTATCAGTTGATTCATCTTCGGGCGAAACACATCTTAGACATCGTGTAACCGCAGACGGTTACTACAAGGGAAAACATGTTTTTCCCGATATGAAAAAAGATGTATAATTGTTTCGTTTAAACGAAGTAATGAATGAAGATAGGTTTTGATATCATGGGGGGCGATTACGCTCCTAAAGAAGCTATTTCAGGTGCAGTACAAGCTCAGGCCGTTATCGGTTCTTCAGGCCGTATTGTATTGATTGGCGATGAAGCCGAAGCCAAAAAGTTGTTACAGGAACTTCAAGCTGACGAATCGGCTTTTGATTTTGTACACACCACAGAAGTTATTGGTATGGGTGAACATCCTACCAAAGCCATTTCACAAAAGAAAGATTCCAGCATCAGTGTTGGTTTCAAAATGTTGGCATCTAAGCAATTGGATGCTTTTGTGAGTGCCGGAAATACCGGTGCCATGTTGGTCGGATCCATGTTTTCCATCAAACCCATAGAAGGCGTTATTCGCCCGTGCATTACTTCCATAATTCCGAAACCTAATGGAAAACTCGGACTTCTACTTGATGTAGGTGCCAATGCCGACTGCAAACCGGATGTGTTATTTCAGTTTGGTGTGCTCGGCTCGTTACTCATGAAAAACACCTACGGTATTGAAAACCCTAGAGTTGGCCTGGTTAGTGTTGGCGAAGAGAAAGAAAAAGGCAACCTGATAACAATTGCAGCACATAATATTATGGCTGAATCAGGACAGCTCAATTTTGTGGGAAATGTAGAAGGACGTGATTTGTTATCGGACAAAGCCGATGTATACGTATGCGAAGGATTCGTAGGCAATGTCGTTCTTAAGGCCTTTGAGTCCATTTATTACGTCATGAAAAAGCGTGGCATTAACGATGAATATTTTGATTCCATGAACTACGAAAATTACGGAGGAACTCCTATTTTGGGAGTGAACGCACCGGTTATTATCGGTCATGGAATATCCAATGCCAAAGCATTTAAAAACATGATACTTTCGGCCAAAAATGTAATTGACACCAAATTGTGCGATGTGATTAAAGAATCATTCCGCAACCTGGTATTACCCATGCAATAAAACTACTCAGGCCTATGTCTACTATTCGTGCTGCTATCACCTGTGTAAATGGATATGTTCCTGCTGACGTACTCACGAATGCTGATTTGGAAAAACTGGTAGAGACATCCGATGAGTGGATAACAACGCGCACCGGAATTAAAGAGCGTAGGATTTTAAAAACTCCCGGACTGGCTACTTCCGATATGGCTGTAGAAGCAGTTAACGGATTGTTGCAAAAGCGCGGCATAACTGCCAACGATATTGAAGTAATCATTTTTTGCACGGTAACGGGCGATATGATTTTCCCTTCCTCAGCCTGTATTCTGGCCGATAAAATAGGGGCTAAAAATGCCTGGGGCTACGACTTGTCAGCCGCCTGCTCGGGTTTTCTTTTTGGTTTAGAAACCGGAGCTAAATTCATTGAATCGGGCAAATACAAAAAAGTGCTGGTAGTAGGTGGCGATAAAATGTCGTCTATTATTGACTATACCGACCGCAACACGTGTATCATTTTTGGTGACGGCTTAGGATGCGTATTGCTTGAGCCTACAACTGAAGAAGTAGGAGTAATGGACAGCATTCTTAAAATTGACGGTCAAGGCAGACATTACCTACATCAAAAGGCAGGTGGTTCACTAAAGCCTCCGACCCATGAAACCATTGATGCGCGAGAGCACTACGTGTATCAAGATGGCAAAGCAGTGTATAAGTTTGCCGTAACCGGTATGGCTGAAGTATCAGCTGAAATCATGCAGCGCAATCACCTTACCGCTGATGAAGTTACTTGGTTGGTTCCGCATCAGGCGAATCTCCGAATTATTGATGCTACCGCTGAACGAATGGGGTTAGCGCGCGACAAGGTGATGATAAATATCGATCACTTCGGAAATACAACCAATGGTACTATACCCTTGCTGCTATGGGAGTGGGAAAATAAACTGAAAAAAGGCGATAATTTGGTGCTGTCTGCATTCGGTGGTGGCTTTACCTGGGGTGCAGTATATGTTAAATGGGCCTATGATACACCTGCTAATCACTCGTAATCACTTTAAAAGTATATACATTCGTCCAAATACAAACTCATTAACCACAAACGCAATTAAATCCATCAAACTATGGAATACAAAGAAATAAAAGAGCTGATAAAGCTGGTAGCTGAAGCAGGAGTTTCGCAAGTTGAAGTTGAACGTGGCGATTTTAAATTGTCCATTAAAAAAGCGGAAGAAAAGACTGTGGTGGTTCAACAGGCACAGCCTGCACCGGTTGTAATGAATGCACCTGTTAATGCCGTTCAAACTCCTGTTCAAACCGAACGCATGGACGCTGCGAGTTCAGCTCCTGCCTCCAATTCTAATCTGATCACCATTAAATCGCCTATGATAGGTACCTATTACAAATCGCCTTCGCCTGATAAAGCAGCGTTTGTACAGGTTGGTGATGAAATAAAACCCGGCAAAGTACTTTGCATCATTGAAGCCATGAAACTCTTTAATGAAATTGAGTCGGAAGTGTCGGGTAAGATTGTTAAAATACTGGTTGAAAATGCTTCACCTGTAGAGTACGATCAGCCTTTGTTTTTAGTAGAACCTAACTAGTGGTGTAGCACACACTACGAGCGGTCCTTCATTTAGTCATTCAACATTCACCGTATGTTTAAAAAAATACTGATTGCAAACCGTGGAGAGATAGCCCTAAGGGTTATTCGTACGGCCCGCGAAATGGGTATAAAAACCGTGGCTGTATATTCAACAGCAGATAAAGATAGTCTTCATGTGCGCTTTGCTGACGAGGCTGTGTGCATTGGCCCTGCGCCCTCGCCACAGTCCTATTTGAATATACCGAATATTATAGCTGCAGCCGAAATTACAAATGCCGATGCCATTCATCCGGGCTACGGATTCTTGTCAGAAAATGCAAAATTCTCTCAGGTGTGTCGCGACCACGGTATTAAGTTTATCGGAGCATCGCCTGAAATGATTAATTCGATGGGCGATAAGGCCAGTGCTAAAGATACGATGAAAAAAGCGGGAGTTCCTGTTATTCCCGGTTCTGACGGTTTACTGAGTAGTGCAGACGAAGGACGCCAACTGGCAAAAGGAATCGGATATCCGGTAATTATTAAAGCAACTGCAGGCGGTGGTGGCCGCGGTATGCGCATTATATGGAAAGACGAAGAGTTTGAGCAAAACTGGGATA
>Ga0315902_10014175_pt1 | contig 10262 bp, 14 predicted proteins | sample LakEriMetagenome_9_FD_203523 | JGI IMG/M metagenome (GOLD analysis project Ga0315902, IMG submission 203523) | Freshwater fungal communities from buoy surface, Lake Erie, Ohio, United States - Buoy 12 MA117 | ecosystem: Environmental > Aquatic > Freshwater > Lake > Lake biofilm | place: USA...
AACACGCACGTCGACCCGTCGTCCTCGGCGACCACGGTGAGGTTCACCAGGCGGACGAACCGGGGGACGGTGGTGTCGCCCTGGATGATGTGGATCGTCGGGTCGGCGTCCCCGTTGACGATGCGCACCTCGCCCTGTCCCACGAGGACGACGCCGTCCTTCTCGACGGTCAGCTTCTCGGTGTAGGTGCCGGGGAACAGGAGGATGACCTGCGGGTCGGTCGCCGAACCCGTCGTCGGCAGCGCGTCGATGGCGTCCTGGATGGTCGTGAACTGGGCACCGCCGCCGGTGCCGACGACGGTGGTGTTCGCGATGGTCTGGATGCCGACGAGGTCGGCGAGCACCACGCCCGACGGGAACGTGGGGTCGACGAACCGCAGTTCCCCGGCGGCCGCGTCGCGCGAGATGGTGCGCGTGCCCGCGGCGGCGGGTTCGATCTGGAGCACGTCGGTCTTGAACGGGGGCTGGGCCATCGGTCCCTCAGACGAACACGTCGTAGCCGACGGTCCCGGTGAATGTGACCCCGACCTGGACGGTGAAGCCCGCGGTGGTCTTGTTCGTCACCCGGACGGGGACGAAGTCGGACGGGGACAGTTGGACGCGGTACCCGGTGCCCGACATCGGGGTGGCGAAGGTGACCTCCTTGGACCCCTCCGCGACGAAGGTGAGCGTTCCGTTGACGGCGGAGGTCATGGCGAGGATGGTCTCCACTTGGGCGATGGCGGCGTTGATGTCGTTCACCACCGACTGGGGGACGCTGGTCATCGAGTCGATGAGGAGCCCGAACGGCGTGCGGATGTCGCGGACGCCGACGACGCCCGCGACGTTCACGGTGATGGTGAACCGGTACAGGTTCGTCCCGGACCCGCTGGTGTACGTCGCGTCGAACTGGACCCGGGTGGCGGCCATCAGTGGACCCCGGACGTCTCGAAGCCCCGGGCCTCGAACCACGCCGCGAGCTTGCGGAGGGTCCCGTCCTCGGACGACCACACGGACACGGAGTCGAACCCCTCACGCACGCCGAAGTCGGGCGGGGCAGTCAGCCCCGCGATGCGCAGCCGGCCGTCGCGCATCCCGAGCAGCAGCCCCGGGACGTTGCGCGTGTCGGCGCTGTTGTGGAAGATGGTGAGGCGGTACTCGGGGCGAAGGACCTCGGACAGGTACTTCGCCGCGATGGACTTCGCCAAAACCACCCGGCGATGCGTCGGCAACGTCGGCATCCAGGGCCACCTCTACCGCGACACGGGGGATAGACGATAAACCGTCACGCGATGATGCGGGTGACGTTCTCGTCCGGGAAGGGCCGCTGAACCTCACGCAGGATGTTCAGGTTGGCCCCCACGAGGTCGAACAGGTCGGCGAGTTCCGTGTGCCCCGCCGCCCGCAGCCTACCGATCGACCGCAGGAACCGGTGCCGGACGAACCCCTGCGACACCCCCATCACCTTGGCGACCTCGGACTGGCAGGTCGTCTGGTGCATCCGCAGGATGACCTCCACGTCGATCGGGTCCACCAGGACCTGTTCGAGGATGGGACGCGACGCGACCTCGTCGAACGTGGGGAGCTTGAGCAGGAACCGGATGCGCTCTGCGGCACGCTGGAGCCGGTAGCACACGGTCGGCTGGCTGACCCCGAAGATGACGGCGATGTCGGTCTGTCGCTTCTGGCGGAAGTAGTAGAGGTCGACGAAGTCCGCCTCCCGTGGGGGGATCCGGTCCAGGATCGACCGCACGCGGGACAGTTGCTCCTCGGACTCCTCGTTCATGTGCTCGTCGAGGCTGAAGTCGAGGTAGGACATGCCATCCTCGACGGCGAACCGGGACTCGATGTCCTGCGAGGACATGTACTTGTAGCCACCCAGCCAGTCCGACATCAGCGGATCACTCCGAACCGTCACAGGGAACAGCGAACGACCGGGGGATCTCCACGATCGCGTCCAGCGACCGCATCCGCAGTCGGACCAGGAGCCTGTTGGGCACCGAGGTTTCGATGACCTCACCCTCCATCTTAGCATAGACACCGGACGTGATGGTCACGTGCGACCCCACGCTCACATCCTCGCCGACGTGCTTGGCCAGGCTGGCTTCCATGTCGAGGACCACGGTGTCCGAGACCACGGACAGGACGCGGGATCCCGACGGGGTTGGGATCGTGAGCATCCGCTTGACGTACGGCTGGTTCGACCGGAACACGATCGGCAGTTCCGATCCGTCCGACCCCACGAACACGTACCCCTCCATCAGGTGGACCGTGACGCGACGGCCCCCCGACGTGTAGGTCCGGGATGGGACGAACACCGGGTGGTTGGGCGGGAGCATCAGCGCCTCGCGCAGCAACGGCGCGATCGTGCCATCCTCCACCTTGCGCTCACCGGTGCGGGTGAGTTCGACGACGGCCCACGTCTGGGGCCTACGCGGGCGAACCTCCGCCATCTACGACAAGTTCCCGGACGAGTCGGGCCAGCACGGACCCGAACTCCGTCGAGTCCATGGGGGGCACCACGCCGCCTTGCCTGTTCGCATTGTCCGCCCTCCGACCGACAGCCCGCGGGTCGATGTAGACGCCACCCTCGTTGACCCAGGGCGTGGCCGGGGTCGACGGGGGAGCCTTCTGTGCACCCGGGGGGACGATACCCGCATTCGGAGGTGACGCTGAGGCGGAATTCGCGGGGGGTGTTGACGGTGGGGTCGGGTCGGGTGCGGCCACCTGGACGGGGGCGGCCACCTGGACGGGGGCGGCCACCTGGACGGGTGCGGGTGCGGCCACCTGGACGGGTGCAGGGGCGGGGCCGACCACGGTGCGCGGCTTGGCGACCCACGATCCGGCGCGGTTGTGGTGGAGCACGGCGAGGTCGCAGGACAGCGTGGCGGCGACCGGGTTGCCCGGTCGGGCGGCGAACGTGTCCGCGAACCCGACGAGGTGGTCCCCGTGCTGTGCGGCGATGCGGTCGAGCGCCTCCCGCGACCAGTAGGACGGAGGACGGGCGGCGTTCATCGACACCCGGTACGCCAGCATCGCCGCCTCCGCGAGGCGCTCGTACGCCGTCGCGGGGGACACGGACTGCATCACCTGCTCGGCGAGTTCGAGGACCCTCGGGAGGTCGGTGCCGATGGCCTGGAGGATGTCGATGTACTGGGCGTTCACGTTGAGGCGGAGGTACGACCGCACGTTGTCGACGGTCGCACCGCCCAGCATCCACACGCCCTCGAGGGACTTCAGGCCGTCGCGGATGTGGCACTCCGTCGCCTCGGCGATGAGGACCAGGGCCTCCCGTTCGTAGGGGATGCCCTCCGTGTCGCACACGTACGCCAGCCGGTCGGCGATGCGCTCGGGGGTGACGCGTCGGATGACGAACGCCGGGGCGCACCGACTGAAGATGGTCGACCGCATCCGTTCGGGCTCTGTCGTACAGAAGATGCACACGAGCATCTTGTCCTCGGAGCCGTGGACGGTGTCCTCCATCGGCTTGAGGAGCGCGTCGAGCGCGTCCTTGGACAGGCGGTGCGCCTCGTCCATCAGGTAGATGCGACGCTTCCCGCTGAACGTGTCGTAGTTCAGCGTGTCGACGATGGCGCGGATGTCGTCCTTGCCGCTGTTGGTGGCGGCGTCGAACTCCGTGAAGCACTCGGCGGTACCCCGCTCCAGGATGGACGTACACGACGTACACCTGTCGCAGGGGTCGCCGTCCACGGGGGCGTCGCACAGCAGCGCCCGTGCGAGGATGCGCCCCATCGTGGTCTTGCCGGACCCGTGGAACCCGCAGAACACGTAGGACTGGTGGAACCCGGTCCCCGACCGCACGAACTGGCGGAGAACCTTGACGGACGCGTCCTGTCCGATGACGTCGTCGAACCGGGTCGGCCGGTACCGTGTGTCGAGTGCCACGGGCTACCCCCTACTCGTCGGAGCCGTCCTCGAGGTCCTGCGCCACCTTCTTGCCGAAGATGCGCTCGAGCGGGGACTCGGGGCCGTCCTCGGGCGGACGCGGACGCCAGTCGCCCCAGCGGTCGAGTTCGTCGTAGAAGTACGACACGTCGGGGACGGCGATGCCACACACGATGTTGCCGTTGTCGTCCTCCTCGGCGCGGCACGCGCACAGCATCGAGTCCATCAGCGCCTTGCGCTGGCGGTTCGTCAGGTTGGCCCACTCGTCGGCGGCCAGCGTGAGGATGAACTTGTAGTCGGTGTCGCCGAGGACGCCGAACAGCGGGGACGCCTTGCTGGGCTTGCCCAGGACGACCTTGCCGCCGGACTTGGTCGCCTTCTCCTTGAACACGATGGCGATCTCGTCCACGACGAGGGCCAGGTCGGGGTGGTAGTTGGCGACGACCTCCTTCATCAGGTCGTAGACCTCGGCTTCGGCCTTGTACGGTGCGCTCACGGGATGCTCCTGTGGAATGCTTTGCGGAGGGAGGGGACGCCACCGGCGTCCCAGATCTCACCCGGATCCTTGCCCCCGGTGTAGGGCACGTCCCGGCACGTCACACCTACGCGGCGCAGGGTGTCCAGTGCCCCCCACACCCGTTTCTTCGTGGCGGCGTCGACGTACCCGTGGGTCATGTTGCGACCCGTCTCGTCCTGGTCGTAGACCATGTGGACCGTCCCGGAGCAGCACCGGGACAGAAAGTCGGCGTGGGCACGGGACACCCGCGCCCGCAGCGTGGCCAGGACGGCGTCCGATTCCGGGACGACGTGCTCGAGGGCGGCGGCGTCGAAGATGCCCTCGACGACCCACACGTCCCCACCGTCCCAGATCTTCTGCATGACGGTCGGGGTCATGCCGGCGAACATCGGGGTCCAGGCCGACTCGGGGAGCAGGTACTGCCGCATCCGCTTCTCGCCCGACCATGCCCGGAACTCCACCCCCACGAGGTCCCCGTGCGGGGCACGGAGGGGGAACGCCAGGGTACCCGCGACGAACGCCCCCCGGTGGCCGACGGTCTTGCCGAAATCCGGGTCGGGCGGGTTGCCGGGCACGCGGGTGGGGTCCCACACGACGACCCCGATCTCGGCGATGCGGGACTCGCGCATCCCGCGACCCATCAGGTAGCCCTCGGCGGCATCGGACAGGCGCATCGCCCCCAATGCCCCCGCGATCCAGTCCTTCACGGGCGCACCACCGCCACGGCACGGGATGTGTTGTGCGCCACGACCAGGTACCGGTTCTCGGACGTGACCAGGAACCCGACGAACTCCCGGTCGGTGGGGAGGACGACCGCCCACCCCACGGGGACCCACGTCGCACGGGCGACGGCGTCGTCCGCGATCCGCAGCGGGGTGGTGTCGGTGTCCGGGTGCGCCACGACACCGGTCTCCTTCAGGTCGTAGTACGCGAGATGTGCACGGGCCGCCGCCAGTCCCGTCGGGGAGTACGGGTGCACGTTGTCCCACCGGCCGGCGGCCCCGGTGTCGGCGATGGCCACGATCAGGTCGCGGAGCACCCCCTCGATGCCGCCGTCCCCCAGGGGACGGATGGCGGCACGGACCCGGTCGGACTTGGGCGTGACCCACACGAACGACCGGGTGGACGACACCAGGAACGGGGCCGTCTCCGGGTTCACGCGGAACTCGACCATCAGGGGGACACCCCCCTTGCGGGGGCCGAACGAGTCGGTGCGGACGACGTTCAGCAGGTTCACGACGGCACCCGACCCATCAGGCGGTCGATGAACGACGGCTGGCGAATCGGCGGTTCCGGCTGCGGCTGCGGATCGTCGAACACCGTCACGACGGTGGCGGGGACGGTGGCGGCGTCCTCGGCCGGGGGGTGCGCATCCTGGGGGGCGGGCGGGACCGGGTCGGACAGGTCGAACTCGTGCGGGTCGGGCGGCGGGACGTCGACGCCCTCGTCGGCGAGGACCCAGAGCAGGGCCGCCATGTCCGGGTAGTTGTAGGCGATCTCCGGGAAGGTCATCCCGTCGAGGTCGGCGTAGAACGCCGCCTTGACGTCGGACTTCGTCCGGGCGGGGGTGAACATGGCGCAGGCCGATGCGCGGTCGCACCCCCCGAACCGGTCGTCACACACGACGCCGCGACGCGACACGGGATCGATCTGCGCGAAGCACACGCGGACCGCCTCGTCGCCCGAACCGTCGAGCGGGGCGTTGTGCGCGCAGTTCTCCGGCTTCCGGTCGAGACTCTCCTGGATGAACCGCTTCAGGTAGCGGAAGCGCACCTGCTTGATCTTGTGTCGGATCGCGCCCTCGGACTTCACCGGATCCTCCGAAAGGTGGCCCGACCGTCGGTCTTGACGATGCGGTACGCGCGGTCGGCGGCCTCGACCATCGCGGGATTGTGGCTGACCAGCAGGATGTCCATGCCGATCCTCGAGCACAGGGAGCGCAGGAACGCGCCCATGTTGCCGACGTAGTTTGCGTCGAACGCCGGAAGGGACTCGTCGAGGAACATCACGGGCCGCATACCCCGGCGGACGATGACGATGGTGCGGAGGAGGACCGACTGGACGGTGGTGACCGCACCGCCGAACGCATCACGGCTCAACCCCTCGACCACGGTTCCGTCCGCGTGTCGCTGGACGGTGACGAGGTCGACGGACACCTTGCCGCGCTGCACCTCGACGTCGGCACGGACGGACAGGTCCTGGTCCTCGAACACCGCCCGAAGGCCGTCGGTGAGGAGGTCCTCGACGGCCTTGACGGACAGGGTGACCTCGTCGTCGATCAGGGTGCGGAGCACCCCACCGGACAGGTCGGCGACCTCCTCCTCACCCTCGAGACGCGACACCTCCGCCGACGCCTGGGACAGGCGATGGGCGGCGGCGTCGCGCCTACCCCGCAGCACGTCCAGCGTGGACCGGACGGCGCGGGTTCGTTGGGCGAGGGCGGGGTTCACTTCTTCCAGACCACGATGGCAACGTGGTCGTCGCCGCCCACGCTGTGCCGGTGCAGGATGTACCCGTTCTTCGGGGTCCAGTTCACCCCGAAGGTGACGGTCTCGTCGTCGACGGTGTCGAGGATGCCGGTGATGTGGTTGGTGTTGATGTCGAACTCACCCTTGTTGACCTCGACGAGGGAGTCGATGCCGTCAAGGTTCTTGGTGACGACCGTGAACTCCTCGCGGTCGCCCGCAACCGCCGCGACCGACAGGATGAGCGAACCGTCGCGGAACGAGAAGCGGAGCCGGTCGTCGCCCTTCGCCGCGGCGACCGACAGGAACCGGATGCCGTAGCGGAAGCTCTCGACGTCGATGGTGAACGACGCACGGACGGTGTTGCTGTCGATCTTCAGGTTCGGGAACGCGTGGGTCCACCGGGACACACCGTACACACCGCCGTCGGGGCGGACGAAGAAGATGGTCGTCTCGTGTTCGCGGATGGAGACGTCGACGTCGCGGTCCAATCCGAGGAACGCGTTGACCCCGGGGATGTCGCCGAAGTGGATCCGGATGGTGGACTTCTCGAGGCCGGCGACCGTCACCTTGGAGAGGCTCTGGGAGTCGGACGCGAGGAACGACCCATCCCGGCACTCCGTCGCGGCCAGGGCGGGGGTGCGGGTGTCCATGTTGGACACGAACGGACGGATGTAGGACAGCGCGGAGAACAGGCGGCCGGCGGACACGGTGCCGACGTCGACGGCGACGTCGAACGTGCTGTCCCAGTGCGGGAAGGACGACGGGTCGAGGCTGGCGAACCGGATCGTGCGGCCGTCGATGTGCACCTTCGACGTCGAACCGTCGAAGTCGATGATGCACGGGCCCTCGGGGCTGAGCTTCAGCAGTTGGCTGAACCGCCACGCGGACACGGTGAACGACTTGTGGTCCCCGTCGATCGCGGCGTTCTGGACGAACGCGCTCGCGAGGAGGCGCTTGCCGTTCGACGACAGGACCTGCAACCCACGGTCGGTGACCCGGAACAGGAAGTGGCTGGAGATGGTGGCGTCGTCACCGCCCTGGACGGCGTTCTCGACGATACGGGTGGCGGCGACGATGTCGGCCTTGGTGGACGTGATCTTCACTGACGGATCTCCTTGAGGAAGGGAGAGAGGGCGGACTCTGCGGCGGCCACGTCGCGTTCGAGGCCGGACACGAGGTCCGCGTACCGGGTCTCGAGCTTGGCGAGGTGGTCGTCGATCTTGTCTGGGTCGATGTTGCGGTCGCGGCACTCACGCTCCGCATCGGCGAGTGCCTGGCGGGCGGCCTCGAGCCGGCCCTCCAGACGCTTGACGTCGTCCGCGACGACGTCGCGTCGCCGCACGGCGTTCTTCAGTCGAACGTCGAGGTCATCCGTGTTCATCGGTAACTCCGTTGCACCGGCACTACGCGACACCGCCGTCGTCCGTACCCCCGTCGTCGAACCCGAGGTCCACGAACCCGGTGGGGAAGTCGCCGCCCCCACCCTTCGAGCGACGGGCCGCACGGTCCGCCTTCTGCGCCTGGCGGGCCTCGCACACCGTCTCGAAGTCGCAGAACTGGCAGGTCTTCGGGGACGGGGTGGGGTCGAACCGCTGCGCCCGCATCCCGGTGATCCCGGCCACCGCGCGGGCGGCCAGGCCGTCCGCGTCGGCGTCCGTGAACGTGATCCAGTCGACGCCGGACACCCCGGCGTCCGGGTCGGCCGGGTAGCGGAAGTAGATGAACCCGAGCCGTTCGGGCAGTCGGCCGTGGACCAGGCGGAAGCACATCGCGTACCACCGCAACTGGTCGGGGTCGGTGTACTTGCCCTTCGACTGGCTGTTCTTGCCGTCGAGGATGCTCGTGCCGGTGTCCTCCCGGGTCACGATGATGTCGGCGCGGCCACCCACCGGGGTGTCGGCGTCCACGCGGCCCATCAGGTTGACCTCGGCGCGGGCGTACGGGCCGAGGAGGCGGTCGTGCTTGACCGTGCGGAGGAACCCGACGACGCCGTCGCGGCAGATCTTCAGCATCTCCGCCTTCGACGGGGCCTTGCGGTAGTCGACGTACCCCCTGGCGAGTTCCAGGGACATCTCGCGATCGGCCCGCTCGGCGAGGCGGTCGGACAGCCCCTTCGGGTCGCGCCACAGTTCGAGGTTGTAGAAGTCCTCGACGACCTTGCCGATGGCCTTGCCCATCATCCGGTGGTGTTCGGACGAACGCACGGGCAAAGGCTTCGGACGACCCGGACCGCCGCCGACGTCCATCGCCCCCCACCCGCGCGACCACAGGAACTTCTGGGGGCAGGCCTCGTACATCTCGAGGCTGGTCCAGTAAAGGGTGAAATCGCGAGCCACGTCCCCTCCGCGACGGGACGATACCCGCGTCAACCGCCGGCCCGTTCGAGGTACAGCAGGACCCGCTCCCGCACCCGGTCGGGGACGTCGAGCCCCGCGACCACGTCGGTCACGTCCCGCCCCCGCTCGGATGCCAGGCGCGTCCGGACCGACTCCGCGAACGAGTCCACGGTCGACGTGCGGGCCTCGGCCCGTGCCCGACCGGCGATGTCGAACACCTCGGATGCGGGGCGGACCCGCAGGCGGACCACCTGGATCTGCGGGGGCTGTCCGGGGGCGAACGTCATCACCGCGCACGCGGGCTTGCGGTCCACCTCGTCCTGGGACAGCGAACCCCGGGTCAGGCTGCCGATGTTGACGATGGTCTTGCCGCCGACGACCTCGACCCCCTGGTCCTTGTGCCAGTGTCCAAAACAGAACATGTCCGGCTCGAAGGCGGTGAGGGCGTCGTACGACAGGATGTCCTCGCCCTCGAACATCGACCCGCCCCGTGCGGACGCCAGGACGTGCGCGACGCACACCAGGACGTCCTCGTCCCCCCTGCGGATGCGGCGGAACCGGTCGAGGTCGTACGTCGTCCCGTGGTACGGCACCCCGACCACGCGCACCTTGACACCGTCGCGGACGAACACGGCCTCGTGCTCGTCGTACAGGCGGTTGAACACCCCCGTCGCGAACAGGACGCCGAGGGGCTGCTGGTCCAGGTAGCCGTAGTCCCCGTACACACAGTCGTGGTTCCCCACGTTCGCGTACACGGGGCACGGGTAGGCCCGGTGGACCTCCGCCGTGCGGCGGATGAGGTCGTGCGTGTTGCGGCTGGGCGACTTGACGTGGAAGAAGTCCCCGCCGTCGATGACGGCGGCGGCGTCCACGCGGCGGGCGACCTCGCCGACCTGACGGAGTTTGTCGAGGACGGCGGACGCCCAGTCGTCCTTGCGGGACGCGGGCGGGGTGTCGGACAGGTGGACGTCGGTGCGCCAGACGAGACGGATCAAGGCCGTGCCTCCCCGTGGGCGTGTACCCCGTCGGAACCGACGACGGACCCGCAGGTGGGAC
>Ga0315902_10014178_pt1 | contig 10260 bp, 7 predicted proteins | sample LakEriMetagenome_9_FD_203523 | JGI IMG/M metagenome (GOLD analysis project Ga0315902, IMG submission 203523) | Freshwater fungal communities from buoy surface, Lake Erie, Ohio, United States - Buoy 12 MA117 | ecosystem: Environmental > Aquatic > Freshwater > Lake > Lake biofilm | place: USA...
GGACCTCAGTAAGCACAACGCAAAATCGATCGATCTGGATCAACAGACCGCAGGTGCCGGGGAACTCATTTCTTCCCCAGCCCAAGTATCTCCTGGACGACACCCCGCGGCCCCCCCCGACCGTGCCGACCCAATACCTGGTGCCGATCCGCGGGGGCCAGCCCACGTCCTTCAATGCCAGCGCACAGCTTCGCGGTCGGAGACGGCCCCGGGCATGGCTCTGGTCTTACGGACGCCAGACGTGCTTGCCGCGGATCTTCTGCACGCCATGGAGGGTTTCCATGACATTGTAAGCACTCAATTCGCACAGCAGCTGGGTCACTTTGGCGTGCTGTTCATCATTCAGCAGCGGTTCGACTTCCTTCATGAGCGAAACCAGCCGGCTCTCCTGGCTCGTCAGCTCCTGGCTGTCGACATGCCCGTCCGCCATCGCATCCAGGAAGCTGGTCAACTTGCGGGCGTAATCATCAATCAGGGTCGTCTCGAAGTTGTCGTCCATCCACTTGAGGCGCTTGGCCATCGAATCACCTGAGGAGAGTCTTGAAGGAAGGTTTTGAAGGAACCGGTGAGGCGAATTCCCCACCCCGGTCGTCCTTCAGGAACAATCAGAAGTCACTTCAGCAAGGCTCGTATCTCGGACATCCGCTCCTGAAGCCGGGAGCGTCCCGAAGGGGCCGAAACCGCCTCGCGCCAATGCTTGGGCAGAAAACTGAGCTGGGTGCATTCGAGCACGGCCGCCAGTTCCTGGTATTCCTTTTCCAGCCCCTGGGCCGAGGGAATGAATTCGCGGAACGCCTGGTCGATGTCGGCGCGGGTCAGAGATTCGCGTCCCTCGGCCAGCATCTGCCGCTTCGCCGCCAGCACCACGCTCTCGATGTCCGAGCCGCTCAGGTAGCGATCGGGCTGGATGGGGGGAATGGCCCCCTCGGCGAGCTTGAGCTTGTTCTTCTTCGCCAAGACCTTGAACATCTGGGCAATCTCGGCTTCATCCTGTGGGTAAAACAGGGGAATGTGGACCTCGGCCCGGCCCTGGCGCTTGAGGTCAATGGGAAGCAGTTCCGGGCGGGCGGTCATCAACATCCAAATGATCTTGCCGCGATATTGGGTATCTCCCATCTGGCTGGCGATCATGGCGAAGACCCGGCTTGAGGTTCCGGAGTCTCCGCCGGCCTCCCGGTCCCCCAGGGCCGCGTCCGCCTCGTCGATCATCACCACCACCGGCCCCAGCGACCGCAGCACATTCAGCACCTGCTCGAGATTCGACTCGGTCTCGCCGACGTATTTCGAGCGGAAGTTGCGCAGCTTCACGCAGGGAATGCCGACCGAACCGGCATAACATTCCGCCAGGAATGTCTTGCCCGTCCCCACGGGTCCGCAGAACAGGTAGCCCATCGGGGCGGCGTCGAACCGGCCCTTCTGCAGCAGCAGGGCATCCTGCTTGAGCCGTTCTTTGGCCGCCTCCTGGCCCACCACCAGTTCGAGCGTATGCTTGGGTTCGACGAACTCAATCAGGCCGCCGCACTGCCGCTCGATGAGCGTTTTCTTCAATTGCTTGAAGCGGTCGACCCCGACCTTGCTCCCCGATTTTCCCTGGGACAACAGCGAATGCAGGCTGGTCAGACTCAGACCGTTGGAGATATCGGCCAATTCCTCGGCGGTGAATTCGGTCAAATCCGACAGCTTCTGCGATTTCGCCATCCATTGGCAGAACCGCAGCCGCTCGTCCCGATCGGGCATGGGGATCTGGATCGCCGCGACATGGGCGTTGCTGGTCAGCCGATCGTTCACCTCGGTGATCTTGTCGGCGATCAGACAGAAGGCCACATTGGCCCGCTTGACGAATGGGTTCTGGGCCCAGTTCAGAAACCGGACCAGATTCGTGCCCGACCCACGCGACAACGAGGGCAGGTCGGCTGCCGGCGCCAGGTACTGGGCGTAGTCGAACAACACCGCGATACTCTTCCGCTGCGACGGTTCTTCTTCCACCAAGAGCCGATCGATCAGCTTGTCGAGCGCCAGCAAGACCGGTTCGGGATCGCGCGGCCAGGTCACCGGTTCGCCAAACTTCGCGGTCAGAAACTTCTGCATCTCCAGCAGCCGTTTCTGATTTCCCCCCACCGCCGGACGCAGACCTTTGGCGAGGTCGTATTGCACCACCACGTCCCACTGTCCAAACACCTGCTCGGACAGAAACTGCATGAGGTTGCCGTAGTCTTCACTGCCATCCGACCGGGGGCAACGGACCAGATCATGAACGTTGCCGTGAAACACGAACACACAGTTGGTGTCGGCCAGATACAGTTCGGCAAACTGACGGGCCCAGGCGGGGTACCAGTCAGGAAATGAAGCCGGACCAGCCGGCAGAGGTGCACTCGGTTCCATGGCAATCGGACTTCAGCGAGAAACGCGAAACGAGGGCCGACAAGCCCCACGGCCCCTCTCGGGGCGTGGGGCTTGAACACATTGACCGCCGACCTGCTCAGTTCGTGGTGGTCTGCCGGGCGGGCCCCAGTTCCTTGGTGGTGTCCTGCACCTTGACCGTCTCGGGGGTCACCATGCCCATCTGCAGTTCGAAATCACGCAGCGCCTGGTCGGCAACCGCCTTCTCCATCGCCTGCTCTTTCTGGATGTCGACAATTCCCTCGTTCGACAGATCGGCCGACACCTTCACCTTCGCCCGATTCTTGTCGATCTTTTCCTGAATCACCGATTCGATCGCGCCAAAGTCGGTCGTCACGTCGAAGTTGAAATCCTTCGAGAGCTCGGCCAGCTCGGCCTCGGCCCGGCTCATCTTCAGATCGGCGTCGTACTTCTGGATTTTCTCCTTCACACTCTGCAACTTCTTCGTGGCGTGTTGAATCTTGGTCAGGTGGTTCCCGTAGGCCTCCTGGTGAATCTTCAACTGGTTCTGGTTCTCGGCCAGCTCGTTCTTGGCCTTCTGCAGTTCCAACACGAATTTGCCCGCTGTCTCGCGGTCCCCCACGGCCAGGTAGCTCTTGACCTTGGCCTCGAGGTTTTTGACATGGGTTTCATTGATCGCCACTTGCCGGGTCACCCGCTGGACCAGGGCCTGGTATTGCTCGAGTCCCTGCCGACCAGACTTCATCTGCTCGACCGCCTGATCGTATTCGTACTGCAGCTGGGCAATCGGGTCGGCGGTCCAGAAGTAGTTCGCGACCTTGTTCAACTGCGCCTTGAACGCACTCCAGATTTTGCCGAAGATCATCGGTGCCTGCGGCGGAAATTTCTTTCAGCCGCCCTGTGAGAAGTGGAAGAAGGGATTCGGAAAGCGACAACGCCTGCCGAGTCAACTATCATCCCGGGTGGCTTGCCAAGTTGCAACTTTGCGTCGGTTCCACCCGCCCGAGATCGCCGATCCGTCCCGACACAAACGGTCTCGCGCCGCCTGGAATGATTCCCGGCCCTCACCCCCGACTTCCCCCTCCCGATTGCCCCTGCCTACCGCCCAGCCGAAAGGTTTGCTCATGCAACGCCGCAAAATGATCAAATGGCTACTGTCCCTGCCCGTTCTGGCGACAGGAACGAAGGTTCTCGCCAAGCCGGCCAACGCTCCTCCCTCCGGGAAATACTGGGTTTATCTGGGGACCTACACAAAACCGGGGGGCAGCCGCGGAATCTACCGCTCGGAGCTCGACCTCCAGACCGGGCAGCTGGCGACGCCCTCCCTGGTCGCAGAACTGGAGAATCCTTCGTTTGTGAACCTGAGTCCCAACGGGAAGTTCTTGTATGCCGTCGGCGAGACCGCCGATTCCGGCCCGTCGAAAACCGAGGGGACCGTGCATGCGTTTCGCATCGACCAGGCGACCGGCAATCTCACGAAGCTCAACAGTCTGCCCAGTGGGGGAGCCCACCCCTGCCATCTGTCGGTCAACAGCACAGGCAAATTCCTGATTGTCGCCAATTACACGGGAGGCAGCTCGGCGGTCTTCGCGCTGAACGAAGATGGCAGCCTGGGAACCCGGACCGATTTTCAGCAGCACCAGGGAAGCGGTCCCACCAAGGAACGCCAGGAGACCCCCCACGCCCACTGCTCGCAATTTCTCACGATCGATGGGGTGGAATATGCCTATGTGGTGGATCTCGGACTCGATCAGGTGCTGTCTTATCGCCTCGATCCCAAGTCCGGTGCCCTCGCGGCCACACTCCCCGGAAGTGTGAAACTGCCCGCCTCGAGCGGTCCCCGGCACATTGCGTTCCACCCCGCGCTGGGGCGGGCTTACGTCTGCGGCGAGATGGACTCGACCTGCATCACCCTGCAGTTCCGCAAGCAGAAAGATGGCGTTCTGGAATTGTTCCCCGCCCCAACACCGGAGGGATATCACCTGTCGACCTTGCCGAACGATGTTCCGGCGGAGGTCCGTCAACGCAACTCCACGGCGGAAATTGTGGTCCATCCTGGGGGCCAGCATGTGTTGGTTTCCAATCGTGGCCACGACAGCCTGGCCCTGTTTGCCATCAATCGCGATGGAACGACCGCCCAGGGGCACATCACCAGTGCTGCCGGACGTGAGATCAAGACTCCCCGCAATTTCAATGTCGATCCCAGCGGACAATGGGTGTTGATCGCGAGCCAGGATGGGGATACCGTACGCTCCGCGAAATGGACGGGCCCGGGAACCGAGCTCTCGTCCCACAGCATTGCCGTGGGGGCTCCGGTCTGTGTGAAATTCCTGCCGAAACCCTGACTCTGCCGAAACCCGGCTGACGGGCAGTGACCGCGATCCAGGTCCGGGAAGACCCTGGCCGCTTTCCTTTGGGGAAAAAAACAGCCCTCGTCGCATCGAAGTGACGAGGGCTGCTGTGTTCACGCAGGTCCGAACGACCGCGACCCAGACGACCGAGGGATCCGCCGCGGACCGTTCTGGTCAACCGGCCGACAGGGCGTCTTTGCCCAGCCGGGCACAGAAATCGCCGAACGTTTCTCCCGGGGTGCGTTCGGCACGGAATCGTGAGAAGACCGGACCGAGCGTCTGCAAGATCTCGGTCTTGGGGACGTAGTCCTTGAAGACATAACCCAGCCGGGTTCCCTGGACATTGCCCCCCAGATAGATCGTGTACTTTTCGCCGGCGGCCCGACCGACAAATCCAATATCGGGAGTGTAGGGGCGGGCGCAGCCATTGGGGCAGCCGGTCATGTGAATCGCGATCCTTTCGTCGGCCAGCCCCAGGCGGGACAGCTCGGCTTCCAGTTCATCGATCACCCCTGGCAGAGCCCGTTCGGACTCCGTGACCGCGAGGCCGCAGGTGGGCCACGCCGGGCAAGCGGCCGAATACCGGCGCAGCAGGCTCAGCTCTTCGGCTGCCGCCATGCCATGCTCTCGCATCAGACGGTCGATTTCAGGACGATCGGCCGGAGCAATGTCGCAGAGAATCACCGCCTGCAGTGCGGTGAGCCGGACCGGCACGGGAAACTTCCCCAGCATCGCCCGGAAGCCGGTCTTGAGCCGCAGCTTCCCCTCGTCTTTGATCCGGCCATTCTCGACGTTGATCCCGAGAAAGAGCTTGCCGTCTCCCTGCTCATGCCAGCCGATGTGGTCGTCGACATCGGTGATCTCGACCGGCCTGGGAGGCGTCAGCCGGAACCCGCAGTACTTCTCAACTTCCGCCGTGAACTTCTCCATCCCCCAGTTGGCGATCAGGTACTTCAGCCGGGCGAGCTTGCGGTCGCTGCGGTTGCCATAGTCACGCTGGACTTTGACCACCGCCTCACCCACCGGGATGGCCTGGTCGGGAGTCACAAACGCGAGCGGTTTGGCGAGGGCGGGAAAGGTCTTCTTGGCACTGGGGGTCTGTCCCATGCCCCCTCCCACCACGATGTTGTAGCCCTGGATCTGGCCCCGCTCGACGATGGCAACAAACCCCATGTCGTTCGCGAGGACGTCGACACAATTGTCGTGGGGCAACGCAACCGCCATCTTGAATTTGCGGGGCAGATAGGTGGCACCGTAAATCGGTTCTTCGACGGGCTGAAATTCGTCGACCTTCTGCTGCTCCCCATTGTCGTCGGTCATCCAGATTTCCCAGTACCCGGTGGTCCGGGGACGGAAATGCTCGGCCAGGCAATCAGCGAATGCCTGCAACTGATCAAACACCGGGTTGTTCTTGTACGGAGCCGGGCAGCACATCACATTGCGGTTCACGTCGCCGCACGCCGCGATGGTGGTCAGCTTGATCTCGTTGATCTCCCGGATGGTCGACTTGAGATCCTGCATCAAGATTCCGTGCAGTTGCAATCCCTGCCGGGTGGTCACGCGCAGGGTGCCGTTGCCATAGCGGTCACACAGCTCCAGTTCCGAAAGAAACTGGGCGGCGGTCAGTTTCCCGCCAGGAACCCGCGACCGAACCATGAACGACGTCTGCCTTTGCACAGGCGTCCCGTCGGCGTTCTTTTGATGCCGGGCGTCGCGGTCTTCCTGCTGATAGAAGCCATGGAACTTGATCATTTGTTCCATGTCCGCGGAAAAGCCCTCGGATCCTGAACGCAACTCCTCGGCCAAGGTCCCCCGCAGCTGGCGGCTGTGCTCCTTGATCGACTCGTTCTTGTGCAGCTTGACCTCGTCCGACATCTCAACCTTCCTGAACGGGAAACCCTCACGGATGATTTCGAGTATATCGACTGCTGGCGGAGTATGGCGAGATGAAGGGCTTCTCAATTCAGGGGAAACGGTTCGTGTTTGTCTCACCCGGTCCCCCACTCATGCACACTCACTGAACGCCAAGCTATCATGCAAACCCCACCCGCATCTTTCAGTTCCTCCGTCACCGCAACCAACCCCAAAACCATGTCGGCTCCCCTTGCTCGCAACAGTCTTTGGGATCGACTGACGGTGGCGTTGGCCACGGGCCTCGGAACCGGAAGGCTTCCGTGGGCCCCCGGGACCTGGGGATCGCTGCTGGGGGTGGGCATCTACGCCGCCTTGGCTATCGCCGGGATTCCCCTGCCGGTGATTGCCTTCTTCGCGATCGTAGCTTTTGTGGCAGGTATTCCCCTGTGCACCAAAGCGGCTCAATTGCTGGGAGCGGGGGAGGATCCCGGGGTGATCGTCTACGATGAAATCGTGGGCATGATGTTCACCTTGCTGTTCGTGCCGTTGAACTGGCAGTCGGCCTTGGTGGGATTCTGTCTGTTTCGTCTGTTTGATACCCGCAAGCCCTGGCCAGTGCACCGGTTTGAAGCGTTGCACGGCGGATTGGGAATCATGGCCGATGACTTCGCCGCGGGTTTGGCGGCGGGTGGTGCCCTGTGGGCCGCCCGATGGGCCGCCCTGTCGGCCATGGCTGGCTGATTGTTCAGCCAGGCCCTTGCCTCTCGATCGGGACACCGCATCTCCCTTTCGATCTCCGTTTCGCAGTCAACCAACAAACAACAAGGTGTTCTGGATGAGTGGCCGGCTGATCGATGGGAAGCAGATTGCGGCGGACCTTCGCGGCAATGTGGCCCGCCGTGTGCAGGAGTTTCGGGACGCCACGGGGGTCATCCCCCGGCTCGTGGCGGTCCTCACCGGGGATGATCCCGCGAGTGCGGTGTATGTCAAGAACAAGCACACCGCCTGTGAAGCCGCAGGACTGGGGACGGAGGTTATCCGGCTGCCCCACCAGACCACGGAAGCCGAACTGCTGCAGGTGGTCCATCGGCTGAACGCGGACCCCACGCTGCACGGCATCCTGGTTCAGTTGCCAGTTCCCCCGCAGATCAATCCACAGCGTGTGTTGGACGCCGTCGCGCCTCTGAAGGACGTCGACTGCTTTCACCCCGAAAATGTCGGGCTCCTGGTGCAGGGGCGTCCCCGGTTCCTGCCCTGTACGCCCGCGGGCGTGCAGCGGCTGCTGATTCACGAACAGATTCCCACGGCGGGACGCCACATTGTGGTGTTGGGCCGCAGCGACATTGTGGGCAAACCGCTGGCTCTGATGCTGATGCAGAAGGGAACCGGCGCAAACGCCACCGTCACCGTCTGCCACAGCCAGACCCGCGATCTGGCCGCGATCACCCGCACCGCCGACATCCTCGTGGCGGCGATTGGAGTTCCGCGGTTTGTGACGGCCGAGATGGTGCGTCCGGGGGCCGTGGTGATCGATGTCGGCATCAACCGCGTCGATGGCCGGCTGTGCGGAGATGTCGATTTCGAACCGGTGCGCGAGGTGGCGGAGGCGATCACCCCGGTCCCGGGGGGTGTGGGACCGATGACGATCGCGCTGTTGCTGGAAAACACCCTGACAGCCGCCAGGCTGCAGGTGGTGCCGCGATCACCGGGCACCGTTTGATCGGCGGGTGAACCTGACCGGCGATTTCCGTGTCTTCTCTGGGCACGGGAGGCTCCTCAGTTGATCGTCGCGAGACACACGATATACTCTTATTCATTGCACAGGTCTGATTCCGGTCAGCCGGTGACTGTTGGGAAGTGCCAAAGCCCAAGTGGCGAAATGGCAGACGCGCCAGGTTGAGGGCCTGGTGGGGGTTTACCCCATGGAGGTTCGAGTCCTCTCTTGGGCACTTTCCCGCAGTGCAACTGGTCTCCGCGTGAGACCTGTGCGATTTGAAGGCGTGCCGACCGCAGCGGCCAGTTCGCGGTCGAGCACGCTTTGTTCATTTTGTTGCCCCCCGCGGTTCCCCCGAAAGCTCCTGCGCCCCGTCCCGCACAACGCGGGGTGAATCCCCCGTTCGAACCGGGCTTTTCAAGACCGCCTGTTCCCATTTTGCCATGTCCCCAGCCCCGGCCCCCTCTGCGAAGCCCCAGTCTGCCACGGCGATGGATTCCACCGCGGTCGCCTCGCCGGCCGAGCGGATCCTGGTGCTCGATTTCGGTTCGCAAACAGCCCAGCTGATCGCCCGCCGGGTCCGCGAACAGAATGTCTTTTCGCAGCTCGTGCGGCATGATCTGCCCATCGAGCGGATCCGGGAACTGGCTCCCCGCGGGCTGATTCTCTCGGGGGGCCCCGCCAGCGTTTATGAGCAGGGCGCGCCCGCTCCCGATCCCCGGATTTTTGAACTGGGTATTCCCATCCTGGGAATCTGCTACGGCATGCAGGCCACCTGCAAGGCGCTGGGCACCGAAGTGTCTTCGGGGACGCATCGCGAATTCGGCCGGACGGAATGCCAGGTGGTGTCCGACTCCCCCCTGTTCGAAGGGGTCGACCACTCGACCACCGTCTGGATGAGTCATGGCGACCAGGTGAAGAACCCCACCGCCAACTGGAAAATCCTCGCCTCCACCAGCGACTGTCCGGCGGCCGCCGTCCAACACAAGACCGCCCCCATTTATGGCCTGCAATTTCATCCCGAAGTGACCCACACGGTTCTGGGTGGCCGACTGTTGGGGAATTTCGTCAAGAACATCTGTGGCTGCCGCGGCTCGTGGCAGATGAGTTCGTTCATCCAGCAGCAAATCGATCTGATCCGCGCCCGGGTGGGACACCGCCGTGTGATCTGCGGACTCTCGGGAGGGGTCGACTCCTCGGTTGTGGCGGCCCTGCTTTACCGGGCGATCGGCGACCGCCTGTCGTGCATTTTTGTCGACAATGGCCTGCTGCGCAGCGGCGAGCAGGACGAAGTGCGGCACCGGTTCGGTGAGCATTTCCTCACCGACCTGCACATGGTCGACGCCTCGGAGCGGTTCCTGGGGGAACTGGCCGGTGTGACCGATCCCCAGCAGAAACGCAAGATCATCGGCAAGGTGTTCATCGATGTCTTTCGGGCTGAGGCCAAGTCGATTCCCGACGCCCATTTCCTCGCCCAAGGGACCCTCTACCCCGATGTGATCGAGAGCGGAGCCAACACCGACGGTCCGGCGGCGACCATCAAGCACCATCACAACGTGGGGGGGCTGCCGAAAGAATTGGGCTTTGAACTGATTGAGCCTCTCCGCGACCTCTTCAAGGATGAGGTGCGGGCCCTGGGTCTCGAATTGGGCCTGCCCGATGACATGATCTGGCGGCATCCGTTTCCTGGTCCCGGCCTGGCGGTCCGGTGTCTCGGCGAAGTCCGCCGCGAACGGCTCGAGGTGCTCCGCAAAGCCGACACGATTGTGCTCGACGAGCTCCGCAAGGCCGGCCTGTACCGCCAAGTCCAACAGGCGTTCGCCGTGCTCTTGCCCGTGCAGAGTGTGGGGGTGATGGGAGACTTCCGGACCTACGAAGAGACCGTCGCCGTGCGGGCGGTCACCACCGAAGATTTCATGACGGCCGACTGGGCCCACCTGCCCCATTCGGTATTGCAGGCCATCTCCACCCGGATCACCA
>Ga0315902_10014181_pt1 | contig 10260 bp, 5 predicted proteins | sample LakEriMetagenome_9_FD_203523 | JGI IMG/M metagenome (GOLD analysis project Ga0315902, IMG submission 203523) | Freshwater fungal communities from buoy surface, Lake Erie, Ohio, United States - Buoy 12 MA117 | ecosystem: Environmental > Aquatic > Freshwater > Lake > Lake biofilm | place: USA...
TCTCCAACGGCGGGTTCGGCGTCGCGGCGACGGGGGCGTGCAGCGGTTCGCTCGTGCTCGGCAGCGAGATTGGCGACAACGCCCTCGGCCAGATCGAGAACTATCTCGATGGCACCATTTCGGGAAGCCGGCTCATCCAGACCGCCACGGGCCTGATGCTCGAACTGAACGAGGTGGGGCGGGCGGCCTTTCGGGCGCAGAAGGCCGGCAGCTATTCGTTCGATGTCGGAGTCGAGGCCTTTGTGGTGTCGGCCCATTCAACCGGGTGGCTCGACACCCGCACGGCAGTGCTCGACATCGATGCCTCCTTCGCATTCATGGTGCCTCCGCCAGGTGCTGTGCCTCCGCCGGGCCTGCACCGGACCGTGCTCGGGGAGAACCTGCTGGCCACGTCGCTGACGCCTGTGCAGACGCTTCCCGGACTCGAGTTTGCAAAGAGCTCGCAGTACCTGGGCATCGACTCGTACGGCCGGCGATATCGGGCCGTCGTCGGGGTTTCCACCTTCGCAGGCATGATCCCGCTCGCCGACCTGCAGGCTGCCCCGACGATCGGCGGCGACTCGAGCCCCGTGCCGGTGGACGTGTGGGTGAACTCCCAGGGACGCGTGAGCCGGATTGCCGGATCGTTTACGGGCGGGGCGTTCGTGATGTCGCTCCGCGGCCAGGGCTGGGCAGGGTTTGCGCCGGCGCCGGCCGGAGTGCAGGACGTGGTGGCCAGCGTGCCCACGACCAACTCGACGCCGGTTTTTGGGCCCATTTACCTGCCCGGGACGACCAACGGCGTCAGCGGCGTGCAGGTGGGCCGCTCCACGCTCGCCACGTCATACGGTGGCGGAATTCAAATGCCTGCCGACTGGTACTTCCCGACGCAAGTCGACGGCACCGTCGACGCTCAGGGCGTGATCTGGCTGCCGGCAGCTCGCTCGCCGCTTTGGCCATGGATCTCGCCGGACAGACCAACAGCATTGTGGTGGCGCCGTCGCTGCCGACCAGCATGAACTGGTCGCTCGCTGACGCCGCGGCCACGCGGGCCGTGGCGGCGTTGTTCGAGGGCGACCGATCCGCGCTCGTCGCCAGCGCTGTGGCGGCCGGCTATGTCGGGGAAGCTTCTGAGCTCACGGGGAAGTTCGTGCTCGCCGGTCATTCCGCGGGCGGCGGATTCGTGACCGCGGTCGCGGCCGACTACGCGGCGACCAACCCGGCGTCCGTGAGTCTCGCGGGCGTGGTCATGTACGACAGCGTCTCCGGCGGCGCCTTCGATGACAGCGGTAGTTTCGCAACGCAGGTGGCTGCACTCGATTCCCGCTCCATCCCGGTCTACCAGCTCGCAGCGCCCGCGCAGTTCTGGAACGCGTATGGTGCGACCACGAATGCGCTCCTGGCGGTCGATCCCGGCCGGTTCCGCGGCGTGGTGCTCACCAGCGGTTCGCACGTCGATGCCATCACAGGCAGCAGCGTCGCCGACGACATCGTGACCCAGCGAGTGACCACGCGGTCGCTGCCCAGCAATGCGGCAGCCGCCCGGTTCCTGACCGCCGGCTGGATCAACGACATGTATTCCGGCGGCACACCGAATGCACCGCGCTACGGCTCCTATGCTGCGGCGAATTTCCCGATTGTGTTGGGTGAGACCTCAGCGACCGCGCTGCCCAGCCCGATCGCAAATGCATTGTCGGCCGAAGATGTGCGGATCGATGCGGAGCTGGCCGAGATTGGCGAGCTGGTCGGGTTTGAACCAGGGCCTGCGGTCAACAGCGGCGGCAACGGCGTGTCTGCGACCGTCGCTCCGCAGTTCGGCAACGGCGTGACCGGCGTGACAGCCGGCAGCTCGTCGCTCGCCATCCCGTCTGGCCCCGGCGGCTACGTGACGTCGGCGGACTGGTACTTCCCGACCCAGGCCGACGGCACGGTCTCGGCCAGCGGCGTCGTCTGGCTCCAACGCGGCGACACGGCGGCCTTGGCCGCGCTGGCGGCCCAGATCGCGGGCCAGACCAACAGCATCGTCGTGGTGCCTGTGATCAGCTCCTTCGAGATTCCGACCCAGCCGGGCCAATATCTCGGCAGCGCGGCCATGCAGCAGGCGGTCGCCAACATGATGCTCGGTGACCGGGTGGCGCTCGCCACGAGCGCGACCGCCGCCGGCTATCAGGGCGTGCTGCCCGAGCGGATCCTGTTTGTCGGGCAGCTCACGGGAGGCGGTTTCGCCGCTGAGGTGGCCGCACGCACCGTCGACAACGGCGCCGCCGCAAATCTACTGGGCGTGGTGATGCTCGACGGCGTGGCCAGCCCGGACCAGTTCCCCACATCGGCCGCCAAGCTCGAATCCCTGGACATCCCGCTCTACCAGATCGCCTCGCCGCCGCAGGCCGCGAACAATTGGGGCAGCACCACCGAGCAGCTCGTGGCCCTGCACCCCGACCAGTTTGTCGGCGTTCAGTTTGACGACGGCAGCGCCATGAACGCCGCGATCACGCTCGCCACCGGCTGGATCAACGACATCTACGGAGGCTTCGGCCCGACGAATCCCTTCTACGGCATCTACGCCAATCCCAACGACGGCACCTATTTCCAAAACCAGCCGATCGTGATGGGCGAGACGGGGGTCACCGTGCTGCCCGCGCCGCCGCCCGTTGATATCAATCAGTATGCAGGCACCTGGTATGAACAGGGCAGCGTGAAACAAGACCCGTCCGTTGTGCTCGTCAACGTCAAAGCGGTCTACACGCCCCAGCCCGACGGCAGCATCGCGGTGGAGAATTCCGGCAACTCCGTCGGACCCAGCGGCCCGGAGTGGAGCATCACCGGGTCAGCAGTGCCGGTCAACGCCTTCAATACCCGCCTCAACGTGAGCTTCTTCGGCGAGCCCAACCGGAACGAGCCGGGCAACTCCTGGATCCTCGACTACGCCCCGGACTACAGCTGGGCGATCGTCAGCGACGCAAGCGGAACGTCGGGCACCATCCTGACTCGCGAGCAGGTCGTCCCCGAGGCCGAGTACAACGCGCTCGTGGCCCGGGCCTATCGATTGGGTGTGCGGGGCACCATCACTCCGACCGCGCAATACCCCTGATCATCCCGCCGGTGGGCTGACTCAAAACGGCACGTCGTCGTCGCCGGCCTCGGCGAGGGCGTCGTTGGGGTCGATGCTGCTGTCCGACCGGTCATGAGACTGCCCGCCCCCGGACAGCTGTTTGAACGAGAGGCCCTCGGCACTCAGGAAGTATTTGGCCTCGCTGGCCTCATCCCGCTGCCAGCGGCGGCCGCTTAGGCGGTAGGTCACCTCGATCTCCTCTCCCACGGTCAGATCGTCCACGGCGTCGCAGCCGTCCTTCACGAACTCGACGGGGATGAAGTTGGTGAACGTGCCCTTCGACTGCTCGAGCACCACCAGACGCTTGCGAAAGCCCTTCTGTCCGAAGGTTTTGGTGTCCTCGATGAGGTGGACGACGCCGCGGACGGTTGGGTCTTTCATGGGGTGTTGGCCGGTGGCTCTCTCTTCTCAGGCCTCAGGTGCACTGTCGCTTACCATCTACGCAGTCGGCCACTCAATGTACGCTGCTAATCGCCGGTTGCACAAATTGCCGCACGTTTCTCCTCGAAGGCGAACCCAAACAGAGACCTCAACCACCATGAGCACCTCCTTCAGCAAGCGCGGCAGCGATCTTCTCCACGATCCCGCTCTGAACAAATCCACCGCCTTCACCGAGGCCGAACGCCAAGCCCTGGGGCTCGTCGGCCTCGTGCCAGACAAGACGGAAACCCTGGAGCTTCAGCTCGAGCGAGTGCTGCTGCAACTCAGCCACAAGACCTCGGACATCGACCGTTACATCTATCTGGTAAACCTGCTCGACCACGACGAGACGCTCTTCTATCGCACGCTCATGTCGGACCCCGCGCGGTTTCTGCCCATCGTTTACGATCCGACGATCGGCGAGGCCTGCGTGAAGTTCGGACACATCTTCCGAGGCCCGCGCGGCATGTATCTCTCGATCAAGCGCCGCGGCCATGTGAAGGAGGTGCTGCGCAACTGGCCGCAGAAAGACGTTCGCTTCATCTGCGTGACCGACGGCGGACGCATCCTCGGCCTCGGCGACCTCGGCGCCAACGGCATGGGAATCCCCATCGGCAAGCTCCAGCTCTACACCGCAGCCGCGGCCGTTCCACCGCAGATCTTGATGCCGATGTATCTCGACGCCGGCACGAACAACGAGCAATGCCTCGAGGATCCGCTCTATCTCGGTCTCCGCGAGCGGCGGCCTTCAACCGATGACCTGTATTCCTTCGTCGATGAGTTCGTGGAAGCCGTGCAGGAAGTGTTTCCGAAGTGCTGCATCCACTTCGAAGACTGGACCGGTGTCGATGCCGTCCATCTGCTCGAGCGCTACCGCGACACCTACTGCGTCTACAACGACGACGTGCAGGGCACCGCGGGCATCACGCTGGCCGGCATGATCAATGCCACCAAGCTCAAGGGCACGCAGCTCAAGGATGAGAAGTATCTCTTTCTCGGTGCCGGTTCCGCCGGCATCGGCCTGGCAAACCTCCTCTGCTCCGCCTTGGTCGATCAGGGCATGTCGCTCGAGCATGCGCAGTCACGGGTCTCCATGTTCGATGTCAACGGCCTGCTCGAGTCGACACGCACCGACCTTGTCGACTTCCAGCGGCCTTACGCGCACCAGCATCCGCCCACGCGGGATTTCGTCGCTGCGATCGAGAGCATTCAGCCGACCACCATCATCGGGGTGAGCACGATCGGGGGAGCCTTCGGCAAGGACGTGATCCAGGCCATGAGCCGGATCAACGAGCGTCCGATCATTCTCGCACTGTCGAACCCCACCAGTTGTGCCGAGTGCACGCCCGAGCAGGCCTACACGTGGTCGAACGGGAAGGCGATCTACGCGGCGGGCGTGCCGTTTGCGCCGGTTCAGTTCAAGGGGCAGACCTTCATTCCCGGGCAGGCCAACAACTTCTACATCTTCCCCGCGGTTGCCATGGCGATCTATGCGACGCAGGCCAAGCGCGTCACCGACGAAATGTTCATCGAGGCGGCCAAGGCGGTGGCCGATCAGGTGTCGCCCGAATTGCTCGAGCAAGGCCTGCTCTATCCTCTGCAGGCGAACATCCTCGAGACCGAGATCAAGACGGCGGCTCGCGTGGCCACACTCGTCTTCGACAGCCGCCTCGCCGGTATCGAGCGTCCCGCCGACATGGAGGCCTTGATCCGCTCCCATGTTTACACGCCGGCTTATCCAGCGCTGGTCTGAGCTGCCCTCCTGAAGCGTCGCCACTTGGAGAGAGCGAATCTCGGGGCGGTGCAAACCACGGGAAGGCGATAGCTGCCCCGAGGCAGAAAGCTCACGGCTGAGCGGATGATCGGGAAGGTCTGCGAGGCTGCCGCCGATCCGTCGGAGTCCCTGCTGAATCCCGATTCGTCCCACCACGATCGGCCGCGCGCCCGATTCGTCCCTGCTCGTTCCCGATTCGTCACTTTTGCAGTCTGCGGCACTTGTGCTGCGCGGAGGAAGACGTTTTAACTCGCATGCATCGATGGTTTCGTTCGCCATCCCGACCGATCGTTTTCCTGCCCCCACTTCTCGTCGTACACAATCCCATGCGTCGATCCCACAACCGGTTGCTCTCACCGTCCGCCTGTGTCGTGCTGGTCGTGTTCACCGTCTGCGTGGTCGCACTCCAGCGATCACCGGCGAGCGCAGCCGAGCGGACATGGTCGGGCGCCGGCTTTCCCATGAACTGGACCAACAGTGCCAACTGGGTGGGGGGCGTCGTTCCAGTCAATTTAGATACGATCCTGTTCACCGGATCGAATGGCGCCGCGAACAACAACAACTTGGGGTTCGTCGCAGGCACGACCGACAGCATCACCGGCATCACCTATGCAGCCGGGGCGACGGCCTTCACGACGACGGGGTCTCCTCTCAACCTGAGCGGAACTGTCAGCAACCTGAGCACCCAAAACCAGACGCTCAATTTCGGGCTGCGGCTCAACTCCCTGAGCGGGGCACGGACCACGTTCAACGTGGCGAGTTCCGGGAACATCGTCTTGTCCAGTACGAATCAGGTGTGGCAGCAGGTGTATGTGGTGGGCACGGGAAGCGGGGGTGTCGTCCTCAGCGGGAGCATGTTCGGCACTGGCGGCGCGAACTCGAACATTGCACGGCTGCAAATCGGAGACACTGCGACTGACGGCAAACTCACCTTGACGGGCCGCGTGGGTGCCAACGCATTCTTCGTGACCGGGGCGAACGGCAACGCGGCTGAGTTCATCGTCGATGGTGGCTCCTTCACATCGAGTAACAATTTTGACATCGGCGGAAATCGCAGCACCTTCATTGACCCGGCAATTGCCGAGGGCAACGGCGTGCTGAGCGTTGTCAATGGCGGAAGGGTCACGCCGAATGCCGCTACCTTCTCGGTGGGGGGCTCGGGCGTGGGCACGTCGTCGACGATGCTGGTCGATGGCGCGGGCTCGACGGTCACGGGCACCAACGCGCAGCAAACGTTTCTCGGCTTCCGGGGCAACGCGGAGATGACCGTCCGCAACAACGCGGCGGTCGCGCTGGGGCGTGACTTCGACAACACGACCAACATCGTCGGCGGGTCTGGCACAGCGAGCCTCTCGATCCTCAGTGGCGGCACCCTGACATTCAACGGCGTCACCTACTTCGGCGGCGGCTCTACCTTCCAGGGGCCACTGTCCGGTGGCAGCGCGACGGTCATCGTCGATGGGACGGGCTCCACGCTGAACCTGGGCAACGCCGGCTCCACGAAATTCATCGGCTTCGACGGCCAGGGATCGCTGACCGTCCGCAACGGGGGGCTGGCCAACTTCGCCGGCGCGGTCATCCTCGGCAACACGGCCGGGAGCAACGGCACCGTGACACTCGCGGGCGGCACGCTCACGGCGACGACGCTAACGCTCGGAAACGTGGTCAGCAGCTCCGGAACAGTGAACTTCGGCGAGGGAACGGCGGCGACGGGGGCGTTCACGGGCGCGATCTCCTCGGGCTCGGGCACGGGCGTCGTCAACTTCAACTCGACGTCGAACCAGAGCACAGCCGGAACGCTCGCGGGGGCCGGCCTTTCCGTGGTGCATCTGGGCAGCGGTGTGACGACCCTTTCGGGCTCCAACACATTCGGAGGCGGCGTCACGCTCACCGCGGGCGTGCTCAACGCCGGTTCGGCATCCGCCCTCGGAAGCAGCGGCACGATCTCCTTCGGCGGCGGCACCCTGCAATATTCGGCTAGCAACCAGGCGGACTACTCGGGGAGGTTCTCATCGGCGGCCGGGCAGCAGTATCGCGTGGACACCAACGGCCAGAATGTCACCTACTCCGCCAGCCTCGTGAGTTCCGGTGGCAGCTTGACCAAGCTCGGCGCGGGGATTCTCACACTCACGGGCTCGAATACCTATGGCGGCGGCACGACCTTGTCGTCCGGCACGCTCCGCGGCACCACGGCAGCGCTGCAGGGAGCGATCGCCAACGGCGGGGTCGTCGAATTCTCCCAGGCGTCGTCCGGAACGTACGCAGGAGTGATCTCCGGCGCCGGGAGCGTGGTCAAGAGCGGCTCGGGGGCGGTGACGCTGGCCGGCAACAACGCCTTCAATGGCTCGACGAGCATTGTCGCGGGATTGCTGGCCATCAACGGCGACCAGTCGGGGGCGACCGGGCAGACGACGGTTTCGGCCGGGGCCACGCTCTCCGGCACGGGCACGATCGGCGGCAACGTGACGGTCGCAGGCATCCACGCTCCGGGGAACTCCCCGGGTGTGCAGACGATCAACGGCAACCTCACCTACAACACCGGCGCCACGATGGAATGGGAACTGGTCGCCAACACGACCGGCGGCTCCGGCACCTTCGACCAGATACTGCTGCCCACGGGCAACCTCGTCTTCGGCGGGGCCACCACCCTCAGCATGGCGTTTAACAGCGCCGGTAGCTTGGTCGACTGGGAGAATTCGTTCTGGGCGGTGGATCGCAACTGGATGCTGTACGACCTGAGCGGTGGGGTGACGACCGGGATCGGGAACTTCTCGATCAATGTCCAAGACTGGCTCGACGGCAATGGCCAGGCGCTCTCCGCAAGCAGTCGGGCCGGGGCGACCTTCAACATCGCCCGGGTGGGCCAGGACGTCACGCTCAACTACGTGGCCCCTGTCCCCGAACCCTCCACCTACGCCATGGCCCTCGCCGGGCTAGCCTACGGTGGCTACTCGATCTGGCGACGTCGCAAGCAGGCCTGACCGCGGCCGGCGTCTGCGCAAAAAAAAGCCCGCACTGGCCATGGAGGGCAGTGCGGGCGTGAAATGGCGGGGGCAGGGCGCGAACAACCCACATCTCGCGCGAAATCCGTGGGTCGGCCCGGGAGACGGCAGAGCTGATCGCGCCAGCAGGTCAGGCCGGCGAGACCCATGGTGTATGTGAAGAGTTTGGGAACGGCAGTGACGGTCACCGCCATCTGATGCGGCCCATTGCCGGCGTTCGCAAACGATCGCAGGGTGTTCGAGAAGTACTCGGCCGCGACACCCATGCCGGCGTTGGACGAGCGCACGGGATCCAGATCATGGCCCCGCGACGGACTCCGAGCCGTCGCGGCTGACGAGGGCCGCGAAGACGGTGGCGTCGATCTCGTTCGGCATGAACGCCACGCGGCCGTCGCCCATCACCGCCCCGACGCCGCCAGGGTGGAAGGCGTAGGGGTTGTCGTCGTTGAGCACGTTTACGACCGAGCAGCCGGCCTGCTGCGGGTCTGCCTCCGACGCGCCGCTCAGTCCGCGGGCATGGCGGGCGGTGTTCCAGTCGCCGTAGAACGCATTCAGAGTGGTGGCCCCGCCAGGGGCGGAATCACCGAGGGGGCGGCCCATGAAAAACCGTCGCTGCCGGCCGGCCTGTTCGACGAACGCCAGCGTCCGCGACAGCCCGTCGGTGATCTCGCGAACCCTCACCGTCCGCCGGTTTACGAAGTCGGTGGTGCCGAGCATCGCGTTGTGCGTGAAGTTGGCCGGGAGCCCGGCGCACGCTGCCAGGCTCGGATGCAGTCCACGCAGCGGCGCGTAGTCGGTCCTGGGCAACACAAGCGGGGTGTTCGGCGGATAGCCGATCACCGTATACACGGCGCCATAGTCGGAAGGGATGCCGGAGGGCGCGGATGGACAGACGAAGAGCGGCACGGGCGTCAAGCATGCGGGCGTGTTTCGTGCGTTGGGAAATGGCGGCGCCAGGTTGACCGGATCCGCCAGTCCGCGGGTCATGTCGAAGAGCGAAGCGAGCTTTCCCTCCTCGACGTAGGGCAGAAGCTGGCCGAGCGCCCCGAGCGTCGTGCGGCCGGCATTCACGGCGGAGAAGTTCGGATTGGGCGGGGCCTTGGGATACTCCGCCCAGGAAAACTCCTTGCGCCACGCCGGGACGAACCGGTGGGCCGACTCGTGGGCCTGCAGGCCGAGCCCGACCTGACGCAGCTTGTTTCCGCAGGCCAACCGCCGGGCGGCTTCCCGGGACGACTGCACCGCCGGCATCGTGAGCGCCACGAGCGCCGCCACGACCGCGATTACCACGAGAAGCTCGATCAGCGTGAAACCCGGCTGGGGCCGGCTGTGCCTGGCTGGCGTGGGCATGCTGCCTCGATCCCGCGTCGGAAAAGACCGATCCTGCGACGCCAATGGTAACGTACCTCCGCCATGGTTCTCGACCCAGCCACCCTCGCCCTGATTTCGGCCGTCATCGCCGGCCTGCAGGTGCTTGCCTTCGTCGTCCTCGCCCGGCTCAATCCCGAGATGCGGGGAGTGCGGTTATGGGCCTGGAGCAGCCTCGCCTCCGCCGCCTCGATGCTCGTGCTCGTGTCCCGCCGGATCATCGGCGAGCATCCGCTTCTCTATGGCGCCGGATTCCTGGCCGTGACCGCCGCCCTGGCGTGCACCGCAGTCGGCGCGGCCGTGTTCGTCGGCCGGCGGCCCCGGTTCCGCATTCCCATCCTCGCGACGCCCCTCATCCTGGGCGTTCACGCCTGGTACCTGCTCGTCGATCCCCAGCCCACGGTCCGCATCGCCTGCACGGCGGCGATGTACGTCGTCTGGCTCGTGGCCGCCGCGAACGAACTGTTTCACGAACGGAAGCCCGGGCTGCTCGTGTCGTCGCGGTTCACCGGCGGCGTGATGCTGGCCTATGCGGCCGCGGTGGTCCTGCGCTCGGTGCTCATGGCGGCAGGTGAGGGCTCGACCACCATGTTTGCCCGCGAGCT
>Ga0315902_10014184_pt1 | contig 10259 bp, 7 predicted proteins | sample LakEriMetagenome_9_FD_203523 | JGI IMG/M metagenome (GOLD analysis project Ga0315902, IMG submission 203523) | Freshwater fungal communities from buoy surface, Lake Erie, Ohio, United States - Buoy 12 MA117 | ecosystem: Environmental > Aquatic > Freshwater > Lake > Lake biofilm | place: USA...
CCACTCCGAGCACTCCCTGCGCGTGGTGGACATCCTCACCCCGCTCAATCTCACCGCCGAAACCCGGCGCGGTATCGGTGGGCACAGCAAGGGCCGCGCGGACCTCAGCGCTCACGACGGCGAGCCCGTGAGTACCCTCGAAGCCGCCGTGGTCCGCATCAGCGACCGCATTGCGTATCTCAACCACGACCTCGACGACGCCATCCGGAGCGGGATCATCGCGGGCGTGCCCGCCGCGTTCTCCGAACTCGGCCATACCCACGGAGAGCGGATCGAGCGGATGGTGACCGATGTCATCACCCACTCTCTGGATCAACCCGCGATTCGCCTTTCCGCCCCGATGCTCCAGTTGATGAACGACCTGAAGGAGTGGATGTTCGAAAACGTCTACCTGAGCTATCCGGTCCACAACCAAGATGTCGAGAAGGCCGAATTTGTGGTCCGCTCGCTTCTGGTGCACTACGCCACGAAGGGAAGACTGCCCGAAGGGTTTGCAGGCGTGCAAGGCGCATTGGATTACGTGGCGGGGATGACGGATCGCTTCGCGCTCAGCACGTACCGGCAGGAATTCTTGCCGCTAGAGTTTGAGGAGCGGCTCACGCGCATCCCCTAAGCGGGGAACGCCGCTGTGCAGGCCCTTGGCCAGCCGCGAGAGCTGCAACACCATGGTCTCGAGGGTGTCGGGCACGCTTTGCCCGGGGCGCAGGCCTTTCAGGCGGCAATCGGCATCGAGCAGCACCCGCATCGCCTCGCTCAAACCCTCGCGATTCCAATCTCGCGCCACTTGGAAGGCGCTCCGTTGCTTCCAATCGGGCTCCTTGTGCAGCCCCGGGTCAGGCAAGAGATCCACAAACTCCGCCGAGAATCTCCCGCCGTTGCGTTGGTTCATCTCCAGCCCCAAGCGGGCTTGCCACGCCGACTTAAAGATCATCACCAGATAACTCACAATCCCCGTGGCGTTGCGGCCCTCTTCGGCAATCAGCTGCCGCAAGTGCAGCATCGCGTCGCTGGTGTGCCCGGTGGTGATGGCCTGCACCAGTTGGTGCGCTTTGTAGTCAGATTCGGCAATGACCACCCGCTTCACGACGTCGCTCGAAATCACGGGGTCATCGCCCACATAGAGGATGCACTTTTCCAGCTCCGCCAGAGCGCGGGCAAGCTTGCCCCCCACCATTTCGGCCAGTAGCATGGCGGCGTCGCGCTTGATCGTTTTGTCGGCGGCGTCGGCGGCCTGCATCACGCTCCGCACCGTCTCGCTGGGGTTCGATTTGAACTCCAGCACCAGCCCCTTGGCGGCCGTCACCACCTTGGTCCACTGCTCGGCGTGTTTGGCGGCCTGGTCGCGCTTCTCGCGGTCGCCGCCTTCGTCGTCGGCCATCAGCAGCACAAAGCCGCTCTCGGGCACCCCCGCGAGGGCCATCACGGCCGGGTGCTTGTCGTCGTAGCGGGTGCGACTGGTGTCTTGGGGGCTCTTACGCAACAAATGCCGCACCAGCACAGTGCGCCGCGCGGCCAAGAAGGGAATCTGGCTGGCCGAACCCAGCCAGTCTCCCGGCTTCGATTTATCCGCCGTAAACGACTCCCGGTCAAAGCCGTCGTCGTCTTTGAGCTCGGCCAGGATGCAGCGCCAGGCGTCCATGCGCAGCACCTCCTCATCCCCGCAGATGAGGACGACCCGGTGGGCCAAGGCCCTCGCCACGATGTCCTTGCTCATCGTTTCCGATGTTGACTCATCTCGCGCCCGAGTTGCTTAATCTGCTGGTCCAGCCGGTCCTTGGTCTCCGCGTCAATCCCGAACGGGGCGAAGAAGGCGTTATCGAACTGCTGCGCAATCCCCGCCGCCGGGGCAAAGAACTCGCCCAGCGCGTTGCGTTGGCCTTGTAGATACTCCGGCGTGGTTTCGCTGAACTTCTTCGTGGACTTGGTGAATCGCTCCACGTCCGCCACAAACCGGCGGTGCGAACGCTCAAGGCTCGCGACATCGCGCATCGCTCGGCGATCCTGAGCTTGGAACCGAACATTTCGCAACAGCAGGAAAAGGCCCCCAAGTGCGAGCAAGCCGCCAATGCCGAAATAGACCTGCCGCGCCTGCGCCGACTTGAACGCCGCGAACGGGTCAGTCTGGCGGTCATAGCGGCTTCCCCCCGGGGCCACTGTCGCGCCCATCGTGGCGTCGAACGGAATCCAGCCGACATCTTCAAAGTAGACCTCGCTCCAGGCGTGGCTCATGCGCTCGCGCACCACGATGAAGTTGTCGTCGGTGACTTCCGGCGTATCCAGCACAAAGCCGGTCACGTAGCGGGCGGTCAGGCCAGCTTCTCTTGCCGCCACCGTCATGGTGCTGGCAAACAGGTCGCAGTAGCCCTCCTTCTTGCCAAAAAGGGCGTGCTCCACCGCGTTCATGCCGCGTGGCACGGCTTCGGCCTGGGTGTTGTATTGAATCGTCTGGGCAATACGGGCGCGCAAGCGTTCGGCCTTGTCGTAGTCCGTCGTGGCCCCGGCAATGGTCTCCCGCACCCACTCTTGCACGCGCGGGGGCACCGGAGCGTTGTTCACGCCGTTGCTGTTTATGCGCCGGAGTTCCGCTGGGCGCTGGCGGGTAGTCAGCAGAACTTGAAGCTCTTCTTCCTCCAGTCGCTTGATCGGGTCAATCGAGGGTTTGTCCGTGCTCCCGGTGCGAACCACCACTGCTGAGTACGACACCTGACCCAACACCCCCTCGCGCGGAATGACGGCGACTTGGCCCGTCGGGAACCATGTCACGCGCATTTCCGTGCCGTCCACTTCGGCCACCGGGCCAGGGCTCGGGAGCATGGCCGTTTGTTGCTCAATGCGCCGGATCATGATGCGGTTGAGGACCGGATTGCCAATGGGTTCGAGCGGGGGCACGCCGTCCGGCTGGTAGCCCATCAGGCCGCCGGTGGGGCCGGTAATGCTCGAAGTGGGGCCACGCTCGTCCACCGTAAAGCTCGGTTTGTTCCAGTTGGTCCGATCCAATTGCCAGCCAGCGCCGGTGAAGTTGTCGTAGGTCGAGATCCGCAGGTACATCCCTGCGTTTTTGCTCACCTCAAACATCTCACCATCAGTCAGTTCCACCGGCCCCGTTCCTACGCGCACATCGCTGGGGGTCGGGTTCGCGCCGGTTCGGTTTTGCGGCTGCGGCGGCTGAATTCGCGAGGCGCCTTGCAGGGGCGGGTCGGGCACGATCGTGCGAACCGTCGTTCGTACTAGCGGCCCGCCAATCACGCTAAGCACGATGATGGCCCCGGCGGAGGCAAAAGCCCAACCGGAGCCCGCCATCCAACGCCAGGCGTCTCGGTGGAGCAGGTGCGGCTCTTCCACCCCACTCTCCTTGGCCCGAATCACCATCGCGCGGTAGTGGGTGCGGCTATAGAGCACCGCCGTGCACACCAGGTAGATAAAGAACAGGAACGTGCCCGGCTTGTAGGTGTCGAACGTGCCCACCAAGCCGAACATGGCGAGGCTGGGCAGGCTGGTGAACAGCAAAGTGCCATCGCGCCACGCCCACAGGCCTCCGCCGACAATCAAGAGCGTGAGGGTGCAGCCGACGATGAGCGAGAAGGGAAAGCCTTCATCCGGCAGGATGCCATTGATGCGGAACGTCTGCGTGAAAAGCGCCATGCAGGTCACCCCTGCTAGTGCGCCGTCCCAGGTGTAAAACTTCGTGCCCTTGGCCGCTCGGCCTCCCAAAGCACCGATGAGCGTGGCCGTCACCACCATGACCAGCAGGGTCATGGCCAGGTCGGATTTCCCGAGGCTCATCCCAAGGGAGTACGCCGCCGATCCACTGGCGCAAATCGCCAGCAGGTAGTCCACCCAGTTGGTGTTCTCAATGCTTCGGTTCACGAGCTTCGCCTCCGTCGCGCCACGGGCACCACGCGGGCACCGGCGCTCTCAAGTTCTTGCAGGTAGGCCGGGTGCGAGGCGCTGCCCGGAGCTCGCTTCTCGTCGTATTCGGCCGCGTCGAGGGTCAGCACCACGCGCTGCAGGTGCGCGAGCTGCGTGAGGGCGGCGGGCAGATCGGGATCCGCCACGGCCAGCAGAATCACCACCGTGGTGGACTCGGCCAGCGGCGCGGCCACCCTCAGGAGTTGAGCGCTGAGCGATTCGATCTGGTCGTCTTGCACGTCCACCAGCACCTCGCGCACCTGCCGGATGCGCAGTTCCGAATGTTCGCCCCGCGCCACCTTTTCGTACTGCGGGAAAGTGACTTCCGCGCCTCGTTCCAGGTAGCTCTCGGCCAGGTACAGCGCATGGCCGCATAAGGTCTCTAACGAGCTTCCTTCAAGGTCCACGACGTCGGTGGCCTTGCGGTTGTCCAGCACGATGGCCAGGCTCACGCTGGTGCCGGTGTCGAACTCCTTCACCATCAGCGTGTCGCGCCGCGCCGAAGACTTCCAGTGAATGTAGCGCAGCGGGTCGCCACTCACATATTCGCGCACGGCATGGGGCTCCAAGCCCGATCCGCGCACTCGTCCCGCTTCCACTTCGGCAATGCCACTCCCAGCGGTGGGGTTCAGTTCCACTTCCACCGGCAACGGGGCCGGGTAGACGGTCAATTCCGCCTGCTCGGTGCGGTGCTTGTGGCTCAGATACACCAGGCCGAGGGCGTCACTCGCTTCCACCTTCACCAGGCTCCAGCGGTAGCGTCCGCGCTTAAGCGGCCGGAATTCATAGCGGGTCCGGATGGGCTGCTCGTAACTCGGGGCCACCGGCAGCGGTGGGGCCAGCTCTTGGCGGCGCAAGCTCTCGGGCAACCCGTCGCGCACCGTCACCAGCGGCCGCTTGATCCGCCGCTCGCTCCACACAATCATCTCGATGACCACGGGTTCGCCTACGGCCACCGCGGGCGGGGCAAACCGTTCGAATCGCAAGTACCGCACGGCCAAATATGCCTGCAGGCGGGCGGCCAACAACGTGGCCACCATCGCCGTTCCCATGTAAAACAGGGGCGGCGAATCGTTCAGCACGGCCATCACGATCAAGAAGAACGCGGCCGCCGTAAGCGCAATGCTGGCGTATCTGTTCATGCGCCTGGCGTTACGAAGGTCGGAAAGCCGTGGGCGTCGCGACGGTGCCCATGATTTGCTGGATGATGCTCGGCCCCGTGGCACCGCGCGCACGAGCTTCGGCCCGCACGATCACGCGGTGGCCCAACACCAAGGGCGCCACGGCCTTGATGTGGTCCGGGGTCACAAAGGCGCTGCCTTCGAGTCCGGCTCGGGCTTGCCCGGCCAGCATCAGATAAAGCGAACCTCGCGGCGAGGAGCCCAGCGCCAGTTGCGCGTTGTCGCGGGTGGCCCGCACTACGTCCACCACGTACTCCTTCACGCTGTCGTGCACAAAAATCTTACGTACCGCGGCCTGCGCAGCACTGATTTCGGCCAAGGTCGCCCGCGCACTCACCGTCTGCAGCGGGTGCGTGGATTGCTGGTCGGTCAGGATCGCGGCCTCACTCGAACGGTCGGGGTAACCCAGCGACACGCGGGCCAAAAATCGGTCCAGCTGCGCTTCAGGAAGGGGATACGTCCCCGTCATTTCGATGTTGTTCTGGGTCGCGATGACCATGAACGGCTCGGGCAGCGGGCGGGTCACCCCGTCTACCGTCACCTGGCGCTCTTCCATGGCCTCCAAAAGCGCGGATTGCGTCTTGGGCGTGGCCCGGTTGACTTCGTCTACCAAAACGACGTTGGCAAACACCGGTCCGGGTTGGAACTCAAACTGGTTTGTCGTGCGGTTGAGAATCGAACCCCCCGTCACGTCGCTCGGTAGCAGGTCGGGCGTGAACTGCACGCGGCGGAACTCGCCGCCCAGCGCCCGGGCCAGGGCCTTCGCCAAGGTCGTTTTGCCCACGCCTGGCACGTCTTCCACCAGCAGGTGGCCACCGCAAAATAGGGTCACCACGGCATCCCGGACGGAATCCGGCTTGCCCACAATCACTCGACTCAATTCAGACTGAAGCGCACCCCCAAGGGTCTTGAGTGCTTCAGCGTCCATTACAGTGCTCCCCACAGCATCTGTCGCTAGCATACGGTTATTTACGCTTTTCGGGCCTAGTTGTAACCGCAATTTATCATCTAAGTTAAAATTGGTCGTCATGGAGTCTCAGCAAGCGGTTGTCGGTGTCGATTTGGGGGGCACAAATGTCCGTGCCCAGGTCATCCGATCCGATGGTCGTCCGGGGCTCCTGCGACCGATTTCGGCCCCCAGCCAGGCTCAAAATGGCCTCGATGCCACCCTGGATGCGGTGGCGCAGGTGGTAAAGGCCGCCATCGCGGATGCCGGTGAGCCCGTGCGAGCCGTGGGGCTTGCCATCCCCGGCCACGTGGATAACGCAAGCGGGGAAGTCCGCTGGGCCCCCAACTTCGGTGAGTACCGCGACGGGGTCTTCTACTATTGGCAGCATGTGGCCGTGCGCGGCCCCCTAGAAAAGCGACTTGGCCTGCCCGTGGTGATGGGCAACGATGCCAACTGCGCTGCCTTGGGCGAATACCAATTCGGCAGCGGCGAAGGGAAGGCCAAGTGTCTCCTCATGTTCACCCTCGGTACGGGCGTTGGGGGTGGCGTAGTACTCGGTCCGGGCAGTGTGGATGGGCAGGCCAGTGGGCCTCTGCTCCTGGTGGGTGGCAATAAGGGCGGCGTCGAACTCGGCCACACCCTCATTGCCATGGGCGGGATGCTGTGCAACAGCGGCGCCTACGGAGCCTTGGAAGCCTACGGCCAAGCCGAGGGCCTGACCGTGCGTGCCCAGAACAAGCTCAAGCGCCGGGGCGCGTCCATCATGAACGACTGGGTGAAGGGCGACCTCAGCCTCGTAACCCCCAAGCTGGTGGCCGAAGCCGCCGACGTCGGTGACCCCCTGGCCCGCCGCGTGTGGGATGAATACGGCACCTACCTGGGGGCGGGCGTGGGCAGCCTCATCAACGTGTTTGCGCCGGACGTGGTGGCCATTGGCGGGCAGATTGCCAAGGCGTGGCCGCACTTTGCCCCGGCCCTCACCATGCAGGCCCGCGACATCGCGGTGCCGAGCCTGATGGATGACGTGCGCATCGTGCGGGCGCAACGCCTGCGCTCGGCGGGCATCTTGGGGGCAGCCGCCCTCGCTCGCCAGCTCGCCTGAGTCGGTCACAGAAAACAAAAAAACGCCGCCTGAGATCACTCCCGGGCGGCGTTCTTGCTCTCGAACGAGCAGATTTAGCTCAGCAAGCGCATCGGGCTTTCGAGGTACGCCCGCACGATGTTGATGAACTGAGCGCCCACGGCCCCGTCCACCACGCGGTGGTCAAAGGAGGCCGTCATGTTCATGCGCCAGCGCACTTCCACTTCGTCGCTTTCCGTCACCACGACCTTCTTGCGGGCCGAAGAGATCGCGAGGATCGCGGCGTTCGGGCCGTTGATGATCGCGCCGAAGTTGTCAACGTCCAGCATGCCCATGTTGCTGATGCTGAAGGTCGAGCCGCTCATTTCATTCGGGCTCAGCTTACCGGCGCGGGCCTTGGTCACCAAGTCCTTGCTGGCGGCGGCAATCTGGCGCAGGGTCAGTTGGTCGGCGTGGTGGATCACCGGCACCAGCAGGCCGTCATCCACGGCGGCAGCTATGCCAATGTTCACGTTGCCCAGCTGCAGAAGATAGTCGCCTTGGTAGGTGCTGTTCACCTGCGGCATTTCGCGCAGGGCCAGGGCACACGCGCGCACCACAAAGTCGTTGACGCTGATGTTGCCGGCTTCTTCTTCCTTCAGGGCTTCGCGCAGCGTGTAGATCTTCTCCATGTCCACTTCCACGGTCACGTAGAAATGGGGGGCTTCCATCTTGCTCTGGTGGGTGCGCTCGGCGATGATCTTGCGCAGGAAGTTGAGCGGCACCTTCACGTCTTCGGCACTCGCCACCACGGGGGCGCTCTTCGGCGCGGCCTTGGGCAGGGAAGAGCCCTGCTGGCCAATGGCGGCCACCACGTCCTTGTGCACAATGCGTCCGCCGGGGCCGGAGCCCGTCACCGCGCTCAGGTCCACGCCGGCATCAGCGGCCACGCGTCGGGCCAGCGGGCTGGCCTTGATGCGCTCGTTGCTGGAAGAAGTCGTGGCCGCCGGGGTCGCCGCGCTGGCGGCCGGAGCTTCGGTGGCAGCTACAGGCTCTTCTGACGCCGGGGCGGAAGCTTCGCCGCTGCCCCAGTTCGCGGGCAGGCTTTCGCCGTCCTTCAAAATGGCTGCGATGGGACGACCCACGGGCACAGTGTCGCCCGATTGGATCAAGAATCCTGTCAGCTTGCCCCGCCCCGGAGACTCCAGTTCCAGCGTGGCCTTGTCAGTTTGAATCGTGCCGATGACCTCGCCGGGTTTCACCGACTCGCCGTCCTTTTTCAGCCATTCGAGGAGAGTGCCCTCCTCCATTCCGTCGCCCATCTTGGGCATGATCACTTCGGTCATGCGCGTCGTCCTTTACGACCTGGAGACCCCGTTGTCACCCGGCGACGAGAGAATACCTGCGAGGCCCCGGGCACAGACGGACATGGGACTGACACCCGTCCCGGTCCATCACCCCGGCGCGGCGGGGCATACTGCACAACATGCTGTTGACGGAGCGCAATGGGGCGCGATACGCGGTGACTTTGAACCGCCCGGATGTCCGGAACGCCTTTAACGAAGACCTGATTGCCCGCCTCACCGAGGTCTTTCAACAGTTGCCGGAGGGCGTGCGCGTGGTTGTGCTGCGCGGCAATGGCAAGACCTTTAGCGCCGGCGGCGACCTCGACTGGATGCGCCGCGCCTCCGAAGTGAGCGAAGAAGAGAACTACCAAGACTGCCTGCGGCTGGCCGAACTCTTCCGCGCCATGGCCACTTGCCCGGCCGTTGTTGTATCGCTCGTTCATGGGGCCGCCTTTGGTGGGGGCGCCGGCCTGGTGGCCGCCAGCGATGTCGCCATTGCCGAGGTGGATACCAAGTTCAGTTTCAGCGAAGCCCGCCTGGGGCTGGTGCCCGCCACCATTGGCGCATACGTGCTCCCCAAGATCGGCGCGGGCCACGCGCGGGCCTTGTTCTGCACGGCCGAAGTCTTTGATGCCCGCGAAGCCCACCGCATCGGGCTGGTGCACAAGCTGGCGGAATCGGGCGAACTGGACTTTGTGGCCGAAGGCGTCATCCAGAACATCCTCAAGAACGGCCCTGAAGCCGTCCACGCCTGCAAGATGATGGTGACCGACGGCCCGCTGACGGCCGAAGCCGCCGCCCGCCTGCTGGCGCAACGCCGCGTGAGTGACGAAGGGCGCGAAGGGATCTCCGCATTCCTCAACAAGCGAAGCGCGTCCTTTGTGGAAGAGGGCCCCAAGGAGTGATTCGCAAGATTCTCATCGCCAATCGCGGCGAAATCGCCATCCGCATCATCCGCGCCGCCCGCGAGATGGGCATCAAGACGGTGGCGGTCTATAGCGAAGCGGATGAAACCGCCCTGCACGTGCAGTGGGCGGACGAAGCGGTATACGTCGGCGGCCCTGAGCCCCGCGAGAGCTACCTCCGATCCGATGCGATCCTCGAAGCCGCGAAGGCCACCGGTGCCGACGCTATCCACCCGGGCTACGGCTTCTTGAGCGAGCGCGCCGAGTTTGCCGAGGCCGTGGAGGCCGCCGGACTCATCTTCATTGGCCCTCCGGCGGCCGCCATGCGCAGCCTGGGCGCAAAGATTGACGCCAAGCGCCTGGCCGTGGAGAACGGCGTGCCGATCGCGCCTGGTTTCTTTGAGCCCGGAGCCTCCGACGAACGCATCCTGCAGGCCGCTCGCGAGATGGGCCTGCCCGTGATGCTGAAGGCTTCGGCCGGGGGTGGCGGACGCGGCATGCGCGCGGTTTTCTCCGACGACGAACTGGAAAGCGCCCTCCGCCTCGCCCGCGAGGAAGCTCGCCAAGCCTTTGACGACGACGACATGATGGTGGAGCGGCTCATCACCCAGCCGCGCCACATTGAGGTCCAGGTGCTGGCCGACCAGCACGGGCAAGTGGCTTGTCTCTTCGAGCGCGAGTGCAGCCTGCAGCGCCGCCACCAAAAGCTGGTGGAAGAAGCCCCCAGCCCGGTGATGACCGACGCCCACTGGCAGACTCTGCGCGAAAGTTGCACTCGGCTCATCCGCGCAGCGGGCTACACCGGGGCGGGCACGGTGGAATTCATGTACGACCCCCATACGGAGTCGTTCGCCTTCCTCGAAGTCAACGCGCGCCTGCAAGTGGAGCACCCGGTCACCGAAATGATCA
>Ga0315902_10014187_pt1 | contig 10258 bp, 8 predicted proteins | sample LakEriMetagenome_9_FD_203523 | JGI IMG/M metagenome (GOLD analysis project Ga0315902, IMG submission 203523) | Freshwater fungal communities from buoy surface, Lake Erie, Ohio, United States - Buoy 12 MA117 | ecosystem: Environmental > Aquatic > Freshwater > Lake > Lake biofilm | place: USA...
TGAGGTGGCGCCAAAAGTGACGGTGGCGCTGGTGGTTCCCTGACCTGCAGATACGCTTGCGCCTGTTGGTACTGTCCATGTGTAGCTTGTTGCTCCCGAGACAGATGAAATACTGTACACATTGCCCGAACTGCCTGAACAAACAGTTGTTGTTCCAGAAATCGCTCCCGGAGTTGCGGGCGACGCATTAATCGTGATTGCCTGAAAGCTTGGTGCTGAGGTTCCACAAATGTTCGATGCAGTTACTGTGACGTTTCCAGCTGTGGCGCCAAAAGTGACGGTAGCGCTGGTGGTTCCTTGACCCGCTGTCACGGTTGCTCCCGCCGGAACTGTCCACGTGTAGCTCGTGGCACCCGAAACCGTTGCGATGCTGTACACATTGCCTGAACTGCCTGAACAAACAGTTGTCGTTCCAGAAATCGCTCCCGGAGTTGCGGGCGTCGCATTGATAGCGATTGCCTGAAAGCTTGGTGCTGAGGTTCCACAAATGTTCGATGCAGTTACTGTTACGTTTCCAGCTGTGGCGCCAAAAGTGACGGTGGCGCTGGTGGTTCCCTGACCTGCTATCACGGTTGATCCAGCCGGAACGGTCCACGTGTAACTCGTTGCGCCCGAAACCGATGCGATGCTGTACGCATTGCCCGAACTGCCTGAACAAACACTTGCTGTGCCCGTGATGGCTCCCGGAGTCGCTGGCGTAGTGTTGATGGTTATAGCCTTTAGGCTTGCAGCCGAAGTGCCACACGCATTCGTTGCAGTGACCGATGCATTTCCTGAAGTTGCGCCAAAAGTGATGGTGGCATTGGTCGTTCCTTGACCTGCTGTCACGGTTGATCCAGCCGGAACGGTCCACGTGTAACTCGTTGCGCCAGAAACCGATGCGATGCTGTACGCATTACCCGAACTGCCTGAACAAACACTTGCTGTGCCCGTGATGGCTCCCGGAGTCGCTGGCGTAGTGTTGATGGTTATAGCCTTAAGGCTAGCAGCCGAAGTGCCACACGCATTCGTTGCCGTGACCGATGCATTTCCTGAGGTAGCCCCAAAAGTGATGGTAGCATTGGTCGTACCTTGACCCGCTGTCACGGTTGATCCAGCCGGAACGGTCCACGTGTAACTCGTTGCGCCAGAAACCGATGCGATGCTGTACGCATTGCCCGAACTGCCTGAACATGCCGAACTTGAACCTGTTATTGCTCCCGGAGTGGAAGGTATAGAATTCAGTGTAATCGATTGAGAACTGGATGCAGATGTTCCACACGCATTCGTCGCCGTGACCGATATGTTTCCTGAAGTAGCCCCAAAAGTGACGGTGGCGCTGGTGGTTCCCTGACCTGCAGAAACGCTTGCGCCTGTTGGTACTGTCCATGTGTAGCTTGTTGCTCCCGAGACAGATGAAATACTGTAAACATTGCCGGAACTGCCTGAACAAACAGTTGTCGTTCCAGAAATCGCTCCCGGAGTTGCGGGCAATGTGCAGTTGCTTACAATTACAACCCCATAATCTTCCACTTGTCCATAATTCATTGGATTCTTGCATGGTTGTGCAGATGCGGTACTGCTAAAATCAGAGATAACCCGCATGCGCAACATGGTATTTTGTATAGCTGTAACGGGCACCGTAAACGAGGACGTTACAGCACCCAAGTGATTGTCTAGAGAAAAAACCGTTTCAGTGGCGGTTTGAAAAACATTGTCATTGTTATAATCGATATAAACCCTTGACCATTGGGTATTTACGGTACCCACGCCTACGGTTATGCTGTATGTCGAATTGGCAACCAGCTGCGTGTTATCGGTGCACACATAATTTTGATATACGTTATCTGTATTAGAGGTCGTTTTGGAGATACTGTTCAACTTGACCATGAAGGTACCAATTTGATTGCCGGTGGTTGGCAGATTGGATCTTGAAGCGGGTGTACAAACGGCTCCTGGCGAGGCAAAAACGTGAATATAAGCCGTTTTGGTCATCGTTGTTCCTGTCCCTAATCCGTTGGAAGCTACAAGCGTAACAGCATAAACACCCGGAGACGCATAGGTTACGACTGGATTTTGCAGGGAGGAAGTGGCCGGAGATCCTCCGGTGAAAGTCCAACTCCAAGAGCTTGGAGAAAGCAAGGATTCATCTGAAAAGGATACTGATGAACCGGCACAAATCAATGTGTCAGCGGAAAAATCGGAAAGAGGTGGTCCTGTGACAGCAAAGGTTAACGCATTTGAAACAGCAGGTGAACCTATGACACCTGAAAGGTTGGAAACCATTTGGCAAGTTACAACATCACCATTGAGCAAGGTGTTGGTGCTAAATGTAGACGAGGTTTGTCCCGAAATAATTGCTCCATTCACGAACCAAGTGTAGCTGGGTGAGACACCGCCATTACTTGGTGTTGCGGTTAATGTCACATTTGTACCGTAGGAAATGGTCGTGGAGGGTGAAGCAATGATGTTTACACCGGCAACCTTATTGGAAATGAATACGCCAAAGTCGTGGCATTGGCCTCGGGATGTTGACATGCAGGGCGTGATTGGCTCCGTATCCCTTGCACTTAATACCCTTATTTTCAGCAATGTATTCAAGGTTGGACTCGCAGGAGTAGTAAAATTGGCGGTTAAAAGGTTACCACTTCCAGCCACTGCATTCCAGGCAGCAATTTCCTCCCCCGCATCGATAAAATCCATCATTATTGTAGTCGATGTAGGCCTTAAAGTTTTCAAAAAGACCGGGATTTGAGGTTCCCTTCAACGAAATTTGATAGGTGGTCGAAGGCTTCAACACCGTGCTTTTAGTGCAGCTGAGGTTCGCATAACCTGATGTCGTTAATCCGGAGAGATTGTCCTCGTTTGTACTCCCAGAATAATGATGCATTGCATTGAGGTGCACCTGAAAAATTCCATAAGTAAGGGTCGAAATGGATGTTGAAATTGGATTGCATGTGGTCGCTAAAGAGGGGGAAGTGATAACGACGAATCCCTGTTCGGTCAAAGATGACGTTCCATTGGCATTTGTAATGGACAAAGTAACATCGTACGTCCCTGGCACTGTGAATGTTATCTGTGGATTTTGAAGAGTAGAATTTAGGGTTGTACCAAGGTTATTGTTAAACGTCCAATTGAATGTAATTCCTGTCCAAAAGGTTGTGTCCATAAAGGTATTAGGAATACAAGTAGAGTGGTCATAAAACTGAATGGAGGTACCTGAGCATGCAAGCGAAGTAGACGCAACAAAATCGACCGTGGCAGTACCTGGAGGAACAAGGGACATGTTTCCGTTTGCTGCAAGAAAGGATGCCCTGGGGCCGGTCAATGCCGAGGTTGCGCGGGTTTTCTGTCCTGCAGTAAATTCACTTTGGCACAAATCCGAGGAATAGTCCATGTAATTATGGATGAATAGATTGGAGGAACTTCCACCGTCGCAAGCGTTGGCACCCACAACACAATTACTTGCACTTCTAATATGTGGCGGAGTATCACAAACTAAATCTCCCTGAAGGTTACAAGTGGTGTTGAGTGGACATGTTGTACCGCCATTATCTCCTTCAAAGGTATGATACAAATTAAGGGAATGCCCCAATTCATGCGCTGTGGTGGAGCTTGCCGGATCTTTGAAATTGGTGACCATAATAACAGCACCATCTTCGTATGAACCATGAGATGAAGCAAAAAAGGCATAGCCTTGAACACCGGATCCTCCATTGTTATTATCTATCTCAGATACCAACCAAATGTTGTAATACTTGGTTTGATCCCAAACGCTAAAGGATTTAAGCAAACTATCAGAAACACCTGCAACATCGTAAAAAACTCCGGATGCCACATAGGTTGGATTTCCTGCTAAATTGTAGCGCACAATTCCATTGGTACAATTGCCATCTGGGTCTCGGACAGCCAACGAAAACTCGATTTTCATATCGACACCATTTCCAAACCCCTGCGTTCCGGCTGCTTTTCGAAAACGGTTGTTCAATTCCCGCATAGCCTGACGAATTTGCTCGTCTGTAATTTGAGTCAATGAAGTACCATCGCTCATGACATGTACCACTACCGGAATCCTGTAATCTCCTTGACCAACTTTGTTGATGGGGCCAATTTTACTTGTCTTCTTATTGAACTCCAAGGTTTTTCGCGCGTAAACAGAATCAACCTGCATACGTTTATGGTGCAAATGATCGAACCCACACGGATTATGTTGGGAATTGTGTTGGCTTTTTGCCGGTTTGGTGGTCTGCTGCTGGGAAAAAACAGGCAAACCCTTCAAAAATAAAAAAGTTAGAAAGAGACTGGTTTTAAATGCCTTCATATGCAAATGTTAATTTGAGTACGAAAGTAAACCAAACCTAATGGTTTTCAAAATATTAAAGGGTTGAAATCCTAGGAAAAAAGCGATTCAACAAATTGTTTTTTGTCAAAAGCCTGCAAATCATCTATTCCCTCACCCACACCTATGTATTTAACAGGTATTTTCATTTGATCGGATATGCCGATTACCACACCTCCCTTCGCTGTTCCATCCAGTTTGGTTATGGCCAATGCATTAATTTCGGTAGCCAATGAAAATTGTTTCGCTTGTTCATAGGCGTTTTGTCCGGTTGAACCATCTAACACCAACAAAATTTCATGAGGTGCACCGGGAATGACTTTTTCCATAACACGTTTGATTTTGCTAAGCTCATTCATTAGGTTGACCTTATTATGGAGTCGGCCAGCGGTATCAATTATGGCGACATCAGCCTGTTGGGCTTTGGCAGATTGAAGTGTATCAAATGCCACTGATGCAGGATCGGCGCCCATTCCCTGCTGTACGATGGGAACTCCTACTCGTTCTGACCAAATAATGAGTTGATCCACCGCTGCAGCGCGAAAGGTATCTGCGGCACCCAAAACCACTTTTTTTCCAGATAATTTGATGCGGTTAGATAATTTACCAATGGTCGTTGTTTTACCTACGCCATTCACACCGACAACCATTATAACATACGGATTTCCATCCACTTTGGAATAATTGAAGTCAATGGCTTGTCCACTGTTGTTTTCTTCTAGCAAGGCTCCTATTTCCTCCCGCAAGATCGCGTTCAACTCGTCGGTATTCATCACCTTATTCCTGGCAACGCGCTGTTCAATGCGGTCGATAATTTTAAGCGTGGTTTGCACCCCTACATCGGAAGAAATCAGCACTTCTTCCAGGTTGTCTAAAACCTCTGCATCTACTTTAGACTTTCCGACAACGGTTCGTGCTAATTTAGAGAAAAAACTTTCTTTTGTTTTTTCGAGTCCTTTATCAAGGCTTTCCTTATTGCCTTTTGAAAATAATCCAAACAATCCCATGGGTTAAAATAGAAAAAGCTTCCCAAAAAAAGGAAGCTTAATATTGAAAAATGAACCTATCTTACTTTTTATTAAAAAAATCTTTCACCTTATCGTTGTGAACGATTTCTTCACGGAATGTGTAAGAGCCCGACTTATCTGATTTTATCATTTTAATTACGCGGGTATGCTCTTTCCCACCTCCTTTTTGCAATGATGCTACAACCTTCTTTGCCATGTTTAATCTTATTTAATCTCTTTATGAATTGTATAACGCTTTAGAATTGGGTTAAACTTTTTAATCTCCATTCTATCCGGCGTATTCTTTCTGTTTTTGGTGGTAATATAGCGCGAAGTACCAGCAACACCTGAATTTTTGTGCTCGGTGCATTCCAAAATTACCTGAATTCTATTGCCTTTTGCTTTTTTAGCCATGATGCAATGTTTTTATCTTTTGATGAATGTTTATTTTAAATAACCTTTAGCCTTGGCTTCTTTGACACAGGCAGTGATACCCTTTTTGTCAATCGTCCGTAACGCAGAGGCAGATATTTTTAACGTGATGTAACGATCTTCCTCTGGAAGAAAGAACTTTTTGGTAATTAAATTCGGGTAAAACTTTCGTTTCGTTTTGCGGTTTGAGTGAGATACGTTGTTACCAACCATAACTCCTTTACCTGTAAGTTGACATACTCGTGACATCTTGAAAAAAATTAGTGTCTTTACAATTTGGGGTGCAAAGAAAACATTTTTTTACGAAACGAACAAGACATTTATCAAAATTAATCGGAAGTAAGCCCGACGATTGAACACCTTAGCATATTGAGGGCTGAAAGAATCGTCATTTGAATGTTTCGTTCCCTGTTATCGCCGAATCGAAAATCCCTTACAGTGACCTCATTTTCAGAGGCTACTGCGATAAAAACAGTTCCCAATGGAGTTTCGGCTGTCCCTCCGGTTGGTCCAGCAACTCCAGTAGTGGAAACGCACCAATCTACACATAATTTTTCCCTTCCATACACAGCCATCGCTTTGGCAATTTCGCGACTCACGGCTCCATACCGCTGTAAATCCTCCATTGGGATTGACAACAAGTCATGTTTTAGTTGATTGCTGTAGGTGGTCAATGCTCCTTCAAAATACTCTGAAGCTCCCGAAACGGAAGCGATTTCAGCAGCCAATCCACCTCCCGTGCAACTTTCAACCGTACCGAGTGTTTGACCGTTTTGTCGTAACAGGCTGCCAATTACTTCTTTCAGCGTTACTTCATCACGGCCATAAAAATAAAGTGGTAGGTCCTTTTCTAATTGATCGAAAAGTAAATCTATCTCCCCGGCCCGTGATTTCCCCTCACGAGAGGTCAATCTTAACTTTACCTGTCCTGGAGATGGAAGATAAGCCAATCCAAGCCCAGATTCACGCACGTGGTTTTCCCAAAACTTGATTTTCTCAGCGAGGAACGACTCCCCTATTCCCTGCGTCATAATTGTTCGATGGTAAAGGGAATGCAGCTGAAATCTTTCCTCTAACCTTGGAAAAACTTCATCTTGCATTATGGCTTTCATTTCGTAGGGAACACCTGGCATACTTACGACAATAGCAGCATTTTTCTCAAACCACATTCCTGCCGCCGTTCCGTTTGGATTAGGTAAAATAGTGCAACTTTCTGGCAAATCGGCTTGTTGGGTATTAGCCTCAAGCATGGGCCTGTTTCGTGCTGCGAAAAAAGACTCTATCTGTTTGAGTGTTGCTTCATGTCGTACCAACTTCGTTTCGAAATAATCGACTAACGTATGTTTCGTAATATCGTCCTTCGTGGGACCCAAGCCACCGGTAATTAATACCAGATCTGCTTTTTCAATGCTATTGTTTAGCTCCGATTTAATTTCATTTTCGTCATCCGAGATCGCAATCACTCGTTCCACTCGAATTCCTCTCCGTGAACATTCTTGACCCAGCCAAGCAGCGTTGGTATTAACCGTCTGGCCAATCAATAATTCATCACCGATGGAAATAAAGATGGCTTTCATTCCTTGGATTTAACAAAACGTGCAACCGACTCAATGTGTCCCGTATGTGGGAATTGATCAACCAGCGACCATTTTTCCAAGTGGTAACCGTTCATCGATAAGGTTTGTGCGTCACGAGCCTGAGTCGAAGGATTGCATGAAATATAAACAATTGCATCGGCGTTCAATTCAATCACTTTCAACAATGTTTTCGGAGCAATCCCCGCCCGAGGAGGATCCAGAACTACGGTATTTATGCGGCCAATATACTCGGGATGTGCTTTTAAGAATTTCCCTGCATCCGCGGCATAAAAGCGAAGGTGTTCAAGGTTATTTCGTTCGGCATTTCTTTGTGCATCCTGAATGGCTTGTTCTACGATATCAACCCCAACAATTTCCAATCCCTCTTGTCGCTTTGCCATCAACTGAGCAATAGTACCAGTTCCACAGAACATATCCATAAACACACCCGATTGGTGTTCGTCCTGAAACACATAATCAAGTGCCTTGGTATACAAACGTTCGGCGCATTGCGGATTGGTTTGAAAAAAACTCTCCATGGAAATCTCGAATTCCAACCCAAGAATACGTTCCACAATGGTCCAATCACCAAAGAGTAATTGCGAAGACCCATTTTCAATCTTCGCTCGATCCGCCACATTGTCGTTAATGGTATGAATCAGTCCTGCAAGCCTATTTCCGAAAAGACCCTTCATCAGTTCGACAAATCCCATCGAACTAAACCGATCTAATCCCTCTGAGGAAGTCACTAAATTGAATAATAATTGATCCTGACTAAAGGATTTCCGAACGACCAAATGCCTGAAAAATCCATGTTTACCGGGGGCGTGCCAAGCAAGAAGTTGCTGTTTGAACAAGCTTTCTCGAATGGTACAAATGTGCCTTTCTACCTGCTCATCGAACAAACCACTTGGCGCATTCAAGTCTTCCACCTTCCACCAGGTGCCACGACGTTTGAAACCGAGGGAAAATACCTCATCTTCTGTTTCTCCAGTTTCCGGACGGAAAGCAATAGAAGAAAAACTGTACTCCATTTTATTTCGGTAAAAAAAATCGAGTGGGGAGTGAATGTACTCTTCAAAGCGCGAGGCAATGTCTTGAATACCAGAAATCCTGCGAAAGGTTTCTATAGTCGATTGTATTTTATATTCGCGCTGAATTTCAAGAGGAACATAAATGTATGGCCCACCTGAAATCTCTTGAAAATTGGAAATTTCTTCTTTCGGGGAGCGCTGCAAGACTTCCACGAGCTTTGCTTCGGCATGCCGCTTTCGTTTCACATCGATTTTTGCCATTACACGCTGCCCCGGAAAAGCATTGTCAACGAAAACTACAAATCCATCAGCTTCTTTGATTCGGGCGATTCCTTTGCCTCCAAACGCATAATCTTCAATTTCTAACTCTACCGTTTGACCGCGTTGAAACATGCTTCCTTCTTTTCAGGATTCAGTTGATTGCCTTATCATTCCCCTTATCACTCCTCGTTCAGATGATTCGATAAAACTCAAAATCATAGACCGAAGCGAAGAGTCCGGGATTTGTTCTCGAATCGCTTCAATGCCCTTACTAATATTGTTATTTTGAACATACAAAATACGGTAAATATCCTCTATTTCCTTCACCTCAGCATCGGTATAGCCTCTTCTTCTAAGCCCAATAGAGTTGACACCTGCGAAAGCAAGAGGTTCCAGTGCCGCTTTTACGAACGGAGGAATGTCCTTTCTAACAAGCGAGGCACCTGCGACAAACGTATGAGGTCCGATATGAGCAAACTGTTGTGCGGCCACTTTTCCCTCAAGAATGGCGTGGTCTTCAATGGTCACATGTCCGGAGAGTCCAACATAGCTAGCCAAAATCACATGGTTTCCAATCTGACAATCGTGGGCAACATGTACGTAAGTCATCAACAAACAATGGTCGCCAATAGCCGTCTTCCATTTGTCTTTTGTACCTCGATGAATCGTAACACATTCACGAATCCGAGTGTAATTTCCTATTTCAACAGTTGTATACTCCCCGTCGAATTTTAAGTCTTGCGGAATCACACCAATCGCTGCGCCAGGAAAAATTTCACAATGTTCTCCTATCCTCGTACCGGGGTAAATGGTCACATTTGGATGTATTCGCGTATTGGAACCAATCACCACATCGTCATACACGGTGGAGAACGCTTCAATGGTGACATTCTCTCCAATAGTTGCCCCTTCCGAGACGTGAGCGAGTTGACTGATCATTATCCTTTGTCTTTAATTACTTGAGCGAGCATTTCGGCTTGCATAACTGGTTTTCCATTGACATAAGCTGTTCCTCCCATTTCAACGAGTCCACGACGTATAGGTGAAATTAGCTGCAATTCAAAGACTAAGGTATCGCCAGGGACAACCTTTTGCTTGAATTTTACTTTATCAATTTTCATGAAGTAAGTGGAGTACAAATGTGGATCTTCGACTTTACTCAAGGCAAAAATTCCACCTACTTGGGCCATCGCCTCTATTTGTAGAACACCGGGGAAAACAGGATTTCCTGGAAAATGCCCTGTAAATATCGGCTCATTCATCGTAACATTCTTAACCCCTATAATGGATTCATCGCCAATTTCGATGATTTTATCTACCATTAAAAACGGGAAACGATGGGGTAACATGCGTTCTATGTCCTGAATGTTGTACAAGGGCGTGCGCGCTAAATCGAATTGCTTGCCTTTTTTCTCTTGTTTTTTAATTTGTTCCTTGAGTACTTTGGCAAAACGTACATTTCCAGAATGACCTGGTCGAGCAGCAAGAATGTGCGCTTTGATTGGTCGTCCTACCAAAGCCAAATCGCCAACAATGTCAAGCAACTTGTGCCGTGCAGGTTCGTTTTCAAACTTCAGTTTGGTACTGTTCAATACACCAATTCCATCGATAGAAATCGTTAAGTCTTCC
>Ga0315902_10014188_pt1 | contig 10258 bp, 6 predicted proteins | sample LakEriMetagenome_9_FD_203523 | JGI IMG/M metagenome (GOLD analysis project Ga0315902, IMG submission 203523) | Freshwater fungal communities from buoy surface, Lake Erie, Ohio, United States - Buoy 12 MA117 | ecosystem: Environmental > Aquatic > Freshwater > Lake > Lake biofilm | place: USA...
GCGCGGCGGCCGCCGTGCGCATGGTATCTCGGCGCATCGGGTCGGCGATGAGGTCACGCACGGTAGCGTCCAGGCGCGCCGCCGAGAGCTCATGCTGCGGCAGGTGGATCGCCGCGCCGGATGCGGCGGTGGCGCGGGCGTTGTGCGTCTGGTGGTCCTGCGCCGCCGTCGGGAGTGGCACGAGCACCGCCGGAATCTGCCAGGCGCACAGCTCGGCGATGGACATCGCGCCGGCCCGCGTGATCGCCACGTCGGCCACGGCATAGGCCTCGGCGATCGGCGAGAGATAGGGGCGTACGCGCACCGTGGCGCTCTCGAAATGGCGATAGGCGTCAGCCTGCTGCCGTCCCGTGGCCCAAATGAGCGTGACGCCGGCCGGCAGGCCGCCCGTCACCCAGGCCGCCGTGGCCTCATTGATGGCCCGTGCGCCCTGACTGCCGCCGAAGACGAGCACCGTGACGCTCCCCGGCGGAAACCCCCAGGCCGCCTGCAAGGCGAGGCGATCTCGAGGGGTTGGGGGCTCGATGGGGGCACCGAGGACGTGGACCCGGGTGTCACGCCCCACCGAGAGACGATCGGCCGCTTCGGGGAATCCGAGGAAGAGCGCGCGGGCGCCTCCGGCGAAGGCGCGCGTGGTCAGTCCGGGATGGCTGTCGGGCTCATGCAGCATGGTCGGGATGCCCTGCGCCCGTGCCCACGCGAGCGCGACGCCGGCCGCATAGCCGCCGGTTCCAACCACGGCACGCGGCCGCTGCTCACGGGCAATGGCGGAGAGTTGCCTCCACGCCGACCAGGCACCGACCAGCGTCCGCCAGTTGTTCCACGGGGTGCGCCGGTAGAGCGGGTGCAGGTCGAGCAGCGTGTAGGGCACGCCGGCTCCGGGGAGCACCTCGCGCTCGATGCCCCGCTTCGCGCCGATGAAGTAGGGAACCACCTGCGGATCGCGGTGCATCAGCGCCCGCGCAATGGCCAGCCCCGGATACAGGTGTCCTCCGGTGCCACCTCCGGCAAACAGGATGCGCTGCGTCATGCCGCTCGGCTCCCCCCCGTCATCGGCCGAGCGGATCCGTGGCCGACGTACCGTACACGCGTTCGCGGACACTCCCGATATTCACCAGGATCCCGGTCATCAGGAGCGTCAGCACCAGGTTCGAGCGTCCATACGACACAAAGGGGAGCGTGAGTCCGGTGTTCGGGAACAGTCGGACCACCACGCCCAAATGCACGAAGGCCGTGAACACCGTGGTGAAGGTGAGCCCGATGGCCAAGAGGGTGCCGTACGGACTTCGGGCGTGCCGTGCAATGCGGAAGCCGAGCCAGCCGTAGGCGGCGAACGCCACAATGGTGAAGACCATGCCGAGAAACCCGAACTCCTCGCCGATGATCGACCCGATGAAGTCGTTGTAGGCAAGCGGCAGCCAGCCCCGCTGCTGGTTTCCCTGACCGAAGCCCACGCCGAGGATGCCGCCGGACCCCACGGCCACGAGCGATTGGTACTGCTGGTCATTCACGGCCGCGCGCTCGGTCTTGCCGGCCGCCTCGCCCACCAGAAAGCCCTCGATTCGGGCCCGCACATACCGGCTCTGCGTCGCGTGAGCGCCGATCCCGGCCAGCCCGAGGAGGGCGAAGAGCAGAAAGTGCCGGAGGCGGGCGCCCCCGACGAAGAGCAGCACGGCCATGAGCAGGCAGAACATGGCGGCGACGGACAGGTCCGGTTCGAGGACCGCCAGCACGCACAACGCCCCGATGACCACGCCGAAGGGGAGCATCCCGTTGCTGAAGCGGTGCAGCCCGGTCCCCTTCTTCACCAGCAGCATCGGCGTCCAGACGAGAATGGCGAACTTCGCGAATTCCGAGGGTTGGATGGATCCACCGAAGAGGTACCGCCGCGACCCGTACACCCGTCCCGAGATGGACTCCGTCCCCGGCAGGATGATCACCAGCATCAGCAGGAAGCTGAGTCCCATCAGGGGCCACGCCAGCGGACGCCAGCGTTCGGCATCGACCTTGGCGGCCACCATGAAACAGACGACGCCGACCAGAACCCCCAGTGCCTGTCGCAGCACGAAATGGTGCCCGGGGCTCCCGGCGGCCACCGCCTGCAAGGCGCTGGCGCTGTAGAGCACCCCGAGGCCGAAGACCTGAAGGCTCGCCGTCACGACCACGAGCGCCAGTGCCTCGGGGCTCATGCGCCACCGCTCGCGAACGGGGGCCGCGGTACGCCCGCCCACCCCCGACGCGGTCCCCGCGACCGCCGGGGCCGTCATGGGCGCCCGGCCGCGAGCTCCCCGAACCGGCGCCCCCGCTCCTCGTAGTTGATGAACTGGTCGTAGCTGGAGCAGGCGGGCGACAGGAGCACCACATCACCCGGCTGCGCCAGCGCGCGCGCGCGGGCCATCACGTCGGCGAAGGAGGCCCCCCCGAGATCCTCCAGCGGCACCTCCGAGGCCAGCGCCTCCCGCAGATCCGCGAGGATCTGGGGCGCGGCCTCACCAAAGGCGAGGACGGCACGCCCCGTGCGCCGGATGTCGGGGAGCAGGGTGGCATACGGTTCCCCCTTGTGCCGCCCCCCGAGGAGCAGCACGGTGGGGCGCGTCATTCCGGCGAGCGCCACGGCCGTCGAGGAGACGTTGGTGGCCTTGGAGTCATTGATCCACTGCACCCCGTCACGCTCGAGCACGAGTTCGAGCCGATGCGGCGGCGCGCGGAAGGTCCGCACCGCCGCGGCCAGAGTGGCCAGCGCCGCCGGGGTTGCGTGGGACGGATCGGCCATGACGACCGCGAGGACGGCAGCCAGCACATTGGCCACGTTGTGGTCACCCGTGAGCGGGACCTCACCCCGTGGCATGAAGGGGACGCCGCGCACCACAAGACGCGCCTTGGCGCGATCGTACCATCCGTCCACGTCCTCCCGTTGCACGGAGAACCGCCACCAGTGCCCGGGGACGCCATCCCCGAGCGCGGTCACGTCGGCATTGTCGGCGGTAGCTACCCACCGAGAGGCCGATGTGGCGTTGGCAAAGAGCCGCCGTTTGTCGGCGTAGTACGCGCCCACGGACTCGTACCGGTCCAGATGATCCGGGCTCAGCGTCGTGAGCACGCCCACGTCGGGTAGGATGCCGGGCGTGTCGTGCAGCTGGAACGAGGAGATCTCGAGCGCGGCCCACGCTGGCGGCTCCGCCAGCAGCGCCAGCTCCGCCACGGGTGTCCCGATATTGCCAACCTCCATGGCCGAATGGCCCAGAGCCCGCAGCAGATGGCCCACGAGCGCGGTCACCGTGGTCTTGCCGTTGGTGCCCGTGGTGGCGATGTACCGCACGCCGGGAGCAAGGCGGAGCCCGATTTCCACCTCACTGACGACCGGTACCCCCGACTCCCGCGCGGCCCGCAGTGGCGGCGCGGTGGGCGGGACCCCCGGACTGACGACGCACCCCACCGCGCGGGCAATGCGCGCCAGGTCGTGCCCGCCCACCTCCACATCGGCCCCCTCGCGGCGCAGCGCGTCGGCAGCGGCTACCGTGGCCGGATCCGCCCCCCGATCCGACGCATAGACGGCCAGACCGGCCCGACGCAGCAGGCGGGTGACGGCTCCCCCGCTGCGCCCCAGCCCGATGACAGCCCATTCGCCCGTGCGCTCGGCGAGTCGGCGCGCCACCAGCGACGCCGCGGTAGCTGAAGAGTGCGCGTGCGGCGCGAGGCGCATCGGCGTCAGCGGAGCTTGAGGGTGCTCAGCGCGAGGATGGCGCACAGCACCCCGATGATCCAGAACCGGATCACGACCTGCGGTTCGGGCCATCCGAGCATCTCGAAGTGGTGATGCAATGGCGCCCGCCGGAAGACGCGATGTTGCTGGGCATAGGCCAGCCCGTATCGCCGCTTGCGGTACTTGAACACCGACCGCTGCAGGATGACCGAGACGGTCTCCGCAAAGAAGACCGCGCCGACGAAGAGCAGGAGGAACTCGCTCTTGAGCAGCAGGGCGATGGCTCCCACGGCCCCACCAAGCGCGAGTGAACCGGTGTCGCCCATGAAGACCTGGGCCGGGTGCGCGTTGTACCAGAGGAACCCGATGCAGGCGCCGACGATCGCGGCGCAGAACACCGTCAATTCCCCCGCCCCACGCAGGTAGAACACCTGGAGATAGGCCGAGCTGTCCACGCGACCGAGCAGATAGGCGAAGAGCCCGAGGGTCAGGACGGCAATGGCGACCAATCCGGCGGAGAGCCCGTCGAGGCCATCCGTGAGATTGACCGCGTTCGAGACGCCGGTCAGGATGAACGTGACCCACGGGATGTACAGCCAGGCGGCCCACGAGACAGCCGGGACGACGAGGATGTACTTGAAGAAGGGAAGTGTGGTGCTGGCGCCGGGCAACGTGGAGATCGGATCGAGCAGCAGCACGGCGCCGAGGGCGAGGCCGCACATCACCTGGCCCGCCAACTTGTAGCGCTCCACCAGTCCCTCGTTCTTCTTCCCCTCGCGCTTCTGCTTCAGTTTGAGGTAGTCATCGAGGAAGCCAATCACGCCCATCCACGCCGTGACGGCCATTGCCAGCAGGACGTAGCGATTGGAGAGGCGGGCCCAGAGCAGCGTGGGGCCGAACGTGGCGAGCAGGATGATCAGGCCGCCCATGGTGGGGGTGGTCCCCTTCCCGGCGTGCGTATCGGGCGTCCCGGCACGCACCACCTGGTGTACCGCCATGGCCTGCAGGCGCCGGATGATCATCGGCCCGAACACGAAGCACGTCCCCAGCGCCGTCACGAAGGCGGCGGCCGCGCGGAACGTGATGTAGTTGAGCAGGTTCAGCAGCTGCAGGTCGCCAGCCAGCGGCTGGAGGAGGAAATAGAGCACTAGCGGGTGGCCCAGGTGGTGAGCTGGGGAACGAGACGCTCGAGCTGTGTCCCGCGCGAGGCCTTGAGAAGTATGAGGGCGTCCGCACGCAAACGGGGCTCCAGCAGCGGCCAGATCCCATCCAGCGTGGCACTGGTGATCACGCGTCCATCCGCCCCCGCGGCGGCAAAGGCGTCGGCGAAGTCCCCGATCCCGACCAGCAAGTCCGCTGGCGAATCGAGTGCGGCGCGGGCCACGGCACGGTGCTGGGCGTCGCTCTGGGCGCCCAGCTCCCGCATGGTCCCGAGAATGGCCACGCGCTGGCGCCCCGCACCCACGGCCGCCAGCAACGAGAGGGCGGCGCGCATCGAGGCGGGGTTGGCATTGTACGCGTCATTGAGGAGCACGGCGCGACCGATCGGCTCCCAGACCCCGCGCATGGCAGGGACCGGCATGGCGGCGATCCCGAGCGCCGCCGACTCCATGGAAACGCCGCAGGCCCGCGCGACGGCCAACGCGAGCATGGCGTTGGCGGCCTGGTGCGCACCACGCAGCGGCAGCGTCACCCGCACGCCATCGAGCGTGAGCCATGGACAGCCCTCGGCATCGAGCCCCCAGACCGTGGGGACGAGATCGGCCGGCCCACTCGCCGGCAGACCGGCGCGAACCACCTGCGACGCCCGTGCCCGGGCCAGCGGTTCGAGCTCGGGGTGCGCGGACGGGATCACCGCGAGCGTCACGCCATGAAGGATATCCGATTCCTCCCGGAGCACGCCCTCGAGATCTCCCAGCCCCTCGAGGTGCTCCTCCCCGATGGAGGTCACCACGGCGATGTCGGGTTCGGCGATGGCCCGCAGCATGCCAACCTCTCCCGGCGTATTGGTCCCCACCTCCACGATGGCGATCGCGGCATGGGACGGGGTGCCCAGCAGCGTCAGCGGAACTCCGATGCGATTGTTCAGATTGCCATGGGTGGCGTGCACCGGCAGGGCCGAACCCAGCGCCGCGCGCAGCAGCTCCTTCGTGCTCGTTTTCCCGTTGGAGCCGGCGACGGCCACCACGGTACCTCCCCACGCCCGCCGCCACGCGGTCGCCAGTTGACCGAGCGCCACCAGCGTATCGGGAACGATGCAGGTAGGGAGACCGAGACCGGCCGCACGGGTGGCATCACGCACGACGAGGGCGGCGGCGCCCGCCTGCCTGGCCTGCGCCAAGTGATCATGGGCGTCATGGTGCTCGCCGACGAGGGCCACGAAGCAGTCGCCGGGGCGCAGGGTACGCGTATCCGTACTGATCCCGGCCAGCGGCAGGGCGGGCAACGGGGCCGTTCCCAGCGCGTGCGCCACCCGTTCCATCGTCCAGAACGGATGCGCGACCTCGGGACGTACCGGTGCCGTCGCCAGCACCGCCGTCCCTGCGCGGATGCCCAGGCTCATATCGGAGCCCTCATGCCCGAAAGCGCCGCCACAATTTCAGCCTCATCGAACGGATACGAGGTCGTGCCCCGGATCTGGTAGGTCTCATGTCCCTTGCCGGCAAGGACGATGACGTCGCGAATCGTGGCGCGCTGCAGGGCCACCGCGATAGCCTCGCGACGATCGACCTCGCGATGAAAGCGCCCGGGAGTCATCCCGGCCACGATGTCGTCGAGAATGCGTTCAGGGTCTTCGGTGCGCGGGTTGTCGCTCGTGACGATCACGTCGTCCGCAAGCGCCTCGGCCACCCGTCCCATCTCCGGACGCTTGCCCCGGTCCCGATCCCCGCCACAACCGAAGACTACGAGGAGCCGTCCGTCGGCACCAGCACCACCCGCGCGTCGCGCAAAGGGGCGCACGGCCTGCAACGCCCGCTCGAGCGCATCCGGCGTGTGGGCATAATCGCGCAGCACGGTAGGTGCCGTGCGCAGGATTTCGAGGCGACCCGGGACCTGCGGGACCGTGGCCAGGCGCTCGGCCACGCGCGCGACCGGCTGCCCGACGGCCAGCGCCGCGGCCGCGGCAGCCAGCGCGTTGGCCACGTTGAAATCACCGATGAGGGGGAGCGCCACGGGATGCGCCCCCTCCGGAGCCACGAGCAGGAAGTGACTGCCGCTTTGCGCGAACGTGACGTCGCGCGCACTCACGGCAGCCAGGGGATCCGTCCCGAATCCGAGCGTCCGGGAAGCGTGGGTCACGGCTCGCCAGGTGGGATCGTCGCGATTGAGGCAGGCCACCCCATCGCGGGCGAGCAGCCCGAGGAGGCGCAGCTTCGCGTCGCGATAGGCCTCCATGGTACCGTGATAGTCGAGATGGTCCCGGGTCAGGTTGGTGAAAACACCCGCGGCGAAGGCGAGCCCATCCACCCGGCGCTGATCGAGTGCGTGCGATGAGGTCTCCATGGCCACCGTGCGCACGCCGCCATCGACCAGTTGGCGGAGCACCCGTTGCAACTCCACGGGGCCGGGTGTGGTGAGCCCCTGCCCTCCGGGAAGCACGGTCCCCTCGCTGCCGACGAGGACCCCCAGGGTTCCGATGCTCGCCGCGCGATGGATCGGGTCGTCCAGCAGATGCCGGATGAGGCCGACGGTGGTGGTCTTGCCGTTCGTGCCGGTGACACCGATGAGGGTGAGGGCCCGCGCCGGCCAGTCGTGGAAGGCGGCCGCCGCCTGGGCCGCGGCCCGTCGCCCATCATGCACGTGCACCCACGGCAGGCCCGCGGCCTCGGCGGACGCCGGATCCTCCACAATGGCGACCGATGCGCCGGCGCGGGTGGCCGCCGGGAGCCACGCGTGGCCGTCCTGCGAGGCTCCGCGCACGGCCAGAAACGCGGCGCCTGGCCCCACCCGGCGGCTATCCTCCACCAGGTCGGTCACGTGATCGGGGAGTGCGAGCGATCGGTCGGCCACGAGCCCGGCGGCGTGCAGGGCATCAAGCAACCGGGCCAAGGGCACCGCCTTCGCGCCCGATGGATGCGCCATCATCGCGGACGCTCCAGGCGCACGGTGGATCCGGTCCGCAGGATGGTCCCTGCCATGGGTGTGGTGCGCAGTGAAGGTCCGGAGGCGAGGGCCACCTGAAAGCCGGCGAGGTGCAGCACGCGCACGGCCTGTCGAAGGTCCAACCCGTCGATCGGCGGCACGGGGCGCAGTTCCTCCGATCGCGCCAGTGGCGCGGACCGCGCCCCGGGAACCATCGGGAGTTCCACCACGACACGCGCCGGAACCGGGAGCGGCTCGGCTGGTGGTGGGGCTGGGGCCCGGGGCGCCGACGAGGTGTCCGGGTTCTCGGTGGCGACTCCCGGCGCCGTGCCGGTGGCATCGGGACCGGGGGCCGCGAGGCGCTTCACCACCTCCGCGAGCTTGCCGCGGTCCAGCGAGGCCTCACGCGTGGCCAGCGCCGCCTGCAGTATGCCGTTTACCATGCCCCCCGACACCGTCCCGCCGAAATAACTGGAGCCCGAGGGATCGATCAGTCGGGCCACGATGACGTACTGCGGATCGCTGGCCGGAAACAGCCCCGCAAAGGACGCGTTGTATCGGCCTTGCACGTAGCCCGCTCCCTGAACGGAGCGCCGCGCCGTCCCCGACTTCCCGGCCACGTCGAAGGTGGCCAGATCGGCCGCCCGCGCCGTTCCGCTATCGACGACACTCTCGAGCATCGTCCGCATGGCCGCGGCCGCCTGCGGGGAGATGACCTGCCGCACCACCCGCCGCTGATGCCGGTACCGGACCGTGCCATCGGGGGCGCGCACCTCGCGCACCAGCACCGGCTGAAGGAGCGCGCCCCCATTCGCAATGGCCGCGTAGGCCGCAGCGATCTGCACCGGGGTGGCCATGAGTTCATACCCGATCGCCATGGAGGTTCGCGTCATCGGCCCCCAGGTCCCCGGCCGCTTGAGCTGGCCCTTGGACTCGGCCGGATAGGGCACCCCGGTGTAGCTCCCGAACCCGAAGTCGCGGAGCGTCTCGAACTCCTCCTGAGGCGACAGCCGCGCCGCCAGCTTGGCCGTGCCGATGTTGCTGGAGAGGCGAATGACGTCGCGCACCGTCATCGTGGGGGCTTCATGCTCGTCACGCAGGGTCCGCCCAGCCAGCCGCCATTCCCCATTCTCCGTGTTGATGGTCTCCTCGACCTGCGTTCGGCCGAGGTCGAGCAGCCGCGTCACGAGAAACGGCTTGACGACCGAGCCGGGCTCATAGGCCTCGGCCAGCGGCGTGCTGGTCAGCGCGGGACGCCCGTCGCGCACGCCGACGAGGGCGAGGAGTTCCCCCGTGCGCGGATCGAGGATGACGACGTCTCCCCCGGTCGCGCCGGTACGTTCCCGCGCGAGCTCCAACTGCTGCTCGGCAATTTCCTGAAGCGCCTGATTGATCGTGAGGACCACCGTGTGCCCGGGGCGGGCTTCGACCGCCTCGAGCTCGGGCGAGGGGATCCGGTTCCCCTTGCCGTCGATCACGACGGGAGCCTTGCCGACCTCACCGCGCAGCAAAGGATCCAGTTCGAGTTCGAGGCCGCTCACCGGCTCCCCGTCGGCATCGAGCGCGCCCATGATCCCGCGCAGTCCTTCCGGCGAGGAGTTCACGCGCCGCATGACCCGCTCCCGGCGGACCCCCGGCAGACCGGCGAACCGCTCCACATCAGCCGGCAGGAAGCGCTGTGGCAGTTCCACCCACTTGCGCTTCGGATCCACGGCCCGGCGGATCCAGGCGGCCGGTACCCCCAACTCGCGCAGCCCCTGCCGGAGCACCGTGCGGGCCTCCACCTCGCGCTTGCGGCCATCGCGCCCCTTCAGGCGCACCGTGCGAAGCTCTTGCGGCGCGATGGACAACTTCATCTGCTCGCGGGTTTCCACGAGGACGCTGCCGGTCACATCGAGCAGCGTGCCGCGCGGCGGAACCACCGCCACCTCCCGCACATGTTGCCGTTCCGCGAGGCGCGCCCATTCGGTGTGCTCCATCAGCTGCACCTGCGCGCTCCGCGCCACGAGCGCGGCCGCGACGAGCAGCAAGGCGCCATGCACGAGTCCCGAGCGCCACCGACTGATGGGCACCGGATCGGAGACGCCGTCGGCACGTTCCCCCGCGTGCAGGGGACGCTCGGGCATGGTCACGGCGGCGTCTCTCCCGTACCGGGGACCAGCAGCCGCTGTTCCGCCTCCGAGGCCACGTGCATCCCGAGCCGCCGCTCGGCCTCCTGCACGACGGCGCGCCGGCTCCGTGCCCGACGCAGATCATTGGTGAGGGTGACCAGCTCGGCCCGGAGCCCCCGTCGCTCCGCATCCATCTGCCGCATGGCGCGTGCCGTCGCGACCCCCTGGCTTCGGCGCCACACGACCGTCGCCGCCACGGCCAGAAAGCCGAAGAGCCCCCAGGCCACGGCCCGCATGCGCCACCGCGAAGCCCGCGCCATCATGCCGGCATCCGGCGCCAGGCCCGCAATCGCGCACTGCG
>Ga0315902_10014190_pt1 | contig 10257 bp, 10 predicted proteins | sample LakEriMetagenome_9_FD_203523 | JGI IMG/M metagenome (GOLD analysis project Ga0315902, IMG submission 203523) | Freshwater fungal communities from buoy surface, Lake Erie, Ohio, United States - Buoy 12 MA117 | ecosystem: Environmental > Aquatic > Freshwater > Lake > Lake biofilm | place: USA...
TGCTTTGCCGTGAGCGGGCAGCCCATCTCAAACGAAAAAGACCTGGAGGAGCTGGTTTCACTGGCCGCAGCCGCCGGCACCGTCGCCAATCTGAATCTGCACGGTTTGCGGGACATGCCCGCGGCGGCGCTTGGGGGTTTGTCGAAACTACAATCACTCAGCAATCTCGATCTCACCGCCAGCCCGCTTGTGACTCATGAGGCTGTCGCGCATCTCGCAGGCTGCAAACAGTTGAAACTTCTGCGTGTCGGCGGCTCCGACATGCAGGTGGAGCACGCGGTCATCGCCGAACTTCAGGCGCTGCTGCCCGACTGCCTCATCCGGAACGACTAATTTTTCAACACACTCCCAACATCCCATGAAAAAGCGGTCCAAAAAGAGCAAGGCAGCCAGCCGTCCGTCCAAATCCGCCCAATCCCGCGTCAAGCCAAGGAAGGCTCCCTCCAAAAAAGGGAAAACCACCCGCGTGTCCGTGCAGAAGAAGCCGCGAGCGAAAAAAACGGCGGCGCGCAAGCTCTCCGCCCCGAAGAAAAAGCCGGCAAAGAAGGCTGTGGCCGGAAAAAAGACCGTTCTGAAAAAAGCAGCGATCAAAAGAAGGCCCGCCGCGAAAAAAGCGGCGGCCAAGCGCAGACCCGCGTCAAAAAAGACGCTGCCGCCGCTCAAAAAGATGCTCTCGGTGCAGAGAGCCGCCACGGCGACAATTTCCGCCCAAAAAGCGTCTGCTCCAGAGCGCAGTCTAGCCCTGAGTGCGCTGTCGGTGATGGCCAGCGGCATACCGACGAACAGCGCCGTGCAGCCTGCCGTCGAAGCCATGACGGGATTTTCCGCAACGTGTCCCAAGACGCGCAAACCGCGCCTGCTGTGGATCGGCGACGCGCTGGTGCCCACCGGCTTCGCCACCGTCACGCATGCGGTTTTGAATCACCTGCGTCATGACTGGGACGTCGTGGTGTCTGGTGTCAATTACGACGGGGCGGCGCATCAACTGCCCTATCAGGTCATCCCTGCCTGGCAGGGCGCGGACATGTGGGGGCTGAACCGCTTCCAGCATCTCTGCGCCGAGTTCGATCCCGCCGCCGTCATCATCAACAACGACTGGTGGAACGTGGCCCAGTTCGCCAGAATCGCGCCGAAGGGCCTGCCGCTTATCGGTTACATGCCGGTGGACGGCGGAAATCTTGATCCCGCGGCCATGCACGCGCTCAAAAAGCTGCACGCCGCCGTGTGGTACACTAACTACGGCCATCGGGAGGCGGTTAAGGCCGGCTTCAAAGGCCGGCGTCACGTCATACCGCATGGCATCGACACGAGCATGTTCCAGCCTGTGCGGCGTGACGAGGCGCGGCGGCTGCTCGACCTGAACGTGCCGCGCAAAGCCTTCATCGTCGGCAATCTCAACCGCAACCAGCCAAGAAAGCGACTCGATCTCTCGATCCAGATTTTCGCCGACTGGATCAGGCGGCATCGTGTCCCGAACGCCTTCCTTCTGCTGCATTGCGCGCAAAAGGACACCGGCTGGGATCTGCGACGTGTCGCCGCATTCCACGGCATCTCCGACCGTCTGCTGCTCACCGGCGGCGAGAACATTCGTGACCTGCAGAGCCCGCGCCACCTCCATCTCATCTACAGCAGCCTCGATGTGCAGATCTCAACCACGCTGGGCGAGGGCTGGGGCCTTACCACGATGGAAGGCATGGCCTGCGGCATCCCGCAGATCGTGCCGGACTCTTCCGCGCTGGCCGAATGGGCCGCTCCTGCGCTGAAAATCCCCTGCTCGCGCCTGCTCATGAACCCGGAGATCAACACCACGGGCGCTCTCGTCGATCACGAGCCGTTTGTGGCGGCACTGCAGAGGCTTTACACGGACAAAGGTCTTCGAAAGGAACTCTCCGAACAGGGAATCGCGCATGTGCGGTGCATCGACTACGACTGGCGGAACATCGCGGAGCAGTTCCACGCGATCCTCGCGCCAGCGGCGGCCCGTAGATCCAAGAAAATGAATTTGCAGGCATGAATCATTCGTGGAGAAGCCAAAACGCGCGGACGACAATCGGCCCGCGCGTTTTTATGCTCACATCCCGGCGTGACCTGCCTCAACGGTGCGCGCTGAGGCCTGCCGCGACTCCGGAGTCTTGAACAGCACCGCCACACCCAGGGTCACGAAGGTGCCCAGGGTGATGCGCCACGGGAAAGAGAGCACGAAAGGCGTCTCGATGCCCAGCGCGTTCTGGATGCCAAGCACGTTGCTCAGAAAAACCACGGCGGCGATGCCACATAGCATGGCGATGATGTTTCCGGTATCACAACCGCGTGACTTTGTGAGCACGGCGAGCAAGAACACTCCGAGCAGCGAGCCGAAGGTGAAACCAAGGATGCCGAGCACCAGCGGCAGGATCTCCACCTTCGGATTATGCGCCATGAACCAAGCCGTCCACACGCCGACAATGATGATCATCACCGCGAAGAAAACCGTGCTCCAGCGCAGGACTGCGATGCGTCGGGATTCCGGCGCATCCGCAGGCAAACGCGGCAGGATGAAATCCCGCGACAGGCTCGTGGCCAGCGCATTGAGCGCCGTGCTGAGAGATCCCATCGCCGTGGCCAGGATGCCGGCCGTCACCAGGCCGCGCATGCCTGCGGGCATCTCGTTCATGATGAAAAAGGGGAACACCTCGCGGCTCTCCGCAGGCAGGTTTGCGGCGGGATGCGCGCTGTAGTAGGCTTTCAACAGCACGCCGATCAGGATGAAGGCGGAGACGATTGGCAGATCGACGATGCCGGAGAGAATCGTCGCAAAGGCGCTCTGGCGGCGGTTTTTGGCCGTGAGCATGCGCTGCACCGTGTCCTGGTCGATACCATGCGTGCTCATCGTCACAAACGTGCTGCCGATGACCGCGGCCCAGATGGTGTATTCATTGGTGAGCACGTTCTTGACCCAGGCCCAGGCGCCGGGTGACTCAGCGGGCTTGGCAAAGTCAAAGAAGACCGGCTCCTTGATCACGTCCGACACCGCAGCCCAGCCGCCGGGGATTTTCATCAGCAGATAAGGGATCGTGAAGCCGAGGGAGGCCACGAGCACACCCACTTGGATGAAGTCCGTCCAGATCACCGCCCGGATGCCGCCTACGGAGGTGTACAACGCGGTCATGAGTGTCACGACCACCACCGCGCCCGCGTAGAGCCAGAACTTGGTGTTCGCGTCCACCGTCCCGCCCTGCCACATCGCCACGGCGAGCACGAGGATAATGGCCGAGACATAAAGCCGCGTTCCCATCGCCAGCACACGGGTGAACATGAAGGTGATGGACGCAAACTTCCGCGTCACGGGCCCGAAACGTGTCTCCAGAAACTCATACAGGGAGATCACTCCATGCTTGTAGAAAACCGGGATGAACAGAAAGCTCACGATGATGCGCGCCATCACCGTGCCGATCGCAAACTGCGCGTAGCTCCAGTTCTGACGACTGTAGCCGGACTCCGGCGCTCCGAGGAAAGTCGCCGCGCTGATCTCCGCCGCGAGGATCGAGGCCAGCACTGCCCACCAGGCGATCTGCCGGTCCCCGAGCGTGAAACCCTCCACACTGCCGCTCTTGCTGCGCTGCGAAAGACCGATGCCGATGATCAGGGCGAAGTAACCTGTGATGACGAGCGCGTCGAGAAGGTAAGGCATGGCGTTGTGGCGGAAAGTCTCGCCGCAGATCACCATGCCCGTCAAGCCTTCACCCTGAATTAGGCATCTTCAGAGCATTCCCCGCTCACAGCCTTTCGCTCAACGGCTGACGACTTTCGTCTGAAGCTTCGGCGTCGTGCGCACGATGATGCGATCTTCCACCTTGCTGCCATGAGGGGATGCGTAGGTGACCACTTCATAGACCTTGCCGATGTCCTTGTTGGTCAGCGGGCGGTTGATCAGACGTTTGGTGGCCACACTGGTGTCTCCGATCGTAGTGACCGTGACATCACTGCCGGAGGAGGGACGGGCGGCGTTTGCGCGCGCGACTTGCACCGGCGCGGCACATTGCGTCAGCATAAGAGAGGCGGCGATTCCGAAAACGAGGGAGAAAAGATGGGGTTTCATGGTCGGTTGTGACTTGAGTGGATGATTCAAGCGGCACTTTTGGATGACTTTATTGGAAGCGGCGTTCAATGTTTCGGCATCATGGATGCGGCCGCGAGCAAGCTGAACTTCTTCGCAAGAATCGGTAATCAGGCGTGTCCTGATGCCAGCCCTGCCTCCTCCGAAATGCGGGCGGGACGTTGATTTAAGCTTGCCGCGCAGTTTGGGAATCAGCATGATTCGGATGTCATACGTCAAAGGCACTTATGCATTCTGGTAATCTTTTTCTGTTCTGCGCTGCTGGCCCAGGACCAGCGTGACCAGCAGTTGCTGGCGCTGCACCAGCATTATCAAAGCGCCACGGCCCTCTCCGCGCAGGGCAGGCTGCCGGAGGCCGAGATGGAGCTGCGAAAGGTGGTGTCCAGTTGCAGCCAGGTCTTCGGCAAGTCACATCCCGACACCCTCATCAGCCGAAGTGATCTCGCCGCCACGCTCGCGGGGGAGGGCAAATATGCCGAGGCTGAGAAGGAAAACCGCGCCGTGCTGGCCATACGCAAAGAGGTGCTCGGGCCGGAGCACCCCGACACATTGCTAAGCAGAAACAACCTCGCCGCCGCCTTGCAGGAACTGGGCAAGCATGCCGAGGCTGTGCGCGAATACCGCGCCGTGCTGACGGTGCGTCAACGTGTGCTGGGCGCGGAGCATTTGGAAACACTCGATAGCCGCAACAACCTCGCCACCGCGCTCAACGACCAAGGACACCAAGCCGAGGCGGAAAAAGAGCACCGTGCCGTGCTCGCCCTGCGCGAACGCCTGCTTGGCGCGGAGCATCCCAAGACGCTGGCAAGCCGCAATAATCTGGCCGCCGTGCTTCAAGAGCAGGAACGTCATCCTGAGGCGGAAAAGGAGCACCGCACTGTGCTGGCTCTGCGTGAGCGCGTGCTCGGCGCGAAGCATCCGGATGTTTTTCTCAGCTGCTTCAACCTGGCTCTTTGCCTTGAGGCGCAGTCCAAGCCCAAGGAAGCGCTGGCCTGCATGCGCCGTGCGCACGACGGCTTTGCAAAAATTCTCGGGGCCGCTCATCCGCACACGCAGTTTGCTGCGGAGGCCGGGCGGCGCATCGAGTCGGAGCTATCCCGCTGACAGCCACAGCCGCGTGACGGTTTGGTGGCATTTGCTTGCTGGAAAAGCCCTCGCGCATGCGTTCGGACTCGCTAGCATCGGACCCCGAATGTCAGCCGCCACCTTCATCAAGGAACTCCGCCACAACTGGAAAACCATCGGTGCGGTGGCGCCTTCCAGTCCCGCGCTGGCGGAGCGCATGATGGAGGCCGCGGGTGTCTGGCAGGCGCGCCGCATCCTCGAGCTCGGGCCCGGCACCGGGGCGTTCACCACGGCCATCGCCGACGCCATGCCGCACGAATCGCATTACCTGGGCATCGAGCTGAACGACGCCTTCGTGCAGCAGCTCCGCCCGCGTTACCCGAAATTGCGCTTTGAATGCGCGGACGCGCAACAATTCGATTTCTCCCAGGTCCTTGCTGCTGGCGAAAAATTCGACGCCGTCATCAGCGGCCTGCCGTGGACGGCCTTCCCGCGCGGATTGCAGGAGGCCATCCTTGGCAATGTGCTCCCGCATCTCGCTCCCGGAGGCTGCTTTGCCACCTTCGCCTACTGGGGTTTCCACAAGCTGCCCGGCGGCCGCCAGTTCCGCGCCCTTCTGCATGAGTTGACGCACGGCGTCGAAACCACCCGCGTCGTGTGGAGAAATCTGCCACCAGCCTTCGTTTACATCGCCCGCAAGGGCTGACGCGCGTCACTCCACCGACTTCTTCTTTTTACCCTTGCCCTTCTTTTTCGGCTCCGGGCTTGTTTGAGGCGTGTTCTTCGCCGGCATCGGTGCTTTGATTGCCGCGCGCCACGCCATCATCTTTGCGTGCAGTTCCCTGGCCTTCTCCGGGTTTGCCGCCGCAAGGTTTTTTGCTTCGCCGATATCATCCTTGAGGTTGTACAGCTCCAGACGGCCATCCTCGAAGAATTCCATCAACTTCCAGTCGCCGGCCTCGATCAAGCCCACCGGCGTTGTACGCCAGGTGCCCTCACCCGCGCCGAGGTAGCCCGGAAAATGCTGGTAAATCGCCTCACGCTTCAAATTCGCGGCGGGATCGCGGAACAACGGCACCAAGCTCTCGCCGTCGAGCGTCTGGCCCTCGGGAAGCGCCGCCTTGCCGATCTCCGCGAAGGTCGGAAACAGATCCACATGGATGGTCGGCACGTCGCTGCTCGATCCCGGCTTCGTGACACCCGGCCAACGCACAATGAACGGAACGCGTGTCCCGCCTTCGTACAAGCTGCCCTTGCCGCTGCGCAGCGGGGCGTTGTCCGTGGTGTCTCCGCTCTTCTTGATGCCTTCCCGCGTGTAACCACCCACGCCACCATTGTCGCTGCTGAAAACCAGGACGGTGTCGTCCGCCAGTTTGAGCTCGTCCAGCGTCGCCATCACACGGCCCACGCTCTCGTCCACACTCGCGATCATCGCCGCATAAACTGGATCATGGTGCCCGCCGACGGGCGCCTTGTCCTTGAACTTCGCTATCAGCTCCGGCTTCGCCTGATACGGCGAATGCACGCCGAAGTGCGGCAGGTAGAGAAAGAACGGCCCGTCCTTGTGCCGCTGGATGAAATCAACCGCCTTGTTCGTCAGGAAGTCGGCCAGATACTCGTCCTTCGGGTACTCCACCTTCGGCTGCGTCGCGAAATCGAAGTGTTTGCCCATCGAAACAATCGCCTCGTCGAAGCCGCGCTTGCCCGGGTGAAAATCGCCGCTCTGACCGAGATGCCATTTGCCAAACATCCCCGTCGCATAACCGGCCTGCTTCATCGTCTGCGCGATCGTGATCTTCTCCAGCGGCAGATTCTCCGCGTTGTCCACCGGACGCAGCGGCCGCGACTCCCACTCGAAGCGTCCGATGCCTCCCACCGTGTAGATGCCCGTTCTCGGCGCATACTGGCCGGTCATGAGCGCCGCGCGCGTCGGCTGGCAGTTCTGGCAGTGATGATGCCGCGTCAACTTCATCCCTTGAGACGCCAGCTTGTCGATGTTCGGCGTCTCATAATACTTCGAGCCAAAACAGGCCACGTCCGTGTAACCGAGGTCATCCGCGAGGATGAAGATGACATTGGGCGGCCTGTCGGCGGCTTGCAGGGAAAAAGAGACGAGCAGGAGGAGGCAAAGCAGGTGCTTCATGCGCCCTCAACGCGTCCTCACGCCACCGCATTGCACTCATTTCAGCATCGACATCTCCCTTGGCAGCCGCTTTCATCGGCGCATGTCCCGTTTCCTCCTGCTTTTCAGTCTTCTCACCTCGCTCGTCAGCGCTGCCGACACCATCAAGCCCGGTGTTCGCTCGCCCATCACCTTTCAGCGTTCGCCGGAGGTCTCCGACAATGCGCAGATCAAGATGCGCATGCACGCCGCCGAGACCCCGCCGCCCTACAGCGTCGGCATGGAGAAGTTCGACATCATCGTGCCGAAGAAATACAAGAAGGGAGATCCCCACGGTCTTTTCATCTGGGTCAGCCCAAGCAACGCCCCCTCCATCTCGCCCGAATGGGAAGCCGTGCTCGCCGAGAAGAAGCTCATCTTCGTCGGCGCGCACAATTCCGGCAACAACCGCGAGGTCTTCGCCCGCATGCGCATGGCCGTCGATGCCAATGACAATTTGCGTGACCTCTACGACATCGACCCCGACCGCGTCTATGTCTCCGGCTTCTCCGGCGGCGGTCGTGTCGCCAGCATGCTCGGTGTTTGTTATGCCGATATGTTCACCGGCACCATCGCCTTCATGGGCACCAATTTTTACACCGACATCGTCACGCTCGACAAAACCGAGGTCTTCGAGGCACGCTACATCCCGCACGACGAGGTCGCCGCTCTCGCCAAGACCGACTGCCGCTACGTCCTCGTCACCGGCGAGAAAGATTTCAACCTCAAGAACACCCAGGCCGTCTTTGAAAACGGTTTCAAAAAAGAAGGCTTCAAGTCTGTCGAATTCATGAACATCCCCGGCCAGGCCCACCAGCCGCCGAAGGGCGAGTGGCTGAAAAAAGCCATCGAGTTCCTGGACGCGGGCAAGACAAAGAAATAGATCATCGCGGATCGCTCACCCGGCCAAGAAACAGGCATGCTCCACTTTGAGCATGCTGGATGGCAAAGAGGAATGGCCGGTCGGCTTTGAGTTCGACGGGCTTTGCACGCTCAACAGGCATCGCCGTTGTGGCGACCATTGCCACCGCCGTCGCAGCGGCGGCTTCGGTCCCTTTTTCGTCGAGTTCGATGAAGGTCTTGTGGAAGACCTCGGAGATCGCGAGGTAGTCATCCGGCTTCTTCGGAGCCATCGCGTCGAAATCCGCGCTGCCCTGCGGTTTGTCGAAGGCGGTCGTCATGCCCATCTTTTGCAGCACCTCGCCCAGCGGCACGGTCGGTGGTGTGATCTTAAACTTTGGCAGGTGCAGGATCACCTCGCGATGCTCGGCTTTGGCGCAGGCCAGCAGCGTTTCTGGTGTCAGCTTCTTCTCCACGTCTGACACGCCGCTGATGTCATCCGGCACGATCAGCAGGAAATGCAGATCATGGCCCGCATACGGCAGCGTCACCGACTGAAAGCCTGCCCCGTTCAAATACCGCAGGTGCTCTTGTTGTCGCATCGTCGGCACTTGGACGGTCGATTTGGCTCCGTTGACATGAAAGGGCTTCGGACCCGTGGCTGCCACGCCAAACTCCTCCGCCCACGCCGCCTTGAAATAGAGCGCGTTCACCAAAACCAGCCGCGTGTCGCTGCTGAGGCCGTTTTCGGGGATCAAATCGCGAATCCGCTTCTGCGTCTGCTTTTCCACCCAGCCATTGATCTCGCGCGTGGCTCCGGTGTGGTCCTTCATGAAGTTCATGAGCTCCATCGGCGCCCCAAAGTGGCTCTTCACGCCGGACAGGAAGCTTGCGCGGAACTCATAGCCCTTCTGGCCGAAAAGCCGGTTCGCCACATGCAGCTTCAGCGCCTCGGAGGGGCCGCCATACTTCTTCGACTGCGCCACCTGCTTCGCAGACTTCTCCTGCGCTTCCACCAGCGCGGCATTCAGCGCTGCGAATGACTCTCCCAGCGCCGCCTTGTCCTTTGGCAGATGCAGCACCCGCGCCATCTCCTCCTGCGTCGCGCCGCTAGCCCCAAGGTAAGTCATCCCCAGCGCTGACTCGATCGAGTAGGGCGAAAGACACACATTGCCCTCCTTCGGCATCTGCCGGTGCAGATCGAGTCCGAGGGCGTTCATCGCCTGTGCGGCCGTTTCAGGCGAGGCTGCGGATGCGGAGGTGGAAAGCGAAAACAGCAGGGCAATAGAGAGGTGTTTCATCTTGATTCAGCGGTAAACTTCGCGGCGATGTCCCATCGCGATCAGGTAGACCTCATTACGAGCCGCATCGAACTCATAAATGATCCGGTAATCACCCACCCGCAGCTTGAATTCCTCCCTGCCTTGCAGGCGGACGTGCGGATACTTTCCCAGGCGACTGCCCAGTTCACGGATCTTGGCTTCCACCCTCAGCCGGATGGCTGAGGGCAGCGATAGATAAACCTGGTCAAATTCACGTGAATAGACCTCGGTCGCCTATTTCATGAAAATCAGCCCTGTGCAGGTTGAAACACACGCACATGCCGGTTTCCGACATCCTGTTTGCCGCGCTCGATGGCTGCCACAAACTCGGGATTCAGCTCCTCCTGGTCATCCAGATAATCCGCCAGCCAGTCTTGCAACTCTAGCGCGGAATCGCGTGGCAGGCGCATGATTTCTTGTTCGATGACTTCGAGAGCGGGCATGAAGAGATGGTAACTTGTTCCGGAATTCGCGCAAGGGGCCTATTCCCTCCGCTTCAACTGCGGGAAGAGGATCACGTCACGGATGCTTTCGGCACCGGTGAGCATCATGATGAGGCGGTCGATGCCGATGCCGATGCCGCCGGCGGGAGGCATGCCGTGCTCGAGGGCGAGGATGAACTCCTCGTCGATCTTTTGTGTCTCTTCGCCGGCCTGGTGCTCCAGGCGCTCGCGCTGGACGATGGGGTTGTTCAGTTCGGAGTAACCGGGGCTGATCTCCTGGCCGTTGATGACGAGCTCATAGACATCGACGATGCTGTCGTCGTCGGCGTT
>Ga0315902_10014191_pt1 | contig 10257 bp, 6 predicted proteins | sample LakEriMetagenome_9_FD_203523 | JGI IMG/M metagenome (GOLD analysis project Ga0315902, IMG submission 203523) | Freshwater fungal communities from buoy surface, Lake Erie, Ohio, United States - Buoy 12 MA117 | ecosystem: Environmental > Aquatic > Freshwater > Lake > Lake biofilm | place: USA...
ATTTAATTTTTCAGTCTCATTCATTTCAAAAAAATTATCTGGTACTGATTGTGTAGTGCTGTTTGAATTTTGAACTTTTTCTAAAATACATCTTGAGATAATTGTTGGTAATAAAAAATTAATGTAGCTATCTTCTAAAATAATAATTGAGTTATTTGTGTGTTCTTCTAAGGTTTTTAGTAAAGAATTTTGAGCTTCTATGGTTAAAGAGTTTGCATCACTAATGAGGGCAATTTTTACCCTATGAGAAATAGGTTTAGTTTGTAAAAATTGCCCCACTGCTTTTACTTCCTCTATTCCTATGCTTTTCTTTTTTTCAGAAAGTTTTATTTCTAAATAATCGGGATTGTTCTCCGATTTAAAATTTTCAGGAAAAATATTTTGAATTTTCTGTTTTCTTAATTCCAAATTGTTTCCGTAAATTAGATATGTTTTATAAATTATTTCTTTATTGCTCATGATATAGTAATAATAATGCCTGATTTGAATTATAGTACAAATCAAAATACAAACTTTAAATCTATTGAAGAGATTCTTTTAGCTGCTGGAAAAATAAATCAACAGCAATTCGATGCCTTAAGAATAGAAAGTACCAATACTGGAAAATCTACTCGTGAAGTTTTAAAAGAATCCAATTTAGTCTCTGGCGAAGATTACGCACTAGCGTATTCCCAGATTTATGGCATGGAATATGTCGTTCTTAAAGGGAAAAAGATTAGCCCAAAATTATTTGAACTTGTTCCACTAGAGTTAGCAAAAAAATACGAATTAGTCCCTTTTAATCAAATGTCAGAAATCCTGCAAGTGGCTATGACTGACCCAATGAATCTAGAAATAATTGAATTTTTAGAAAAGAAAACTAATCTTAAAGTTGTTCCTTATGTTGCAACAAAAAGAGATATCGAAGATTCATTAGAAGACGCCAGATCTAAAAATCTTGGTGAAGATGTGACCAAAGCGATGGAAGAGATTTCTGCAACAACTCAAGCTCTAAAAATTGACGGAAGCGGAACCCTTACAAAAGATGACGAGGTGTTAAAGGACGCTCCAGTAGCAAGAATTGTTGGAATGATAGTTGAAACAGCTGTTAAATTAGGAGCATCAGATATTCACTTAGAGCCTTCAGAAGAAAAAGTCAGGTTAAGATACAGAATAGATGGTGTTTTGGAAGAAAGAAGAACTTTTCCAAAAGAAATGAGCGATTCTATTGTAGCTAGAATTAAAGTTTTGTCTGGACTTAAGATAGATGAAAAAAGAATACCTCAAGACGGTAGGTTTAAAGTACAGGTTGGAAACACTTTTACAGATTTAAGAGTATCAACCTTACCTACAGTTTTTGGTGAGAAAGTAGTTATAAGGTTATTAAAAGAACAATCTACAGTATATTCTTTTCAAGATTTAGGAATGAGAGGTTTGACTTTAAGAAGATTTGAAGAAGCATTACTTAAACCAACAGGAATTATATTGGTAACAGGACCAACTGGATCTGGTAAAACTGTGACACTTGCATCAGCATTGCAGAAATTAAACACATCAAGAGTAAATATTGTAACCATTGAAGATCCAGTAGAAATTAGAGTTCCTGGTGTAAATCAAGTTCAGGTAAACGTGAAAGCTGGTTTAACTTTTGCCTCAGCCTTGAGAAGTTTTTTAAGACAAGATCCAAATATCATCATGGTTGGAGAGGTAAGAGACGGAGAAACTGCAGGACTTGCTATTCAAGCTGCTCTAACAGGTCACTTAGTTTTATCAACACTTCACACTAATTCAGCAACAGGAGCAATTCCAAGACTTTTAGACATGAATGTTGAAAACTATTTACTCTCCTCTACTTGTAATGGTGTCTTAGCTCAAAGACTTGTAAGAAAACTTTGCACAACTTGTAGACAAGAATATGACCCTCCAGAAGATGTGAAAATTATGATTAAAGAATCATTAAAAAAACTTCAAGATAATCATATTTTAGAAAGTAAAGATAAAAAAATTTTCGATAGTATTCAATCAATTGAAAAAGGTGACTTTAAATTATTTAGACCAGTTGGTTGTGATAAATGTAACAACATTGGTTATCAAGGAAGAGTTGGTATTTATGAATTTTTCCCAATGAGTCCTGAAATATCTAAAGCAACTATTGAGAGAAAATCTGCACAAGAAATTGAAGAGATTGCAGTTTCACAAGGAATGGTTACATTAATGCAAGATGGATTTTTGAAATCTGTAGAAGGATTAACAAATATCTCAGAGGTAATGAGAGTAGCTCTCAGTTAGTTGTAACAAGTTTAAAAATAATATATATTAAAAATATATGGCAATAAATTTAAAAGAATTAGTTAACTCAGTAATAACAGATGGAGCTTCAGATTTACATCTATCCGTAGGTCTTCCACCAATTTTTAGAATTAAAAAACAACTTTTAATAAAAGAAAATTATGCCCCACTTACAGTTGATGATATCGAATATTTTTTATCACAAGTTTTAACACAGGATCAAAGAAAAATATTTGAAATTAATAAAGAACTTTATCTTTCAGTAAATTTTGGAAGTAACATCAGATTCAGGGTTACTGTTTTTAATCAAAAAGGTTATCCTGCCGTTGCATTAAGAAGTATTCCGTTTAAAGTTCCGGAATTAGAGAAATTAAATTTACCAGGTGTTGTTAATCATGCGATAGAGTTAAAACAGGGATTAATTCTTGTAACTGGACCAACTGGTCAGGGTAAATCAACTACAATTGCAGGGATAATGGAAAAGATTAATCAAACAAGAAGTGAACATATTGTTACTATTGAAGATCCAATTGAATTTTTATTTGAATCTAAAAAAAGTTTTGTACAACAGATAGAGCTTTCTCTAGATACAGTAAACTGGACCTCTTCTCTAAAATCAATTACTAGAGTTGACCCTAATATAATTATGGTTGGTGAAATTAATGATTTTGATTCTATGCTTGCTGTTATGAATTTGGCAGAGACAGGTCACTTAGTCTTCTCTACTCTTCATACAAATTCAGCAAGTCAAACAATAGACAGAATTCTTTCTTCTTGTCCTCAATCTATGCAAGAGCAGATTAGAAATCAACTATCACTTACATTAGAAATGGTTATTTCCCAAAGATTGATTGAAACAGTTACCAACGACTTGGTTCCTGCTACTGAGGTATTAATGGCTACCTCGGCTTCTAGAAGTTTGATTAGAGAAGGTAAGATTTTCTCAATTGATAATGTAATTGCTACTTCTGCAAATGTTGGAATGATTAGCATGGATAATTCTTTGGCTGAGCTTGTAAATACAGGAAAAGTTGCTCTAAATACAGCTATTAAATACTCTTTAAATCCTGAAAATTTACAGAGATTAATCAAAAAATAACTATGCCTTTATACGAATTTTCAGCTAAAGATTCCCTTGGAAACGCTAAATCAGGAACTGTTGAAGCTAAATCTCAGCAAGACGCATTATCTATTCTGAAAACTCAATCATTAATAGTTGTTTCTATTGCAGAAAAACATGCTTCTTTTATGGAAACTCTTACCTCCATAGGAGGTGTAGGTTTTGAAGAAGTTACAGAATTTTCCAGAGAGTTTTCAACCATGATTAATTCTGGATTAACTATAACTAAATCCTTACAGATTTGTATTGATCAAACTTCAAACAATAACTTTAAAAAAATTCTTTCTGAAATAGCTAAAGATATAGATTCAGGTACTTCTCTTTCAGGTGCGATGTCCAGATTCCCTGCTATTTTTGATTCGTCTTACACAGCGCTTATTAAAGCTGGTGAGTCTTCTGGAAAATTAGACTTAATTTTAGCAAGAATTGCTGAGACATATGAAGCAAATAGAGACCTACAGTCGAGATTAAAGGCTGCGTTAATTTATCCTGCAATTATATTAGTAGTTATGATAATTGTAATTTTAGTTTTAATTGTTTATGTTGTTCCAAGATTAACTGAAATTTTTAAGTCATTAGATAAAGAGCTTCCTTGGCATACACAACTTTTAATTAGTTTTTCAAATTCATTAATAAATTATTGGTACATTTTTTTAATAGTAATAGCAGCAATCGGTATCTTTCTTAGATTATTTTTAATTTCCCCAGAAGGTAAATCTGCCCTCTCTACTCTGCTATTTAAAATTCCTGTAATTGGAAAAGTTTTAAAGCAGACAGAACTTTCTAGTTATATGAGAATATTATCTTTGCTTATTGGATCGGGAGTTCAAATTACAGAAGCATTAATAATTTCTGCAAGAGTATCTTCTAATTTTATTATTATTAATGCTTCTTTAGAGGCTTCTAAATTTGTTGAAAAAGGAAATAATTTATCAGATTATTTTAGATCGAATAAATTTTTTGATCCAATAATTTCTTCTATGATTAAAATTGGAGAAGAAACTGGTAAAGTAGATGAACTATTAAATAAAGTTGCAGATAATTATGCAAATGAATCTAGTTACGCAATCAAAGGGTTGTCAGCAGCAATTGAACCTATTATATTAATAGTGTTGGGAGTTAGTGTTGGAGGAATAATTTTATCGGTGATTACTCCAATATATAGTATTATCGGCACCGTAGGAGGATTATAAATATGAATAAAATCAAAAAGAATTATGTTTTATCAAATAATGGTTTTACATTAATTGAATTACTTTTAGTCATTGTGATTATTGGTATTCTTGCAGCAATAGTATTTACCAACATCGATGTTGGAAGATTAACAGGAAGAGGTAACGATACCAAAAGAGTTGCTGATATCACAAGCGTAAGAGATGGAATCTTAAGAGAACTCGCTCAAGGTTACTTAACTCTTAGACCTGGTTCTTTTTCATCTTTAGATACAAATGCTGATCTAGTTGACGGTACTGGTTGGGTAAGATTTACTGTTACAACAGTAGCTCCTACTCCTTACAAATTGTCAAATTTACCAGTATTGCCTAATGATCCTAAAAAAGGAACAAGTTTAACTTATCCTGTTCTTGAGGGTACAACTCAAAAAACTGCAACAGCAAATGCAAGATATGTATTTTGTTCTTCTATAAATGGTTTTGAGATAAATACTCTTCTAGAAGGAGATGCTGCAAAAATGGCAAATGATGGCGGTGATGATATAACTGCTTTTGAGGTAGGAACTGACCTTAATGCGTGTGGAACTACAAAATTTGGAACAGTTAATAACTAATAGGTTATAAATGTTTGATTGGGCGGTCGGAACAACTTTATTTATCTTAGGAATTTTTTTAGGATCCTTTTTAAATGTTGTTTCCGACCGCCTTTACAGAAAAGAAAACTTTATTACCGATAGATCCAAATGTGATTCATGCGGACATACTCTTGAAGCTAAAAATCTTATCCCAATTTTAAGTTTTATAATTCAAAAAGGTAAATGTACTTTTTGTCATCAAAAAATTTCACTTCTCTACCCTATCTCAGAAATTCTAACCGGATTATCTTTTTTATTAGCTTATTACATAACAATTGAATTAAGTTATGAAATTAATTTTTTAATTTATTTATTAGTAATTTTTTCTTTATTTTTAATCATTTCTTTTACAGATTACAAATTTTATGAAATTCCATTTGAAATAATAGTTTTTGGAAGTATTTTTTCTATTCTTTACAGAACTTTAATTTTAAAAACAATTACCTTGGAAAATTTATTTGCAGAAACTCTTTCTGTTATTTTAGTTTTTGCTTTCTTTTATTTAATAATTGTTTTATCTAAAGGTGGTATGGGCGGTGGCGATCTTAAACTTGCTTGTTTTATTTCTTTAGCTGTTGGTTATCCTGCAAATATTTCTGCACTTTATTTTGGATTTATATTAGGAGGATTGTTTGGGATTTTAGTTTTATTATTTAAACTTAAAAAACTAAAATCCCAAATCCCCTTCGGTCCATTTTTAATTTTAGGAGCAGTACTTTCTTTTTTATATTCAATATTTTAAATTTATTTAAATAAAATATGTTTTAATTATATTATGGGTAGAATTACACTTCCTCGTAAAATTCAAAAAAGGACCATCATAAAATTATTTATGTTATCCGTTTTTATTTTTACAGGAGTTTACCTCTACCCTGTTTTAAAAAATTCTCAGGAAAATTTATCTAAATCTGAAGATAACTGGGGTGAAGTTCTTGCATCTACAAGTAATACTCAAATGAGCGTTGTACAAGTTTATTATATGGGAGATGCAGTTAGACCTGATTGTGATGATGCTCAACCACTTCTAGGATATCAATGTATGAAACCTGTGACACAAACAACTGCTTCTGATTCTATTGAAATTAAAGAGCAAAAAAGTGTTGAACTATTTAATCAAATTCAAGGCACCTCCTCACTTCAAAATTATTCAAGGGTATACAACTTTGGAACGACAGACAGTAGTTTAATTAACTATACCTCAGGAACTGTAACTTCTGACTATAAAGAGACACCTATGTACTGGGGAAATCCTACACTTGAAGAAGTAAATGGTATTCCAGTCCTTATTTATATGGGTGGTTTTTATGAAATAGACTTAAATAGAGGTAAACAAAGACTTATTAATATTTCAAGGTTTTTTAGTACTAGAACTGCAAATGTAGGATTTACATCAGGATGCAATAATTATTGGTTTCCTTCATCTGTTGTCAGAAAAGGCAGTACTCTCCTATTTGGTGGAGGTGGGTTGGAAGACTTGGTACAGGATAGATGTTTTAAGAGAAATGATACGGGTTCCCCCGACGATAATTCTTGGGGAACTACAATTAGAGGTGATGGAGTTTGTGCTACCTACGCGAAAAATTTAGCTTTGCCTTTGAATCCAGGTTGTAGACCAACTGCAACAGAATCTTGTTGGAACAAAAGCTACCAATGTGGGTTGTTAAAACCTGAAGGAGTTGCATCACCTGATTCCTCACAGTATTATCCTTACCCAGTTTTTACAGCAGCAAGATTTTCTAATAGAGGAAATGAAGCAACTAAGCCAGGACAATTACTTTCGAGATTAAAACTTACATCCACTAACGTTTTTCAAGGAGAACATTCGGGTGGTGCGGGTATTAGAGATGCTCATACATATTGCTTTGGAAAGACTCTAACTGATTGTACTTCTGCTTTAGCTTACGTTGAATATGGTGATAACCTTAATGCCAGAGTAAGTATTGGAGTTGATGGTTCGATTACTAATAATAAATATGGGCAAGTTAACACAGCAAAATATGTTTATTATGGAATATTTGTTAAAGATAGTTCAGTAAACTATAAAAATTTCTTTAAAAGATTTTATAAAGGTCCGACAGCTTCTTGGCAGGACCAAAATGGTATAAGTGCTGTATTTGGTGGATTTGATACTCCATTCTTTGCATACGCTCTTCCTGAAAGAGTAGATTTTTTTCAAATTTACTATAGCGGTACTCAATCAGATACAAGATTTATTAAATATAGGGTTGTAAATGGTGATATTAATCCTGCTCCAAACATTGTTGGTTTTGAAAGGGTATCTCCAAAAGATATTGCTTCTGGAGTACGAGCAGACTTTGTATCTGATAAATACTACTTTACTGTTCAAAATTTAAATAATAATTTGTTAGTCAAAAGATTTCAACCGACTGGTTGGAATCAAGATAGCGTTACAGCATACAGTGTAGTTACCTTAAATAATGTAAAATTAGATTCAAAGTTAAGAAATGTAACTTTTAGTCTAACTTCAAATAATGATTTAGATATAATGGTTGCTCCAAATTTCAAAGATGTCCATGAAAACAATTTAATTAAGACTAGAATGTTTAGAGCTTCCAAATTTAACTCACCAAACGGTCCTTATTCCTTACAAGAATTAACTGGTTCGAATGGGGGTTATGTTTTTCCTGAACTAAAACCTGGAAATAATACCCCGCTTACTTTTAGGTACTACAATGACGGCGGAGATGATTATGCTGTTTTTGCATCAAAGAACTATATTTATACTTCAAAATTACCTTCAATTTGTACACCAAATTTCAATTTAGTTGGCGGAGGCTTGAACTTAGTTAATACTAGTCCATTAAGTTTAAATAAAGGTATTCTTCCAAATACCACTGATGCAGATAATTCTAATTACGATTTAAACTTTAATTTTAATTCAGCAATTAATTTAAGTTGTCCAACTGGAATAGTTCAAATTCCTGCTGGAACTCAGATGACTCTAACATTATTTGATGGTATTACCTCTGCCCCACTTCCAACAACTCTTTCAGCCAATTTATTAACAGACAGAAGATCTATTAATTTTACAAATGTTGTTTCCCCAAATTTTAAGAAATACTTTTATCAAGTTAGTTTTAGTTATAACGGATCCATATATAAGTATCCTTCTTCTGGGGTTGTTCAAGATAGATTCTATACACTAGAGAGCTTTTTAAATATGTATATGTTTTTAGATAACACAGATCAAGACCCATTTCCTGATGCAAAAATGGTTATTACAAAAACTTTGGTTGGGGCTCCAAACTCACCAATACAATATAATTTAACTGCTCCTGACGGTGTTTCTGAGTTTGCACTTAATAACGATACATTTAAAACTTTCTTCTGGGATCATAATATGAAAAAAATTGGAACTACCTTAGTTGATGACACAAAATATAGAATTTGTATAACAAATACTTCTGATTCAAAAATTACAAGAATTGGATTTAATGATCTAACTACAACCTCAACTACTTCAATTTCTAACAACTTCTTATCTGGAACATTATCTAACGGATGCTTAGATTTATTTTATAAATCAAATGTTGGTACAACTTACAACGTTGTTCCCCAAGGAATTAATGTTTATACAACTATTTCTACTACTCCAGCCCCAGATTCTTATTTAAATTTTAGAGTTAATGGAAATGCTATGATTAAAAATTCTGCCGATGTTAAGATGTACAATACTTCAGATGCTGAAAAAAGATATGAAGGAGTTTATGTTTCGGGATCTCCTAAAGCTGCAAAAAGTTACACCCCAAGTAATACTTTATTAAGTTCCTATTATAATATTCCTTATTTTAGTAATTTAACTAAAGCAATTAACTTTAGTTATACCGAGGATCTTGTTGAATATACTCTTCCAACCACCGAAGTTACTTATTTACTCTTAACTGACAGAAAAACTTCAGGTTCAGTAAATAACTATACAAAAATAGACGCGTTTGCAAGTATTCCTACTTCATTTACCCCTACTATAATTTACGTAGCTAAAAATAAACAATTAGTTTTTGATTTAACAGATTTGAATATTGCTACTCCACTTGAAAATGTATATGTTGTTTCAACTGATAAAGTAAATGCTAAAGAAAGAATTGTTTTTAAAGTTGACTGTTCAGATTTAGATAATTATTCCTTGGTTTGCGGTCCAAATGCCGTTGTAAATATTAAAGGTGGTATCTATGGAGACTTTAAAATAACTGGAAGTTTAAATACTCAAAACGAAAATAGAACTTTTGTAACAATTACTCAAAATCCTGAAATTCTGATTTATTTACAAAAAGATTTAAGATCCAATAAGATATTTAATGTAACAAGAAGTAAAACTATATTTAAGTATTTTAATGATTAATACAAACTAGTATGATAAATAAAGATATGAATTTAAGAAACAATAATGAAGGTCAAGTTTTATTAATTGTTGTAGTTGCTATGGCAGTTACTCTTGGAATTGGTTTAGGAATTACTTCACGAAGTACTGAATCTTTGAAAAGAACAGGAAATCTTGATTCTTTGCAAAAAGTGACAGCTGCTGCTGAGGGTGGTTTGGAGAAATTTTTATTAAAAAGTGATGCGGAATTGGAACTTTTAGTTGATAACCCTTCGTTCAACGAAACTGTTGATTTTGTAGGCAATGGAACCTCGGCTTTAATTACTATAGACAAGTTAACAGCTGGTTCTTCCGGCATGATTTTTGAAAAAATAAAGCCATCTGAAAGCGTTACTTTTTTAACAACAGAGTTTTCAGCAGCCGGAACAGGGATTTTACCTACATCCGCATGTATTAAACTTGAGGTCTCTCCTCCAAATACTTCATATATGATAAATATAGTTACTTCAAACCCTAACCCAATCTTATTTGATTCTATTGAAGGTGATTTAGCAGGAGTTACGCCTGTAAACCAGTCTAAATCCAACGCGTATTTAATGGAAAGTTACGTATACAACGGAAGTTCTTATAAAATAGTTTCTCCTGTAACTGCTAATTGTCCGACCGATTATATTAGAGCTTCAGCTTCTTACTTATTAAGATTCCAGCCACTGTCGAATGAGG
>Ga0315902_10014192_pt1 | contig 10257 bp, 10 predicted proteins | sample LakEriMetagenome_9_FD_203523 | JGI IMG/M metagenome (GOLD analysis project Ga0315902, IMG submission 203523) | Freshwater fungal communities from buoy surface, Lake Erie, Ohio, United States - Buoy 12 MA117 | ecosystem: Environmental > Aquatic > Freshwater > Lake > Lake biofilm | place: USA...
CGAGGAACGGCTGCGAGAGGAACCGCTCCATGCGGCGGGCGCGGTGCACGACGAGTTTGTCCTCTTCCGAGAGTTCGTCGACGCCGAGGATCGCGATGATGTCCTGGAGCTCGCGATACCGCTGGAGCGTCCGCTGCACGCGGCGGGCGATCTTGTAGTGCCGCTCGCCCACGTACTGCGGGTCGAGGATGCGGCTCGACGAGGCGAGCGGATCGACGGCCGGATAGATGCCCTTCTCGGAGATCGACCGCTCCAGGTAGAGGAACGCGTCGAGGTTGCCGAACGCGGTGGCGGGGGCCGGGTCGGTCGGATCGTCGGCCGGCACGTACACGGCCTGAACGGAGGTGATGGCCCCCTTCGACGTGCTCGTGATCCGCTCCTGGAGCGCTCCCATCTCCGTGGCCAGCGTCGGCTGGTAGCCCACGGCGCTCGGCATGCGGCCCAGGAGGGCGCTCACCTCGCTGCCCGCCTGCGAGAAGCGGAAGATGTTGTCGACGAAGAGCAAGGTGTCGGCGCCGGTCGTGTCGCGGAAGTACTCGGCCATGGTGAGGGCCGAGAGGGCCACGCGGAGACGGGCTCCTGGCGGCTCGTTCATCTGGCCGAACACCATGCAGGTCTGCTCGATGACGCTGCGGCCGGTGTCGCCGATCTTCGCCTCTTGCATTTCGAGCCAGAGGTCTGTGCCCTCACGCGTCCGCTCGCCGACGCCGGCGAACACCGAGTAACCGCCGTGGGCGGAGGCGATGCGGGCGATGAGCTCGGTGAGGATGACCGTCTTGCCGAGGCCGGCACCGCCGAAGAGGCCGGCCTTGCCGCCGCGGACGAACGGCGTGAGCAGGTCGATCACCTTGATGCCGGTTTCGAAGAGCTCGGTCTTCGTGGTGAGGTCCTTCACCGGCGGCGGATCGCGGTGGATCGGCCATCGCTCCTGGGTCTCGACAGCCCCGCGGCCGTCGATCGGCTCGCCGAGCAGGTTGAACACGCGGCCAAGCGTGGCCTTGCCGACTGGCACGGAGACCGGGGCCCCGGTGTCGACCACCTGGGCGCCGCGGGTCAGGCCGTCGGTCGAGCCGAGGGCCACGCAGCGGACCTTGCCGCCGCCAAGGTGCTGCTGCACCTCGCCGACGAGATGGAGGTCAATGCCCTTGTTCGCGGTGTCGATGCGGACGGCGTTGTAGATCGAGGGGATCGAGTTCTCGGGAAACTCGACGTCGAACGTGGAGCCGATGACCTGCGTGATCGTGCCGTTTGCCATTGCTGTTTCAGCCTGTCTCGAGAGGGGAAGTTTGAGTGAGGGTTCGTTCGTGAATCGGTCGGTGTTGTGTCGTCTTCGGTGTCGGGGATGCAGCGGCCGAAGGTCCGCTGCATCGACGGGAATGCGGATTGCATCGGGACCGGGGTCCCTTACTTCTTGAGCGCCTCCACGCCCCCGAGGATCTCCATGATCTCGCCCGTAATTTGCGACTGCCGCGCCCTGTTGTATTGCCGCGAGAGGCTCTTGATGAGCCCGCCGGCGTTCTCGGTGGCCGCCTTCATCGCCACCATCCGGGCCACCTGCTCGCTGACGGCCGCGTCGAGGAAGCACTTGAAGAGCCGCGACAGGAAACTCGCTGGGAGGATCTCCTCGAGGATGCTGCCGGCCGACGGATAGAAGGCGTATTCATCGGAGGCGAGTTTGGCCGACGTGGCGGCGCCCGTGGCCTGCGGCGGGGCCAGCGGCAGGAGCGTTTCCGTCACCGCCTCCTGCTTCGCGATCGAGTGGAACCTGGTGTAGACGACGTCGAGGCGGTCGATCTCGCCCTTCGTGTAGGCGTCGAGGTAGGCCCGGCCGATCGGGGCCACCGCCGCGAACTCCGGCTTGTCTTCGAACTGCGTGTAACGCTCGGCGATGTCGGCACCGCGGAACTTCAGCGCCGAGATGCCCCGCTTGCCCGACACGCTCACGTGGGTCGGCACCTGCTCGCTCTTCCACTGGCCGAGCAGCGCGACCGACTGCCGCACGATGTTGGAGTTGTAGCCGCCGCAGAGGCCGCGGTTGCCCGTGAGCACGAGCACCGCCGTTTTCTTCGTCGGTCGGCTCTCGAGCAGCGGGTGCGCCACGTCGGCCCCCACGCTGGCGATGTTCTCGAGGATCTTCGCCAGGTGCTTGGTGTAGTCGCGGGCCGCGACCGAGCGGTCCATGGCCTTCTTGAACCGCGCGGTGGCGATGAGCTCCATCGTCCGCGTGATCTTGCGGATGTTTTTCACCGACTTGCGGCGGCGATCGAGTGCCCGGGCTTTTGCCATGGTGTGCGACTTTCAGCGAGCTGCTGCCTGAACTACCGTGCCCCGGCGAGTTGCTTCGCCCCGCCCCCGGTCTTCGCGGCCCGCTGCCGCTTGAACTCGGCGATCGCGGCCTCGAGTTGCCGCTCGCTCTCCGAGTCGAGTTCCTTCGACTCGTCGATCCGCTTGCGGAGTTCGGGCACCTGGTCGCGGACGAACGTGAGGAAGCCCTTCTCCCAGTCGGCGACCTCGTCCCGCTTGACCTCGTCGAGGTGGCCGCGAGTGCCGGCGTAGATGCTCATCACCTGGTCGACCATGTCCATGGGGGCGAACTGGCCCTGCTTGAGGAGTTCCACCATCCGGTATCCACGGTCGAGCCGCTGCTGCGTGGCGGCGTCGAGGTCGGTACCGAGCTGGGCGAACGCCTCGAGTTCCCGGAAGCTGGCCAGGTCGAGACGGAGGCCGCCGGCCACCTTCTTCATCGACTTCGTCTGGGCGGCACCACCCACGCGCGACACCGAGATGCCGGCGTTCATGGCGGGCCGCTGACCGGCGAAGAAGAGGTCGGGCTGCAGGTAGATCTGGCCGTCGGTGATCGAGATCACGTTGGTGGGGATGTAGGCCGATACCTCGCCTTCGAGGGTCTCGATGATCGGCAGCGAGGTGAGCGAACCGCCGCCGAGCTCCTTGGAGAGCTTGGCCGACCGTTCGAGGAGACGGCTGTGGGCGTAGAACACGTCGCCCGGGTAGGCCTCGCGTCCCGGCGGCCGCCGCATCAGCAGCGAGAGCTGACGGTAGGCGGTGGCCTGCTTGGAGAGATCGTCGTACACGATCAGGGCGTGCTGGCCGTTGTACATGAAGTGCTCTGCCATCGCGGTGCCCGAGTAGGGGGCGATGTACTGCAGCGGGGCGGCGGTGCTGGCGCCGGAGACGATCACGGTCGTGTAGTCCATCGCCCCGTACTTGCGGAGCGTGTCGATGGCCACCGCGACCGACGAGTCCTTCTGGCCGACGGCGACGTAGAAGCACTTCACGCCGCTGTTCTTCTGGTTGATGATCGCGTCGATGCCGATCGCGGTCTTGCCGGTCTTGCGGTCGCCGATGATCAGCTCGCGCTGGCCGCGGCCGATCGGCGTCATCGCGTCGACCGCCTTGATGCCGGTCTGCATCGGCTCGCGAACGGGCGACCGCTCGGCCACGCCCGGAGCGAGCGTCTCGACCGGGCGGCGGAGTTCGGTGACCACCGGGCCCTTGCCGTCGAGCGGGTTGCCGAGCGGGTCGAGCACGCGGCCGATCACCGCGTCGCCCACCGGCACCGAGAGCAGGCGGCCGGTGCTCTTCACCTCGTCGCCTTCGGTCACCTTCAGGTAGTCGCCGAGGATGATCACGCCGACCGAGTTTTCCTCGAGGTTGAACGCCAGGCCGGTGATGCCGCCCGGGAACTCGACCATTTCGCCGGCCATGACGCCGGAGAGGCCCCAGACGCGGGCGATGCCGTCGCCCACTTCGAGGACTCGGCCGACCTCGCGGACGTCGATGCCCGACTTGTACTTCGAGATCTCTTCGCGAAGGACGGATGCGATTTCGTCGGTCAGCTGTGCCATGAGTACTCCCCGTTCTGGATGGCGTGGATGTTTCGCTGCTGGAGACGGCCGCCGATGCGGGCCAGGCCCGTGGCGACCGACTGGTCGTAGATGGTGTCGCCGACGCGGACGACGAGGCCGCCGATGATCGTCGGATCGACGACGAACGCCGGCGTGAGCGACGCCGACAGCGCCTTCTCGGTCTCGCCGACGATCCGGGCCTGCTCAGCCGCGTCGAGCGGCACGGCGGTGGTGAAGGTCGCCTGCTTCCGGCCGTCGCGCTCGTCGGCCAGCCGCTCGGCGGCATCGACCACCGCATCGAGCATGCCAAGCCGGCCGTGGCGGGCGAGCACGTGCAGGGCGTTGACGGTGGTCGGCTTCATGCGTCCGGCGGCGAGCCGATCGATGATTCGGGCCTTCTCCTCGGTCGGAACCTTCGGCGACGCGAAGACCGCGGCCGCCTCGGGCACCTGGGGGAGCACGCCGCGGGCGAGTGTTCCGAGTTCGGCGAGCACCTCGCGGCGGCAGCCCGCCTCGTCGGCAGCCTCGACGACCGCCTGCGCGTAGATCTTCGCCACGCGGTCGGAGGCGATGTCGACGTGCTTCGTCTCGGTCTTGTGAGTGCTCATGATCGTGTTGCTGGGGGCCGTGGTCTGCTGCGGGGTCAGTTGACGCTCGGCCGGCTGGAAAGGCCGGCAACCGAGTCGCGGACGAGCCGTGCCTGGTCGTCGGCACCGAGCTTGTCACGGAGGAACTTTCCGGCGACCTCCACGGCGAGGTGTCCGGCCTTTTCGGCGATCTGCGAGAGGGCGTCGTCCTTGGCGAGCTGAATCTCGTGTTTCGCCCGGTTCCGTTCGTCCTCAGCCGCCTTGCGGGCCTCGGCCACAATCGACTGTCGGGTGGCATCCGCGTCGCGGCGGGCTTCCTCGAGCATGCCCCGCACCTCCTCGGAGGCCTCGGCGAGCCGCCGCTCGTACGACGCTAGCATTCGCTTCGCCTCCTCGTTGGAGGCCTTCGTCTCGGCGATCTGGCGGGCGATGCCCTCCTCACGCTTCTCCAGCCCCTGCATGATCGGCTTCCAGGCGAACTTGGTGAGCAGCCCGAGCAGGCCGAGGAACACCGCGAACGACCAGATGGCCAGGTCCTTTTGGAACCATGCCGGGCTCTCGAAGTCTTTCTGGGGCACGCCAGCGGGAGGGTTGTGGCCGATCTCCGGGGCGTGGCCATGAGAGTGATCGTCGCCAGCGTGTTCGGCGGTCGGTGCGGCCGCGCCTGCGATCGAGAGCGTGGCGTTGCTGCCGACGGTGACGGCAACCGCAAGGCAGGCGATGCGGATGAGTGACGAGATGCTCACGATGAAGACTCCGAGCGAACTGGTGGGGGCGGCGATCCGGTCACAAGGTGATCGAGGTGGGCAGGCTGCGTGGGACACACGACGCCTTGGCCACCAGCTTTGCACCGGCCCAGCAGGACGGGACGGCACGCGCACGGCGCCCGCCCCGTCCACTGGACGGGTAGCTTCCGCAGGCCGCGCGCCGCGTGGGCGTCGTCCTGCCGGAAAAACGGCTCAGGCCTTCTGCGAGCAGATGAACAGCGCGTAGAAGGTGAAGCCTTCGATCAGGGCGGCCGCGATGATCATCGCCGTCTGGATGCTGCCGGCGACTTCGGGCTGCCGCGACATGCCCTCGTAGGCGGCCGAGGCGAGTTTGCTGATGCCGTAGGCGGCGCCGATGACGACCAGGCCGACGCTGAACGCCGACGTCAGGTCGATGAGCGAGCGACCGTCAGTGGTGCCTTGGGCGCTCGCCAGATCGGCACAGAGGATGGTCACGGCGACGGCAGCCACGGTGGCGAGCGTGCGGAAGGACAGCAGCGAACGGATCATCAATCAAACTCCTTGAAAAAGTGACCGGGCGGATGCCCGGATACGGGTGAAGTGGGAACGGACAGGATGGTTGTACGGGTCGGGAAAGCGATGCCGGTGGGCGGTCGCGAAGTCCATGTTCTAGGGATTTCGCGGCTGCTGTGTAGGGCGGATTCTCCCGATCGCGGTTTTTCGGACGTGGGAACCGTGCTCAGTGCTGGTGGACGGAGGCCCCGATGAACAGGGCCGACAGGAACGTGAAGATGTAGGCCTGAAGGAACGCCACGAAGAGTTCCAGCAGGCTGAACAGGGTGCAGCTCAGGACGCTGATGCCGGTGACAGTCGCCCACAGCCCCATCGAATAGGAGGCGGCGGCAGAGATGAGGCCCATGATGCCGAGCAGCACGAGGTGGCCGGCGACCATGTTCGCCAGGAGCCGCACGGCCAGGATCAGGTGCTTGATGCAGAGGCCGAGCATCTCGATCGCGAAGATCATGGGCTTGAGCAGGATCGCCAGCGGCAGGGGCAGATCCATCGACGGCACCTGGTTGGCAAAGAAGCCGAAGAAGCCGAACTTCAGCATGCCGGCCACGATGACCGTGAGCATGGTCACGCCGGCCAGGGCGAGCGTCACCGAAAACGAGGCCGTCGGCGAGCCCGCCCAGGGCACCATGCCGAGCAGGTTGCAGCCGAGCACGAAGAAGAACAGCGTGAGCAGGAGCGGCACGAAACGGTCGCCCTCGTGCACCTCACGATGGACCGTGACGGCCGGGCCGCCCGCGCCGGCGAGTGCCGGGGAGCCGTGGCTGCCGTGGCCATGCCCGTCGTGCGACTCATGGCCGTGGTGTGCATCTCCGTGATCGTCGTGGCCGTGATCGTGGCTGTCGATCGCCGGCCGGGCGATCTGGTCGCGGACGAAGAGGATCATCGACTCGAACAGATTCGTGAACGCCCCCTTCGGCGCCTCACCTGACCGCAGCCGCTTGGCGAGCCGCGAGAAGATCAGCAGAAGGATGCCGGCGAGGAGCAGTTCCAGCAGCATGTATTTCGAGATGCAGAAGCCCGACTTCTTCTCGTAGAGGCTGTCGAGCGTGCCGAACGGCTGCGGGATCAGGATCTTGCCCGCCATCGCGTCGTTGAACTCGGCGACCGAGGGCATCGGCAGATGGTTTCGCTCGTACGGTGCGCGGAGAAACGGAGGGACGTTTTCGAGCGTCTGCCACGAGCGCGGCCACAGCGCCTTGGGAACTTCGAAGAAGTAGGCGTCTTTGAGGTGGTAGATCGGGTTGTGATCGGACATGGGGACCGGCGTTCCTGAACGATCCTGCGGCGGGAACCGGATGCGACGGCGCACCCGGGGTGGAGAGTGTGCTGCACGCGGCCCGACGGCGTCAATTCGCCCTCTTCGAGCCCGCGGCCGACCCGCTTCCGCGTGTTCCCATGATGTTTAGAAACACGTCGACTGCAAGGACGGCGAGGTAGAAAGCCACGAGCATCCCCCCTGCCCCGGCCTCCCGGAGCCGGAATCCCGCCGGCGTCTGCAGCCAGCCCAGAGCCACCAACGCCGGGAATATCCGGAGGGCGACCACCGCCAGGGCTGCCGTGACGCGGGCCGCCGGGGTGGATCCCCGCCACAGGGCCGCGGCCCAGCCCGCGACCACGCCGCCCAGGCATACCGCCGCCGCAAAGCCGACCGCCGCCGCCCGGGAGGGCTGGTCGTTCCCGGCGGCCCAGCCCATGGCCGCCGCCATCGCGAGCACGGCGGCCTGAATCACCACGCCAGTGAAGGTCGACGCCGGGATCGGGTGCCTGTCGGGATTCATGGGCGGGCCCTTCGCGCGCGGACTGCCAGTTGCGAGAGCGAGTAGATGGCGAGGCCCAGGCCCGCCACGAAGCCGAGGGGGCCGATGAATCGCGTGCCCAGCTTCGCGTCAAGCCAGCCGCCCGCCACGCCGGGCAGAAACATCGTCAGTCCGATGGCCGTGATGCGGGACACCCACACCATTGCTTCGCCGACCGGAGAGACGTCGGAATCACGGCCCATGCAGGCAGAATACCAAGACCCGGGCCGCGTCGGGTATCGTGTCGATTCGACCGAGGAACTTCCCCGTGGCATCCCGCAAGCAACGTCGCCGTCGCCGCCGCCGTCCGCTCGATCACGACGGGCTGGTGGTTCCGCCCGCCGCCGCGTCGAGTTCCGGCCAGCCGACCATCCTGCGACTCACTGCCTGTGACGGCAGCACCACGCACGAGTCGACGGTGGTCTCCCCGCAGGAACTCGTCATCGCGCGGGAGAAGTGGCCGATCGTCTGGCTCGACGTTGACGGATTCGGCGACCTCGCCACGATCCGCGCGGTGGGTCAGATCTTCGAGATCGGCGACCTCGCCCTCGAGGACGCCACCACCCCCGACGAGCGGCCCAAGGTCGAGGTCTTCGGCCACCAGGTTCTGATCGCGGTGCGGATGGCCCGCACCGAGGGTGACTCGATCGTCACCGACCCGATGGCGATCTTTCTGGGCGACCGGTATGTGATCACCTTTCACGACCGCACCGTGCCCGATGGCTTCGCGAGCGTCCGCGAACGGATCCGCCACGGCCGCACGCGGCTCGGCCAGCTCGGGGCCGATCACCTCTGCGCCCTGCTGCTCGACGCCGTGATTGACGGCTATTTTCCGGTCCTGGAACGGTTCGGCGACTCGCTCGAGGCCATCGAAGAGGAGGCCCTCGACAACCCGTCTCGCGATCTTCTCGGCCGGATTCACGACGTCCGCAACGACCTGATGACGCTCCGCCGCGCCCTCTGGCCGACCCGCGACGTGCTGCATGCCCTCGGCCGCGAGGCGACCGCCTTCGTGGGCGAGCACGCCCGGCAGCACTTCCGCGACACCTACGACCACACCATGGAGCTCCTCGACCTCACCGAGGGCTATCGCGAAATCGGCAGCGACCTCCGCGACATCTACCTCGCGAGCATCAACAACCGCATGAACGACGTGATGAAGGTGCTCACCGTCATCGCGACGATCTTCATGCCACTCACCTTCATCACCGGCTACTACGGGATGAACTTCAACACCGAGTCGCCCTGGAACATGCCGCTGCTCAACTTCCGCTACGGCAGCCTGGTGGCGGTGGCGATCATGGTGTTGACGACGGTGGGCATGGTGATGTTTTTCTGGCGCCGCGGCTGGCTGAGACGCTGGCATTGAGCCGCCCGCTCCGCCATCAGGAAGCCCAATCGCGTGAGCGATGGGGATGGGTTCACGCCGCCGCTCGGGGCTGCCCATGCCCTGTCGCCGGACGTTCGCATCAGGCATCCTGCCTGACGCTCACTGCATGTCCGCTGCGCTTCGCCATCCTGGCTCCGCTTGCTCCCATAGCCCGGCTCCGGGGCACGGGCAGCCCCGAGCCGACTTCCTGCCGTGAAAGCCGACCGGCCGTAAGGCCGCGGGCTGTTCGTGCTTGGGACGACGTCGGTTTTGGCCTCGCCCCACGCCTTACGGCGTTGGGCTTGTACGGCGTTCGTAGAAACCGATCGGCCGTAAGGCTGCGGGCAATGCCGTGGCGACGAAGCGCGGGTGGGGTCGTCAGGCCCGGCCGAGCAGGAAAAACGTATGCAGCGTGCCGCGGCCCTTCACGTGCACCTCCCCGCGGTCGGCGAACCGGAAGGCCTCGCCGAGCAACGCCCGCGTCGTCGGTGAAACGTGGATTCGCGACGGCTCGCCGTGCGACTCCATCCGGCTGGCCAGGTTCACGGTGTCGCCCCAGAGGTCGTAGGTGAACTTCTGGCGGCCGATCACGCCGGCCGCCACCGGTCCCGAGTGCATGCCGACACGAAGCTCGAGCGGGAGGCCGCGGTTTCGCATTACGCCCCGAAATGCCTCCTGCATGCCGATCGCCATCACCGCCATCGCCTCGGCGTGGTCGGGCCGCGGCACGGGAAGCCCCGACACGGCCATGTAGGCGTCGCCGATGGTCTTGATCTTCTCGACCCCGTGGGCGTGAGCGAGGTGATCGAACGTCGAGAAGATCTCATCGAGCAGGCCGACCACCTGCTGTGGATCGACGTGCTCCGAGAACTCGGTGAAACCGCTCAGGTCGGCGAACAGCACGGTCACACTGGAAAAGCTCTCGGCGATCGTGGCCTCGCCGTTCTTGAGCCGCTCCGCGATGGTCGCGGGAAGGATGTTTCGGAGCAGCCGCTCCGACTTCTCTCGCTCCCGCCCGAGTTCCGCCAGCGACAGCTCCAGCTGGGCGAAGGCGGCGTTCCGTTCCAGGAGCCGGCGGTAGCCGTCGGAGTGAACTCGGATGCGGGCGATCAGTTCCACCTGGTCGGGGAGTTTCACGAGGTAGTCGCTGGCGCCGGCGTCGAGCAGGCGGGCCTTCACCACGGGCTCTTCGCGGGCCGAGAGCACGATGACCGGGACGTCGGCCGTGGCGGGATTGCGGCGGAAGTGGCCGACCATCTCCAGCCCGTCGATCCCGGGCATGATCAGATCCTGGAGGATGACGGTCGGCTGGAAGGCGGTCGCCGTATCGACCGCCTG
>Ga0315902_10014200_pt1 | contig 10252 bp, 6 predicted proteins | sample LakEriMetagenome_9_FD_203523 | JGI IMG/M metagenome (GOLD analysis project Ga0315902, IMG submission 203523) | Freshwater fungal communities from buoy surface, Lake Erie, Ohio, United States - Buoy 12 MA117 | ecosystem: Environmental > Aquatic > Freshwater > Lake > Lake biofilm | place: USA...
CCACCGGGACGGTCCCCGAGGGGATTGTTCCGTCTCGTGCACAACTGGAACTAGCGGCGGCCGGACTTGAACCGGCGACACCCGGCTTATGAAGCCGGTGCTCTAACCAACTGAGCTACGCCGCCCTGATCGCCAAAATATAGCCTGCGAATCGCCGGGAGTCAGCAGGGCATGTGTCAGCCCGTGCGTTCACGAAGATCGGCGGATGGACCGAAAGAGCCGTCCGCCGCGTCACGACTCGCTCCCGCCGTCGATGAGGGCTGCCCGTAGGTTCTCCACCGAGAGCGTCATGGCTCGCGCGAAACCCGCCACCAGTCGCCCCGATGTCGGCTCGATCGCCACGAGGGAAAAGTCGGCGAACGAAAACAGGTCAGCCGCCTCGGGAAACTTTTCCAGATAGGCCGCTGCGAGGATGGCGTAGTCGGGATGGTCGGCCGGGATGAACTCGGCCCGGCCGGGAACGGACACCCGCGGCAGCGCCTGCGGCGGCACCGCCGCCGATTCCGCCGCCGTGATCAGCAGGCAGACATCGGGGCTCGCCCGCATGTCGCGGGTGTGGGCGGCGAGCCCGCTGACATGCACGACCAGCCGCAGCCGGGCGTCATGAACGAAGCAAGCGAACGGCACCATCGAGGCGGACGGTCGGCCGTCGTGCAGCGTCGCCAGCGCCGCCACGCTACGGCCGGCGAGCAGGGCATGCAGCACGGCGACGTGTCCGTTGTCCGATTGCATTCTCTGATTCCCTGCGGGCTCCATACGTTCAGGAACCACCAACGAGTTCCCGGCACAACGCCTCGAAGTCGCTCAGCCGATGTCCGACGATCGTACGCACGACGGCTGGGTCGAGCCGTCGGTACTCATCAACCGCGACATTGCGGAAGCCCACCATCCGCCGCATCCGGTCCACCACCTGCGGGGACAGAGTCGCTTCGCGCTCGAGCGACGGTGGCACGAGTGGGCGGCCACGGTGTGTCGCCAAGCCCCGAGCAGCCGACGCCCCGGGAACGCGGCGGCCAACTCCGAGAGCAACACGTTCGCCACAGCGTCGATCGCGATCATACCGGGCGAGTATAGCCCTCCGCCGCCCCAATCAGCCGCCGCGGGACGCAGCCAGGAGGATCACGGCCCGCTTGCCGTCGGTGAAGTACGGATCGCCGGTAAGGTTCCGTCGCGGGGCCGACGCCAGGCAGCCGCCGACGCCGCCCACGTAGCCCGCCGCCCGCACGCGGCCCGCCGCCACGAGATCCTCGATGACGTAGTCCCGCGATTCGTCCACGTCGGGGTCGATGCGATGGGTGGTGAGGTTCCAGGCCCGGGTCGTGAACCGCACGCCGATGTCGCGGCTCACCTGCCCCACCCAGACGGGCTGCCCTTCGAAGGCCAGCGGCGTCAGCCACAGCCGGAGGTGGAGCCGCTCGTTGATCGAGCCGCGGGTCCGCTGCAGGGCGATGTCCTGGTCGCGGCCGAAGAGGTGCAGCGGGCTGACGGGCGAATAGCGGTAGTTCGACCCGAGCAGGAAGGCCTTCACCGTCTTCCAGCATGTGGCCAGCGAGATCGTCTCGCTCTCGTCCCAGCGGGCCGCGAACGCGCCGAGCAGCGTCGCGAAGTCGCCGATGACGACGAGGTTCGCCGGATCGCCCGACCGGGTGCCCGCGGCGTTCGCCGTGGCGGCGGGCATCGCCTCCAGCCGGGGCACGAGTTCGTCGATCGTGCAGGCTTCGACGGCATGGTCCGGCCGCAGGGCGGAGAAGTCGCGGTCGAGGTAATCGGCCGCGATGCCGGGAACGGGCAGGGTGAAGACGAGGTCCACGGGCGCGTCGTCGGCAGCGGGCGCCGAGGCATGGGTGAGGACGCGGGCGATGCTCGCCCGCAGCGGCACCAGGGGCGTGAGCCGCACGTGCACCACCTTCGTGCCCAGATCGACCGTGGTGAACACGAAGCCCTCGGCCGTCGCCCCGGGTTGGATCGGCACCAGCCGAAACCCATGGCGGTGGAAGACCGCATCCATGCGCCGGTTGGCCAGCCAGGCGGTGATCAGCTTGAGCGGGGCGAAGAGCAGCAGCGGGAAGAAGAGCCAGCCCAGGGCGCCGAAGGCGGAGAGCCGGCGGGTGATCGAGAAGTGGTTGGCGGCCGCCGCCTCCAGCGGCGTGAAGTAGCGCGGGTCGATCGTCACGGCCTGGAGCCGCAGCGGCTGCGCGGACCGATTCTCGATCCGGAGGAACACCGGCTGGATGCCGCGCCGGCCCGCGTCCACGCCGAACAGCCGGCGGCTCTCGGCCGGCGCGAGTACGGCGACGGCCACCCGGGCCCGCGGATCGTCCTGCGTGACCGCCCGCTCCGTGAAGCCGGTGAACGACTCGTCGGGACGGTAGGCCGTGATCGCGCACCGCACGACGCGGTCGAGCAGCGCTTGCAGGAGGGGAAAGGCCATCGGTCGGGCGGCGGTCGCCCCCAGCGGGAAACGACGGCGGCCCGGGGATCAGTCCCCGGGCCGCCGCAAACTTGCTCGCGAACCGGCCGCGGTCACTCGACCAGCTTGCAGGACGCCGCGACGACGGCGTCGATCTTCTCGTCGGAGAGCCCGCCCTTGGCGAAGGCGTGGTTGGCCTGCACCTTGCCTCCCTTGTAGCAGATCACCGTGACCTCGGCGTCGGGGGCGATCTTCAAGTCCGGGGGACCGTCCTTCGCGTCATCGGGAACGACGAACGCGATCCGCTTCAGGCCATGCTTGGCGACGAAGTCCGCGGCCGCCTTCTTCAGGCTGTCGGCGTCGGTGCCGATCATGTTGACGAAGCTCGCGAGCTTCTCATCCTGGTGCTCCTCGACCTCCTCCTCGATCTTCTTGAGGAGCTTCGCCAGCTTCTCGTCGGCCGAGCGGGCGAACACCATCACCACCGGCCGCTGGCCCATCTTGCAGCGGTAGCAGAGATTGCGGCCCTCGGCGACGCCGTCGTCGGCATTTCCGGTGACCTTGGTCACCGTGAAGGCCCCGACGTGATCACCCACCTGCGGGCCGCTGGTCACCTCGGCGACCGCCACGGCCGCGACGCACATCACCGCCGCCACCGCACATGCAAAGCGCATTTTCTCGACTCCTGGGTGCAGACTCGACGGCACGACCGGCCGTCGTTTCGATCCTTGTAGACTGCAGACTACCGCAGGTACGATTTCCGGGGCAACTTGCCGCGGTCCCGGCGCCCTGCACAGGGCGTTTTCCCGAATAGGAGCGATTTCATGGCCACCGCCACCGCACCTCGCCGCCCCGCTGCCCCCGAGATCCGCCAGACGCAGCTGTTCATCGACGGCCAGTGGACGCCCGCCAGGAGCGGCAAGACCTTCGCCACCATCAACCCGGCCACCGAGGAGGTGATCGCGCAGGTGGCAGAAGGAGACGCCGCCGACGTGGACGCCGCCGTGCGGGCCGCCCGCAAGGCCTTCGACGAGGGGCCCTGGCCGCGGATGAACGCCCGCGAGCGGGGCCGGCTGATGCTGAAGCTCGCCGACCTCATCGAGGCCGAGATCGACGAACTCGCGGCGCTCGAGTCGCTCGACAACGGCAAGCCCGTCCGCGACGCCCGCACGGGCGACATCCCGCTGGCCCTCGACGCCCTGCGGTACTACGCCGGCTGGGCCGACAAGATCCACGGCCAGACGATCCCGGTCAACGGCAACTACTTCTGCTACACGCGGCGGGAGCCGGTGGGCGTGGTCGGGCAGGTCATCCCCTGGAACTTCCCCATCCTCATGGTGGCCTGGAAGTGGGGGCCGGCGCTGGCGACGGGCTGCACGATCGTGATGAAGCCCGCCGAGCAGACCCCGCTCACCTGCCTGCGGCTCGCGCGGCTCGCCCAGAAGGCCGGCATCCCCGACGGCGTGATCAACGTCGTCCCCGGCTACGGGCCCACGGCCGGCGCCGCGATCGTCAAGCACCCGGGGATCGACAAGGTGGCGTTCACCGGATCGGGCGAGACGGGGCAGATCATCATGCGGCAGGCGGCCGATCAGCTGAAGCGGCTGACGTTCGAGCTCGGCGGCAAGAGCCCGAACATCGTCTTCGCCGACGCCGACCTCGACGCCGCGGCGGCCGGGGCCCACGTCGGCATCTACCTCAACCAGGGGCAGTGCTGCTGCGCCGGCTCGCGGCTCTTCGTGGAGGACGCGATCCACGAGCGGTTCGTGGAGCGGGTGGTGGCGATGAGCCGCGGCCGCAGGGTGGGCGACCCGTTCGACCCCGCCACGCAGCAGGGGCCGCAGGTGGACAAGGCGCAGTTCGACAAGATCATGGGCTACATCGAGAGCGGCAAGCGGGAGGGCGCCACCTGCGCCACCGGCGGCAAGCGGATCGGCGACCGCGGCTTCTTCATCGAGCCCACGGTGTTCACGAACGTCAAGGACGAGATGGCGATCGCCCGCGAGGAGATCTTCGGGCCCGTGCTCTCGGTGCTCAGGTTCTCCGACATGGAGGAGCTGGTCCGCCGGGCCAACGCCACCGCCTTCGGCCTCGCGGCCGCCGTTTGGACCCGCGACGTGGCCCGGGCCCACGAGGTGGCCAAGCGGCTGCGGGCCGGCACGGTGTGGGTGAACTGCTACGACGTGTTCGACGCGGCGGCGCCGTTCGGCGGCTTCAAGCAGTCGGGCTTCGGGCGGGAACTCGGCGAGCGCGGGCTCGACCCCTACCTCGAGACGAAGACCGTGACCGTGAGCCTCGACTGACCGGAAGGGAGCGGGTGGGATGGGACGCTTCTTCGGCAGGGTGACGACCGGCGGCGGGTTCCGCGCGGTCCTGTACACGCTCAAGAAGGCCCGCGAGGCCGGCGGGCTGCTGCGGTTCTGGAAGGCGATGCGGTCGAAGAACGCCTGCAAGACCTGCGCCCTGGGCATGGGCGGCCAGGCCGGCGGCATGGTCAACGAGGCCGGGCACTTTCCCGAGGTCTGCAAGAAGTCGTTCCAGGCGATGGTCGCCGACATGCAGGGGGCCGTGCAGCCGTCGTTCTTCGCGACCTACTCGATCCCGCAGCTGCGGGCCTTCACGCCCTACCAGATGGAGCACGCCGGCCGGCTCGTGCAGCCGGTGATCCTGGAGAAGGGCTCCCAGCACTACCGGCCGATCTCCTGGGCGGAGGCGCTGGAGCGGATCGCCGCCAAGCTGCGGGCGACCCGCCCGGAGGAGTCGTTCTTCTATTTCAGCGGTCGCTCCAGCAACGAGGCCGGCTTCCTGCTCCAGCTCTTCGCCCGGCTCTACGGCACCAATCACGTCAACAACTGCTCCTACTACTGCCACCAGGCCAGCGGCGTGGGGCTGGCGAGCGTGATCGGCACCGGCGCCGGCACCGTGAAGCTCGACGACATGGAGCACGCCGACTGCGTGCTGCTCATCGGCGGCAATCCGGCCAGCAACCATCCGCGGATGATGCGGACGCTGATGATGGTCCGGCGCGGCGGCGGCAAGGTGATCGTCGTCAACCCGATCGTGGAGACGGGGATGGTCAACTTCTCCGTGCCCAGCGACCCGTGGGCGCTGCTCTTCGGCGCCGAGATCGCCAGCACCTACGTTCAGCCCTACGTGGGCGGCGACCTGGCGTTCGTCTACGGGATCATGAAGCGGCTGCGGGAGATGCAGGCCGCCACGCCCACGAACGCGGCCGGCGAGCCGATCGTGGACGAGGAGTTCCTTCTTCAGCACGCCGTGGGATGGCCCGCGCTGGCCGCCCGGCTCGATTCCCTTTCCTGGGACGAGATCGTGGCCAAGGCGGGCGTGTCGCGCCGCGAAATCGAGGACGTCGCCGCCCAGTACGCCGCGTCGCAGCGGGCGATCTTCGCCTGGACGATGGGCGTGACGCACCACCTCCACGGCGCCGCCACGGTGCAGGCGATCGCGGCGCTGGCGCTGATGCGCCGGATGGTGGGGCGGCCGGGGGCCGGCCTGCAGCCGATCCGCGGCCATTCCAACATCCAGGGCATGGGCACCGTCGGCGTCACCCCGACGCTCAAGCAGGCGATCTTCGAGCGGCTGGAGAGCCACTACGAGGTGAAGCTGCCCACGACCAAGGGCTTCGACACGCTCGAGTGCCTCGACGCCGCCGACGCGGGGAAGATGCGGTTCGCCTTCTGCCTCGGAGGCAACCTCTGGGGCGCGAGCCCCGACGCGGCCTTCGCCGGGCGGGCGATGGGCAAGATCGACACCGTGGTCCACATGAACACGTCGCTCAACACCGGCCACGCCTGGGGCACGGGGGCCGAGGAAACGATCATCCTGCCCGTGCTGGCCCGCGACGAGGAGCCGGAGCCCTCCACGCAGGAGAGCATGTTCAGCTACATCCGTCTCTCCGACGGCGGGAAGCCGCGGCACGCCGTGACCGAGACCAGCGGCCCGCGGGCCGAGGTGGCGATCGTCGCCGATCTCGCCGTGCGGGTGCTGGGCGCCGACGGCCCGGTGAACTGGCGGGACATGGCCCACACGAGCACGATCCGCCGGGAGATCGCCCGCATCGTGCCCGGCCTCGAGCAGATCGCCGAGATCGACCGCACGAAGAAGGAGTTCTCGATCCCGGGCCGGGCCATCGACACGCCCGCCTTCCCCACCGCCGACGGCCGGGCCCACCTCGTCGTGCACGACCTGCCGGCGGCCCCCGAGGGCCTGGTGCTGATGACGATCCGCAGCGAGGGGCAATTCAACACGGTGGTCTACGAGGAGGAGGACCTGTACCGCAACCAGACGCGGCGGGACATCGTGATGATGCACCCGGACGACGTCGCGCGGTTCGGCCTCACGCCGGGCGGCCGCTGCCGCATCGCCAGCGCGGCGGGCGAGATGCGCGGCCAGATCGTGTCGGCCTTCGACCAGATCCGGCCGGGCTGCGTGGCGATGTACTATCCCGAGAGCAACGTGCTCGTGCCCAAGGCCGCCGACCCGCTCTCGCGGACGCCGGCCTACAAGAGCATCGCCGTCACGGTCGCCGCCGACGACGCCACGCCGTCGGCCGCGCGGCCCCGGCCCGAACTCGTCGGCGCCGGCACGCCCCGCGAGAAGATGAACCAGTGCGGCTGATCCACCGACCAGGCCCGGCGTTCCCGGCGATGGTCTCGGCCTCGCGCCGGCACGACCTTCCTGCCGGCGGCGTGAGCCGCGACGTCAGCGGCCGATGGGGAGCGTGAACGACGCCGGCTTGGCGGCTTCGATCAACTCGGCAGCCCGCTCGTCGAGCCAAACCTCGATGTTCTCGTAGCCCGGGTCGAGATCGTGGCCGTTGGGCGCCAGGTCCTTGCTGCCGCGCCGCTTCTCCCACGCGTCGGGCATGCCGTCGGCATCGGCGTCGGGCTGCGGCTGGCCCGCGTAGGCGTTGCCGTCGTCGGGAATGGCGAGCTTCCATTCCCCCTTGCCGGTGAGCACCTCCTGCTGCAGCCGCCGGTCGGTGCCGTCATGCGGCAGGGCGCCGAACCGGGACACCACGACCGCCGCGTTCTCCGCAGCCGGCAGGCAGGCGATCGCCGGCATGTCGAACGGGGTGTCGGCGAACTCGAGTTTTTCGGCGATCGCCGTCTCCGGCTCGCTGCCCTTCGACCGCACGCCCCGCACGGCCTTTGGCTTGCCGCGCAGCACGTGCTGGTCCTTCTTCTTGCCCTCCACTTTTTCGGTGATGTTGTTGTCGTGGCCCATGCCGCCGAAGGACCAGTTGTCCTTGACGAACGCCCGGAAGCCGCCGCCGCCTTGGACCGGCGGCCGCTGGCCGCCGTGACTGTTGACCCCGGGCAGGTAGACGTTGCCGATCACGTTCCCCGTACCCCGCTCGGCGGAGAGCAGCGTGGGAAACTTGCGGAAGTTGTAGACGACGTTGCCGACGAACTCGATCTGCATGCCGGGGTTGTCGGGGTAGCAGCCCGGCACCCGCGAATGGCAGTGGGTGTAGAGGTTGTGGTGCATCGACAGCCGGTCGCAGCCGCCCATCACCAGGTGGGGCTCGCCGTGGTAAGGCTCGTCGGTGCCGCTCTCGGCCGCGTCGCCAAAGTGGCACCACTGCAGCGTAACGTCCTTAACGCCGTGCGTGAGGTCCACCGCGCCGTCCTGGAAGAACGAGACCGACACGTGGTCGAGGACGACGTTCCGCGTCTCCGGCCGGGTGATCTCCACGAAGTCGGCCCCCTTTTTCGCCCGGCCGCGGTATCTCAGGAACCGGACCACGACATCGTTGACCCCGAGCCCGCGGTAGCGGCCGATCGCAAGCGGCGCCCCGACGATCGCCACGCCGTCGCCCGGGGCCGACTGGCCGGCCACGTAGGTGTGGGAGGGGATCTCGGCCGGCCGCTTGAGCTGGATCGTGCCCGCCACGGCGAACAGGACGTAGCCGCCGCCCGCCGCCTGCGCCCCGGCCAGCGCGTGGCGAAACTGCCCCGGCTCCGGCGGCTGCGAGTCGTCGAGCCGCGTGACGATGAACACCGGCTTGCCGCGGGCATGAGTCGTCCTGGTGCCGAAGCCCTCCGCGCCGACGAAGGCCGCGAGCGGTTCGGCGGCCTTGTCGCGGGCCGGCTTCTCGTCCGCCGCCGCGGCCCCGCAGCAGCAGGCGACGGCCAGGCAGGCCGCGAGGCGGCGAACGAAACGGGAACGCAGCGGGCGTGGATTCATGGGAGCGACTCCTCGGCGGTGGGACGGGCACCGGACCGACGATGTTCTATCACGAGTCTCCGCACCGAGGAATCGGGCGGCATCCCGGGCGTGCCCGAGGATCCCCTGCCAGCCGTTTGGCAACGGCACCACGGGTCGAGAAGTCGGAAGCAGGGTTTACTCGAAGAGCGACCGCTGCTCGGTGGCAGCGGTCCGGCGGCGGGGCTTGGCGGCCTGGCCGGAGGCATCGGCCTCGAATCCGAGGAGCAGGTCACGGGCCCGCTCGATCACCGCGGTGGGCACGCCGGCCAGCCGGGCCACGTGCACGCCCCAGCTCTTGTCGGCCGCGCCCGGCGCCACCTGATGGAGGAACACGAGCTGGTCTTGGTGCTGCCGCACGAGCACCTGCGCGTTGGCCACGCCCGGCAGCCGGGCGAGTGCGGCGAGCTGCAGGTAGTGGGTCGCGAACAGCGTGCGGCAGCCGACCCGCGCCTGAAGGTGCTCGACCACCGCCTGGGCGATCGCCAGGCCGTCGAACGTGCTCGTGCCGCGGCCCACCTCGTCGAGGATCACGAGGCTCCGCGGCGTGGCACGGTTGAGGATCCGCGCCGTCTGCGACATCTCCACGAGGAACGTGCTCGCGCCGCGGGCGAGGTCGTCGCCGGCGCCGATCCGGGCGAAGAGCCGGTCGATGATCCCGACCCGGGCCCGCCGCGCGGGCACGAAGCTGCCCGCCTGGGCCAGCACGGCCACGAGCGCCGCCTGGCGGATGAACGTGCTCTTGCCCCCCATGTTCGGCCCGGTGACGAGGAGGATCGCCGGGGCCTCGCTCGCGCCGCCGTCATCCTGCGCGGCGAGCGCCAGGTCGTTGGCCACGAGCGTGCCCGGGGGCAAGAGTTCCTCGAGCACGGGATGCCGGCCGCCGTCGATGACGAGGTCGCCGCCGGTCGTGATCTCCGGCCGCACCCAGCCGCGGGACGCGGCCACGGCGGCGAGCGACCCGAGGACGTCGAGCGTGGCGAGGACGTCGGCGGCCCGGTCGAGCCGGGACCGGGCTTCGGCCACGAACGCCCGCAGCTCGTCGAGCAGGCCGATCTCGCGCCGCAGCGCCTCCTCCTCGGCGCCGAGCACCTGCCGCTGGCGGTCGTCGAGCTCGGCCGTGGTGTACCGCTCGGCGTTCTTCACCGTCTGCTTGCGGACGAAGTCGGCCGGCACCTTGTCGGCGTGCGACCGGCCCACCTCCAGGAAGAAGCCGAACACGCGGTTGTAGCCCACCTTCAGGCTGGCGATGCCGGTCCGCTCGATCTGCTCCGCCTGGTAGCGGGTCATCCAGGCCTTGCCGCCGCTGGCCATCTCCAGGAGCTCGTCGAGCCGGCCGTCGCAGCCCGGCCGGATGAAGCCGCCGTCGCGGGCGAACACGGGGCAGCCCTCGCGAAGCGTGGCGGCGATCCGGGTGGCGACGTCTTCGCAGGGGTCGAGCGCGCCGCGCAGCTCGCCGAGCAGCCCGCGGCGATCCGCGAGCAGCGCGACGACCGCGGGCAGGATGGCGGTGGCGTGGCCGATCCGCTCCAGGTCGCGGGGGCCGGCGCGGCCGGCGACGACGCGGCCCGTGAGCCGCTCCAGGTCCCCGACTCCGGCGAGCAACTCCGCGAG
>Ga0315902_10014201_pt1 | contig 10251 bp, 5 predicted proteins | sample LakEriMetagenome_9_FD_203523 | JGI IMG/M metagenome (GOLD analysis project Ga0315902, IMG submission 203523) | Freshwater fungal communities from buoy surface, Lake Erie, Ohio, United States - Buoy 12 MA117 | ecosystem: Environmental > Aquatic > Freshwater > Lake > Lake biofilm | place: USA...
TGAGAAGATCGGGGGAACTTTCGTCCGGGAAGAAGTCGTGATGCGCAACGGGACCCCGGAGCCTCGAGTCATCTACCGGATTGATCGGCTTGAATGGTTGGCCAAGCGCGGGTCAAACATGACGCCGCCGAAGCTCAAGCCATTCGTGCCCACCAAGGGGGCGATCGCGCCCAACGGCATTCGGTTCAAGTAGGAGAGGGAGTCGCTGTGGTAGTGTGAGGGAACTGATCTCACAGAGAACACAAAGGCCACGGAGAACACAGAGGGGCACGCCGAGCAGCCTGCGGCCGGCCCCTCTTTTTTCAGGCTGTTTCTCTGTGTTCTTCGTGTTCTCCGTGTCCTCTGTGAATTCTGTTCAAAAGACTTTCCGTCCACACCAAATCCAGCAGGGCGCACCGCACTCCTGCGACTTCCCGGTCCACGCGGCATTGTAGAGGCGATCTCGTCACGGCCCGCACCCCGTCGTCGGACCCCCTCAAAGTCCCTTGACACCCCGCAGAACGGCGACGAGCTTCTGCACTTTGTCCAGCAGGCGAACAAAGACTTCTCCCCCCGTCGCCGCGACAGACTTATGTCCTTCGCCATCACGCGCTGGCTAACGCCGCGCCGGATCGTGTTCGCCGCCCTGCTCGCCGCGCCGTTCCAGGGGGCCCAGGGCCAAACGCGCCCCATCCCGACCGTCCAGGTCCTCAGCGACTCCTCCGGGATGCGGCTGCAGGTCGACCGGCAGGACTTTTTCGTTCAAGGGGTGAACTGGGACTACGTCCCGATCGGGGAGAACTACAGCTATTCCCTCTGGACCCAGCCTGACGCGACCATTCGCGCCGCGCTCGATCGGGAAATGCCCCTGCTCAAGGCGATGGGCGTGAATGCCATCCGCCAATACGCGGGCATCCCCCCCCGCTGGGTGCAGTACATCTTCGAGCGCTACGGGATCTACACGATCCTCAATCACCCGCTCGGCCGATACGGCGTCACCATCAACGGGGTCTATGCCCCCGCCACCAACTACGCCGACCCCGCCGTCCGCGCCGCCATCACGAGCGAGGTATTGGCGGTGGTCGACGAGTTCCGCGAGACGCCCGGGATGCTCCTCTGGCTCCTCGGCAACGAAAACAACTACGGCCTCGAATGGAAATCCGCCGAAACAGAGAACCTCCCCGTCGGTGAGCGGCAGAAGGCCAAGGCCACCTTCCTCTATTCATTGGTGGGCGAGGTGGCGCGCGCCATCAAGGCCCGCGATACCCACCGCCCCGTTGCTTTCGCCAACGGCGATCTGCAGTACCTCGACATCCTGGCCCGCGAGTCGAATGGGCTCGACATCCTGGGCAGCAACGTCTACCGGGGCCGGTCGTTCCGCGACCTCTTTGCCCGCGTCAAAGCCGAAGTGGGACTCCCGGTGATGTTCACGGAGTTCGGATCCGATGCATGGAATGAGCGCACGCGACGCGAAGATCAGGCGATGCAGGCCCGCTATCTCATCGCGCAGTGGCAGGAGATCTACCTCAACAGCGCCGGCAAGAGCGGCGTCGGGAACGCGATCGGTGGCTTCACCTTCCAGTGGAGCGACGGGTGGTGGAAGTTCGGGCAGGAAAGCCGCCTGTCGGACCACGATGTGAATGCCTCATGGAGTGCGGACGCCTACCCCGAGGATTTCCTCCCCGGCCGCAACAACATGAATGAGGAGTGGTGGGGGATCGTGGCCAAGGGACGTCCCAACGCCGCGGGGCTCTTCCCGCTCTATCCGCGCGCCGCCTACTACGCGCTCCAGCAGGCGCATCGTCTGGCACCGTACGCACCCGGCACGACCGCTTCCACCATTGCGGCGCACTTCGCCGCCATCGATCCGGTCGCGCTTGAAACGCGCGCCGTTGCCGAACGGCGCACCCGCGGTGGCGATGACCGTCATTGGCTCGCCCTCGACGAAGGCCGCCTGGATTTCAGCACCTTCACGACGGGCGGGACCCGTCTCGCAACTCCACCGGTCTCGGCCCCCAACGACTCCCTGCGCCCCCCCTTTACCGGCAGTGATCGCACCGAGTCGCTGTACGCCGGCATCAGCATCCATCCATCAGAAGTCTTTACCGCGCGCGCCTCATTCAACGCGGTCGGGCACGTCGCGGAAAATCCGATCGACGAAATCTTCTATGAAGGACGCGGACGTGGACGGACCGGGGTAGGCTCCACCGTCGTCAACAGCGGCAGCCGCGTAGCCCTCTATCGCGCCTCCCTCTCCTGGGACGCCCGCGCAATGTCGATCGAGGCCTTCTATCGGACCGGCCACTATCACTGGGGCTACGAAGGCGACGTCTTCGGCCTGTATCGCGAGGCCAATTACGGGCGCAACATCGACATCTATAACGGACGCGCGCCGTTCGGCGTGGAAGTCGCCGGCAAGGGACGTCTCACCGGCCTCAAGGTGGCAGCCGGCCCCGAACTCTGGTGGGGCGCCAACCCGGGCATCATTGCCAAGTATCGCCGGCGCATCGTCGGGACCGATGTCACGGCGCTCTACCAGGAAGAATTTTCGCGCCAAGCCCTCGGTGCTGCCGTCAGCACCGCCGCCATTCCGTTCCCGCCCACACGCCGCGCCACGCTCGCCGTCCAAGGCACGCGCGGCAGACTGGGCTACGAACTCGGCGGCCTGTGGGGCGGGTCCACCAAAATCGGCGACGTATTCTATGTCGTGCGCGGGACCGGCTCGAGCGCCAAGTCCTTCAGTGACCGTATCCGCGCCGGCGATACCTTCGGTGGCAAGGCACGCCTGACGTGGAGCCGCGGCTCGATCAATTGGTACGCGCAGAGCGCGTTCATGGGGTTGGTGGCGGATGCCGGACCGACAGCCATTCAGACATTCACCGGCTGGGGGCTGAAGGACAGCGGCTTCAGCGATCAATGGAATGTCATGTCCGGCATCACGTTCAGCCGCGGGGCGTTCCAGATCGCGCCGAATGTGCTGTATCAGCAGCCACTGGTCGGCCCGATCCCCGCCGGCGCCCCGGCACCGGCGCAGCCGCGCAACATTCTGGCCGATCCGTTCATCGTGCGCGCCAATCGGGAAATGCTGGCCGGAGAACTCCTGTTCACGTGGGATCCGACGCCAGCCACCTGGTTCTACCAGTGGGATAACGACGCGCGCGAAGATGCGTCGTTCGCTGCGAATCTGGGGTTCGCCGTGCGCCACATGCCAACGACCATGGACGCGGGCGTCAGCTTCCTCACCGACGGGCGCACCCCCTTCGCGTTCCCCGGCGCGACGCCGGCGCGCGATCTCTGGGAAGTGCGGAGCCGCATCGTCGCCCGCCCGCTGCGCTCCACGCGCCTCATCGCCATCCTCTATGGCGGCACCGCGGAACCCAACGGCATCAGCCCGCGACTCGTGAAGCGCGCAGGGGCCGAGCTGCGAGCCGTTACTGGCAAGGTGCGCCTGATGGCGGCGGCGCGTGCCAATGACTTCGGCCCCTTCGATTACCATCGCGACTTCAACCTCACCTATCCGCGACAGCTCATGGGTGATGTCGGCTACGTCATCGGCCGTCCACAGTGGCTCGATATGCCGGAAACACGATTCGGCGTACGCGCCACCTGGCGCTCGCTCAACAAGTTCTCACCCCGCTACTGCCCGGTTCGCGTTCCCGATCTGGTCGGCGGGGTCGAGTGCGACCCCACGTTCCCGGCGCCGACCGGTAGCGAGTGGGAGTTGCGCTCGTATCTCACCGTCCGTTGGTAGCATCAGACTTCGCATCAGACTTCGCATCAGACTTCGTATCAGACTCCGTGTCGCACTCCGTTCCTGTCACCTCACCTCGTGTCGAGCGGCTGCTGGCCGCGCTCTCTCTTGACGCCCGCCTCGGGCAGATGCTCATGGGCGAACGCGCCAGCGTCTCGCCGGATGACGTCCGCCAGTATCAGCTGGGCTCACTGCTGAGCGGCGCGGGGTCCTTCCCGGGCACCAATCAGGTGGCCGATTGGATAGCCCTCAACGACGCCTACTGGGCGGCCTCCATGACGGAAGAGCCGGGACGCACGCCGATCCCGGTGCTCTATGCCGTCGACGCCATTCATGGACACGCCAACGTGCGGGGCGCGACGGTCTTTCCGCAGCACATCGGACTCGGCGCCGCGCACGATCCCGATCTGGTGGAACGGATGGCAGCGATCTGCGCACGTGAAGTGCTCGCGACCGGACTCGACTGGAACTTCGCGCCCACCGTCGCGATCGCCCGCAATTCGCGCTGGGGGCGCACCTACGAAAGCTTCAGCGACGATCCGCAGCTGGTCGCCGAGTATGCCGCGCGGATTGTGCGCGGCATGCAGGGGACGTTGCGGGATGATGGCGTGCTTGCCTGCGCCAAGCATTTCATCGGCGACGGCGCGACGCTGTACGGCGAAGATCAGGGCGACACGCGCATCACGATGGAAGAGCTGGAGGCGATCGATCTGCTGCCATACCGCGCAGCCATCGAGGCCGGCGTCCTCACCATCATGGCGTCGTTCAACAGCTGGCATGGCACCAAGCTGCATGCGCATCACGAACTGCTGACCACCGTACTACGTGAACGGTTGGGCTTCCGCGGATTGGTCGTCTCCGATTGGGATGGCGTGCCGCAGGTACACGACGATCCGGTCCTCGCCGCCGCTCTGGCGGTCAACGCTGGCGTCGACATCATCATGGTGTCGACGAACTGGCTCGGCATGCTCGAGTCACTGCGAGAGGCTGTCGCGCGCGGACTCATTGACACCACGCGCATCGAAGAGGCGGTCCGACGCATCCTGTGGGTGAAGGAACAGGCTGGCCTGCTGGACCGCGTACGTCCCGCGTTGCGACCGGGTGTTCAGCAGCATGTCGTAGGGAGCGCCGCACATCGGGGCGTCGCGCGCGAGGCGGTGCGCAAGTCCTGCGTCCTGCTCACGCACGACGGCGAAACGCTCCCAGTCCGTCGCAACGCCCGCATCCTGGTGGCGGGACGTCTGGCCGATGATCGCGGCGCGCAATGCGGCGGCTTCACCATTGCGTGGCAAGGCGTACGCGGTAACGAAGCCATCGAAGGGGGCACGTCCGTCTGGGAAGCGATTCATGCGGTCGCTCCGCAGGCTGTTCTGTCACTCGATGGGAGCGCCGCCGACCACACGCAGCACGACGTCGCCATCGTGGTGATCGGCGAACACCCTTATTCCGAGGGCCAAGGGGATATTCGCAGTGCCCGCGTCGCTTCTGGTGCCGCACTCGGCATGTCGCAGTGTGCCGAACTCGAACCGTACGGCACCAGCCTCGAATTGTCCGCGCGGCACCCCGAGGATCTCGCGGTGATCGAGGCCATCGCCGCTCGCGGCATTCCGATCGTCACGATCTTTCTTTCGGGACGCCCACTGGTGGCCAACGACGAAATCGATCGATCGGCCGCCAGCATCGCCGCATGGCTCCCTGGGTCCGAAGCGGGCGGCATCGCCGACCTGCTCTTCGGTGCGGCGGAATTCACCGGCCGCCTTCCGTTCGCGTGGCCGCTCCGGATGGGAGACGATGCTGCTGCGATGGGCGTCCGCTTCCCGCGGGGACACGGACTCGCCGTACGCCCGTAGCGCGCTTACGCCGTCGTGCGGCGCGCCTCGAGTTCGTGCCGCACGGCCGCCGCGCGCTCCGCGGTGATCGGGTAGCGCCACAGCGCTGCCACCGCACCAAGTGACGCAATCGCCGGCAACAGCACGTCGGCGAGCCGTAGCATCGTGATGGTCTCCGCACCCTGTGCTCCGCCACGCGCGACATCGAATCCCGTCGCGTTGAGCAGATAGCCACCGCCAGCCAGCGCGGCCGCCATCCCCAGTTTCACCACCCACCAGTAGATCGAGCTGTACATCCCCTCGCGACGTTCGCGGGTCGTGAGCTCGTCGACATCGACGATGTCGGCAATCATGGCGGGCATCAGCGTGAACAACCCACCCAGACCAAACGCCATCAACGGCGCCGGCACCAGCAGCAGCCACGGACGCGACGGGTCGTAGCACACCCACTTGAGCAGGTAGCCCACCACCGACAGCAGCGTGGAGACCATGAGGGCGCGATGCTTGCCGACACGCGTGGCCAGCCACGCCACGATCGAGATCGCCACGAACGACGAAACCGCTCCGAGCGTGCCGGCATAGCCGGCGAATTCGGCGCCGCGCGCCTGATCGCCGCCGAAGACGTAGTAGATGATGACGTACGACTGGAACGCCGATACGGCGATGAACCCGTTGAAGACCAGGAACGTCACCACACAAAGCGTCAGGAAGGGGCGCGAACGCAGCGTGAGCTGCATGCCGACCGCGAACTCGCGCGCATGACGCTGCATCACGGCAGCAAGCGACTCGCGCACGGTGGACGAATCAGCAGCGGGAACAGCAGCGGGAGCAGGCGCCGTCGGCACACTGGCTGGTGCCACCACAAATCGCTCGCGCAACACCACCGCCGGGATGATCCCGATCACCATCGTCACCACACCAATCGCCACCGCGAGCCCGGCAGCCCCCTCGACCGGTGTGCGAAACCACGTGGGGTTCTGCATGATCCACAAGAACCACGGCGACACGAGATACGCGATCTGGCCGATGAAATTCTGCACCCCCATCAGGCGGGTGCGCTCGTGATAATCGGGGGTGAGCTCGTAGCCCAGCGCGACCCACGGCGCCGCGAAGACCGTGTACGCGATGTAGAACAGCACGGAGCCGGTGAGGAACCACCAGAAGTAGAAGGACTCGGTCCGCCCGGCTGGCAGCTGCCACAACACGATGTACAGCACCCCCGACGCGAGGGCGCCGCCGAAGATGTACGGACGTCGCCGGCCCCACCGCGACGTGGTCTTATCCGAGAGATACCCCATCAGCGGATCCATCACCGCATCCACGAATCGCGGGATCGCTCCCAACAGCCCGACCAGCGCCGGGTTCATCCCCAAGCCGAGATTGAGGATGATCGTCATACCGCCAATGGCCGCCGCCAACAGATTGTTGATCAGCGCGCCCATGCCGTAGGCGAGCTTGTGCGTGAACGGGATGCGGTCCTGCGCGGCGGGCATGGTCATGACGGGATCCGGTAATGATCAGGGAGCAAGACGATAGACCCGCACCCAATCGACGACCATGGCCGTGGGGAAGGGCGTGTACTGATCCGGAGCACCGAGGAAGGTGCCGCCGACCGCCACATTCAGCAGCAGATGAAACGGACGATCAAAGACCCACGGTCCCGGCACATCGGTCCGGCGCACCACGTGGTACGACACGCCATCGACAAACCAGGTGATTTGGTCCGTATTCCATTCGATGGTGAACACATGGAACGAGTTGTCGAAGCGCACCGCCTCCGGTTGATAGGCGCGCGTGATCCCCTTCCCTCCCGAATAGCCGGGGCCGTGCACCGTACCGTGGATGATGCTGGGCTCCTGCCCGCGGTATTCCATCACGTCGATTTCCCCTGACGCGGGCCATCCGGCCGTGGGGAAATTGGCACCGAGCATCCAGAAAGCGGGCCACAGCCCTCGCCCACGTGGGAGCTGCGCGCGCGCTTCAATCTTTCCGTACTGGAACTGCTGCTTTCCCTGGGACGTCAGCCGGGCCGACGTGTACGCCCGACCCTGATAGGACTCGCGACGCGCCGTGATGACGAGATGCCCGTTGCCATCGAGGGAGGCGTTGGTGGGTCGATCGGTGTCGAACTCGAGCTGCTGGTTCCCCCAGTCGGTCCCGATCTCTGCGGTCCAGTTGGCCGCATTGGGACGCGCACCGGACGGGCCATCGAATTCATCCGACCACACGAGGGTCCACGGAGACGGCGTGGTGGCCTCTGTTCCGCACGACGCGCACAGGACCAACCCAACCATGAGCAGGCAGGCACGCCGCATCAGGATGTCGCTCCAAGCGCCGCACGCGGTGCGGCACTACCTAACGTCGGGAAGAGCACGGGATCGTACAGCGCAGCATTGAGGACAAGCGTCGCCGCGCCGAGCGCGACACCGGTGGCGCCGAGTGTGCTGGAGCGGATCGTCGCCGACGCGACAGCGCTGACAAACGTTCGGCGCATCACGGTTTCACGGAGCGGTTGCAGCAGCTGTTCCTCGAGCCCCGCCATCCCGCCATCGAGAATCACCAGTTGCGGATTGAGGAGGTTGAGTATGCCCGCCACGGCAATCCCCAGGGCTTCAGCGACTTCGCGCATGACCTGCACCGCCAGCGGGTCACGAGCGAGCGCCGCCGCTTCGACGGCCGAGGGCGTCAACATACCGGACGCCAGTCGCGACGAGGGATACTCGGGGCGCAACGCCAGTGCACGCGCCACCACGGCATCGCCGCCGACATAGGTGCCCAGGCAGCCGCGATTGCCGCAATTGCACGGCGGACCATGCGGGTCGATGGTGAGATGACCGATTTCGCCAGCGACACCGGTGCCCCCGCGATAAATCCGGCCGGCGATCATGTGCCCGGACCCGACCCCCGTGGTCAACTTGATGTACGTGAAATCGTCGACGCCGCGGGCGGCCCCCCACCATCGTTCGGCGAGCGCTCCAAGATTCGCGTCGTTATCGATGAACACCGGGGCGTGAAAGCGGGTCGCCAATCCATCGAGATCATGACGCCCTCGCCATGCCGGTAGCGACAGCGGGTGCATACGTTCGGGATGCCGCGGATCGACAGGACTCGGCACCGACACACCGATCCCGAGAAGTGGCACCGCAGGCTGCCCGTACTCGCGCAGGCAGGCGGCGATCAGCGTCTCCACCACCGCACGTGTTCCGTCGGGATCACCGGGCACATCATGCGTCAACGCGCGCGTCACCTGGACGCGCCCCCGGAGATCGGTCAGAACAACGGTCACGCCGCTCGTGGCGATGTCCACCCCAACGAGAACAGATGCATCATCGCGGAACGCCAGGACGATCGGCTTGCGGCCACCACTCGATTCGCCGACTCCCGTTTCCACCACCAGCCCACTCGCCAGCAACGTGGTGACGGCGTCGGAGACCGTGGAGCGCGAGAGATCCGCGCGTCTGGCGATCTCCGCGCGCGAAATGGTCTGCTCTTCCCAGATCAGGCGGAGCAGGCGATGCACCAGTGGCGACACGAGTGGCGCCACGGGTGGCGCCACCGATGACGTGCGTGAAGCCCCCAGGCGGATGACATCAATCACGGGAGTCTCCTCGCCCGGGGGTTCCAGTCCGGGCGATTACTTGTGGAACAGGACGTTGTCCACGAACACCGTCTTCAGATCCCCGGAGATGATGAGCTGCGCGACGTTCCCCTTGGTGACCAGCCCCGTGAATCGCGTGAGCGGGATATCAAGCGTCACCCAGCTGCCCGTGGCAAGCGCCGGTGTCGTGGCGGCCGTGAAGGTCAGCTCATGCTCCACGTCGTCGCCACCACCAAACGCGCCGTTCGCACCGAAGTCGACCAGCTTCACCTTGAAGGCCGCCGGTGCCGACGTGGCGTCAGGCGTCCAGAGATCCACGCGGAAATGCGTCATCGCCGAGGCGTTCACTCGGCGTGAGGTGAACTCGATGCCGGCAAAGATCAAGTTGCTGTACTTCTTGGTGTCGTTACCGGCGATCGTCTGATCCGTGACGTCAGCCTGGTCCCACCCAGCCGACCACGTGTCCACCGTGACGTTCGTGTACGCATTGCTGAACAGCGAGATCGCGTCGGCAGAGGGGTAGGTCGGCGTGGGCGCAGCCGTGGTCGGCGCCTGCGGTGCAGCGGCCTTGTAGAAGTAGACGTTGTCGAGGAACACCGTCGACAGGTCACCGGACAGAATCATCTGCGCGATCGCCGTGCGGGTCGGAAGTCCCGAGAAGGCGGAGAGCGGCACGTCGATGGAGATCCAGCTGCCGGTCACGAGGCTCGGCGTGCTGCTACGCGTGAAGCTCAGCTCCGACTCCTTGTCGTCACCGCCGCCGTAGACGCCATTGGCGCCGAAATCCACCAGCTTCACCTTGAACGCCTTGGGCGCCGTCGTCGAATCCGGCGTCCAGATGTCCATGTGGAAGTGCGTCATCGTGGCGGCATTCACCACGGGATTCGTGAACTCGATGCCGGCGAAGACGAGGTTCGAGTACTTCTTGGTGTCGTTGCCGGCGATCTGCTGATCGGCAAGATCGGCCTGGTCCCACGAGGCCGACCAGGTACCGACCGGCACATTCGTGTACGCATTGCTGAACAGCGAGATCACGTTGGCCGCCGCGACCGTGGGCGTCGGCGCCGCCGTCGTCGGGGCCGTGACGGGCACGC
>Ga0315902_10014202_pt1 | contig 10250 bp, 3 predicted proteins | sample LakEriMetagenome_9_FD_203523 | JGI IMG/M metagenome (GOLD analysis project Ga0315902, IMG submission 203523) | Freshwater fungal communities from buoy surface, Lake Erie, Ohio, United States - Buoy 12 MA117 | ecosystem: Environmental > Aquatic > Freshwater > Lake > Lake biofilm | place: USA...
AGCCGCCAAACCCTCCGCTATCAACCGGTCCGCGATCCACAGGCACGCCTGTAATGCGGAGAGGTGGCAGAGTGGTCGATCGCGCCGCACTCGAAATGCGGAGTACGGGTGACCGTACCGGGGGTTCGAATCCCTCCCTCTCCGCCATTTAGCCCTTGGGCAAATCTCTCTCCCTGAAATTTCAGCGTCCAAAATCCCCAGTATTTGCGGGCTTCTTTGCGAAAAGCTCCTGACTGCCGGAATGGTCGTGAGGCCGGATTTCGTCTCTCTCGGCCCTTCATTCTCGAAAGCTCCTGACTGCCCGAATTCAGTACGGCGGGGATAAGGCATTGAAAAAGCTATCCAAACCCTAATCCAAGTCGCCGTGCTTTGGTGTGTCCATGCGGCAAGCAAGAAGGCCCAGCATCGCAACTGGCCGTAGATCAACACTCACGGTTAAGCCAGCTCTGCAAGACTATGCTCATGACGGTCCTGGGGAGCTACTCATCCTCACACGTCAGTTAGTTGCTATCGTACTTCGCGATCGCGACATTGCAACCATTGAACGTTGCGCTTTTTTAGCTTTTCGTCGATCTTCGGTCGGATGAGCTTGTTCGATGATATAAGACCCGGAGCCCGTATCAAGGGACTCGATACTACTGGCATTGCGGAAGTCGTGTCAGTTTCGCGCTTCGGGTCAGATGCGCTTAACCTCGTGTTCCGGGTCGGCGGCAAGGTTACCGAGCGGCTGGTCTATCGGGGTGAAGAGACAGGATTTGAACTCATAGCAGGTGGCCGGGCTTATGCGTTTGACGCTGACGCAGGGCTCTTGCGTTTGGCGTCTGAGGCTTATCGAATTCGCTTGGCCCATCTTTTCGATCCCTATCTTGCCGTCAGCGCCTCCCAGATTGAAGCGCTGCCGCACCAGATAACTGCCGTCTACGGTGAAATGTTGCCGAGGCAGCCGCTTCGTTTCCTGCTGGCGGACGATCCCGGTGCCGGAAAGACTGTCATGGCCGGCCTTCTGATCAAGGAACTCCTGATCCGGGGTGATCTTGACCGCTGCCTGATCGTCGCCCCGGGAAGCCTGGTCGAACAATGGCAAGAGGAAATGGCTGAGAAGTTCAGCCTGCATTTCGATCTTCTCACCCGTGATCAAATCGAAGCCTCCGTCACCGGCAATCCATTCGTCGAGAAGAACCGGCTGATCCTGCGTCTTGATATGGCAGCGCGATCCGACGAGTTGAAAGCGAAGCTGGAAGCGGCTGGCGACTGGGATCTGATCATATGCGATGAGGCCCATCGCATGGCCGCGTCCTACTTTGGTGGCGAGGTGAAGGAAACCCAGCGCCACAAGCTCGGCAAGTTGCTGGGAACGCGCACGCGAAACTTTCTCCTGATGTCGGCGACGCCGCACAACGGCAAGGAAGCCGACTTCCAGCTTTTCATGGGACTGCTTGATGCCGACCGCTTCGAGGGCCGTTTCCGCGAAGGGGTCCACAAGGCCGACGTTTCCGACATGATGCGGCGGCTCACGAAAGAAGAGCTATATCGCTTTGACGGAACGCCGCTGTTTCCCGAGCGCCGTGCCTATACCGCAAGCTTCGCCTTGTCGCCGGTCGAGGCAGATCTCTATCAGGCTGTGACAACCTATGTGCGCGAGGAGATGAACCGTGCGGATCGTACGGGCGACGACAAACGCCGATCCAGCGTCGGGTTCGCGCTGCAAATCCTCCAGCGGCGCCTTGCCTCTTCCCCGGCCGCAATTCATCGTTCGCTCGAACGCCGTCTCCGGCGTCTTGAAGACCGGCTGCGCGAGGAACGGCTGATGCGCCAGGCCAGTTCTGCGCCGCTGACCCGCGCGCCGGCCTTACCCAGCTACGATCCTGACGATCTTGACGAAGTTCCAGGAGCGGAAGCGGAAGAAGCCGAGGAGCAGATTGCCGATCAGGCGACCGCCGCCGCCACCCTCGCGGAACTCGAAGCCGAAATTCTGATCCTCAAGGATCTCGAAGACCGGGCTCTCCGTCTGAAGCTCTCCGGACAGGATGCGAAATGGCGCGAGCTTCAGTCAATCCTCGACGAGCCGCTCATGCTGGACGCGACAACCGGCCTGCGGCGCAAGGTGCTGATCTTTACCGAACCGAAGGACACGCTCGAATATCTGCAACAGAAGATTGGCGCGCTGGTCGGCGATCCGTCGGCGGTGGTTGTGATCCATGGCGGCATCGCGCGTGAAGCACGGCGTGGCGCCATCGCTGCCTTCAATTCTGATCCGCGTGTACGCGTCATGATCGCGAACGATGCTGCAGGAGAAGGTGTGAACCTCCAGCGCGGCGCGCATCTGATGGTCAACTACGATCTGCCCTGGAACCCGAACCGGCTTGAACAGCGTTTCGGCCGTATCCATCGTATCGGTCAGACTGAGGTTTGTCATCTCTGGAACCTTTGCGCAGCAAACACGCGCGAAGGCGAAGTCTACCGACGGCTTCTAGAGAAGCTGGAAGAGGCCCGTAAAGCGCTCGGCGGCAAGGTCTACGACGTGCTGGGGGAGCTATTCGAGGGCCACGCGCTGCGCGATCTGCTCGTCGATGCAATCCGCTATGGCGACAGGCCGGAAAAGAAAGCCGAACTGTTCCGCAAGGTCGATGGCGCGGTCGATGTCGAAACCATCGAGAAACTGGTTGCCGAACGAAAGCTGACCTCCGAGGGCATGAACCCGAGTTCGGTCGCCGCGATCCGCGAGCAGATGGAACGTGCCGCAGCCCGGCGCCTACAACCGCATTTCATCGGCGCATTTTTCCGCGAAGCCTTTACGATGCTGGGCGGACGGATCGCTGAACGGGAAAAAGGCCGGTTCGAGATCCTGCGCGTGCCCTCGATCCTGAAAGAGCGCGACCGGTTGATCGGGCGAACCGATCCAGTACTTGATCGCTATTCGCGGATCACCTTCGAGAAATTCCTGATCAACGGCCAGCCGCAAGCCGAACTCGTCGCGCCGGGCCATCCGCTTCTTGAGTCCCTGGTCGATGTGATCCTCGAGCGGTTCCAGCCGCTGCTCAATCAGGGCGGCGTGATGGTGGACGATACCGACGAAAGCCTTGATCCTAAGCTCCTCGTCTATCTCGAGCATGCGATCCGTGATGGGCGCACCGGTCGCTCTGGCGAACCGCGTGCGATTTCACAGCGGCTTCAGTTCCTGTTCCTGAAGGAAGATGGATCGGCGGTAGACGGCGGTCCCGCGCCCTATCTGGATTGCCGCCCGATCACGCCAGAGGAGCGCGACGTCGTCGCCGATGCGATCGTCGCGCCCTGGCTATCGGGAAATGTTGAGGCGCGGGCGCTTGGCTATGCGGTGCAGTCGCTGGTGCCCGATCATCTGAACGAGGTGCGCGCACGCCGGATTGCCGAGATCGACAAGGTGGAGCGGGAGGTGCGCGCCCGCCTCAATCGCGAGATCAACTATTGGGACGCCCGGGCCGCTCGGCTCCGCGAAGAAGAGCGCGCGGGCAAGGAGCAGCGCATTAACGCCCAGAACGCTGAAGCGACCGCCGCCCGCCTTGTGGAACGATTGCACCGGCGTCAGTCCGAATTGGACCGCGAACGCCAGATCTCTGCCCTCCCGCCGGTGCTGAAAGGCGCCGCGCTGGTTATCCCAGCCGGACTGCTCAAGGCAAAGGCCCCGTGGATCCCGGCGAGCAATCCAATCGGCTTTGCGGAAGACCCCATACTGCGCGCCGAATCCGAGCGCATGGCCATGGAAGCGGTCTTCGCCGCCGAGCGAGCGCTTGGCCATGAGCCTCGGGACGTGTCAGCCGAAAAGAAGGGCTGGGATGTCGAGAGCCGCGATGTTCGGACCGGTCACCTGCGCTTTATCGAGGTCAAAGGCCGGCACGCGGACGGGCGCGACGTCATTCTCACCAAGAACGAAATACTGGCGTCCCTCAACGTCGCGGAAGCCTTTATTTTGGCGATCGTTCAAATAGATAATGGGTTTGTCAACGAGCCGGTCTACATACGCCGGTTCTTCAATAGAGAACTAGGGTTTGCGGAAACGGCGGTAGTGTTCAACGTAGGTGATCTGCTATCGATAGGGTCCGGGCCGTCGTGAGGCCTGATTTCCGATCGTATCGCATCGGCGCAGCGGTTCAGTGAAGAATGGGGCGGCCTTTCCGGGACCCTTTGAGCCGAACCGACCCTTTCGGGGAATAGTTAGAGGTTTGGAATGACGACAACGGCTCCGCGCAAGAAACTCATCGAGGTGTCGATCCCGCTCGAGGCGATCAACGTTGCTTCGGCGCGGGAGCAAGACAATCCTTTTTGGAAGGGCCATCCACGCGGACTACATCCTTGGTGGGCACGACGACCACTTGCCGCTTGCCGTTCTGTGATCTTTGCACAACTCGTCGACGACCCGTCAGCTTGTCCCGACGAATTTCCTACGGAACTCTCACAGGAGCTCGAGAGGAAGCGGCTTCACAAACTAATGGCTCACTTGGCTCCCTGGGAGGCCTCCACCAACGAAACGATCTTGGCCGATGCGCGCTGGGAGATTGCACGTTCTCTATCGCGCAGCGTATCGGCCCAACTACCGGACAGAGCAAATCGACTAGCTGTCATAAATTACATTCAGCAACACGCGCCAGTTGTGATCGACCCCTTCTGCGGCAGAGGATCAATTCCCCTAGAGGCTCAGCGCCTTGGCTTGAGAGCAGTTGGAGGTGACATAAATCCCGTCGCTGTATTGATGTCCAAGGCTCTAACGGAATTTCCGGCAAAGTTCTCAGGTCGCGAACCTATCAACGAGGACTTTCGTTCAGCAAAACAACGCGGCGGCAGCTGGAAAGGCAAAGGAGCTGATGGGCTTGCCGATGATGTTCAATACTACGCTAATCTAATTCTTAGGCTAGCGAAGGATAAAATCGGTCGTCACTTTCCAGCGGTTGAATTACCCGGCGGGAAAACTGCGCCCGTAGTTGCATGGCTTTGGGCGCGAACTGTGAAATCCCCAGATCCAGCAGCGCGCGGAAAACAAGTTCCCCTCATCTCAACCTTCATTCTCAGTAACAGACCGGGGCGTGAAGTCTGGCTCTCTCCGATTCTGTCGGACGATCACCCCAATGGCATCCGTTTCAAAGTAAACTTTGGAGCCATCCCAACGGACATTTTGGAAACAACAAAGAAGGGTACAAAGTCTGGACGAGGAGCGAACTTCTCCTGCATCCTGACTGGAGCGACTATTGACAGCGGCTATGTTAAAGAACAAGGCAAGACAGTTGGCCTTGGAAAAATGCTCGTAGCTATTGTTTCCGAAGACCATAGTGGAAAAATCTATTTACCTGCAGACGAAACTCATGTGAAGGCTGCCGACATTCAAGGCGGCTGGATGCCGGAACAGATCATATCTTCAAACACAAGGTGGTTCGCACCTCCCGACTACGGCTACTCCTCGTTTGGAGATCTTTTTTCCGCGCGGCAGTTATTGGCGCTAAACCATTTCTCGGATTCAATTCATTCGATACATACAGATATTGCAAAAACCGCTGTTCTTGCGGGTTTCGAAGATGACGCGACTAGGCTTCATAATGGTGGCGTCGGTAGTGTTGCGTATGCAGACGCAATATGCACTTATCTTGGTCTATTGCTGAGCAAGAGCATTGACTATAATTGCGAGTACGTAACGTGGAACGTTACTAATCAAAATTTCACACATCTTTTCACGGCTCAGAATATTCCATTCATAGCTGATTTTGCTGAGGCAAACCCGTTTGCTGGCGGCGTATCGTTTTGCGATTTTGCAAAATCTCTTCGGGAGATACTCCAGAGATTACCGTGCATTGCGGGGACAGTTATCGAACTGAGAGATGCGAGGACTGCTCGCAATCGCGAACAAAGTTATATCGTCTGTACTGATCCGCCCTACTTCGAGAATATAAGTTATGCCGATCTTGCAGACATATTTTATGTTTGGCAGGCCCGCATGCTCAAGCAATTCTGGCCAGATCTTTATCGTACCATTGTCGTAAACAAAGAGCCGGAAATCGTCGCTGAACCAGTTCGATATGGCGGAAAAGCTGCCGCAGCCAAGAGTTTTGCGGAAGGAATGCAGCAAGCTATTGCGTCGACCGCCCAAGTTGCAAATGGCAATCCAATCACGATGTTCTATGCTTACAAGCAATCTGAGTCGGATGATGAGGGTATATTTTCTGCAGGGTGGGCGGGATTCCTGCAAGGGCTAGTAGACGCTGGACTCACTGTAGAGGGAACTTGGCCTCTCCGCACCGAGCGTAGCGCACGGAAAATTGGGCTAGGAACGAATGCCCTAGCATCATCCATCGTTTTGGTATGTCGGAAGCGTGATACTCAGCCTGAAGTCGTTACTAGAGCTGACCTTGTTCGAACGCTGAAGAGGGAATTGCCTCACGCGATCGATGACATTCGCAAAGCAGGTGTTGGGCCGGTAGATATGCAGCAGTCGGTCATCGGTCCTGGTATGGGTGTTTTCTCCCGCTACGAAAAGGTGCTGGAGGACGACGATAGCGCGATGCTGGTGAAGACGGCGCTTTCGCTTATCAATCGTGTCTGGGAAGAGATTGATCAGGAACTGGATGCCGCCTTTGACGCAGAGACGCAGGTCGCGCTCGCCTGGTTCGCCACCTTTGGCTTTGACGCGAAACCTTCCGGCGAACTGATCACGCTCGCGAACGCGAAGAACATCGGCACGAGCGCACTCTTTGACTCAGGCGTCTTCAAGGATTTAAAGGGCAAGACCGCGCTGACGCCACGCGAGGAACTGCCGAAGGGCTGGACGCCAGCCAGCGACAAAACCCTCACCGTCTGGGAATGCGTTCAGCACACAGCTCGTGTTCTGAATGCCGAAGACGGCGGCGGAGCAGCGGCGGCTCGACTCGTCGCCCAAATGGGGGCGAAAGCCGCGGAAGCGCGCGCACTGGCCTATCGCCTGTTCGAAATCGCCACGCAAAAGGGTTGGTCTGCTGAGGCGCTGATCTATAACGAACTCGCCCAGGAATGGCCGAAGCTCGAAGATCTGGCTTCAAGCATTGAAATTCGTACGACAACCGCAACCGCGCAAGCGGAACTGTTCTGATTCGTCGGGGAGGATCGCTGTGTCTGCCGAAAAAGAAACGCTGCAACGGGTTCAAGGCGGGCTCTTCCATCTGCAGAAGGGCCTTACGCCTTTCGTCGAAGCACGAATGAAGTCGGTTCATGGCGGGAATTGGCTGCACTATGCCAGCCGCGCTGCTGGCGGGGCGCCGAACGCGCCGCTCGATACCTATGGCCTCGTCAAGACTATGATTGATCGCTGGCGTGAGGTGTTCGATGACGCCTTTGGGCGCAACGACAAACACAAGGCGCGCAATTTCACCTCCATGGCGCTCGAAGCCCGCAACGCTATTTCGCATCTGGCGATCGGGTTGCAAGACGACGAGGCGCTGCGTTATCTCGACGCCATGCACCAACTGCTGAAGTTGGTGAAGAGCCCGGAGAGCGAGATCACCGAACTCAAGAAGCTTTATGACCAGCAGCGCCAGTCGGGCCTTGCGCGAGCGAATGCCGCTCCCGTTGCCAGCTCTACAGTCTCGTCTGCCGACACGCCGAAGCTTGATTTGGTCGCAGGCGACGCGTCGCTGAAGCCGTTGAAACCCTGGATTGAGGTTGCGCTGCCACATCCTGATGTGATCGCGAATCGGTTCAAGGAAGCCGAATTCGCCGCCGATCTGTTCGCCGTTGATGCGGGCTATGCCGGCGAAGGCTATGCGACGCCGAATGCCTTTTATGGCATCACTTTTCTTACCGAAGGCTTGAAGCGCATTTTGGCCACAGCCGCGCAACGTCTTGGCGTCGTTGGTGGCGATCCCGTGATCGGTCTGCAAACTGCCTTCGGTGGCGGCAAGACGCACACGATGCTCGCAATCTTCCATATGGTGAGGCATCTGCGCGATGGCGGTGATCCGCGCAGCCTACCGGGCCTAGGCGAAATACTCGATCGGGCGGGCGTTTCGTCGCTGCCAAAGCCAAAGATCGCCGTTTTCGTCGGCTCGTCGAAGGGGGCCGATGTTTCGCTGAACTTGAAGGACGGACCGCGCGTCAATACGCTCTGGGGCTATATCGCCTGGCGGATTGCGGGCGATGCGGGGTTAAAGCTGGTTGCCGAGGCCGAAGCCGCGCGCACGAGCCCAGGCTCGGAGTTGATGGTCGAAGTGTTCAAACTCGCTGGGCCGAGCGTTATCCTGCTCGACGAACTCACCATGTTCGCCCGCCAACTCGACGACGACCGTTTCGAGGCGTTTTTGTCGTTCATCCAGTCGCTCACCGAGGCGGCGAAGATGGTGCCGGGAATTCTGATCGTCGGCTCGCTGCCCGAGAGCAACGCGGAAGCCGGTGGCCCGCGAGGCGAGGCGGCGCTGCTGCGGCTTGAGAAGATCTTCGGCCGTGTGCAATCGGCCTGGCTACCCGCCTCCGGTGACGAGACCTATGAGATTATCCGGCGGCGCCTGTTCCAGCCGCTCGATGCCGAAGGCGAGAAAGCGCGCGACGAAACCGTCAAAGCGTTCCACGATCTCTACAAGAAGAACCCGGCTGAGTTTCCGCCCGAGGCGAAAGAAGCGCGCTATCTCGAATTGCTGCGTCTGTCTTATCCGATCCACCCCGAACTGTTCGATCGGCTTTCAAGGGATTGGGCCAGCCTTGAAAAATTCCAACGGACGCGCGGCGTGTTGCGCTTCATGGCGAACGTCGTCGGTGTGCTGTGGCACAGCCAGATGCGCGATCCTTTGATCACGCCGGCACGTGTGCCCGTCGCCCATGAGCGGGTGCGGGTGAGTGTTCTCTACCCCCTCGACCCCGCCTTCGGATCGGTAGTTGACAAGGAAGTCGATGGCGACGGTTCGCTACCGAGCCGGATGGAAGCAAACCCCTCGCGGCGGATCTCGCAATTGCGGGCCGCAACCCGCGCTGCACGGGCAGTTTTCATTTGTTCCGCGCCACTGGTGGGACAACCAAATGCCGGGCTCACGGGCCAAGGCTTGCGCCTGGCCTGCGCCGAACCCGGAGATCAGCTTGCCATCTTCGGTGAAGCACTTCGCGAGCTCACGGAAAAGGCCACCTATCTCTATGAAGAGGCTGGCCGTTATTGGTTCTCAACCCAGCCAACGTTGAACCGGCTCGCCGATGACCGTGCAAAGGCGTTGCCTGATCACGAGGTCGATGCGGCAATCGCGGATGTGCTTCGCGATGATGCTGGCAGCAAGGGTGGCTTCCACCGCGTCTTCGCCGCCCCAGACGATCCGGTCACAATCGACGAAGCCCAATCACTTTCTCTCGTGATCCTGAGCCCCTCGCTACCCCATGCGGGCAAAGGTACTGCTAAGTCGCCAGCGACGGATGCCGTAGCTGACGCGCTGATGCGCTGCCGGGCCTCGCAACGCCGGTTGCGGAACACTCTCGTGTTCGTAGCGCCGGATGAGGCGAATCTCGCCACCGCCCGCGAGGTGATGCGAAAGGCTATGGCTTGGGCCTCTATCGAAAAGGACAGTCGACTTCAGCAGCAGATGACGCAAGCCCAAGCGACAGACGCAAAGGACAAAGCGAAGACGAATCGGGAGTCAGCGTTGAAGGCGATCCGGACCGCTTGGAGCCACATCCTATATCCAGTGAAGAGCGAAGCGGCCGGTAAGCCATTCGATCTCGAACACAGCCTGATCTCGTCCCGGGATCGCGCCGCGATCCCCGTCGTCGTTTACGACAAGGCGAAATCGGATGGCATCATTCTTGAGAAGCTGGGCACCGAGCGGCTGTGGCATGCGCTCAAGCCCATCTGGCCCCATGATCGGCCACATCTGACGATCGCCGAGATCGCCGATTGGTTCGCGGCCTACGTCTATCTGCCGAAGGTCCGCGACAAGGTGGTGCTGGAAGGTTCGATCCGCGATGCGGTTGCCAAGCTGGATCCGCAGTTCGGCTATGCCGACGGATTCGACGAAGTTACTGGCAAGTATCACAAGCTGATCTGGGCGAAGAACCCACCTGAGTTCTTGACACCAACCGCAATGATTGTGCGGGAAGCTGAAACGCAGAAGCAGTTGAAGGAAGAAATCATTCCGTCACCTCGACCGGGACCAGGATCACCCGGGGCGGTCCCGACGCCGGGAGATCCGACGCCGGAAAGACCCAGACCGGCAGCACCCAAAAAGCCGCGCCGCTTCTATGGTTCCGTTGAGCTTGACATGGTTCGGCCTGTCAAATCCTTC
>Ga0315902_10014203_pt1 | contig 10250 bp, 10 predicted proteins | sample LakEriMetagenome_9_FD_203523 | JGI IMG/M metagenome (GOLD analysis project Ga0315902, IMG submission 203523) | Freshwater fungal communities from buoy surface, Lake Erie, Ohio, United States - Buoy 12 MA117 | ecosystem: Environmental > Aquatic > Freshwater > Lake > Lake biofilm | place: USA...
TGACTTCGTCGGGGAAGTGTTTGGGCTCGACGAACTGCAGGAAGGTGCGTTTGGGGTCTGCGGCGGAGAGCACTGCCTTTGCATGGAATTCGTCGCCGTTCTCGAGTGCGACGCCCACGGCACGGCCGCCCTTCACGATCACTTCCTTTACCGCGCAACCGGTGCGCAGTTCCGCACCCAGTTCGCTTGCCGCACGTGCGATTGCCTGGCTCACACCGCCGTTGCCGTCTTTTGCAAAGCCCCATGCGCGGAAGGCGCCATCGATCTCGCCCATGTAGTGGTGCAGCAGCACGTAGGCGGAGCCGGGCGAGCGCGGCCCCAGATACGTGCCGATGATGCCGCTGGAGGCTTTGGTGCCCTTCAGCAGGTCGGTCTCGAACCAGTCGTCCAGCACGTCCCCGGAGGATTGCGTCACCAGTTTGGAAAGCAGTTCGAGCTCCTTCGCGCTCAGACTCGCGCCGAACTGCCCAAGCTTGATCAGGCCCTTCAGGTCGCGCCACGAGAGCGAGGAGGGATCCGGCGGCACGAGGCTGATGATGGGCTTGATGGCTTTGGCGGCGCGCGCCATCTGCCGCGAGAACTCGTCGTAGGCGTCGGCATCGCGCGGGGAATGGCGGTAGATCTCCTGGCGCGTGAGGTCGTGATCGTCCCATGCGGCGAGGTAGTCGCCGTTCAGCCCGGGTGTGAATGTGCTGGGCAGCGGGAGGATCTTCAGGCCGTGCCGCGGCAGTTCGAGATCACGGATGATCTCGGGCCGCAGCAGGCTCACCACGTAGCTGAACTCGGTAAAGCGGTAGCCGGGGAAAATTTCCTCGGTCACGGCTGCCCCGCCCAGCACCTCGCGGCGCTCCAGCACCACCACTTTTTTGCCCGCGCGGGCAAGGTAGGCCGCGGCCACGAGGCCGTTGTGGCCGCCGCCGATCACGATCGCGTCATAGCTGTTCACTGACATGGTGTTGCCTCGGTCGTCTGTGGGCGCGCGCTCATTTCTTTTTCCATTCCGGTTCGTAGAAGGGCAGCTTCACCACCCGAGCCGGCGCGGTGCGGCGGTGGTGCTCGACCGTTACCTCGATCGAGAGCGTGGTGCCCGGCTGGTAGTGAGGGCGCTGCAGGTGCGCGAGCGCGATGTACTTTTTCAGCACCGGTGACCAGGTGCTGGTGGAGGCATAGCCCACCTGCGTGGTGCCGCTGTAGATGGGCAAGCTGCCGCGCACGGCCATCGCCGGGATCTGCGGCGGAAGGCCCACGGCGGCATAGAGTTTCTCCATGCCTTCCCAGTCGACTTCCACGCCCACCATCCGCCATGCCGGGCCATTGCGGTGTTCCCGTTCGAGCGCCTCTCGGCCCACGAAGTACCCGGGCTTGTCCAGATGCACGCTCCAGTCGAGGCCGAGTTCGTAGGGCGAGGATTTCTGGCTGTCGATCCAGGCTGCGTGGGAGGAGGTGTAGTCGACGTCGAGCATGACGAGACCTGCCTCCACGCGCGCCATGTCCATGGCGAGGATGCCGCAGGGCACGATGCCGAAGTCGTGTCCGGCTGCGAGAAGCGCATCCCACACCGTGAATGCGTCCTCCGGGCGCAGCCAGATCTCGTAGCCCAGGTCGCCCGTGTATCCCGTGCGCGAGATCTCCACGGGGCAACCGGCGAGGGTGTTGGCAGCGACGCGGAAGTACTTGAGGCCATCCAGCGAGGTCCCGCAGCAGCGGTTCAGCACCTTGCGCGAATTCGGGCCTTGCAGGCTGAGCGCGGCAATCGTGTCGCTCTCTTCCACGATGCGCACATCCATCCCGCCCGCGTTCATCTCCAGCCAGCGCAGCGAGGGTTCGGCGGAGGTGAGGCGGAACTCCTCTGGCCCCAGACGCGAGATGGTGCCGTCGTCCACCAGCTTGCCGTCCTCGTCACACCAGCCGGTGTAGCCCACCTGACCGATGCTCATCTTGTGGATGTCGCGTGGCGTGACGCGATGGAGGAGGGCGGCGGCGTCCGGCCCGGTGATGCGGTACTTCAGCAGCGGCGAGATGTCGATCAGCGCAGCCGCGTTGCGGATCCCCCAGTACTCGCGATCCAGCCCGAGGTCGTAAGAGCCGAGCACGATGTGGCCGGCCCAGCGACGCCAGTTCTGCGCGAGCGAGAGCGCGGAGGTGCGTTCGTGGAAAGGGGTGCGTTTGAGTTGCAGCATGGCGGGTCCTTTGGTCCGGTGCCCCGGGGTTCAGCGTTCGAATTTGGTGCTGAGCACAATGGAGCTCAGCGTGCGATCGACGCCGTCCAGCGCGCCGATGGCGTCGATGGCGGTGTCCAGCGCTTCTGTACTTTCTTCCTGCACCATGGCGATCAGGTCGTACTGCCCGCTGATGGTGTGCAGGGCCCGCACCGCGGGGATCTTCTGCAGGGCGCGGGTGAGCGCGGCCTGTTTCTTGGGGTCTGCGGCGATCATCACGTGCGCACCGATGCGGCTTCGCTGGTAATCGGGCGCCAGACGCACGGTGTAGCCGCGCAGCGGCCCTTCCTGCTCCAGCCGGTGCATGCGGTCCTGAACGGTGGCGCGCGCCACCCCCAGGTCGCGGGCGAGCTGGGTGATGCTCGAGCGGCTGTTGGCTCCGAGCAGTTCCAGCAATCGGCGGTCCAGATCGTCCATTTGGTCGAATCGTTCAGAACATTTTACAAAATGATTAGTGACAGCTGGCGAGGTGATGAAACTGGCTATTCATTCTGGCACCTCGGCCTTCTACAGTTCAGGGCTTGGAAAGCGAATTGCCAGTGCATGCACGACGCAATGTGCTGAACGAGTGTATAGGAAATATCCGGGGGGAGCCACGATGGGCGTTGCAGAAAGCAGGGGACAGGAAGCTGCCGTGCTCGTGCGCGAGGGCGGTGCAAGGGTGCGGGATCTGGCGCCCGGGCTGGTGGGCGTGCCGGGGCTGGAGAGCGTGCTGGACATTCCTGTACCCGCGGCCATCAAGCCTGCAGCCTCGCCGGCGCAGCTGCGCCACCGGGAGTTCGACGACAGCGAGTTCTGGCGCGCTATTCCCGGCTACGCGGATCTCTCCCGTGACGCCTTCCTGGACTTCAAGTTCCAGAACAAGCACAGCGTCACCTCCGTCGACCAGCTCGAAAAGGTGCTTGGGTCTTTGGCATCGCCCGCGTTCATCGCCGACGTGCGTGCAGGGATGGCGAAGGCGCCGATGAACCTGCGGCTTTCGCCCTACACGGTCAGCCGCATGGACTGGAGCGACCCCTACGCGGACCCGATCCGCATCCAGTTCGTGCCTGTGGCCTCGCTGCAGATCCCGGATCATCCGCGTCTCACCCTCGACTCGCTGCATGAGCAATCCGATGCGCCCACCCCGGGGCTGACGCATCGCTATCACGACAAAGCACTGTTCCTTCCGCTCGATGTGTGCCCGGTGTACTGCCGTTTCTGCACGCGCAGCTATGCCATCGGCGGCGACACGGATACGGTCAGCAAGGCGCGGCTCAAGCCGAACAGCGATCGCTGGAAGCTGGGTATCGCCTATCTGGCCTCGCGCCCCGAGATCGAGGATGTGGTCGTGTCGGGCGGCGACGCCTTCATGCTGCCGGCCGCGCACCTCGAGACCATCGGCAACCTGCTGCTCTCGATCCCGCACATCCGCCGCATCCGCATCGCCACCAAGGGGCCTGCGGTCGCGCCCATGAAGATCCTGAGCGACCACGAGTGGACCTCGGCGCTGCTGGCGCTGGTGGCGCGGGGGCGGCGTGAAGGCAAGGAAGTCTGCCTGCACACGCACTTCAACAACCCCTCGGAGATCAGCGGCATCACCCGGGATGCAATGCGGTTGCTCTTTTCCGAGGGCGTCACGGTGCGCAACCAGGCCGTCATGATCCGTGGCGTGAACGATTCCCCGGCAACCATGACGGAACTGGTGCGTCGCCTCGGTTACATGAACGTGCATCCGTACTACGTCTATCAGCACGACATGGTCTCGCAGGTCGAGGACATGCGCACCACCGTGGCCACCACGGCCGAAGTGGAGCGCCACGTACGCGGCTCCACCGCCGGCTTCAACACGCCTACCTTCGTGGTGGATGCGCCTGGTGGCGGCGGCAAGCGCGCGGTCCACAGCTTCGATCACTACGATCGGGTGACGGGCATCAGCGTGTATCGCTCGCCCGCGGTGCATGCCGACGAGGCCTATCTGTACTTCGACCCCGTCGATCTGTTGCCGGAGGAAGGTCGCGCACTCTGGGCTGATCCCTCGCGGCACCAGCCGATGATCGATGCGGCCGTGGAGGCCGCGGGCCTTTCACACCTGAAGGTCGTATCGGGCTGAGGCCTGTGCTTGCTGCTGCCGGGCCTTTCAAGCCCGGTGCGCCTCGGGCGCTCTGTGGCGGAGTTTGGCTTTTGCGGTGATGCCCCGGCCCCTTGGGGGAGCTAGAGTTTGCCCCTGGTCACGACCGCTGCCTGCGGCATGCAGGCAGCACACGGGTGTAGTCATGGACTTTGGCGTCGCCGTCTCCGCGTTCGCGCTTCTTTTTGTGGCCGAGATGGGCGACAAGACCCAGCTCACCGCCATGACGCTGGCGACGCGCTACCGAGCGCTGCCGGTCGCCATCGGCGTCTGCTCGGCGTTCCTGGTGCTGAATGTGCTGGCGGTGCTGGTGGGGCAGGTGCTGTTCCGCTACGTGCCCCAGCAGGCAGTGTTGCTGGCGGCAGGTGCGTTGTTTCTCGTCTTTGCCTGGAAGTCCTGGCAGGCCTCTGATCAGGACGAGGATGAGAGTGGCCCTGCGGACGCACGCAGCGCGGTGATCACCAGCTTCCTGATGATCTTCATGGCCGAACTGGGCGACAAGACGCAACTTGCGCTGATCGCGCTTGCCGCATCGAGCGGTGCGCCCTGGTCGGTGTTCACTGGCGCCACGCTCGCCCTGTGGGCCGTATCTCTTATCGGGATTTTCGTTGGCGCCACGCTGCTGAAGAACGTGCCGAAGGCCCTGATGCATCGCGCTGCGGCGCTGCTCTTCGCGGGCTTCGGCCTGCTGGCGTTGTGGCGGGCTGCGGCCGGTGCTGCCTGAGGCTCAAAGCACGAGGTATCCGCCGTCAGCCACCAGCGTGGCGCCGGTGGTGAACTTCGACATGTCGCTCGCGAGATACATCACTGGCCCGATGATCTCGTCAGTGTCGGCGATGCGTTTCTGAAGCGAGGCTTCGCGGCTGCCTTCCTCGAAGCCAGGCAGGATTTTCAGGGCGGCATCCAGCATGTCGGAGTGGAAGCTCCCCGGCGCGATCGCGTTCACGCGGATGCCCATGGAGGCCCATTCGGCCGCCATCACTTTCGTCATGGCGTGCAGTGCTGCCTTGCTGCCGGCGTAGAAGCCTTGGTATGCCGGGGGCTTCAGGCCGCCGACAGAAATCACGTTGATGATGCTGCCGCCGCCATGCGCGGCCATGCGGGGCGCTGCGCGGGATGCCAGATACCAGGGGCCCTTGGTGTTCACTTCGAACACTTTCTGGAACAGCTCCGGCGTGAGATCCGACAGCCCTGCCGTCACCGGGTTGGTGCCGGCGTTGTTGATCAGCACGTCGAGCCGCCCGAAGGTGGCATAGGTTTGCTCGAGCAATGCGTCCAGGCTCTCCATGCGCCCTGCGTGCGCGGAGAGGGGCAGGGCCCGACGCCCGATGGCGCGCACGTCCTCTGCCACTTGCTCGCAGCTTTCGAGCTTGCGGCTCGCAATCACCACATCGGCGCCCGCCTTCGCGAGACCCAGCACCATCGCGCGACCGAGACCGCGGCTGCCGCCCGTGACGAGGGCCACTTTTCCTTCAAGGCTCAACTGGTACATGTGCGGCTCCCCGCGTGTTCGACAAAGTCAGGTGCTGAACGTGCTGTTCGAGCGGGCCCTGCCCCCCGGGCCGCTGTAGGACATGGTGTATCCCGGTTCCGTGGTAAATGCGACCTGCTCCATGCCTGCCACGGCGCTCTCCCACGCTGCCCGCAAGCGGTCTTCCGCTGCGTAGTCGAAAGGGTCTTCCAGCACCATTTCCTCGATGCCGCCCGGCGCGGGTGGGTTCTCTGCCAGCCACCGGGCTGTCCATGCCAATGCCTCGCGAGCGGGCACGGCATCGCGGTAACCGAGTTCGCCGCGAATGCGTGAGATATCCAGCACACGGTGCGTGGTGAGCGGCTGCATCACCAGCGGGCGGGTGCAGGGCGCAAGCTCCCACGGCATCGACACCACCTCGATGCGTCGCCCCACGGCCGCCGCGATGATGGCCACGCTCTGGCGCAGGCTGAGCACTTCTTCGTCGGCGCAGTTGTAGATGCGTCCCCGCGATGCCTCTGGCTGATCCACGGCCAGCAAGATGCCGTGTGCGATGTTGTTGGCATATCCCATGTGATGAAGCGTCAGTCCGCCGTCGGGCAGGATGATGAAGTCGCGTCCATCGAGCACGCGCCGCAGGATGGGCCACTCGCGCGGCAGGGGCTGATACTTCCCGTAAACGTAGGGGTATCGCACGTGTGTGGCCTGCGGGTGCGCGGCGAAGAGCGCGTCCTCCGTCTGCACGATGCGCCAGCCTTTCTCGTCTTCCTCGGGGGATGAGACACGCGCGGCGTCTTCGGAAACCGGGGACGGCAGGCCGACGGGTGCATCGAGAGCCGGGTTCATGTAGCCGCGATAGGCAGGCACCCCGCCCGCGGAAATGATTCTGCCCACGCGCCCTCTGGTGGCTGCGGCGATGGCGCGCAGGCGGCCGTAGGTGGCAATGCAGATGTCATAGCGCGGCGCCGCGCTGAAGAAGGCCTCGAGCACGGCCGGGTCGTAGGGGTTCATGTGGTGGTGTACGACGTCCGGCGAGATTTCCGGGACCTCGTGGTTGCCCCGATGGAGGATGTCCACGCGGTAACCCCGTGCGATCAGGCCATTCACGATGTGGTGGCCCGTGGGCCCCGTGCCGCCAATCACCAGTGCGCGCATCTCATGACCTCCGGGTGACCTTGCACGTGAGCAGAATGGTCAGCCGAGTTTGATGCTCGCTTGCCATGTTCGTCACCGCATCCTTGTGGAATGATCCACGCCGTGTCAATTGACGCCTACGAGCGCGTTCTGGAGGAACACATGGCGGAGCAGGTCCCTGAGCTGCTGACCAAGAGTTTCGAACTCGGCTACACCTACACCCGGTCTACGGGCCCGGTCATCGGGCATTTCCTCACGGAGCTGCGCGAAGGCAGGATCGTCGGGACCCGCACGACAGACGGCCGGGTACTGGTGCCTGCAGCGGAATACGATCCTGTGAGTGCCGAGGCCCTCAGCGAGTTCGTTCCCGTCTCAGAGGAGGGTGTCGTGACGACCTGGTCCTGGGTGATGGAGCCCATATCCCATCACCTGCTGCAGAAGCCTTTTGCCTTCGCCCTGATCCGGCTCGATGGTGCGGATGTGCCGATGCTCCATATTGTCGATGCGGGTAATGAGTCCGTCATGAAAACCGGTATGCGCGTACGCGCGCGCTGGGCTGCCGAGAGACGCGGCAGCATCACCGATATCGCCTGCTTCGAGCCGGCCTGAGGAGGCACACCCATGACCGATGTGCGGGAACCTGTCACGGGGATCGAGGTCCCCATCAATCTCCAGTTCAAGTTCACGGCGGGGAAGGCGCTGACGCGTTTCCTCACCCGCATCCGTGATGGACGGATCGTCGGGCAGCGCTGCCCGACATGCAGCAATGTGTATGTCCCGCCGCGCGGTATGTGCGCTGCCTGCGGCGTGCCCACGGACGAGGAGGTGGAGGTTGCGGACGAGGGAATCGTTGAGTCCTTCACCATCGTCCACATCCCGATCCCGGGCAATCCGATCAAGCCGCCCTTCATTGCGGCCAACATCCTGCTGGACGGAACCGATATGGCCTGTCTGCACCGCGTGAGCGAGGTCGACAACGACCGTGTGCACGTCGGCATGCGCGTGAAGGCGCGCTGGAAGCCGCGCGAGGAGTGGGATTACACCTTCGAGAACATCGCCTGGTTCAGGCCCGTGGAAGGGAGCTGAGAAATGCGTGAGGCAGCGGTCATCGGTTACACGCAAAGCGCGCAGCGCCGTTACGCGGGTGCAGCCAACGAAAGTGAGCTCATCATGCCCGTGGTTCGGGAAGTGATGCAGTCGGTCGGCGTTACGCAGAAAGACATCGACTTCACCTGCTCGGGGAGTTGCGACTACTTCCAGGGTGCAGCCTTTGCCTTCGTCGAGGGCCTGAATGCCGTGGCGACGGCGCCCCCCATCCGCGAGTCGCATGTCGAGATGGATGCGGCCTGGGCGCTCTACGAGTGTCTTCTGAAGATCTGGTCGGGTGAGGCAGACCTCTGCCTGATCTACGGATTCAGCAAGTCCTCGCCCGGTGAATTGCGCTCTGTACTGACCCTGCAACTCGACCCCTACTACCACGTACCCTTGTGGCCGGATGCGGTGAGCCTCGCCGCGCTCCAGGCAAGAGCCATGCTGGACGCGGGCAGCACCACCGAGCGCGAGATGGCAGAGGTCGTCGTGCGCAGCCGTCGTGCGGCGCTTGCCAATCCCAAGGCGCAGCTGGCCGGGGAGACGACGGTGGAGCGGCTGCTGGCAGAGCCCGGCTTTGTCTCTCCGCTGCGCCGACATGATTGTGCGCCGATCACTGACGGTGCCTCGGCGATGCTGGTGGCCTCCGCTGAAACGGCGCGGCGTCTATGCGCGCGCCCGGCCTGGATCCGCGGCATTGACCATCGCATGGAGACGGGCATCCTCGGCGCGCGCGACCTCACGCGCTCTGCGTCCACCCGTTATGCCGCGTCGCGGGCGGGTGTGGCGGCGGGGCCGGTGGACGTCGCAGAACTCCACGCGCCGTTCAGCCACCAGGAAATCATCCTGCGCCGTGAGCTCGGACTGCCCTCTGATGCCTGCATCAATCCCTCGGGCGGTGCGCTCGCGGGTAACGTGATGATGGCTGCGGGCCTCGATCGGATCGGGCACGTGGCCACCCGCATCATGAAGGGCGAGGCCCGCCGGGGTGTTGCGCATGCAACCTCCGGTGCGTGCCTTCAGCAGAACCTCGTCGCTGTACTGGAGGCCTGATCCCATGGGCAATCGCGTGGCAGTGGTTGGCGTTGGCCAGACGAAGCACAAGTCGAAGCACAAGGATGTATCCATTGCCGGGCTGGTCCGGCAGGCAGCAGAGCGCGCCTTGGAGGATGCCGGCTTCAGCTGGCGGGACATCGATGCGCTTATCCTGGGGAAGGCGCCCGACATGTTCGAGGGCGTGGTGATGCCCGAGCTCTACCTGACGGACGCGCTTGGCGGAAACGGCAAGCCTGTTCTGCGGGTACACACGGCTGGCAGCGTGGGTGGCAGTACCGCGGTTGTGGCGGCGAATTACGTCCAGAGTGGCGCCTTCCGTCGCGTCCTCACCGTGTCTTTCGAGAAGCAGTCCGAGTCCAATGCGACCTGGGCGCTGTCTCCGCGGATGCCCTTCGTGCCGCATGTGAATGCCGGCGCTGGCGGTTTCTTTGCACCCTACATGCGCCTCTACATGGAGCGCTACGGCGTGCCTGATCACATCGGCTGCATGGTGGCCGTCAAGGATCGGCAGAATGCGCTTCGCAATCCCTATGCGCACCTCCAGATCCCGGATATTTCCCTTGAGATGGTGAAGCAGTCTCCCATGCTCTGGGATCCGATCCGCTTTCTTGAAAGCTGCCCGTCCTCGGATGGCGCCTGCGCGCTGGTGCTTGCAGACGAGCAGCATGCGGAGCGCTCGCCCAATCCCCCGGCGTGGATACTCGGTACGTCCACCCGCGCCGACGGCTCGATGTACGCTGGCAAGGACAACATTCACCCCGCCTCCCTGCTCGCGTGCGCCAAAGACGTGTATGCGAAGGCGGGCATCACCGACCCACGGCGCCAGATCGACGTTGCCGAGCTTTATGTGCCCTTCAGCTGGTACGAGCCGATGTACCTCGAGACTCTGGGCTTTTGCGAGAAAGGTGAGGGCTGGAAGCTGGTGGAGTCGGGCGCCACCGCCCTCGGGGGTGACCTGCCCATCAATGCTTCGGGTGGGGTGCTGTCATCCAATCCCATCGGGGCCTCCGGCATGCTGCGCTTCGGCGAGGCTGCGCTGCAGGTACGCGGCATGGCCGGTGCTCACCAGGTGGCCGATGCGCGACTCGCAATCGGACATGCTTTTGGCGGCGCGCACTCCTATTACGCGATGTGGGCAGTATCAGCCGACAAGCCCTGATCCGGCGCAACG
>Ga0315902_10014205_pt1 | contig 10249 bp, 11 predicted proteins | sample LakEriMetagenome_9_FD_203523 | JGI IMG/M metagenome (GOLD analysis project Ga0315902, IMG submission 203523) | Freshwater fungal communities from buoy surface, Lake Erie, Ohio, United States - Buoy 12 MA117 | ecosystem: Environmental > Aquatic > Freshwater > Lake > Lake biofilm | place: USA...
CTCGGAAATCCGGGGGCTTTTTTTGGCTCTTTTTGGCAGTTTATCTAGGAATTTAATTAATGAAAAAGCCCTCAACACTTTTTGCTGAGGGCTTTGTGACCCCGTCAGGATTCAAACCTGAAACCTTTTGATCCGTAGTCAAATGCTCTATTCAGTTGAGCTACGGGGCCGAAGGCGGGGTTATACTGAAACATCTATTAGTCCTTTACTGAAACAGTACTGAAACAGTCACCGTTTTTAGAAGGTAAAAATAACAAAACTTATCCTTATGTATTCAACAGTTTACAGCTATCATCAAAGGAAAAATTACCTTCTGTAGATACCACTAAGTGATTGGGTGGCTATAAAATAATCAGCCAACTATGTTTAGCTTATGACGCAACATTGATCTTGCGTTCATAATAGCAGTACCTAATAAGTTAAGTCCTCTCCAGTTCTCTGGATTTTCTATTAACGGATCTGTTTCTTCCTTACCAATACCCCAGATCTTATCAAGAGGAGAGGCTTCAACAATAATCTTATCACCAGTTTCAAGAAGCTGTTTTCCTAATGAAGGATTCTGTATGAACTTGTGAAAGTTACCTGTAGTAACAATCCCCATACAGTATTGATCCCATTTATCACGGTCAAAGTTCTTAACTAGTCTTCCTAAGCGTTTTTGTTCAGCAGGTGATTCAGTCTGCATAATTCTCTCAGCAGCATCCCTGTCTTTAAAGAGTAACGCTTTTTGATACATCATATACTGCTGACTGCAGCTATAATAAATGTCATCTATTTTCATTCTAGAGGGGTAAAACTGAGAAAAAAAGCCGTCCGAGAAGAATACAAATTTATCTGTTTCTCTCATAAATACAGGTTTACTAATACTTCAAATTTACAAAATCTATGTTTTACAAATTACCCTCATCCGCAAAAGAGTAGTAGCCATCATAAGAAAGGATTAAGTGATCTACCACTTGTATGTCAAGTAGCTGACCTGCTTCTTGAATCTTTTTAGTAAGTTGAATGTCTGCAGCTGAAGCTTTTAAGTTCCCGCTCGGATGATTGTGTGAAAGAATAATACTAACTGCTGCTGACTTTAACGCAACCGTCATAATGAGTCTTGGGTCTGCAATAGTTCCAGTAATGCCTCCAGATGAAGCTAGGTAGGCCCCAAGTACTCGGTTTGCCCTATTAAGGTATAAAGCTACAAACCGCTCTTGTAGAGATATGGTTTCCTCGGGGAACCACTTAAGTAGCTCCTCATAAGCCTCATGTGAAGATGATATTACTGGTCCCAACCGGCAGGTTGGTCGGTAGGTAAGCTGTATTTCAGCCACGTTTTCAGTTAAAGCTTGCATAGAAGTTTAGTTTTTGTCCGTCCGAGGTATTTATGTAGAGTTAGCCCCCGGACGGACAGGTTAGTTAATTATGATCTGTTGATGCCCCATTAATACTCGGTGGGGTAATGACCAGCTGCCGCTTCCTTTGTTTGAACTCAGTATTTAGGACCTCCTGGTACTGGGGAAACATCTTGTACAAGGTCATGAGTTCATCCATAGATAAGCATGAACCGATACGTTCGCTGACCTCATCCACTGATGTAAAAGAGCCTCCTTCACACCAATCCTTGATCAGTTTCCCCGTCTCTACGGATAACCGCTGTTCTGGCTTACCATAAAACAGCTCAGTACGATCCTTAGATGCAGTGGCATTATTCTTAATATCCAGGTCAAATGATAGCGTAAACTCGTACTCTAAGCCGTCACGCTGGACTGACTTTAAGCCTACTTTTTCTGGGATCATGCGTCCGTTTCTTTCTACCAGTGTATAGTCCTGCTTGGTCCTTACTGTACAGATGATATGACAGTTGGACTGTAGGATACGTTGGATAAACGCATTGTGTCTCGGTGTGATTTTGCTCCAGTTGGTAAAGCTGTTTCCGGACATGGTGGCGTGGGTGTCTATTAGGTTTTCCCACTCGTGTGTAACTGAGTCCAGAATTATTACCTCCATACCGGCCTGCTCACAAGTATGGATAGCTTGGATGTAACGCTCAGGGCTGAATGGGGCAGGTAGCGGTAAAACTTCGTAAGGTCCCAGATGGGCGTAAAGGTCAGCACTATGGTTCTCTGTATCCACTACTGCCACTTTGGGCCACTCTTTGCATAGCCCATTGGCTATCAGTAGTGATGAGTAAGTTTTGCCAGACCCGCTGGGTCCTTGCAGAGCCATCTTTATCTTGGCTCGTTTACGAGCTGCTGTTCGTAACATCATATAGTTTGTAGTTTTAATATGACAGCTTTGTAGTTTTTGTACTACAATACTTTAGAATATTGAATAAGAAAAGGGAACCAGGTGTTACCCTGATCCCCGTGCACAAAGCACCCACTAACCACAAGGAAGGTTTGATCTTACCAGTCTTATGTAGTGGTAGTGGATATCAATCCTTGTTTGTGGGTGTCCTACTGCTGTAGATACAACCTCTCCTCATGTGTGGCACTTTGTGGCTTCTTTTACAAGCTGGCTACCTCCATGACACGGGTGTGTCCTATCAAGTTTTCTTGCTTGCTGTCTTGACTGTAGGCGTAGCTGTGTTGCAACCGCATTACTTCCCCTGTGCGTGGGTTTGTAAAATCATAGGGGTCACAGATAGTCCGGAGTATTTCCCCTGGCAGTCTTTGACCAATCATACTTTGAGCTATGTTAGCATCAAAGGTTGAAGGTATCCTGCAACGTCTTACAGTAGCATACCATTTACCGGTGTTTTGGGATTGGATCAGTTCAGCCTGACCAGTTAGTTCCAAGCTGATGAACTTTGAGCCGTCCTTGCGTTCCAATTCGTAGAAGTTGGTGATTGTTACCATGTTTGTGATTTTTAATTGTGATTAATAGATACCAGCCAAGTCATACAATTACTATACAGTTGTGCACCACTGTCGTAGTTCAAGTAAACCAGGTAGTAAGTTTATGCTGGGTAGCAGATGATTAGTAAGATGCAGGTAGAGCAGATGGTTAGTACAACCATCGTGTCTTGGTAATTTTGATTCTGTCTGGGGTTAGAGAGAGGGATGTCCGTTACCAGATGTAAGGGGGTGAGCGGAGCTAAAGCTGGGGTGGGGTAGGTTGGGGGGATAACCCGTCCCGTAGACGGGTACGGGGGGTAACTTTCACATATTTAAACCTGGGAGGTGTTTATAGCTATCTTGTCAGAGGGGTTGCAGATTTTATAACTCTTCATCATAGCTAAAATATTGGTTATGAGTAGGTACAATTCACACGTTTGCTCCTACTACCACGGACTACCAAAAGTAATATTAAATTTTACCGAAATTGCTAACTTATTAGCTGGGACTAAAACTGGGTACTTTCATCTCCATATATTAATAATTATGAAAATAACCGATAAGTACATTTTCTTTTGGGACGGCGTCTACTCTCAATGGTATCCTGAAGACATGCAGATAGATGGTACATTTTATAACTGCTGTGGGCAGTACATGATGGAACAAAAAGCATTACTCTTTGGTGATAAAGGAACAGCAAAAAAGATCATGAAAACTATGTCACCATCTGAGCAAAAAGAGTTAGGCAGATCTGTAAAAAACTTTGATCGTGATATCTGGGATCAAAATTGTATGTCTATAGTTATTAAAGGAAACTATGGGAAGTTTGCTGCACCAGGTATGCTACGTAAAGACTTAATACGTACTGGTAATAAAATTATTGTAGAAGCCTCACCATATGATAAGATTTGGGGTATTGGAATGAGTGAGAATGATCCAGGTATTGAAGATCCTGCAAATTGGAAAGGTCTTAATCTTTTAGGACATGCTATAATGACCGTAAGATGTTTATTAATATTTGAGTCATACAATACTATATAAATTTCATTTTAGTCACTTTTTATTAATCTGAGTTTTCATTTAGGCGATGATTGTAGTTTATTATCATTGATGAGTATTTTTTCTAATGAGCCGGTCTCATTATAAGATAATGAATCAACAAACCTAGGTCCATCGTAGATAAAGATATAATCAGGACCAAGCTTTATCTGATATTCCCCAGGGATTGGTTCACATGCGTTATAGCATTTACTGTCTCTTGTTAAAGCTGGGTCTTCCTTTTTCGTCTTACATGAGGTAGAGCAAGTGATAAGGAAAAATTTTAAAGCTAGGATAAGTAACAAATGTTTCATTGTTAATTTTATTTCTTTTTTTAGGCTTTTATTTAAAACAATCAAACTATAAAGATTATTATTTAATCAATATTCTAATAGTTTTCTGGATCATCCATCCAGCTATTAGATTCTTTTTTTTGATCTTCATAGTTACGCAGGTTGTTAGAAGTCTCATTTAGCCAGTCTTCATACTTTTTTTCAAATAATTCATGAGCTTGTTTTGTTTTTTTATCAATACTCCACCTATAGTATTCCTTAAAATATTTCTGCCATAAAATATTTGTAAACTCGCTGTTCAAAGGGTGTAATGAATATGAGGTATTAAGAGCGGATATCTGGTTGATAAAAAAATCATTTCCCCAATAAGTATCTTTTTTATCTATAAAACTAATTGGTGAAAAATTGAGAGAATTTGAAGCATATTCATAAAGAGGTAGCATTTGTCCATATTCAAATCTAATTGATCTAGTATCGTCATATGGGAAAAAGAGAAGCTTTGTTCCTGGATAAATCAGCATGCTTTTTATTCCATCTTGCAATCTATCTATCCATCCTATTTTCATATATTTTACTATATCAAGCCCAATTGGATAAGTGGTTGTTATGATGCCCTTTTTTGTTTTTGTAAAGTAAAATGTTGGAGTTTGAAAAAGTTGATAATGTGGTAGGAATGCCTTGAATTTAACTTGCCATTCAACTAAAGTCAGTTTGCGAAGTAAAACATATTTTATATCTGCATCTGGTTGACCGGTTTTCTTATCTTGGCAACTTGATACACGAAACAAATAAACTTCATCTTCATTCATATCTAGTTCACTTGGTACTAGAAGTTCTTGAGCGAGGACTTCTTTTATTACTGTGAAATCTATTTTGAGTTCTTTGCAGTAACTTGATAGTTTTATTCCTGATTTTACATCAATTTTTATCGCATATTCATTGACAAACAGTACTTCCATTGAATTAGGGATGCGGGTGAAGGTTTATAAGTAGCTCATACACAAATTAATAAAAAAGCGGTAGGTAGAATTGCCTCCCGCAGGTTTTGTCCGTCCGGTATTTACCCCTGGTTTTTTAATAGGCGGACATTGAGCTTTGGCCAGGAACTTTGGGCCTTGCTCTCTTCCGTAAATGGAATGGGAACTCTTCGGGATCCGAGCCATGTAAACTCCTCAATTTCATGCTTTTTTGCAGCCAGGTTCCAAGCTGTTTTACGTGGATATGAATATGGGGGGCAGACTGTTTGGGGGATCCGTCTCTAAGAAGTTTACGAGGGTAGGTTAAACTGTATAGGTTTAACCTCCTGGGAGTTAGTTATAGCTATCTAATACAAATAGATTTATGTTTTTATTTTTTTTAACTGCCTCTAATTTATTCTTTGAGTTCTGTTTTACCTCTTACACAAATGTAAGTACCCGTCTAATTTCTCTATTAATAAATACTTCTATTTTACTTTCAGCCGTAATCTTTTCTTAGGAATAGACTAATTAATTACTTTCTTCTTTTAAAATATACTTTCAAAATTCAAACGACCCAACAAATATTTATTTTTTACCTCATTTTTGCTATCAGTTATTGTCTGTAATTCTGTAAGCTCATCTTTGAAGATACTCTTCATAACCTTTCTAAACCCACCATATCTTTCATCATCAAAAGAATCTCGTTCTAGACTTGCGTTATTATCAAAAGGGTCATTTTGCCACCAATAATAATCATAATGACCAGGTTCAGGTATTTGAAATACTTCAAAAGTATCTTTCACGTCTAAATCTTTCCCTTTAAAAATGCACAGGCATAAAAAGTAAAATTTTTTAATATGTATACTTAAATCATTTACTTGTAATTTGTAGTAAATCATCCTCTTGAATTTGTCACTATACTCACTATAATATCTGACCTTTTTACACGACAGTTCGTTATATAATGCTTCTGCTTTTTTGCCAAAAAGGATGGCAACATCTTCAAAACCCTCTTGCATTAATTGTTGAGCATCATTTTTTGTATATTCATCATGCATGTGAAGAATATTTTCTACATCAGTAGGTATTGCGTTTAAGCTTACCTTATTAAAAAGTTCTTCTGAAAATATACTTTCATGAAGTGTCCGGTATCGGCTATTTTGATATAGATATTCATCAGCATCCATTCCTCCTAGATAAACTTGAAATTTGATTACATCATTTTGTAAATCTTTTAAACTATGAGATAAATATTCTTCAAAACAACTTTTTAGTTGCTCTGAAAAAGATCCCCTGGGATGATGGGTATCATCTGGATCTAAGTATTTTGGATTTTTACTTGGTTTATAGGACTTAAAAAAATACATTGCTTTGTATACTTTTTCTAAAGTATAATGAAATTGAAGCAGTTCTTCTCTTTGTGACTGCACATCCTGCATACTCTTATAGAGCTTTAAACTTAACACTCCGTAAGAAGAGATAAGGTCGGTCCAATCTTTTTTAACCTGTTGTTCTAATTTATCTTTGAAATCACTGGGACTCATTTAAATCCGTTTTAAATTAATCTTAAGCCGATTTGTAGCCTTACCATAATACTCAAAGGAGTAATTCTGCAAAAATTACTTCAGATGTATATGGGCATACGGCAAATAAGGACATATTCTCAATAATAGTTATCGGGTTGGATAATCCACCGGTCCAAAACTGTTCCCAAACCTTTTCAATCTTACTACGGAGTTCCCCTGTTAGCATTTATTAGTTTTTCTACCACAAAATAATTTATTTTCTTTACTATACAGAGATAACCATGAAGAAAAAACCCAAAGTGGAGGATCTTAAAGTCATCTTACCGAATAACTTTTCAGCTGATCAGATACTTGCACCATTAGGAATGCGTAAAGATTTTCAGACTAACTTGAAGGCTGGCATGTTTTTTATCTTGGATAACTTGATAAAAATGTCTCAGAACAGAATGTGGCGTGACTTTTATGACGTGCATGGTGGGTATCCTTTACACTCTACCATATTGAATCAGATTATTGGTAATAAATACACCACTGTATTAGACTTGTTGGTAAAAAGCGGGGTTATATTAAGGACAAAAGGTTACCAAATCGGAAAACAGACCAAACTATTTACATTATCACAAACATATTTATCTGCCGGTTATAAGATTAGGACTATCTCTAAAGATGCTAGTATGCATAAGCGGCTGCTTGAATACCGAACTGAACAGAAACAGCTTAATGATGCCGCCCTGGTTAAAATAAAATATGTAACCAAGTGGTTTGATCCACAAAGGCTAACACTGGACAAGAAACAAGCCCACTCTTTGATTGAGTTTTACATGGCTGAGATGCATGCACTGATACCTGATCCGTTACCTAAAGGCAGATCCCATGATGAAATTGAGACCAGAATCAACCACCGCGTTAACAGTATGATTGATACTTTTAACTCAGTAGAGGAGGGATACATGGGGTTGAAGAAAACTGGGAAAGATAACCGGCTACACTCTGTGGTAAGTAATACCAAAAAGGAGCTACGAGGACTTTACCGTTATGATGGCAAACCAATGGTCTCCATAGACCTAAAGGCCAGTCAGCCTTATCTACTCAGTCAGCTCCTTAAACCAAAAAGTTGGGGGGAAAAAGGGTTGATTACCCAGGTCTTCCCAGAGCTCCACTCCAGGATCTTCTCCTGGAAGTACAAGAAGCTGTTAAATGTTATCCTTATGTTTGGGACTTTTTCTAAAACCCATACTGGCAAAGGGTTTCAGGGTACAGGTTTTTTTAAGTTTAAGTGGGATACTGACTTTTACCAGCATCTAGTGGACCTTGCTAGAGCAGAAGGTGCTGAAAAAGTATTTCCCCACCGTGATGCAGTAAAGAAGAAGATGATGATGATACTGTTTGATGATGGAGAATATATGGATAAGGACAAGGACTTTCTACTTTTTAAAAAATGGTTTCCTGAAGAGGCTGGCATTGTAGAACTAATCAAGACTATCAGCAGAGAAACCAAGGCAAGTGATCCAGATGATACCGGACTAAACTTTCTGCCAATCTTACTTCAGCGGGTGGAAAGCTATCTGATTTTAGAAAAGGTATGTAAGAAGATATCAAAGGAGCTGCCGGATGCCCCAATCATCCCGGTGCATGATTGTATAATGACAACAGGTGAATTTGCAGATGAGGTAGCAGAAGTGGTCAAAAAGGTTCTGAAAAAGGAAACCGGTTTGGAGCCAGGTGTAACCAAAGAATTTGGAACGACCACTGTTAAGAAAAAGATTTTAGGGAAGTTAGTTGCAGAAGACCTCCAAGATATATTGCAGAATAAGTCAAAGGGTAAGCATGTGGCAACTGGTATAAAGCCACCAGTTTTATATGAGTCCCCAGATTTAGAAGGGGACTGGCTTATCTACCATCGTTATGATGTTAATGGAGTATCGTTTCCGGATGAGAGGATTTTTCACATAGTTGATGATACCAATCCAGAGATCTAATGATATAACATGGACATTTAGCTGTTAACCTCTTTGGTCTTAGATGTTATGGCATCCCTTGTGTTTGATCCAATTTTACATCAATTAGTATTTGTTGGACAGGAGATATCCTCTTGAAATTAATCCTCTGTCTGCTGTATGTCTCAGTGGTTTTGACTGAAGAGTGGCCAAGACTTTTCTGCACCAGGTATATGTTCTCGTTTGTGGCTTGCAATGCCATGTCTGTGAAGGTATGGCGGCTAACATGTGTGGACAGCTTCTTAAAAATGCTGCAGTATTTTGCTACTTCCTTGAGGTATTTGTTCACATATGTGATGCGGCTATTGATAACCTGCTCATTAATGGTCTGGTCGTTATTCAGGAAAGGGAAAATGAATTTGCCACCAGAGTGGTGACGGTTTATTATTTCTTGCAGCTCTGGTACAATTGGGATTACCATCTGTGTACCGGTCTTCTGCTGCTGAAAGACTAGACAGTTATTGATGATGTTACCAGGCTGCATCAGCATCAGATCTCCAGCCCTGGATCCTTCGGCTAGGAAGCAGGCCAGGAAAAAGTCCCGAGCCAGCAATAAGGATGGAATCTGTGGAAGGGGAGTGATGAAGATCCTCTTTAGCTCTTCAGCGGTTAACTTCTCTTTGGTGTTATCCGTATATTTCAACTGGACCTGGTCAAATGGATTATGATCGGTGTATAGTCCATGTCTGATGGCCTCGTTTATAACAGTCCTAATGACGCTCAGATTGGCTGATACGGTATCATCAGTATTCTTCAGTTTGGTCTTCAGGTATAGGCTGTAATCCTTTAAAAAGGGGTAATTAATTCTTTTTAGTGGCAGGTTCTTGCCAGCATAGGCTTCCAGTTTGGAAAGCACCGCCTCATACCTCCTGTAAGTCCCCATCTTGTTCCGGCTTTTAATCTCAGCCAACTTGGTGCCATGTGCAAAGTCAAAGAAGTTTGTAGTGGTGTCTTTTGATAACTCCCGGCTGATATCTTCAGGTGATACCTGGGGATTAACCTCCAGCAGCTTGCTGTATGTTTTGATAACTTCTGCAAGTTTAAGGTCAAGGACCTTGTTATACTGGTTAACCAACGGATGCCTTTTCCTAATCTTCTTTTTGATCGGGTCCCAAGTTTCAGGAAGGACTTTTATACCGGTAGCCATCCGTTTAAGTTTACGGTTCTGTGTCATCCTTATGAGGATGCTAACTTCCTTTTTTGTAGAGGTGTGACTGCTTAGTTCCAGCGTAAAAGTGATGTTCATGTTTCAGTAAGTTTTTGAATGTTTGCCGGTTACTGAAACATTACTGAAACAGAGGGAGTAAAAGTGGTATGCAATACGCTGGTTTACAGCATAAAAAAACCACCATAACAGCTGTTACAGTGGTTTTCGTGACCCCGTCAGGATTCAAACCTGAAACCTTCTGATCCGTAGTCAGATGCTCTATTCAGTTGAGCTACGGGGCCATCCAATTTCGGCCAGTTAAAGCTCGAAAGGGGATCAAATATAAGACAAAAATTAATAAGGGTAACGCACAAAAGCCTCCACAGCAGCATAGTGTGTGAGTCCTAGGTCTGCAAACAAGGAAGCTGTATGCGCATTTCTTTCCTCAGCTCTTTGCCAGAATT
>Ga0315902_10014207_pt1 | contig 10249 bp, 9 predicted proteins | sample LakEriMetagenome_9_FD_203523 | JGI IMG/M metagenome (GOLD analysis project Ga0315902, IMG submission 203523) | Freshwater fungal communities from buoy surface, Lake Erie, Ohio, United States - Buoy 12 MA117 | ecosystem: Environmental > Aquatic > Freshwater > Lake > Lake biofilm | place: USA...
TGCCCGCGCACCAGGTGGCGGCGGTGGATGCAACCGGCGCGGGGGATTGCTTTGCCGGCAATTTCCTCGCGCGGTTGCTGGCCGGTGACGCACCGCTGGAGGCCGCGCGTTACGCCAATGCGGCCGCCGCGCTTTCCACCACCGGCTATGGTGCGGTGGCGCCCCTGCCCTTTCCGGATGCGGTGCGCGGCTTGCTCGAAGCCCGCTGATTACCCCCAGGCGCGATTATCTCCGGGGCGCAACCGCAAGCCGGGGCGCAGATTGGTGAAGGGCAAAATCGCCGGGTCCGCCACCACCGGGCCGGGCGCGGTCACCACAATCACCTCAGACGCAATCGGCTGAAAATGGGCGCGGAAATGCACGCTGGATTTCACCGCGACAATGGCTTGATCCGCAGGTTCCACGCCCACTTGCCGGAACAATTCCTGGTCATGGCCCTGCATCTTGCGGCTGACCACCACCACACGCACGCCGGGTGCCACACGGATCAGCGCGGAAGGCCCAAGATCGGCGGGATTGCCCTTGCCCATCGGGCCACTGAGTGTGAAGCACCCGTCAGAGAGTTTTTCGACCACCGCCTCCACCCGCAACGGCACGCCATCGCTCTTGCCACCAAGGTCGAGCGTAAGGCGCGCACCCTCCCCAGCCGCATGACAAGCGGCCGCGGCTTCGGCATCATTCATTGGTGCCAGCACCGCACGTTGTGCGTTTTGGCGGATCAATTCCGCGAGCAGCCCGGTGGTATCGCCATGGCCGCCACCGCCGGGATTGTCTTGCGTGTCGGCCAGCACTACCGGCCCCTTGCCGCCACCGGCCATGGCGCGTGCCACACCCTCAGCCGCGGTTGCGACACCAAGCGCAAATTCCGGTTCCTTGCTGGCGATGAAAGCGGCGAGCGCTTCCGCCGCAGCGCCGGCTTGATCGAGCGTATCGGCATAGGCCGCAATGGCCATCCCGCAGCCGGGGAAATCGGCATAGGGAAAGCCAAAGCAGAAGCCCAATTCCCAAATACCCGACGCGGCGCCCAGGCGCGCGCGTTCCGCCATGACATCGGCCATGGGGGCGACCATGGTGCATTGGCCGGGCAAGGGCGTCCAGAAATCCAGATCGCGAAAGAGTTTCGCCGGTTTGCGGCCTTCCTTGATCATGCGGAGCAACAGGCGCGTTGCCTGCGCGCCAGCGGGCTTCATATCCACATGCGGATAGGTGCGAAACGGCACCAGCACATCGGAAAGGGCGACCATCTCCGCGGTTTTATTCGCATGCGGATCAAGGCTGACGGCGATGGGCAAATCCGGCCCCACCACGGCGCGCACACGGCGCAGCACTTCGGCTTCGGCATCATTAAAACCCACCGCCACCATGGCACCGTGCAAATCGAGATAGACGCCATCAATCGGGCCGGCTTCCATGGCATCGGAAAGGCTGCCGATCAGCAGGCCAGCGATGCGTTCAAATGCCTCGGCCGTCACTGGTCCGGCAGGATTGGCGAAACACCAGACCAAGGGGGCGAGTTCAACGCCAGCTTCTTCCGCCACCATGATCGCACCCGCGATTGGGGCGCTGGTGGGGCGCATGGCTTCAATCAAGCCAGCGGGGCGTTGCAGTGGCGGAAAGCCGCCGGGTTTGACGAATTCCTGCCAGCCGGTCGGCAGCGGCGCGAAGGAATGGCTTTCATGCAAAAAGCCGCCAATGGCGATGCGTGTCATCTTACTTTTCCTTTGCAATACCAGCGGTGGCGAGCACCGCATCGGCCAGTACCCGCAAGCCGGCTTCCGCCCAGGCAGGCGTGATGCTTTCCGCTTCATTATGGCTGATGCCGCCATGGCAGGGGCAGAAAATCATCGCCGCCGGCACGCGCCGCGCGACATAAACCGCGTCATGCCCAATGCCGGTTGGCATATCCATATGCGGCAAGCCAAGCCGGGCCGCCGCATCACGCACCCGCCCAACCAGCGCAGTATCAAAGGGTGTCAGCGGAGATTGCCAGAAATCAGCGATGGTGATGGTCACACCCCGCGCGGCGGATATTTCCGCTGCCTTGGCGCGAATCTCCGCCCCCATGCGCGCGAGCAATGCCGGGTCACCATGGCGCGTATCAATGCTGAACCAGATGCGCGATGGCGCGATATTGCGGCTATCGGGATAGACCGTGAGCCGCCCCACTGTTGCGCGGCCCGGTTCGCCCGAAGGGCTGACGGCACGCAGCGCGATTTCCTCAATCGCGGCCATCAAAGGGGCGGCGGCCATCATGGCATCGCGCCGCCCGGCCATGGGCGAACCGCCATGGGCTTCAACACCTTCGATGGTGACCCCATACCAGGCTTGCGCCAGGGCATGTGTCACCACGCCAATATCCTTGCCGGCATTTTCCAATAGCGCGCCCTGTTCGATATGCAATTCGAAATAAGCGCCAAGGTCGGTCAGCGCCGCCGGATCGGCATCGCCACGCCAGCCGATGCGATTCAGTTCATCGCCAAACGCCTTGCCGTCACTATCGCGGAGCGCCAGCACATCAGCCTCAGGGAAAATCCCCATCGCGGCGCCACTGCCCATCATCGGGGGCGAAAAGCGCGCCCCTTCCTCATTGGTCCAATTGATCAGCACCAAGGGCGCTTCGGTTTCAATCCCTGCTTCATGCAGGGCACGCAGCACTTCAAGCCCGGCCAATACGCCAAGCGGGCCATCAAACTTGCCCCCCGTGGGTTGCGTATCCAAATGACTGCCCATCGCAACTGGCTTGCGCGTGGGATCACGCCCTTCGCGACGCAGCACCATATTGCCGAGGCGATCAACGGAAAGCGTGCACCCAATCGCCTCCCCCCAACGACGCAGCAAATGGCGGCCTTCGGAATCAAGGTCTGTCAGCGTCTGCCGATTGCAGCCGCCTTTTGGCGTGCCGCCAATCTTGGCGAGTTCCATAAGGCTATCCCAAAGCCGGGCGCCGGAAAGGGGCAGGTTCGTGGTCATTGCGCTTTCTCCACCCCGCACCATTCGGCCATGGTCAGCGCAATGGTGCGGGTAATGTCATGCATGGAATCAAGGCCGACACTTTCATCAATGCCGTGAATATCCTGCGCATCGGGGCCGAAACAGGCGACGGGCGTTGACTGATGCAGCACGAAATGCCGGCCATCGGTCAGACCCGCTGAAGGATAGTCTCGCAAAGCCCCGCCAGAGACGTTGGTGAAATGCCGCTTGGCCAGTTTCACAATCGGCGCCTGCATATCAAAGACGCAGGGCTCCGCCATAAAACCCTTGAATTCCAGCTTCACCTTAGCGCCGCGCAGCTTTTCATCCTGCGCCGCCTTCGCCACCAGCCGTTCAATATCGGCTTTCACTGCCGCCGCGCTATTGCCCATCATGACACCAACGCGCAGGCCGATCCGCGCGCGTGTTGGCACGGATGAATTCCATTCGCCGCCTTCAATCGTGCCGAGATTCACATTCACCGGATGGTTCACGCCATGGAAGGAGGCATGGATGTTTTCGGCCCGGTTCATCTGGGCTTCGTATTCCTTGAAATGCGCGGCGATGGTGCTGGCCGCTTCAATGGCGTTCAGCCCGGCCTGCATATCGCGCACATGGGCCGGGCGGCCGAACACCGTGACCCAGGCCCAGATCACGCCCACTTCCGCACTATACATGGCAGGCAGACCAGGCCCTGGTTCGGGGATGATCACCGCATCGGTGCGCGGCACCGCTAGCATGGCCGCCAGTGCGCCATTGCCGGTGCATTCTTCTTCAATGACTGAGTGCATCTGCACCTGAGCTGCCGGTTGCAAGCCAGCGCGCTTCAAGGCGCGAAAGGCCGTGACGTAAGAAATAATGCCGGCCTTCATATCGCCGGCGCCACGGCCATACATGCGGCCATCGCGAATGGCGGGCTCATAGGGCGGGGTTTCCCACATATCGGCGGCCCCTTCCGGCACCACATCCACATGGCCTTGCAGGGTCAGGCTGCGCCCCTTGGCGTCGCGCGGCGTGAAGACAGCCACGACATTGTCGCGCCCTTCATAAGAAATCAGCGGCGGCGAAAAGCCTGGGTGGGTTTCAAGCGCGCTCGGCACCGTTGGAATGCGCTGGGGTATCAGGCCAAGCCCCTCATAAATCCGCGCCATTTCATTCAAGGCCGATGCCTCATTGCCAAGCGTGGACGGGCAACGCACCAGGCGGGAAAGCATGGAGATGCTCTCCGCGCGCAGCTCATCCACCGCTTCCAGAATGGCGCGCCGCGCGCCGGGGTCGAGAGCTTGCATATTACCGTGGTCCTTAACATGAGGCCCCGCGACGCTACCCAGCGAGGCGCAGCGCAGCAAGCGCGGTGCCTTCGCAGCGGGGAAAAAACTGATTAGCCTTCCCCCATGAAAACCTTCGCCCATCCGGATCATGCCGGGCATCAACCGGCTTTCTTCCTAATTCGCGGCCGTACGCGCGCGAATTTCGAAATCCCCGCCCGCGCGGCTGCGCTGGAAGCGGCGCTGCATCGGCTTGGGCTTGCGCCCAGCGTGCCAGATGCCGTGCCGCTTGCCGCGCTGCAATCCATCCATAGCGCAGATTACCTGGCCTTTCTGGCTGAAGCCGCGCGGGATTGGGCAGCGCTTGCCGATGCAGGGCCAGAGGTGGTCGCGAATATGCACCCCTCGCCCGAGATGCTGGCGCAAGGTGCGGCTTGTGCGGATGGCATTGTCGCGCGTGCGGGTTGGTATATGGCTGATGCCGCCTGCCCGATTGGCCCCGGCACCTGGCAAGCCATTCAAGGTGCCGCAGCTTGCGCCTTGGCCGCGGCACGAGAAGCCGCTGCCGGGCGCAGTGCCTATGCGCTGTGTCGCCCGCCTGGCCATCACGCCTATGCCGCGCGCGCTGGTGGGCATTGCTATGTGAATAACGCCGCGCTTGCTGCGCAGGCCTTGATAGATGCGGGCGCAAAGCGCGTCGCGGTACTGGATATTGATAGTCATCATGGCAATGGCACGCAGGGTATTTTCTGGGAACGCGGCGATGTCTTGACCATTTCCATCCATGGCGATCCTGATCGCTATCACCCCTGGTTCGTTGGCCGCACGCGCGAACGCGGCGCCGGCGCGGGTGATGGGCGCAATATGAATATGCCGCTTGCCATCGGCACGGGCGATGAGGGCTGGTTGGATGCCATTCGCTACGCCATGGCCGCCATCCGCGACCATAAGGCGGAAGCGCTGGTCTTGCCGCTTGGTTTTGATGCCTCCGAACATGAACCGCTTGCCGCGCTGAAAGTCACAGCGGATGGATTTGCCCGCGCGGGGGCGATGATTGGCGGCCTGAAGCTGCCCACCGCCATCACTCAGGAAGGCGGCTATAATGTAGATATCATCGGCGATTTATTGGCAGGCTTCCTGCAAGCCTGGGGAGATGCGGCATGAGTGAGGCGATCCACGCGGCCACCCTGACCCTTGATACCCATGTTGATATCAAATGGCCCGACCCGCCCGACGCGACGCAGGAGACTGATCGCTGCGTTGACTTCCCGAAGATGCAGCGCGGTGGTTTGAAGGCCGTTGTCTTCATTGCCTATACGCCGCAGGGCCCGCGCGATGCTGCCGGCCATCAGGCCGCCGCCGATCGGGCCGAGGCAATGCTGCGCCATATCCGCACACGTGCCGATGGAGTGGCACGGCGCTTCTGCGCCACCGCCGATGAATTGGAAGCGGCGCATCAGGCAGGTGCCTTGGCAGTGCTGAGCGCGGTTGAAAACGGCAATGCCATGGGCCGCGATTTGGCGCGGCTGAAACTTTGGCGTGATCTCGGCGCGATTTATCTGACGCTGACGCATGATGGGCATAATGATCTGGCCGATGCTGCAAGGCCCAAGCCCGCGCTCGGCGATGGCACGGCGCAACATGGCGGGCTTTCCGATCTGGGGCGGCAGGCGGTGGCGGAGATGAATCGCATCGGCCTGATCATTGATGTCTCGCACGCTGCCAAATCTTCCATGATGCAGGCGGCCGAGCTTTCCCGCGCGCCGATTGTGGCGACCCATTCCTGCTGCCGCGCGCTATGCGATCATCCGCGCAATCTGGATGATGAACAGCTTGATATGCTGCGGGCAAAGGGTGGGTTGGTGCAGATCACCGCACTGGATGCCTTTCTTCGTCCACCGGGGGCGGATGGCAAATCACCCGCGACGGTTGCCGATATGGTGGATCATGTGGATTACGCGGTACGCCGCATCGGGGTCGATCATGTTGGCCTGTCATCGGATTTCGATGGCGGCGGCGGCATTCCCGGCTGGGCCAATGCCGGCGAAACCATGAACCTGACCGCCGAATTGCACCGCCGCGGCTATGGCGCGCGGGAGATTGATTTGCTCTGGTCCGGCAATTTCCGGCGGCTGATGCGGCGGGTGCAGGGGATGGAGGGGTAGCGGAAAACAACCGCTACATCACCGCTTCGACGCTGAATCGCGGAATTAAAAAAGCTCCCGTCTGACCGTACGCCCGGGTTCGGCGGAAGGCAAATTCGGCGACGGGCCATGTCCAAGCGTAGTGGGCATTCAGGGCCGCGTGGGCTGGTTACCCCGGTCGCGCAGGGCGCCGCTGGGCAGCGAGCGCGGCTTCGACGCGGTCTAGGTGCGCCTTGGCTCGCGCGTGGCCAAGGCGTATCGCTTCACGGAAGTCAGCCGCAGCTTGGCCCAGATTGCCGCGCCCTTCGTAGACAAGGCCTCGGTTGTTAAACGCCAGCGCATAGCGCGGGTTGAGACGGATCGCCTCGTCAAAGTCGCGGATCGCCGCATCGAGGTTGCCCCGAGCGCTTTGCGCAATGCCGCGGTTGATGAACACCTCGGTATAGTGCGGGTTCAGGCGGATCGTCTCGTCATAGTCACGGATCGCGGCTTCGAGGTTGCCGCGACCACGATGCGCATTGCCACGATTAAAGAATGCCACCGCATTGCGCGGGTTGAGGCGGATGGCCTCGTCATAGTCGTGGATCGCTGCATCAAGGTTGCCCCGAGCGCTATGCGCATTTCCGCGGTTATAGAACGCCTCGGCATAGCGCGGGTTGAGGCGGATCGCCTCGCCGTAGTCGCGCATTGCCGCATCAAAATTGCTGCGCGCGCGATGTGCGTTGCCGCGGTTGCTGAACGCCTCGGCATAGTGCGGGTTGAGGCGGATCGCCTCGTTATAATCGCGGAGCGCCGCGTCGTGGTTGCCTCGCGCGCTATGCGCAGAGCCACGGTTGATGAACGCCTCGTCAAGGCGCGGGTCGAGGCGGATCGCTTCATCATAATCGCGGATCGCGGCTTCGAGGTTGCCGCGATCGCGATACGCGAGGCCGCGGTTGTTAAACGCCCCTGCAAAGCGCGGGTTGCGGCGGATCGCCTCGTCATAGTCACGCATCGCCGCATTTAGGTCGCCGCGCGCGTGATGCGCAATGCCGCGCTCGATGAAGGCGAACGCATCGCGTGGATCGAGGCGGATCGCCTCGTCATAGTCACGGATCGCTGCGTCGAGATTGCCGCGCGCGCGATGCGCAAGGCCGCGGTTGTTTAAGGCGATGGCGCGGTTAGCAGCGGTCTCCCGATTGCCACGGCCCAATATTTCGGAACAACCGTTAAGCTGTCGGTCGCGATCCTGAAACTGCTTACAATCATCCCAGGCCCGATCACCTTGCTGTGCCTGCACACCAGCCGGCCAGCCCACTGCGCCCAACAGCAGCGCCAGCAAAAGCGATAAACTGCGCATCCCGGCCTCCCCCCGTCATTCACAGTGCTATCAAACGATTCCGTTTGGCCCGCAAATACCACCCCCGCTAAAATGCTGCCTCAGGACCAAACCGTGGAATAAAAACGCGCCCGTCTGACCGTACGCCCGGGTTCGGCTGAAGCCCTGCGGCAGCGCGCGTGACTTCGGCAATCAGCCGCGCCACTTCGCCTTCCAATTCAAACAGCCGTCCTGAATCGCCTTCGCGAAACGCCGCTGTGACGCGCACGCGCAATTCCTGGCCAGCAACGCCTGTGGAACAGGCCGCATGGAAGCGGCCTTGGCCCTGCAGAACGCTGCGCCCCGTCACGCAACGTTGGGAAGGCGCATCGGGAATCCAGACCAGGCGCATGCGCGCCACATCGCCGGGCGCATTGGCGCGGACGCTGGCCTTGCTGGCATTAAAGCCCGCCGCCACTGCGGCCGAGGCAAAGCCATCCGGCACCTCCATCCCGTGATCATTCACCGCCACCGTCGCCCAACTTCCATGGCCGGGTAGGGTATAGCGGACATACATTTGACTGAGCCCATTGCGCGCAATCGCCCCCTCATCCGGCGGGCCGACAGCACGCACCCAGGGCCCGACACGCAAGGGCAGGCGTGCCGCTACCGCTTGGGTTCTCTCCGATGGCTGGGCCGGCGCTATCGCCACACCGCCCGGCCCCGGCGGTCCGGGCAGGTTATTCGGGTAAAGCTGGGTTACCTGCACATCCGGGACGGGCGCTTGCGTCACGGGCTGCGCTTCAGGTGGCAGCGCCTGTTCCGCACAGCCCAGCGTCGCCACGGCGCATAGCAGGGCAAAGGCGGCGCCGCGCATTACACGCGCTCACTGATTTTGATGGCGATTTTGCAGCCGGTCTTGATCGCGGCACTCAGCAACCGATAGGCCGGCGCCTGTTCGGCCTCATGCTCCAGCCCCGTGTCACGATGTTCCAATTCCTCGGCACGGAAGCGGGCGATATCGGCGCGGAGTTCCGCCTCATCATCGCCAAGCGTGTCTTCTTGCGCGCGGTAATGCTCATCAATCGCTTCTTCAACCGCAACCGTGCAGGCCATGGCACCGCGATGGCCGAGCAGCGCAGTCGCAGCCCCAAGCGCAAAACCCGCGACATGCCAGAAGGGCAGCAGGGCCGTTGGGCGCACGCGGCGTTCGCCGATCAGGCGCGAAAACGTGTCCAGATGGACCTGTTCCTGCGCCTTCATATGTTCGATCAGCGGGCCGTATTTGGTGCGGCCCAATACGGCCAATTGGCCCTCATAAATGCGTTTGGCGCCATATTCGCCGGCATGATCCACGCGGATGGTGCGTTCCACCACCTCACGCGCCGTGGGGTCGCCGGGCAGGCGGTATTCGGCGGTTTTCTGCGTCATGCTCTTGCTCCTTGCCGGGCGAGGCGCAGCGCGAGCGCCCCAAGGCCCAAACCATACACCATATTCATGGCCGCCATCGAAATGGGAAGGCCGGGGATCAGAAAAGCCGGCGCATCACAGGGCTTGTTCGGCGTTGGGGCCAGGCTTTTCAGCATATCCTCGATACTCATTGCCCCGCCGGCAGTGGCGGCCTTGCAGCCGGCAAGCGGTGAGGGCCAGAAACCTTGCTCCACCCCAAGATGAAACCCGCCCAACAAGCCAGAGGCCATGGCCGCTAACCCCGCCACGCCCAGTAGCACCCCGGCATGGCGCGGCAGAGTCAGCGCCAGCGCCGCGAAGCCCACCGCCACCCAATAGGGCCAGCGCTGCCACAAACAAAGCTCGCACGGCGCCAGCCCCAGCCAAGTCTCGCTGGCTTGCGCGACAAGCGGGGCGGCGGCGGCCAGGGCCAATACGATCAGGGCGCGCTTCATGGAGGACAGATTGCGCGCCACGGCGCCGCTTGCAACTGGACCCGCCCGGCCCAGCCCTTTAGGCTGATCTCAGACAAGGGAGATCAGCCATGCGCAGACTTTGGGGCCGGACCAGTTCCAGCAATGTGATGAAGGTGCTGTGGCTGATGGAAGAACTCGGCCTTTCCTATGAACGGATAGATGCCGGCGGTGCCTTTGGCCGCACCAAGGAACCGGAATACCGCGCCATGAACCCCATGGGGCTTGTGCCGACCTTGCAGGACGAAGATGGCTGGGCGCTCTGGGAAAGCAACACGATCTGCCGTTATTTGTGCAATACCGAGGCGCCGGATAGCCCGATCTACCCGCGCGATGCGCGCCAAAGGGCGGCCGTGGAAACCTGGATGGATTGGACGCTCGGCCACCTGACCGCGCCGATGGTGACGATCTTTTTCACCCATGTGCGCCTGCCGGAACCGGAACGTGATTGGAAGGCAGAGGCCAAGGCGCGCGAGGATGCGGGCCGGCTTTGGGGCATTATCGAAAAACAGCTGGAAGGCCAGCGCTTTCTCTGTGGCGATAACCTCACCTTGGCTGACCTCACGCTTGGCTGCTGGGTGCATCGCTGGCATGTGCTGCCGATTGAACGCCCCAGCTTGCCCAACCTGCGCCGCTATTATGATGCGC